>Ga0209025_1000998_pt1 | contig 41943 bp, 40 predicted proteins | sample AraplaMF_Col_mLB_FD_184256 | JGI IMG/M metagenome (GOLD analysis project Ga0209025, IMG submission 184256) | Arabidopsis root microbial communities from the University of North Carolina, USA - plate scrape MF_Col_mLB (SPAdes) (version 2) | ecosystem: Host-associated > Plants > Roots > Endosphere... | reverse complement strand
TCTTCATCCCCCACTGATTATTAGTTGAACCAATCGGGCTTTTACGGGCAGTTTATCTCTCACCTAACTTCTTTGCTTTCGCTGAATTTTGAGGTGGGAGTATTACTGCCCGTTAATGCGGGATAAAAGAAGGTTGATAACATTGAATCAAAACAACATTGTAAATGTAAATATTTTATTAACGAGTGATATTCATGGTACGGTTTACCCGATACACTATCAAAATAATGAAAATGCAGAACTAGGACTAGCAAAGGTCGCAACGCGCATTGCACAGGAACGCATCCAGAATGATCATGTTCTCGTAATTGATAACGGTGATTTTATACAAGGAACTCCGTTTACTTATTACTACGCCAAATATATGCAGAATGAAGAAAATCCAATGTCGATTCTCGCCAATCATATCGGTTATGATGCAGCGATTATTGGAAATCATGAATTTAACTACGGAATGGACGTATTAAACAAAGCTGTTGCTCATGCAAATATGCCTTATTTAGCCGCTAATATTATAAATATACAAACAAGGAAACCTTACTTTGGAAAGCCATATATAATTAAACATATACATCCAGATATAAAAATTACTGTTTTAGGAGTAACAACGCATTACATTCCAAATTGGGAACAGCCTCATCATATTGAAGATGTAATATTCGAAAATGCACTCGAAACAACAAAGCAGTGGGTTTCCTATATTAAAGAGCATGAGCAACCACATTTACTCATTGTAGCCTACCACGGCGGTTTTGAACGTGACTTACAAACCGGAGAACCAACAGAGATTTTAACAGGGGAAAATCAAGGATATGCAATGTGTCAAGAAATTGAAGGAATTGATATTTTATTAACAGGGCATCAACATCGCTATATTGCTCATACAAAAGTAAATGGTGTAACTGTTCTACAAACTGGATCCAATGGCCGTTCATTAGGGAAAATCCATGTCACTTTAACAAAGAATCAAAATCAGTGGATGATTGAAGAATGTCATTCTGAATTATTACCTATTGAAAGTATTCCAGCAGATGAGAAGGTGCTTTCACTTGTGTCGACATATGAAGAGCGAACGCAAGAATGGTTAGATCAACCTATTGGCTCCATTGTTGGTGATATGTTGATTCACGATGCGATGCAAACTCGCTTACAAGATTGCGCCTTTATCGAATTTATAAATAAAGTACAGATGGATGTATCCGGAGTAGATATTTCATGTACAAGTCTGTTTCATAACGAATCTTCCGGCTTTCCAAACCAGATTACAATGAGAGATATTGTTTCGAATTATATTTATCCAAATACATTAAAAGTTGTTCGTGTTACAGGAAAAGATATAAAAGAGGCACTTGAGTTAACTGCTGAATATTTCTCGTTAGATACAGATGGAAATATCATTGTAAACCCTGCATATATAGAACCAAAACCGCAGCATTATAATTACGATATGTGGGAAGGCATTTCATACATATTAAACATTTCAAAACCAGTAGGGGAAAGAGTCGTTTCCCTCCAATATGAGGGGTCTTCTATTCACTTGCATCAAGAGTATGAAGTTGTCATGAACAATTATCGGGCAAGCGGTGGCGGAAATTATGCTATGTATCAAAATAAGCCCATTATAAAAGATATACCAATTGATATGTCTGAGCTCATTGCAAATTACATATTAGAACGAAAAACAATCGAAGCGACAACGAATCATAATTGGAAAGTTGTCACCTAACAAATTTTCCTATCAAACTAAAAAAAGATGGGCTGCGCCCATCTTTTAATTTAATTTTGCATTATTTTGTATTTTTAATTCTTTTAACTTCTTCGGCGTAATGTCTTTACCTTCTTCGTTAACAACTTTAATTGATTTCAATTCGTTTAACATATTTTGACGAAAACCTTTTAAATATTGTTCACGGAGCGATTGACGCTCACGTTGCTCTTCTTCTGTTAAACCTTCTGCTTTAGCTTTTTTCGCTAAGAAATTAATGCGTTCAATGAGTTCGTGACTTAGCATCTCGAATCCCCTTTCTACTACAAACTGATTATTATCATACAATAGTTACCCTTGTTTATCAAGCGATTGCTTCGTATACTCCACATAACGGCGATGGACCGTTGCTTTTGATACATCATGACCAAAACCACGGAGCGTTGCTGCAATTTCTTCAAATGTTAACTCATTGCGGCGCAGACGAACAATCTCTTCAATAGGTACTTCTTTTTTCTCACGCCCTGTGCTTAAATGTCGATTCTTTAAGTTTTTTTCGGGACGAAATCCATTTTCTACAGCTCTCTTCATTCCTCGTTTAATCTTTAAATTATGAATCTTTCTCTGATATTCCTCTACTATACCAATAATATCAAGAACCATTGAATCTGAATCAGAAAGCTGTAATTCGCCATTATGTGCATGTGTATATACTTTTACCTCTTCTTTATTCAAACAATGCATTAAGGCAATTTTCGCGTTCCCTCTTCCGAGACGCGTTTCATCTTGAATAAGGAGCACATCAACATGTTCATCACGAATGGTATCTAACACTTCCAAAATCCCATCCCGTTCTATGCTATATCCGCTCGCTTTCTCTTCTACTACTCTTACGACATTCATTTGATACTGCTTAGCTAAATGCAATAATTCATCTTTTTGGCGTACTAATGATGTTTCCTGTGCTTCTTTCGTCGTGCTCACACGTGCATAAATAATCGCATTCATTTCAACCCTCTTCTCTATCTCATTTTTTACATCTTAGTGTATCACAAATCCAGCTTTCGTTCGAACTTACGTTTGTAGAATGGTTTCTTGCATGTTATAATAAAAATAAGAAAATTTATAGAAAACGAGGTGTGAAAAATATGGAGAAGTTAACGAAACGGCAACAAGATATTCTTGACTTTATTAAACAAAAAGTACAAGAAAAAGGTTATCCACCTTCCGTACGCGAAATCGGTCAAGCAGTCGGCCTTGCTTCTAGCTCTACTGTGCACGGACATTTATCTCGCTTAGAGGAAAAAGGATACATTCGACGCGATCCAACAAAACCGAGAGCAATTGAAATTTTAGGAGACGACACTACTCAAACAGATACGCAACCAGTCGTTCACGTACCGATTGTCGGAAAAGTTACAGCTGGTTTACCAATTACAGCAGTTGAAAGTGTAGAAGAACATTTTCCACTTCCAGCGAATCTCGTTTCGGGTTCAGATCAAGTATTTATGTTACGCATTTCTGGAGACAGTATGATTGAAGCAGGAATTTTCGATGGAGACTTAGTTGTTGTTCGCCAGCAGCAATCTGCATACAATGGTGAAATCGTTGTAGCTTTAACAGACGATAATGAAGCTACGGTAAAACGTTTTTACAAAGAAAAAGATTATTTCCGCTTACAGCCAGAAAACTCTTCTTTAGAACCTATTATTTTAGATAACGTTTCTGTTATCGGAAAAGTAATTGGTGTATATCGTCATTTACATTAAAAAACAGACCAAATTTGGTCTGTTTTTTAATCCACCTCGATTTTTATAGAGCCCGCTGATGTTTTCCCTTTAATCTGCACCTTTCCGTTACCTAAAGTTATTTCTTTATTTTCTTTTCCAAAAATCTGTACCTCTCCGACATTAGCGGAGCCTTTCACAACAGCATCTTTCGGCATTTCCTTCAGCTTAATATTGACATCTCCCGCTGCCGAATCCGCCTCAACACTATACTCTGGATTATGCTGCACTATCTCTACACTTCCTGCTGCCGAATCTGCACGCACTTTTCCTTCTACTTTATGAAGAACAATATCTCCCGCACTAGATGACACTTTTACATTTTGCGCTTTTATTTCCTTCATTTTCACATCACCAGCTGCTGAATGCGCAGATATATTTCCACTTTGAATATTTTCTACACGAATCGTTCCCGCTGCTGTCTCTGCTTCAATTTTATTATATACACGTTCAGGCACAATAATTGTAAGGGTATCGTCTTTCAAATCAAATGAGAAAAACGAAAAATCAAATATATGTTTCTTTTTCATTTTCACTTCCACTTGCAGCATTTCACCGTTCTCATTTACATCTAATTTTCGCTTTTCCTGATCACTGCTATATCGAACCTCAAACAAATCAGTCTCACCTTTTTCAATGACAACATCTCCAACATCTGTGTCAACATGAATATTTTTAATTTGCTCATTTTTAAATTGTTTCTGTTCCAATTTCTTTGTTTCTACCGCTCCATTCGCAACTTTAATAAAAAAGGCTGAGCTTGTAATAAATAAACCGATTCCCCCAATCGCAATACAAACAAACGCAACCAATACAACTTTCCTCATCTTATCTACTCTCCTTTAATTACTTTTAAATTCCAATTAGCGTATTTAACAAATAGTACTTTAAACCAAATCGTACAATAATACGCACCAACCCCTAAAAGTAAACCAATGCCGAAGAGTATAATAGCGACAAATACATCAGATACAATAAAAATTTGGGCGAAAACTATTTTGATTAACAAAAGTAATGGTGATAATATACATGCAACACTCACTGTCCAAAGTGATAAAATAAGACTACCAATTGCTACTAACGGACCTAACATAATAACCAAATTTAAAAAACTAAGTCCAATAATTGCTACAATTGCTCTTGATACGTTAAAAATGGTTGGATTATGCTTCACTTGCTCTATACGATGAGACGCTAACGTTTCCTTAGCAATTACCTTAGGAGAACCAAGCGCTTTTATAATTTCTTCCTCTGTTTTCCCTTCTTCTATTCCAAATTGGAAATGTTCTCTATAATCATATAAAATATCGTTTCGTTCTTCTTCTCGTAGTTTTCTAAGATGTTCCGATAATTCTTGAAGAAATTTCTCTTTAGTCATCCCCTACACCTCTTCAATAATTTCTTGTACTCCCCTTGCAAAATCGCGCCACTCTGTCACAAGTGCATGAAGCTGAGTTACACCTTCATTAGTTAACTGATAATACTTACGCGGTGGCCCTTCCGAGGATTCTTTTAAATACGTCTGAAAGTACCCCTCTTTCGTTAGACGACGTAACAAAGGATACACTGATCCTTCTGATATGAAAAATTTATTTGAAATTTGCTGAACTAATTCATAGCCATAGCAATCTCGTTTCTTTACAAGCGCAAGAACACAAAGCTCCAATACCCCTTTTTTAAATTGAACATTCAAAAGTAATCCTCCTCTCCATCTAGTACTATTCAATGCAAGGTACCTTATTAATTATAATCTACCACTCAGTATTGAATAATACAAGGTACTGTTCCAATTTTTACAAATCAAAGCGAAGTTTTGGTTCACCGATGTCTTCTCCAACCTCTAACCAAACCACAATTATTGACATATAAAAGTTTTAAAGAGACTGTTTTTTATAAGGTGGTATTTTAATGATATACAATTGTTATCCAACCCCAACAATAGTTCCTTATCAATATGTTCCTTATTATATGGCACGTGAGACTCCATCTTTAACATATTCCTATCCACTTGTTCCAAATACACTTTCTCATTCACATTATGCGGAAACCATTCCTATCCTTCAAAGGAATCCGCCAGTTAGGGGGTCATGGACTCCTTTTTCATGGGTAGAAAAATACGCATATGCATTTGCAGGACCTTATAACAAGGCCGAAGTTGCTCTCACATTCGATGATGGTCCAGATCTCGTTTACACTCCTCAAGTATTAAATAAATTGAAAAAATATGGTGTAAAAGCGACATTTTTTCTATTGGGTGAAAATGCTGAGAGATATCCTGAAGTTGTAAAACGCATTGTTAACGAGGGGCATATTGTAGGAAACCATACTTATAATCATCCTAATTTAATAAAAATAGATGATAAGCAATATCATGAACAGCTGTTAAAAACGGAAAAAATATTACAAAAGCTAACTGGATACTCCCCTAAATTCTTCCGTCCTCCTTATGGGATTATAAATGAAAATCAGATGCAGTGGGCTACTGAACAGAACTTTATGACTATTCAATGGAGTGTAGATACATTAGATTGGAAAGGCTTAAATGCCCGGGAAATTACAAACAAAGTATTAGGAAATGCATTTCCTGGAAGTATTCTCTTACAACATACTGCACCTGGGGGGAATTTACAGGGGTCTGTAGACGCCCTCGATCAATTTATTCCTAACCTTACATCGAACGGAGCGCGATTCGTGACTCTCACACAAATGTTTAATACCTCAAAGCAAAGAAAATAAAATAGAAACCTTCATCAATAGGGAGCAAAATAGTTAAAAAGATGGTAAAGGCAAGATAGATTTGATAAACTTGGAGAAAAAAGCGAAAACTCCTCTCGTGTTTTGTCTAGTCAACAATTACGATACGGGATTTTCGCTTTTTTATAGTCTCTTATGAAAAATAATTTAATTCCTCTTAAGATTTGTGTTTATTTGGGTGCTACTATCCCTAAACACTAACTTCAACTTGATTTCCTAACAACTTACTAAACATACCACTTTCTTCTTTCGCCAATTGGATAAAGGCTCCTTTTTGAACGATTTTTCCCTTATCTAATACAATTACTTGATCAGCATTACGTATCGTTGATAAACGATGAGCAATCACGATAATGGTCATTTTTCCTTTTAATCTTTCTAGAGCAGATTGAATTTTTGCTTCGTTTTCCGTATCTAACGCACTTGTCGCTTCATCTAATACTAGAATTGAAGGTTTTCTTAAAATAGCTCTTGCAAGTACAAGTCGCTGTCTTTCTCCTCCAGAAAGCCTCACTCCGCGATCTCCAATAAGAGTATCAAGCCCGTGTGGTAGTCTTCGTACAAATTCAGCAGCAGCTGAAAATTCCAGCGACTCCCATATTTGTTCTTCACTTGCATTTGGTTCAACCATCAACAAATTTTCTCTTATGCTTGCATTGAATAAAAATGGATCCTGTGAAACATAGCTAATACATTTTCTGAATGATAATAAATTATCATTTGTGAGAGGGATTCCATCTATTAACACTTGTCCTTTTTCTGGCTGCATAAGTCCCATTAAAATATCAATTAGTGTACTTTTTCCAGCACCCGATTGTCCGACAATAGCAGTCATACAATTGGAGTTTATTTGGAAATTAATATTTTGAAGAGCATATAAAGATTCCTTCGAATTGTAACAGAAATAAATATCCCGACATTCAATCCCCTTATCTATAGACATTGGTTTTGCATCTTTATATTGTCGTTCTAAATCATGCAGTTCTGCGGCTCTGTGACAGTCTTCTTGTAATTCGATTAAAGACTTAAACGCAGGAACACTTGCAGCAAGTTGTTCCAGGTTAGACTGAATAGTTGTAAATCGCGGCCATAATCTAGAAAAAATAAGGATAATTAATATTAATTGTCCAGGCTGAGCTTGAAATAGTTTTACAGATGTAAAAATAAGAAATGCGATTAGAATAGACGATGTAACTTTATAAAAAAGTTGTGAGCTATTTTTCAATTTTATAAATGCCAATTGCTCTTGCTCTATCCTTTTGCACCAAGTATGCAACCATGTATATCTGGATTCTTCCAACATATTACTTTTAATATCTTTAACTCCATTAAAATAGTCTGTTATACCACCAAGATAACTTTTGGCTATCTCCGATGTTTGATTCCCTAACGTCCTTGACTTTTTTATAAAATGTCTAGAAAAATAAGCAAGTACTAAACCAGCGAATAGTACAAAAATTGTTATTTTTACAGATAGCCATAAGGCGATTCCGAACTGTATTATTGTAAAAACAAGTGCAGTTAACATCTGAAAAAATAAGTTTGTTCCATTTATAACGCGTCCTAATTCTTCAGTCATCGCATTGATAAGATCAGACTTCCTCTTTTTTATAAAAAAAGACCAATTTGCCTGTAATAAAGAACGATAAATTTCCAATCTTATATAGTTTGTAAAATTCATAAGAATTTTTGTATTGCGAAGAGCAAGATTTTGTTGCAAGAGGGACTGAGCTATTACCAAAAAGATATAAATGCCTAAAATAAGCAACAAACTTATTGTTTCAGGGATATTATGCAAAAATTTAAACATCTCTGGGACTGGGGTTGAACCACTATTTACCTTTACAACTCCACTGATACTTATCATAGGAATTAATAAAAGAATTCCTACCCCCTCTAAAAGACTGACCAAGGCCATTCCTAATAAATTTATATACAATATTTTCCCAGAAAAAGAATGTAACTTCTTTGCAAAATATAAGAGATGCTCCACTATTTTGTCCTCCTCATGTTAATTCGCGCTTTCTTATTTTTCTCCAGATGCATAAAATAGGACGTAAAGGAAAGTACAACATATGAAGTTGCTTAGGTAACGGCAATGTTTCAGCATCAATTGGATAAGGATAAAGGCAACTCATAATATATAAAAACTTTTGCTGATAAGACATTAATGAAAATAAATGCCGACTATGGTACATTGCTATATCTTCCGGAACAGGATCTGTATGTAAGTTTACCATTCTTTCCAAATAAAATACCGCTTCCTGCGCTAACATCTTCGGACGGTTACCAGATAACAATGGTTCCACTTCTTCAATTAATGGAGTCTTTAGTAACTGCGAAGTTAAAAACAATGCTTGACCACCTATATGAAAGTAATAATTTTTCTTCAATAACTTAATAGTTTTTTCCCAATCAAGTTTTTGCTTTACAATTTGATTAATGTCTACTAACCAACGTAGCCTTGACCAACCATGACGTGCACCATGAGAAACTAGAAATAAAAATAAATCCTCTCTACCTAAAATGTAAACAGGGGCACTAGTAAGAGAACTTATTCTCTTTCGATTCCATAGTTCCTCAAAATGTGGTTCCTTTCCTGGACCAGGATTTAATCTCCAATGAATTTCAATCTTAATGTTCTTCTGAGGATGAATATATGTTACATGATGATGTCTCCATTTCCAGTCGTTTAAAACGCTCTCAATATAATCATCTTTCACATAGCCAAGGTTCAATAAAAGTTCTTCCGCTCTATCGAGATGATGTAAAGGAATGAGAACATCCAAATCACTCGAAGTACGTAGAGAAATATCACCATAAAGATCATCAGCAAGTACAGGACCTTTTAATACAAGGAGACGAATTTCGTTTTGTGCAAACAATTTACTCATATGTTCCATTTCTGCACTTAAATGAAGCATTTGAAATGTATTCATCTTAAAATATTGATGTAAAGTTTGTATGACATGTACAGGAACCAAATTCCCATCCAATTCTTTCATCTTTGGATAAATGAACGAGTACACACGGTGATGAATTGTTAATTCGAGAAATTTATCCCAATCGATGTTTGCAAACCAAGCCTTATCGATTTCTTGTAGCTCCGCAGCAGTTTCTCTTTTCATAATTTCCAGCTGCAATTTGAGCTCCTTAGTCACACAATTTAAATCAAGCCCACAACTATTATGCATGATATTCTCCTTCAAGATTTTTTAACCAATTTTTCTAGCAAATTTATTTACTACAGTGAATCTCTTCATTTCTTCTGCTCCAGTAATATAAAAAGGACCACTACGCAACCATGCATGAGCAATCATATTTCCGTTCTCATCCTTCGCAGTTCCTAAATATAATGTACTCTCCATTTGTCGTCTCTCTAGCATTTTCATTCCAGCAATTGCCCTTACAAGACACTTACTTTCCCAAAAGGTATGACGGCTCATAATATGTATTGCTTCGGAAATATCTCTCAATACAAATTTATTAGACTCATTATAACTTAAAGATGTTTCATTCATAGGAACACCTAATGTAGGAGCAATCTTAGAGAATGGCCTACCTTTAAGAATACGAGCCCACCCCAAATAAATATAAGCCTCTATAAATAAAGACATTGTTTTCATATCTAGTGAAAGAAACGTTCGCATCTTTTTTATACTATTCATACACACTTCCCTACTTCTTATCTAGGATAAAATACTAGATTACTCGGCTGTCCCGTCTACGATTTCAACCAAAGCTTCATCTAACAAGAGTTCCAAAAAAGAAATAACTTGCTTTTCACATGTAGACTGATCAATCTCATATTCTTGCATTAATTCAGTAACCACTTTCGTAACCGATATGGGTTTCTCTATAAGCGCCCAAATAGTTCCACCTACTGCACCTAGATTGTAGTATTTCCCATTAGAAATACTTAACATTACTTTTTCTCCATCCATATCACTTACTATATTCCCTGGGACTTGTGCAATAAATTGATTTAATAAAATATCCTGTTTTTTCGACATCACTTATTCTCCTTTTTTTACAGTGTTTATTACTAGGTCTACTAGTTGCGGAGCACTAAATCCAGACAACGGTCGACATAATCGATAAACAGCAAGGTTGTTTATCATATTTGTAGAAATATGAAAGTGCCAGTCCATTAATCCTAAGCGTGGAATAAGAAAATTACGATAAGTTTGACGGAAAATGGTATGTAAACGCTCAAGTTTTTCTATTGGTTGTAATTCAACCATTTCATTCTCTGTCTTTACTAATTCAAATACACCTGCAAGTGGTACTGGCTTAGAAAAATAATGAGAAGAAACTGGAACACTGTATTTATTTTCTCTACCATATATTGATTTATATTGACTTTTATCCATACCAAAATTATCAAGACTTTCTTGCCATAACTTTTGCTGCGGATATGATGGTGTTACGATAGGAACATTATCATTAGAAAGAGATACAGGTATTACATCATCACTTAGAAGTTTATATCCTTTCTTCATGAACGCTGAAGCTAACGTCGACTTTCCAGCACCTGACTCACCTACAAAAGCATATGCTTTCCCATCAATTACTACAGCACTGCCATGCAGTGGAAGTATTTTTTTTTGCATCAATATTACACCCATACATGTTCCAAGAATATAGAGCCTCACCAAACTATCATCTGCACCATCGAGCGGGCAAACTGCTATCCTTTTTCCCGCTTGAGCGGAAAAAAAGCCCACATCAGGAACATAAAACATCACTTGATTATCTTTAACAACATGTTTAAATGGTGTATCTACTAATTCAGAGGAAAAACTTAACATATTATCAATTTGAATTTCAATGTCTATTGAAACCTCTTGTTCATTTATTCGATGTAATTCCGGCAAAGGAATCTCACTTGAAATTTTGAAATCAAAGGCTTTATACATTACCTTTTTTTCAGTTTCTAGCATTATTTTCACCCCAATATATCCATGGTTAAATTAAAGACCTTTATACAATATAAAAGTATAAAGGTCTTTTTAGCATATACGAACTTAAAAATAAGAACATTTTACATATTTTCATAGATATACATTCAGCAAGATAAATTGTATATGCTAATCCTTACTCAGCTAGTAAAACGGTTCCAAGTATCAGGATTTTTTGGATCAACAGGGTGACCAGGGTTGTATGCTTCATCAGTATATGGACCATAAACTGTTGAAGCCATTGTCATGTTAACATCAAGTACTTCTAATACAGGTTGTTGCCATTCCTTTTTCATATTCTCACCTCCTTTCAAGTAAATTGTTGAATAAATCGATAAACAATTAAGCTACGCATTAAAATCTTATAATCAGGATCGATTGCACGTTCTGAAAGTGGCCCCTCTTTAGCTTTTAGAAGAGCTCGATTTATTACTTCACCATCTAAAAATTCTAAAGCTTTTTGGTCTGTACTCATTCGCTCTAACTCTTCTATAAACATATTCCAGTGCGGGCTCATTCGATGAACCCAATCCGCTCCTTGTACACCCTGAATATTTTGATTTAATCGTACTTTATCAGGCAAATACTTTTCGGTAGATCTACGAATCAACGCACGATCCACACCGTTTTGTACATATTGCTCTTCTGGTACAGATAAACAATAACGAATCACACGTATGTCATTACTTGGATCGCGTTTCCATAATGAGTAATTCAATGATAATTTCGTTGCCACTGTATTACTTGCATTCCAATAAAACAACTCTTCAAAATGGCTTTTTCTTTGTTCAAATAAGTTCGTTGTAGAAGCCCATTCCGCTTCATCAATGCCATTTTCTCTAAGTTTATTAAACACATCCATCTTTTTCGCAAAATCTGGATTTATTATCATCGGAAATGTATACGGCGCACCTGATGAAAGCGCTTTATCAATAGACGGAAATGCCAATCTCGCAATGTATGGTAACCTCCGTAATCTAGCTCCACCTACATTTTTACTATATTGATGCAGTTCTTGACCTAGGCGAATCCACTTTAGCCTTTTTAAAAGAAGAGCATAATAATCCAGAGCTGATCCCCATGATATAGATAGATTTCCTCTTCCACCATTTAAAAGGACTCCAACTTCTTCCTTGTATCCTTCCTCAAACATACCTTTCAGCCAAAAAGAATTCTCAAAGAATTTATATGGCATCTCCATTATTTCGAGAAAATCCGTTATTTCAGAAAAAGGATCTCTTCCCTTAAAATCTAAATAATTATCTTTTATACCTCCTACATGTCGTACCGTTTCTTTAATAAGCGGTCGCTCATCCGGCATTAAATGTTTAGGTGTAAAATCCTCGAAATCATTTGGTGGTATGTAGCTAAATGTATGTAATGGTTTGTTTTCTTCACGTAAAGCTTTGGCAGCAAAGCTCACAATAGAACCCGAATCCAATCCTCCACTTAACTGTGCTCCAACTTGTCGGTAAGTTCGTAATCGGGATGTAACAGCCTTTTGAAAAACATCTTGAAATGCTTCTACATATTCTTCATTTGACTTTAAGCGTAGCTTTCTTTCTGAAACTAACGTACAATATCTAGAAAGCGTTACTTTATTCCCAACTACTGTAATGCTATGTGATGGTGGTACTTGTTCTATATTTTTATAAGGCGTTATAGTAGTATCGGCTACATCGACAATTCCACATATCGCCAAGTATTCAGCAAGCCACTGTTCATTTAATTGCTTTTGTACATAAGGTAATGATAGCAATGGTTGTATCGTCGTACAAAAAGCGAATTGCTGTTGATTACAACAATAATATAGCGTTCGGCCCCCAGAAAAGTCCCTTGCTCCAAATAATTTATGATTTTTTTCATCCCAAATCATAAAAGCAAAATCGCCTACCAAATATTTAGGGCTTTCTTCCCCCCATTTTTGATAGGAGAGCAAAATCAACTGACTATCTGTTATCCTTTTCCTATCAACATAATCAACTTGCAACCTCTCAAATAACTCCTCACGATTGTCGATAATAGCATCTGCTGTAATTGCCAATTTTCTTTCATTATCATAAAAGGGCAATTGTTCACCAACGGACTCTGGTGTGATCCATTGTGCATGACAGCCGAGGAAAACGTTTTCTTTGTGCCATATTTGAATATCATTAGCAGGATATTTTTGCAAATCCTTCATTAATCTAATACCATATTCAATTGGTATAGACTCATTGTTAAAATGTAAAATTCCAGTTATAGCACTCATTTTTTCCTCCCGTTATGCAACAAATAAGTAAAATCCAATCGGATAAAGTGACACGGTTATCAAAGAGGTTTTCTTCACCTATTTTCTCTGAATTTCTCAGAATCTGAAGGTAAAGGTTTCCGACCGTTAATACAGGATAAATTTCCGCCAGTTTATAATGAATCTTTATATCATTAATTCCATTCATTCTCTTTAAAGAACAATCCTATATTATTTTACAAAAATGACAGATAAGATCTGCGAATTGATTCTATACATATAATTTTTTTACATCACCATTTTGTTCTATAAAAAGAACAAAATGGTGATGTGAATTATTATCCCATTATACAATATCATTATAATAACAAGAATTTTTCAGTTTAAAAAGTTTTTTTTCTTAAAGTTATTTTATAGAGAATATTTATTTAAAAAGTATATTTTATCCATTTTTCAACCGTTTATATACAAGCTGAATTAAGATTATACATTTTACTATTTAAATAATTATATTTCTTTAAAGAAAACATTTAAGTTAATTTCTGTTCTGTATAACGAACTTGTTTTTATTTTATATAATGATATTCAGTTTGTAAATATCTTTTTATAAAATTTGAAATAAATTTAGTTAAAGCGACCTTCTTTCCGCCTTTTTCTTTGTAATTTAAACGATTATGATTTTTTTGGTTATTCAGAATATTTAGTTGTTTATCTCTTACATAATTTTTAGTCGATCTTCAAGATGTGAGGTATTACTGTCACGTTTTATAAAAACGCTTTCATTTTTAGATGAAATAAAACATATTATATATAGTTATCTGAATGATGGAGGTGAAAAGATAATTAGAATGCCACTGTTAACATCGTTACATACGTTGTGCAAAACATATGTACACCAACAACAAGTTTGTGTAATCATGGGGGTATTCTTCATTTCTCTATAAAGTCAGCACATTAGAAAATGAAGAGACATTAATCTTTGTATGTACAATTTCTAAATGAAGCTACATTACTTAACATATTGCATACTTTCTCTGCCTAATTTACCCCTGAATTCTGCCATTTAATAAAATCGATTAATATTTTATAATCCCCGAGCTTTTCTTTATTAATCCCTGCCTTTTTTAATTCATAAACAAAATCAACCCACTCTTTTTCAATCTGCTGTATTGTTTCTGTATTTGCATTCATTTCGAGTAATGTATTAAGATCTGCTTCTAATACTAATCCTATCTTTTCTAGCACCTGGATAGACGGATTCTGATTTATACTTCTTTCAATATTGCTTAAATAAGATTTTGAAATTCCAGCCTTCTCTGCTAATTCGGATAAAGTAAGTCCCCTTTTCTTTCGAATTTGATAAATATTTCTCCCAATCATCCGTTTACAGTCCCCCTTTATAAATGTTTCTTAGCCCTATTTTCTGCATCATATAATTCTCTATACAGGAAACGATAGAAATTCATTGTGACTTTATAACATGCAGATCATGTTGTTCTTCCTAGTTTTAACTAAGTATGTGACAGAAACAGGCCCTCCGATTTTATACATGGTCAGATGCTACCTCTCCCTTAAAAGAAACTTTCATGTTCATTTATCAATTAGTATTTATATATTCCTTACAATATCATTAAATCATAATAATCGAAATGTTTAAAGGTTAGTAATACAAAAAATTTACATATTATTCATTTCTTTGCACCTATACCATTTAATGAGGAGGTGCGATTCAGCACTATGTTTTCACTTTTAATACGTTCATATAAAAAGTGAAAGAGAATTTTCCATATAGTTATGTATACTTATAACTATATTCTCTATAGGGATTGCCTTGATATTCAATTAAAAGAAAAGTTCTATAAAAAATGTACATACCATAAAAAATAAAGTGAAACTTTAATCAGTGGGGGCTTTCTTCATCCCCCACTGATTATTAGTTGAACCAATCGGGCGCATGCCAGCAGTTTATCTCCCGCCTAACTTCTTCAGAAAAACGGAAGCGGCTCGCTCAGAATCGCAGGACGTTGGAGCACCCGACAGGGAGGCGCTTTTTGCCTCGTCCGAGGGGGCGAAACGACCGGAGATTCTAGTCGCTAGAGCTGGGCAACGCTTTTACTGAATTTTGAGGCGGGAGTATTACTGCCCGTTAATGCGGGATAAATCCATCTACTTCTTATCATATTTAAGCTTCTATCAAGTAAAAAAAGCCTTCTGAATTTACACATTTCATTCAGAAGACTCTTTCATTTTATAAAATATTTTTAATGCATTGAATAACCTTTTGTTGATCCGTCTCTGTCATGTTTGAACTAGAAGGAAGGCATATACCTGTTTTAAATAATTGTTCAGACACATTGTGATTTTCACTATGAGAATAATATTTCACTCCTTCAAAAACCGGTTGCATATGAAGGGGCTTCCACACAGGACGAGATTCGATATTCTCTTCGGCTAGTGCCTCCAATAACGTTTGAATAGATATCCCTGTTTCTTTTTCATCAATCGTTAAAGTTGTGAGCCAACGATTTGAATGAGTATTTTCTAATTCAGGCATAAAAGAAAATCCTTGTATATTAAATAATTCTTGGTAATATCGTTCAAATATTAATCTTCTAGCCTTCACTCTATCTTCTAACACCTCTAATTGAGCTCTTCCAATGCCAGCTAATATATTACTCATTCGATAATTATATCCCATCTCGCTATGCTGATAATGAGGTGCTACATCCCTTGCTTGAGTTGCAAAAAATCGCGCTTTCTCTAGCGCCTGGGCGTCATCAGAAATAAGCATTCCTCCACCAGAGGTTGTAATAATTTTGTTTCCATTAAATGAATAAATACCAAATTTTCCAAATGTACCACTAGCTTTTCCTTTATATGTAGAACCTAAAGATTCTGCTGCATCCTCAATAATAGGAACATTATATCGATTTGCTAGAGAACAGATTTCATCCATTTTTGCACTCTGTCCATATAAGTTAACTGTGATAATAGCTTTTGGCATTTTGTCTTCTTTTTGAGCATCAATTAACGCACGTTCTAAGGCCTGTGGCGACATATTCCATGTTTCTGGCTCTGAATCGATAAAGATTGGTTCTGCCCCTACGTAAACAATTGGATTAGCACTTGCTATGAAAGTAAGACTTGAGCAAAATACTTTATCTCCTTTTTGAACCCCTAATAACCGAAGAGCTAAATGAATAGCTGCAGTACCAGAACTAACTGCCGCTGCATCTTTCACTCCAACAAATGATGCGAGTTCTTTTTCAAAAGCGTCTACGTTTGGACCAAGAGGAGCAATCCAGTTTGTATCAAATGCATCTTGAATATATTTTTGTTCGTTACCACTCATGTGTGGAGTAGAGAGATAGATTCGTTTTTTCTGCTGTGTTATTACCATTTTTTTCACTCCTATTAGTTCAATTACTTTATTACTTTGGCAGGAATTCCAACGGCTGTACAATTAGAGGGAATGTCCTCTATAACAACCGCTCCCGCTCCAATAACCGACCATTCCCCAATTTTAACACTTGGAATTAAAGTAGCCGCTGCCCCTATATGTGTCCCTTCTCCGATAGTGACAGAGCCTGTAAGTGTGGCATGTGGAGAAATATGGACAAAATCACCTAGTACATTGTCATGTTCAACAACAGAACCCGTATTGATAATAGCATGATTACCAATTTGGGTATCAGCATTAATCACTGCCTGAGGCATAACAACTGTACCGTTTCCTATCTTAGCATTCGGACTTATAACGGCTGTTTTATGTATTAACGTGACATAATAATTGTCAGGAAGGTCCAATTTTTCGGAAATTTTTTTTCTAACTTTATTATTTCCTATTGCAATAACAAATTTTGCTTGATTAATTTTGTTAATCATTTCATATGCACTTGAAATCGGGCCGCAAAAAATATGATCTACTATAGTTAAATCTTTATATTGATCATCTAAATATCCAACGATTTCAAATCCCTTGTTTGACAAAATAATATCCTTTATAACTTTACTGTGACCACCTTGTCCAATCATTATAATTTTCATTTGTTATCTTCTCTCACAGTCTAATTCATCCCTCTAAAACGTTCTATTGTTACATGACCATCCTGATTTATTCCTTCTGATTTAAACACTTTTATTATTGTAAGAAATAATATTTTCATATCAAATAAAAAAGATTGATTATTTACATACCATACATCTAATTTAAATTTTTCTTCCCAGGTAATTGCGTTCCTCCCATTCACTTGTGCCCAGCCAGTAATTCCAGGTTTTACATCATGTCTTTTAGCTTGTTCACTAGTATATAAAGGTAAGTATTCCATTAACAATGGTCTCGGTCCTACTAAACTTATATCACCTTTCACAACATTTATTAATTGTGGCAATTCATCTAAACTATATTTCCTAAGAAACTTCCCAAAAGTAGTTAATCTCACTTGATCAGACAAGAGCTTCCCCTTATCATCTCTTTCATCAGTCATTGTGCGAAATTTGTAAACATGAAACGGTTTGCCATATAGTCCTGGACGTTGTTGTTTAAATATGATAGGTGATCCTAACTTCAATCTAACCAAAACGGCTACTACAAGAACGACAAAGGATAAGCATAATAACAAAAACAAAGAAATCAATAAATCAAAAGTTCGCTTCATTAATAATCATACTCCTATCCAAGATTTTTGCGAGCACCTTTTCACAGATCAATAGTATGAAAGGCTTTCGTTATATATAAACCTTTTTGATTTTTCAACATATAAATTGCCGCTATGCAGAAAAATAGAACCTATACTCATTTTCTCTCTTTTGTTTCAATTTGAATGTATCAGAAAAAGTGCTGATCACATCTACACATGACCAGATTCTATTTCATTTAAAAGAACGGTTTTATGTCAATTTTCAATTCGTATTTATATAAATTTCATTTCACAATAAATCTTAGAATCAATTTTTTATCTCTATTTATTTTTTAGATTTATAAATTATTTTGATGTATTCATAATCGAAATAAGGTATTGTTTAATTTCTTCTATTAAACGTTTTACTTCCACATTGTTTGACTCTTCACCTTTCATGTATATATACATGAGTATCTCTTTAAATTGCTGCTCAGTTATTCTTTCAGAAATGTTCATGTTTAAACCCTCTTTCGATAAATCTGTTTCCATATACAAATTCTTGCTATTTTAATTGAAATTTGTATTATTTTCTACTCTATTACCAAAAAATTTTTACTCACTTACATCCCTTTTAATATATAATTTTATTCCTCATAACCATTTGGATTATTAAATTGCCATCTCCATGAATCTTCACACATTTCTTCAATCCCTCTATTAGCACACCATCCTAACTCTAATTTAGCTTTTGCTGCATTCGCATAACAAATAGCTACATCACCCGGACGACGATCTGCAATTTTATAAGGAATTTTCCTACCGGATGCTTTTTCAAACGCAGTGGCCATCTCCAATACACTATAACCACATCCTGTTCCCAAATTATATGCTTCTACCCCTTGAGATTTCGATATCTTTTCAAGTGCTTTTAAATGTCCCATCGCAAGATCTGCAACATGTATATAATCCCTCACAGCTGTACCATCTTGTGTTGAATAGTCATTCCCGAAAACACTTAATTGACTTAGCTTTCCAACGGCCACTTGCGTAATATACGGAATAAGATTATTTGGAATGCCTTTTGGATCCTCTCCAATTCGCCCGCTTTTATGTGCTCCAATTGGATTGAAATAACGTAAAAGAGCAATGCTCCATTCATGATCAGACACATACAGATCATGTAATATTTCTTCAATTATTTGTTTTGTGCGCCCATAAGGATTCGTTGCCTTAAGTGAAAAATCCTCGGAAATCGGTACTTGTTCTACCATTCCATATACTGTTGCTGAAGAACTAAAGACCATATTCTTTACACCATGCTTTTTCATGACTTCACATAGTACAAGAGTGCCTGTAATATTATTATGATAATACCAAAGTGGTAACGTAACTGACTCTCCTACCGCCTTTAATCCTGCAAAATGAATAACCGCATCAATCTGATTTTCACCAAAAATGCGATCTAACCTCTCTTTATCTAATATATCTGCTTGATAAAATGTGAAATCTTTTCCTGTAATTTCACGAACACGTTTTAAAGCTTCTGGTTTACTATTTGAAAAATTGTCAACTACAATTATCTCATACCCCGCATTTAATAATTCTACACACGTATGAGTTCCGATATACCCTGCTCCGCCTGTTACTAAAATTTTCATATATTTTTCCTCCTTGTTATCAATATCCTTCTCCATACATTTTTTATTGAAAAGTGTTTAACTTTTACATTAGGTATAAAAAAACATCCCAGTTCGTTGTTGTATAATAACGAATTGAGATGATTTTTTAGTTTTGTTTCTTACTGACTAAACAAGCGATCTAAAACAATACATAAAATCTACAATTAATTAATAACCGTATTATCTACCAACCTAGTACTTGTATTTATATCAGTAGATACATTGTTAAATACACACCGTGCTATCGTTACCGCTTTGTCCTTCGTTAACCACCGCAAGCTAACTACTGTGTCTTCTAAATAACTATGTGCAATAACGGTAACTGTAGAACTATCTGATTTCTTGATAATTGAGTTTAAAAATGTACTGCGATTATTTACAACGTTTCCTTCAAAATTTATGCCCACGTTTTGAAATAAGCAGTTGTCGGCATTTATTTTCCTCGTATATTGGACATTATTAGAACCAAGTGATATATCTCCACCCATTCGACTAGTTTTTGCTCTTAAGAACTTGCCGTTACTTAAATTACAACATTCTATATCTGCAGCACCTTCTATCAAAGTTAATCCTTCTACTGTGATAGGTCGTCCGGCATAATTAGCAGGTGGCTTGATGTTAATGTCATAGTTCTTGACGATAATGTTCTTAAGAACCCCTCCTGTCAAAAGTACTGAGAAGTTTTGTGCTACAGTATTATCGCTTCGCCACTCTCTTTCAATAGTAATATCTGAGATATAGCATCTGCCATAATCATATCTACTTATATTGAATCCCACTTTTCCTGCATCTGTTATCGCTACTGATGGTCCATTTAATGTTTCAGACACTTGAAAACTCGTCGGTGTTACATTTACCGTATAATACAGCTTATCTACACTAATCCCAGTGGGAACTTTTCCAACCCATTGTTCGAAACATATCTTTGCACCATTTCCCATTCCATGCGGTGAACTATAAGTAAATGTCCTAGTAGTGACATTTATAGCAGGAGTTCCAAAGTAGCCATAAATACTCGAAGCGGAAAATGAGCCATTCTTTATTTGACAATTTGTAACGACCGCTCCCCTAATATCTTGTAACTTTATATTTCCGTTATTACAAACTATTCCATCGACAAAGTTATCTCCTTTAACAGTGAGTTCACATCCAATAAAAGTGTTATTGAGATATTTAATATACCAGTTATTCTGATATGAACTCACCCCACCAACATTAGAACCTTCAAATATGTTATTTTCTATAACTACATGAATACCATCAACGTTTACAAAATGCCCACGCGCATTGTTATAAATGTAATTATTATAAATATAAATTCTAGTGTTCAATTCAAGTCCTGATTGATTTAGTTCAGGTCGCCATGTTGGTATATTACTTTCAGACCACAAAGACTCAATATCTATGCCAAACATTGGGGCAGTTCCATCCACTGTAACGCCATCATCAGCCTTACCAATAAGGTAGATTTTGTTATCAAAAATGTAGGTATCATTTGAACTACCAAGAGTAATACCTTGTCTTCTGCAGTTGTGGATATCGCAGTTATGAATGTAAATATGCGATCCCATTTGTTCTTGCGTATAGTCAGCTGGATTCGATTTATATTCTAACCAGCCTGTGGAAACGGCATCGCCAGTACAATCACTTATTTCTACATGATCGATTTCAACTTGACTTGAACCTTTTATTTCTATCCCTTGTCCCCACTCATGTGTATAGTTCTGACTATCAACTTTTGCACTAATTTTTGCAATTTGAGCATCACTCATAGGTGATGATGTGATATCAATAACAAATATCATCTTATTGGCATCTTCTATCGGAGCAAACCAACCTCTTCCTGTTGGAGAAGTTGGAGCAAATTGTCCGTTTGTTCTGACTCCGACTAACGTACTAGTTGAAATGGTATCTTTATATTGATAAAAACTATATCCCGTTGCAATTACTTCAGGAATAGACCATAATCTAAAAGATTTTAGTAGTCCTGGATTTTCATACCGATCTACTATCTCACTACGGATAAAGTTCGGATTATTATTTAATGACCCGTCAGAGTTTACACCTCCCCTAACAAACTTTACACCTATTTGATATATATGCTCCTTTTTGTCTCCGACTATTTTCCCACCAGAAATCCTAACATTTTTATTGCCTTTAACGTCAAATATTCTATACCAGGGGGATGAGTTCGCTTCTAGCTGTAATACGCATCCATCAGCCATTTCAAAATGCATATTACTTTGCATAACAATACACGAAAATGATGTACTATCAATCTTTAACTTATATGTGCCAGATGGTAATATAACATGATTATACCCTTGAGACTTTGCCCAAATTACTGCTTGATTTATACCTAGTGTAGTAGAAACAGAATTCGTCCCATCATTTTTAATACTCCATCTATCTAGTTCTATTACATATACAACACTTGTGGCATTATCTGCGCTTGAAATTGAAAGCTTTTTAGGAATCCACTTTGATTTAACATCATCATAAGTTAATACATCACCATGGGCAGGAGACATATTTGTTAAATCAACATCACTCATATCCCCAAGATTAGCGTTTAAATAACTTGTCATATATTTACACCCTTTCTCTTTTATATATTATGCTTCTAGAGACTAAATAGATTGGGTGTATGAGTTATAATAAAAAAGGAAAAAACCATTTTATGAATTTTCCCTTTTCAACAAATTTATTAAACTAAAAAATCCTCTCTGAATATGTTCATCATTTTAACCTGTAATTGTCACTATAGTTAATATGAGATTCCTTTTCCTAATTTAAAACGCTTCAATAACTTGCCCACAATACTTTTAAAAACACCTGACAAATACTTAAACTCATCTGTCTTACGAAAAATAAGCACATACATTATATTGGGCACTATTAGACAAACAATGCCTTTTAAAACTAAACCTAACCAACCATCTAACGCTATAAAGTTACTTATAAATTTCGTTATTAGATAGGTCACTATACATAAAACTACATAATACGAGTACGTTTTATAATAATTAATAATAGGTTTGTCAAACACTTTTTTATACACTAAATAAGGAGTAACCCAGAATGGAACAGTTAATACACTAATAAGTGTTCCTATAAAAACCCCTACTATACCTATATACTGAACTAAAATAATAGATATAATAAGGTTCACAGCAGCTTGAAACAAGGGAGCGTATCTATCCTCTTGAAAAATTCCTGCTGTAGTCTTCACTGTGGTTATCGCATTTCTCATTCCTCTTTCATAGAAGATCGCTATTAATACATATAATATCCCTTCACTCATTAAGAATTTTGGACCTATCCATAAAGTAATAAAGGGCTCTATAGTAATACACAACAGTATGCTGAAAAACGAATATAACCAAAAATTGAGGAATGTATAGACTTTATAAATACTATAAATTTTTTCTACACTCTCTTTTGCGACTAAATTTCCTACACTATGATAAATATTATTAAACACCTGATAGGTAAAGGTTCTACAAATCTCAATTAACATATTGTAGTTGGAATATAGTCCAACCGCTGCTACACTCACAAACGATGAAATGATAATATTATCTGTTCCTAATACTAGGTAATTCCCTATATTTTGTAGAACAATCGCTTTTACATTTTTTACAATACTATTTTTCGTTTCGCTATCTAGTTTACTAGTCACTTTTTCTTTTAGAAATGGATACAATTTACTTACTATAACTGCTAGAAGGATACTTGTAGTTATGGTAATAATACTATCTATAATTAGATAAAGAATGTAATTTTTTGTAAAATGCAATACTCCTATCTTAAGACTAGTGGATATAATGGAGGATACAGAATATACCCCTGTTACAACATACCCTTTCTGACAAACACTTAAAAACGAACTTCTATGTGAGTACAAATACGGTGCAACTGTATTCAGTAAAAATATTGCATAAATGAGATGAATATTTTCAACATTCGAATTTTTAACGAAATAACCTAGAAAAGGCATTAATGCGAGCCCTAGCAACAATACTATTAAGGCAATTACCAAGTATGCATTTCGATACAAGCGCATAAGCATATTTATTTTCTTCTGATCATTCTCGGCTACTGGTTTGTAAAGACTGTACATTATACTAGAACCTATTCCTGCCTCTGCTAAAGACAGCATAGAAAGTATATTAGTAAGTAATCCATTTATTCCTAGGTACTCGACTCCTAAACTATTAATGAACACAGTTCTTGAAATAAAGCTTAATGCCGTAATAATGATCTGATTACCAAGACCAGCAGATATATTAATTATCGAACTTTTTACTCTCATATTTTAAAACCTACTCATTATGATTTTCTTACATTTAACTAAGAATATAGAAAAGATTAAAGTAACAGGTTGAATCTCTAAGTATTCTGCAGCCTGCCTCAATTTAAAATTAGATTTTACAAAATCATAGTATAAATTATAATAAGATAATCTGCCTTTTAAGTTACATTCATAAAACTTAATTTGTTGTTTTATATAATACGCTGTACCTTTAGGACTTTTAGCAAATATCTCTTTCATATTATTCGTTAAGCCATCCTCGAGATAATCGCATATATAAATAGTTTTATTAAACCACCTTATTTTATATCCATCATGGGCCATTTTCTCCCACACTGTAGCCTCTGATATAAATTTCTCTCCTTCAAATTCATGAAACTTATATTTTCTAAGTATGTTCGTATAAAAGACTTCTGCTTTATCACCGGTTATATTATATTTTGTACGTTCAAGTGAAGTTGCATCCAAATAATCACCTTCAAATGTTGTTCCTAAAAACTCATTCGCTTGCTTTCCTCGATTACCAGATACACCACAAAATAGTTCTTTATTTTCCAAGTTTCGTTCCCAATTGTCTATACTTTCTAATGCATCTTTTGTAAGATAATCATCAGAATCTACAATGAAAAACAATTCTCCTTCTGCTAAGTCAGTAGCTTTATTAATCGCTCTATGTTTTCCACCATTTTCAATTTTATAATACCTTATGGGGAATGGATTTTTCTCTACTGTCCACAGTCTAAATAACTCTTCCGTGTTGTCACTTGAGCCATCATCAATAACTAACCATTCAAACTCCGTATATGTTTGTTCTTGTAATGATCTGTACAATTTTTCTATAATATAGCCTCTGTTGTATGCTGGAGTGAATACTGTTATTCTCATTTAACCCTCCCATTTTTACTGATCATAATTTTTTCTTTTCATCTATTTACAATAATGATTGAAAAATAAGCCCTTAGTTAAGGACTTATTTTGATAAAGGTACTTGTATTTTATGCGTTTGTTTTCGGAAACCAAAACGAATTTTCTTACGTAATGGCTCTTCGTAAAATTGATAAATGATTGAACTGAATAATAAAGAAATTATTAAACAAATCAAAAAGTTATACGTATTTGCTAAATGAAGAAAATTTAAATATCGAATCACTAATTGATGGATCATATAGAATGAGAAACTAATTTCACCCAAATAAACAAAAAACCTTTGTGATAATATTTTTGAAATCATACCACCTTGAAATGCAAAGATGAAAATTAACAAACACCATAATGGAACAAAATACACACCGCGAACGATTCCTACACCTAAGTTTACCGAATACAATAATAAGACTATGAATAACAATAAACATAGTAGTTCTAAAACGGTGAATATAGTCTTGTTTAAATGTACTTTGTTGGCTTTTTCAATATAAATTAATCCTAAAAGCACCCCTGTTGAAAATTCGAAAAACCTAACTACCGGAAAGATATGTAGTAACCAAATGTAAAATGAATTATCTACATCTAAATAATTATTTAATAGAAATAACACGCCCCACACTATCCAAAATATCAATACAGATTTAACTATATTTTTGTTAACTTTAAGTTTTGTAAATATCCATAGCAGAAAAGGAAACATAACATAAAAGAACGCTTCAACTGATAGCGTCCATGAAACACCATTAAAATTAAAATAAGTACCTTGACTTGGAAAAAAACTTTGTAACAATAGCAAATTGATAATTGACATAAAAGTAAGTTTTACAAAATATAAACCATTGGGGTGAAAGTATAAAATAACCAACGGCACAGAGAGCAAAAACGTCAATATATGAACCGGATATACTCTTGAAAATCTTGCTTTATAAAACTTTTTGATATTGTTTTTATTGATTTCTATAAACTTAGAATGGTAGTTATAGGCTAATATAAAGCCAGATAAAACAAAGAAAAACTGAACACCCGCTGAACCTAATTGGTACTGGCTGAACACCTGCATATGGAATAAGAACACCATTAATGCAGCAATAAATCTAAATGAGGTTAAAGAATTTAACAAATAAATTCCTCCTTTTTTCATTCTCCAAAAACAATTTATTTGAATTCTCTAACGAGCCATTACCTTTGTTAATTGGATATTTCTTATACAAATATAAGTAAAAGCTTATCTCTTACCTACATATAAATTGATTAATCTCATACAAAACCCTTGCGTAAACGGCAGTATATTAAACAACATCGAATATACTCCTATGTCTTTTGTGTCTCCTTGTGAAAAGTCAACTGCTCCGTTTCTCCTTGTAACTTTCATCAAATGATTTATAGCTTTATCTGTACCATTTAAACATTCTTTCGAAATCTCATCTATTTTTGAAGCGTTTAGCAGAAACCAGCCTAATGTAGCTGTAGCAGACGAATCCGGCCTACATTCATTCCTTGTTACAGTCCAATTCCAGCTTCCATTCTCTTGTTGAAAGTTCAAAGCAGCTTTTGCAAATTTCTTTACACTTTCCTCTAAAACAATTTTATATTGATTATCTTGCGGTAATTCACTCCATGCATCTATAAGGCCTATAGCAAACCACCCAAGACCTCTTCCCCATCCATATAATCCAAGAGGAACTTTATTCTCTATTTTATATACATGACTCGGGATATAATGCTTGTCTAACATTCCATACTGCTCATACTCTTTAATTTGCTTTACTGCTAAATCCACGCACTCTTTTTTATTATATTTAATGCCGTAAGCCACTAAAAATGGACATATAAAGCCGATAGTATCTACATACCTATAACTTTTCATATACTTTCTATACTCTACTGATCCATCTTCACCTATATGCTCTTTTATCATTTCCCAAACAGAGTCCAATGCTTTCTTATACTTATCGGTCTCTATAAAATCTACCTTCATAATAGAATATGCTAGTATAGCCCCATCTACATACTTTGGTTCTTCTATCCATTGACCATTACTATCAAATTTTGCATTCAAAAATTTCACAACTGCTTTTTTTACTTCCTGATCATCATGATTTTTTAAGTACTCAGATAGTCCTAAAACTAATGATGCTTCTTGCCAATGTTGTATCGTACTTTTTGTATAGTTTTTCTTTAGCATATCTATTACGACTAATCTTGTATTATCTGTTACTTTTATTTTTGGTACATGTAATAAAAATTTAGACCCTTTATTCGTGATAGCTTTATTCCATAAAGACTTATCATCGTATCTTCCCATATGAATTCTTAGTACCCAGTCTTTTAATAAAGGTACTAAGTCTATAGCCATCGTTATTAAAAGAATAATAATTATCGTGTAACACAAAATTTGAAATATCATCTCTATAAAGCCCTTTCAATATAGAAATAGTTTAGTTTACTTAACATATCCTATAGTATTCTTCAACTCTTCAGCCATCTTATTACCCATGTCTAGCGTTATATTACCACCTATTGTCCAATCATTATCATATACATGAGCAGTTTCCATATTTAATCTGTGCTTGTTTATATAATCTTCAGTTTTCCCGATTATTCTTGCTGGATTACCGCCAACTATAGACCCTTCAGGTACCGATTTAGTTACGATACTACCTGCAGCTACAATAGCATTCTTCCCTATTGTCACTCCGGGCATAATTAAGGCCCTTGCTCCTATAAATGCATTGTTTTCTATTTTTATTTTTGCTATTTTTGTATAATCTAAATACCGTTTCGTACTAGCGTCATGTGCAAGAAGATATACTTGTGGTGCAAACGTAACGTTATCACCAATTTCTATTAACCAGCAATGTGCATAATCGATTGTGCTCCCAGCTAACCCGGAACAATTTTTCCCTACCTTCATACCTCGTTGCAAACATGCTTCTACTGTTAGCTCTTCACGGGATAGCATTCCTAATCTTATCATTAACGACTTTTTTATTCGATTAAACATTGTTACCCCCATAATTATATTTTACTATTTATTAATTTGTACAAATTACCAATTTCATCTTCTGTTCCTAATTCCTCTTCTGTAAGACTATTAATAAACTTCCTTCTCAACATTTCATCATTTATTAATTTTTCAAGATGATCAGCTACTGAGATAGAATCCATTTCTGCAATCAATCCATCAATATGATTTTTTATATGATTATCAGCTGTTTCGAAATTAGTAATTACTATTGGTTTTGCCAATATTTTCGCTTCATCTATAGAAATTGATTTGCCTTCATATCTCGAGGTTTGTATATATATATCTGATTGTCTTATATAAGGATATGGATTTTCTTTTAAACCTAATAGTATTATTCTTTCTTCTAACTTTCTTTCTTTTATACTTCTTTCCAATTCTTTTCTTACATTACCTTCTCCAATTAAATACCACTTAATATCGTACCCTTTTTTAACAAGCCTATCGACTGCCTCTAAGGAAATATCTAATCCCTTTTCTTTCGCCAATCTGCCTACAGAAATTAATGATATACTTTTGTCACCTTCTGTTTTAAACTCTACCTGCTCTAATGACATTTTCCTTATCATTTTTGAAGAAACTATATTGTGTATACATACAAATTTTTCTTCATATTCAGGAAAGTTACTTTTTAGAATATTCACTAATTCTTCCGATACAGTAACGATGTAATCTAATTGACCGAAATAAACTTTCTCTTTTCTAAAATCAATGCCTAACTTATTATAATCTGTATGTATCCATCCAATTTTTCTGTTTGCTTTTACCTTATCAACACAAAAATATATAGGGTTTTTTTCTTGAAACCCTATAACTGCATCGTACTCTTTATTAATTTCGTCTATCGATCTCGACATGTATTTCCATACTTTTTGTTCGATGATAGCTCCATTATTTTCTGTTTTAGCTAAATATCCTAATACCATTCTATAAAAAGATGTTTTAAAATCTCTTTTTTTAATTAACTCCATTAATGATTTTTTTATAGGCATATCAAAATATTTATAGTTCATAGGCCCCTGTAGTAAACGAACTTCTTTTGGTAGCTTATTTATAAATATTCCTTCATGTTTAAATAAAAACAAATCGACATTGTATAAAGAATAATCTATCGTTTCTAACAAGGATATTAGCGATTTCTCAGCCCCACCACATGTTAAATTATTCATTACAAATAATAATTTTTTTTTCATGAATGCCACCCACTAAAAAGTCTCATACAGCTTATTTATTTCTCCTTCTGTTCCTAATTTCAATTGGGATAAGTTATATTCTAATTGTTCTCTTAAGCCTCTATCTTTTACAAGCTTTTCAACCCCATTTGCAACAGCATCTGCATCCATATCTACAATTAGGCCGTCTATGCCATCATTTATCTGATCTTTTGCTGTACTAAAATTAGTTACAATTATAGGTTTGTTTAATATTTTTGCTTCATCTATTGCGATAGACTTTCCTTCAAATCTAGATGTTTGTATATATATATCGGCTTGCTTTATATATGGATATGGATTGGACTTTAAGCCTAATAAACGAAAAGTTCCTTCTAATTTATTTTCTTTAATTAAATTAGTTAGTTTCTCCCTCTCTTCTCCTTCACCGATAATATTCCATTTTATGTTATATCCTCTGTCTATTAGTTTTTTACAAGATTCTATAGCCAACTCAAAACCTTTCTGATAATGTAATCTCCCTATAGAAAGAAGTACAATTTCATTTTCCTTCCTATCATACACATCAGTGTTACTTTGATTTGCCATTTTATTTATCATTGTCGGTGAAACGATATTATATATAACCCCTACTTTATTCTTTTGGCTTGGGAACCTATTCTTCAATGTATTTGCGCATTCTTCCGAAACAGTAACGATATGGTCTAATTTTTTAAAATAATCAATATCAAAATTTGGATCCATACCTAATTTGTCATAATCAATATGAACCCATCCTATTTTTTTAAAAGCATATACTTTATCTACACAAAAATATGTAGAAGTTTTTTCTAAAAATCCGATTGCAACATCATATGTTTTAGGGATATTATCCAAGGATTTAGAAAAATATTTCCAGTTATATTGTTCTCTTATTGATATATTTCTAGCATTTCTATTTCTTATAGAGAACATAACTCGGTTATATGCTAGTGTCATTTTACCTTTTACAATAAGCTGCTTAACAGATTTAAATAATGGTAAAGTAAATAAGTGATAAGTTTCTGGAAGTGATAGAATTTGTACCTCTTTTGGTACAAATTCCATAAACATTCCATCATGTTTTAATAAAAACAAATCAACATTATATAAATTGTAATCTATTTGAGATAATAAATTCACTAAACTCTTTTCTCCACCAGCAGCTGTTAAGCTAGGTATAACAAATAACAAATTCTTTTTCATTGATACACCTCACTAAACTAGTTCAGTTAAATATTCTACTGCTTTATACGACATCTTCTTTATATTAGGGATAGATTTCTGTAATGTTTGTCTCAATTGTATTTCTTCGCTTACCATTTCATCAAATTTAGCCTTTAATTTCTCACTGCTTGATATCTCTTCTAACCCTAAAACTAATTTTTCTTCTCCAAATATATCTTTCGATATTCCTTTTGACTTTATGCTATACCCTAACACCATAGTCGGAACACAATTTGAATAAGCTGCTATAGTCGCATGTGTTCTAGCTCCTATGAAGAATCTCATTCTAGCAATATATCCCTTATATTGTATTGCATTTAAATCATTTGGAAGTATGATTACTCGCCCAGTATTTTTGAATTCCTCATAATATTTATATAAAACTTCATAATCGTTATTTCCATCCATTATTACATGAGGTGTAAGAGCAATTGTTGAATCTGTAGTATTTAATATATGATTTATTAATTCTCTCACTGCAGCTTGGGAATCTTTATTTCTCTCCCATACAAGTGGGCTAAAGTTTAATCCAACTGTATTTCCTTCTTGCCATCCCTTAGGAAGGTCTAGTTCCTCTTTGGCCATAGTAAATGCCGGATCAGCACATAATTTAACATTATTGAGCCCCTTACTTTTTAACATATTATAAGTAAGGCTTTCACGAGCTAGTATTGCATCAAACAACTTTAAGTCTTCTAATTTTTTCTCAGACATGTCCTCTTCACCGATAGAACATCCCCATAAAACTAATTTTTTCCCTTGTGCCTTTACTCTTCTATCTATCTCATACAATGCGGGCTGCTCTCCATAACAATAGTTGTCCCCACCTATAGATAAGCATACATCTACATCTTTTATACGTTTAATAATGTTATTTTCCATTTTAGCTAATGCATAAGATTCATCATTCAAAAACTTTACTTTAAGTAAAGCCATCCACCAATCATAAGAATACTTCTTTATACTACTGCTAGAACCTTCATATATTTCATCCAATTGGGGAATTATCTTGTCCGTTTCTGGTTTACTTGATACTAAGTACACTTTTGTATCATCTATTTTTTCTTTTATAATATTCGTAGAAGAACGAACGATTGCTTCGCATCCTCTATTTAAACTGCCTCCATGGGCAAACATCATAATTTTCATTTTAAACTCTCCCAATATTATTTACTTCGAAATCTACTGTAAGCAACTGCACAATATAGTCCGATTGTTAACTTTTTTCTCATCATGTTTATTACAGCTTTTTCATATCTTCCTAATTCACTGTAATTTTCGCTACAATAAACAGGTAATGCCTCTTGTACATGTTTATTTCGAATCATATTTTTTACATATCTATACCTCGTACTAAAACTTACCTTTTTAGATGGAGTAAAATAAATATATATATAAGACATTACACTGTTTATAAATTTTATTGATTTTAGCTGATGGGCCCTTACTTTGTCGACCTTATCAGTATATGTTTGTGGCAAGTCCATGTTATACACTTCCATAGCCCTCTTAAAATAATCTTTTTCTACTATATTTCTAGTAGCACTACCAGTTACCTCTCTATAATGGTATCCAGCATAATTTATATATTTCATACTAGTTGCATTACTAAAGAATTCGATATTAAACATACCGTCTTCTCCTAACGCAACTTTCTCTGGAAATTTCACATCATTTTCATTTATTATTTTGGTTTTATAAATTTTATTCACAGCAGTATTTAAATGATCTGTCTTAAGAAAATAAGGCAATAGCTCTTGATCTATATATTCTTTTTTAAGAACAGTATCTACTGGAAATGGATATTTTATTGCTACCTTATGTCCGTCCATTTCGCCGTTAATATTTGATATAACTACGTCACAATCAACTTGCTTTGCAGAGTTATATAATATTTCATACATATCTCTCTCTATGTAATCATCAGCATCAACAAATCCAACATATTCCCCAGTCGCTACACTCAATCCTTTATTCCTTGCAATACTTACACCCTGATTTTCTTGATTTATAAGTATTATTCTACGATCTAGTTCTTTATAACTCTCAATAACTTCGCTACTATTGTCCGCCGAACCATCATTAATAAATATAAATTCACATTGCTCTAGTGTTTGATTTAAAAGTGATTCCACACACTGTGTAATATATTTTCCTGCATTATAAACCGGTATTATTACACTTACTTTTATGCTCATGCCTAAATCCCGCCTCTACCAGGAAACCCTGCATTATAATAACCAATTATTATCTCCTAAATAATTTGTTTTAGGTTTCTATAATTTTATATAATTTATTTAACTCATAGCTATTACTATAATCTCTACCTTTTAGATGATGAATCAATGTATTTCTGAGCTTATCATCTTTATATAGAGTTTCAATTCCTTTAACTAATCCCTCAATACTTGAATCACATGTTATGCCTTCTACTCCATCTTCCAACTGACTACCTGCAGTAGGATAATTCGTAATCAATATAGGTTTCTCAAGTATTTTAGCCTCTGTAACCGTAACTGCTTTTCCCTCGTATCTAGACGGCTGCACGTATAAATCGCATGCTTTCATATATGGATATGGATTGGCTTGCTTGCCTAATAGTATAAAACTATCTTCTAAATTATTCTTTTCTATAAGTTCTTTAAGAGTAGTTTCATCTGAGCCATATCCTATCACATACCACTTTATATTATTAAATCCTTTGTCATGCAAAATTTTAAGTGCTTTTATAGCACGATCAAACCCTTTTGCGTAGGACAATCTTCCAACCGATACGATATTAAAAGTGCAATTATCTTCCTTATTAAAATCTACAACATTATCAGCCATTTTCCGAATAAACTCTGGTGAAGTAATATTTTCTATAAGCAAGATTTTCTCTTTCAGTGATGGGTATACAGTCAAGAACGTTTTTGTACATTCATCCGATATAGATGCAATATAGTCATACTTATTCCACATAGCAAGATCTATTTCATTATCAATTTCTAGCGTACTGTAATCTGTATGGATCCAAGCTACTTTTTTATCAGCATTTACATTATCAGCTAAAATATCGTGTGGCCATGCATAACTAATTGCAAAGTCATACTTTTTTTTCTGTTTAGGCAAGAAATGTGATACATATTTTGAAACAAGCTGCATCTGAATGTATCCTGATCCTTCTTTAAATTGCTTTTGTTTTGATTTCCTGCCTGCGATATACTTGCTTACTATTCTTATAAATGGTGCTAAAAAATAGCCTTCTTGTATGCATTGTCTAATAGATTTTCTAAATACAGTGTATTTACCTATTTGCGGTAACACATTAACCTTATTAGGAATTAAATGTATGAAATCTCCTGTGTGATTTAATATAAGTAAATCTACGTTATATTTGTCATAGTCAAAGGTCTCTAACATATTAATTAGGCTTCTTTCCGCACCGCCGATTTCCATATCATAAATAGAAATTAAAATATTCTTTTTCATGTAATTCCCCGCGTTCATATTTTGTTCTTGATTTAAGTGAAATCATTATACATTATGAAAGTATATAGACGACACTTTCACATGAACCGCTTCAACTAGTGCGATTGATACATACGTTTTCTCGTTTATTTACAAACAGCGTATTTGAAGGAATATCTCCTTTTACAACACTGCCAGCGGCTATCACAGTATTATCGCCAATAAACGTATCTCTCAATATAACTACATTAGAACCAATCCAAACATTCTCTCCTATCTTTACTTCACCCTTTATTAAATGACTATCTTCAATGTTCTTATAATTATGATCATGGTCATTAATACTTACATTAGGAGCTATCTTTGTGTTTTTTCCAATTGATATTTTATTGATACAATTAATGTTACAGTTATCATTAATAAATACTTTCTCGCCTATATTTAGTACCCCATTAAAATCAATACGAATACTCGTATTTCTTCTGACAAACACAAATTTTCCAATATTGATTTTTGAATGCTTATTAAAAATCTCTATCCTACTTTTTGTTTGAAGTGCAAAGATTGAGCAATTTATATTACGGAAGTATATTAACTTATAGAAAGCGCCTCTTAATACACCGATTAAATGTGAAATATTCATCAACACTGCAAAATATAACCCTCTGTTACGACTTTCTGTAACTAGCGTCTGGAATATTTTTTTAAATATATTAATCATGCATTTTCTCCTTAAAAACTTCTTTTCGCCCCGCACGTTGCCTTAACTTAGCAATATTATCTCCACCTATAATTTTTGCTAAAATTAATTTTATTTTACCCTTCACCCGCGCTTTAGCTGGTAACCAACTCTTATGAAAATGATGCATGGCATATGTATTTTCCGTTATAAATTTTCTACAATTAATATAGTCATATGGTGAAAAATATGTTTGTGGATAGAAGGTTCCTATCCCTTCTATTTCCTGATACTCTCCATCTGTTTTTAAACCTAAATTTTTTAATATCTCTGTCACAATAGCCACATTCGTCAAATCATCGTAAGTACCATCCTCTTTAATGAAACCCTTTTCTTCGTATGAATCTAGGAATGTTTTTATAAGCTTATTTCCTTTAGCCGCTCCTATTGTGCTTGTAGCTATGTAATTTTCTTGTTCAAATCCCCAAAATGAATCATGATGCAATAGATTATTAAAAGATTTAAATACTTCCACATCAGTATCCAAATAAATACCGCCATAATAATATAAAGCATGTACTCTAACATAATCACTTACAAATGCAAACTTACCAGATTTGTATGCCTCTGTTACATATGAATTACAGCTTATATCAAAATTATCTTCATTCCATTCTATTATTTCATAGTCTGGGAGATTCTTTTTCCAACTCTCTATACATCTTTTGACAATATCAGGTTTTTCATTTCCTCCAAACCAGCAATAATGTATAGTCCTGGGTATTTTTTCAAGTTTTTTCACTTTAAAGCCTCCTCTTTAAAGTAGGAAGTCCCCTTTTTATGCTATATTCGTTATACTTATTCGAATATAGTTCTAAAGTTTTATAAAGTCACTTCCATATCCAACGCCTGCAAGGCTTACTACACATTCATAGTAGTAATACATAATATAGAATAATAAAATACCATAATAAATAAGCTTTTGATCTTTTTCCCTAAATAATTTTACAACCCAAGAAATTAATATAAGTTGATACAATCCAAAATAAATAGAAAATCTAGCAAATATCCAGTTTTGTGTTGAAATAATCATAAAGACAAGCCCTAATATAGACATATTTACAACAGCATCACTTTGAGGAAACAACTCTCTTAATCTATCTTTTCCTAAGTAAGCGAGAATAATTGGTACGGCATAAACAATAACCCTAAGTATATTTGCACCGCCCTCAGAAAAGTTTTTGTACTCACTATATTGACTATTTTCTATAACCGCAAATAAAGCATCCATAAATTGATTAAATCCTATTACGATAAGTACCGCACAAACGAGAAGAATATACGTTTGCTTTGACCAGGCTTCTTTCCTAACTATAAAATAAATAGGAATGAGGATAAGCGCAGTCTGATGTACAGTTGATGCAAGTAGGATAATTAAAATATACTTTTTCCAATTACCTTCAAATATATATTTTGTTGCAGCAAATACAATTGCAGCTGCTAAAAATTGCCTTATTCCATTCATTGAAGTTAAAAACATACCACCTGTTATATAGACATATAAACTTAACTCAAGCATTCTTGCATGTTTATATAAAACAAGCACGATTAATAAGTTTGTAATTAATGCTGTTACAAAAATCAGAAGTTGCGGATCATGGGAAAAATTTTGTAAAAACATTTGATAAATATTAAATCCAAGATCCTTTTCCGACTTAATAGTTTCCCAGCTAAAATTGAGGGTGGCATATGAATGCATATAGGCAAAAGTATCTCCAATATTATTACGGAGGCCAGATACTAATATTAAAGTTGTCATGGCACAAAATGTTAAAAATTTATTTGGTTTGATAAAAGATCCTCTCATAATAACCGGTTTAGAAAAATACCTTGCAAAAAAAGAAAAGAAATAAACTAAAGCAAGATTCAACCATAATTCAGTCATTACCAATCACTTCCACATCTTAAGCGTATATAACTATATACCTATTCTTTCTACCTATACCTCTCTTTGTTTTATTTACTTTTCAAAACAGTAGCTTTATGTGTGTTCAAAATATAGCAATAAAGTAAAAAACCAAATGGTGTTGCTAGGAAAGTAGTCCATTTACATGGTGACTCTTTTAAAAACCCATAGTTTTTTATTATCAAATTACTAGACACATAATGCATACATTCTCGAAATTTATCTTTAAATGAAGGTGCATATTGCATAGCGATTTTTCTAAAAAAAGAAAACCCACGTGGATTTCTCTTATATTGCTTAATAATGTTCATACTTGACCCATCATCTAAATATTCTACAAAGCACAACACTTCATTCATTATAAGTAAAGGACATTCTTGATCAATAACAATATACTTATAACTAAGTGGGCAATACTTTTCCCCTGGAAAAACTGGATACGGCGGGGAGTTTCGTGTCAGTTCGGATCTGTATACAAGTTTTTTATCGCCTTTTACTTTATGTTTCACATATAAATCTGAAAGTTTAGATGCCGTTAAACCTGGCGGCATTTTTGTTCCGATAATTTCTCCATTTTGATTAGCATCCAATCCTACTATACCAGCATAACGATCACTTCCATTTTGTTCCCAAAAGGAAAGGATTCTCTCCACAGCATCATCAGCCATATAATCATCGGAGTCTATACAAACATTGAGTTCTGTGTCAATTAATTCATAAGCTGCATTGTGAGCCCCGTGCATTCCCTGATTTTCTTGATAGTGATAACGAATTGGAACTAATTCCTCTGAAATCCACTTTTCCACAAGTTCTTTTGTGTTATCCGTAGATCCGTCATCAATAATTAACCAAATAAAGTCTTTAGAAGTTTGTCTTTTCAAACTGTCGTAGCATAGATGTAGTGTATACGCACGATTAAATGTAGGTGTAAAGACAGTTAAAGTATGACCCATCACAAAACCTCCAGAAATCTAAGTTTGTTTTACATGTAACTATGATTTAAATAATAATCCGTTAGCCATTTCGCCATCGTAGCAGTGTCATATCCGTTTTTACGTAATAAACCGGACGTATCTTCATGGTCATATGATGAAGTAAGAATTTTTTCTGCCCATACCTCTGGCGTTTCCTTTAAGCCCACAAATTCTATTCGACCTGACACATCCGTTTCATCAGTTATCGTATCGGATACAACACATTTTAAGCCAGCAGCCTGCGCTTCAACCAGTACAACAGGCAATCCTTCAAATAGCGAAGGAAACAGAAATAAATCGAACCCTTGCATAAGGAATGATATATCTCCTCTAACTCCTAAAAACCTTACATGAGACGATAACCCTAAGGCAGCTACCTTCTTTTCTACCAATGGTCGTAATTGACCATCTCCTACCATAACAAGCAGGGAATTAGGATTCTTATCGTGCACAGCTTTAAACACATCAATTAGGAAATCGTGATTTTTTTGCTTATTAAATCTTCCGATATGTCCTAATACTAATTTATCTTCTGCACCTATTTCTTTCCTTATTTGCTTCCTAATTTCTTCATCATATTTAAATTCCTCTACATTAACTGCATTGTTCAGAACAGTTACTTCCTTAGATTCACATACTTTCCGTCCAAATAACCATTGGCCTGCATTTTTTGAACATGCAAAATACTTGTTAGGATTATCCTTCATAGAAAATCTCGCATACAAACGAAATGGTAGCTTTATATCTATACCCAAATCACTTAAATGACTATGCGCAATACGGCAAGGAACACCCGCACGTTTGGCTGCTCCAAGTACAAAACTGCTATTTTCGTTAATATGAGAATGTACTACTTTATATTCAGGATGATCAAGAAAGAATGTATCGAGTAATTTGAAATATGAACGATAATTGCCAGGTCTTATTTGCGGCATTCGATAAATTCTTCCGCCAAGACTTAATATTTCATCATCATAATGCCCTTTTTCTTCTCTATGTACCATGAAGTCAAACTGTATCTTATTGCGATCAAGCTTTCGATAATAATTCATTAACATCGTTTCAAGCCCGCCACGATTCATGATTGTCACTACTTGCAATATACGATTAGGTTCCAAGATTCTCCCCCTATCTAACTATTTTTCTAAGTTTATCAATTACTACCAAAATAAAATAATATCCTAGTGTGAATCGGAATTTTGCACAAAAATAAAATACCCTCCAAGCAATTGAAAAATATTTAATTTCAAATTGCCTAAAGGATTCTTTGATGCGTTTATCCTTTAATATGGAATGCAACCTACTGATTTTCATCAAAGTAGATCCCTTATTTTCTTTGCTTATTGTGTTTAAGCCGAGCCCTAATGTACCAAGACATATCCGATTATTTAAGGCTATATAAAAGTCTTTTTCCATTTTCTTATTATCTAAGAAGTTTTCAATTATACCGTAAAGATTGAACCATTGATTCATTAAATTAGGCTTATAAGACGTTGTAACTGATGTAGTGTTTACTCTCCAATAATGATAATAAGGTTTATTTATAAAAACAAAAGTTTTTGCATAATAAAAAGCGTATATATTAAACAGGGAATCCTCATTAGTCCCTATTTTGCTTAAATCTACAAATTCAAGATTATTTTCTTTAAGAATATCTAAGCGATATAACTTTGACCATACTGTCCCCCATGCATCGAGAAGTTCTGGATTTGCTATTTCTTCATTTAAAGGACCAATCAAACGTCTCATAACTTTTAATTGGACTTCTTCATTGCGATAACAGACCTTTTCAGGAAGGTTGAATTCTTTTATCTTTGAATGAGTACCAAACTCTCGAATATACGTACACATAACAATATCAGCTTTTTCCTCAACTGCGCTTTTATACATTGATTCATACATATCTTTATCTACCCAATCATCTGGGTCAACAAAACCAATATATTCTCCTTTAGCTGCACGTATCCCCTCATTCCTAGCTGAAGAAACCCCACCATTTTCCTTTTCTATCACCACAATACGACTATCTTTTTTTGCATAATCGGAAAGTAATTTTGCACTTCCATCTGTTGAACCATCATTTACAGCTATAATTTCTACATCATTAAAATTTTGTGATAATAAACTATCCAAACATCTACTTAAGTATTGTTCAACATTATATATAGGAACTATCACACTAATTTTTGGTTTCATTTACATCCCTCAACATATATTGTGTATAAATATTATTCAATTCAGTACCTACTTCGTCAACCGAGTATTTTTTTACTCTATTTACATTTTCAATCTTAATCTTTTCTCGTAGTGTTCTTGAATGAATACACTCTAGTATTCGTGATGCAAAAAGCTCTACCTCTCCAGGTGATACAAGATAACCGTTTGTTGTATCTATGATTAGCTCCCTATGCCCTCTATTATCAGTAGCTACAACTGGAAGACCACAAGCCATAGCCTCCATAATATTTACAGGCAATCCTTCTCGAAGACTAGATGCAACAGCGAGATCACACATTGATAATAAGGAAGCAATATCAGTTCGATAGCCGATAAAATGAACCATTTCTGCAACTCCTAGATGAACAGCCAGCTGCTTACACTCGTCCATTAATGGACCGTTTCCTGCAAGTAAAAGCTTTGCATTCGGAACTTCATTCTTTAATAAAGCTAATGATTGAATCAAGAATTGCTGATTTTTATTTTTGTTAAACTCAGCAGCATAAAACATTAGGAAATCATCTGGTTTATAACCAAACTTTATTTTTAAATCTTTTTTATATTCATCTTCTACCAATTTAAATTGTTCTATATCTACGCCTATTCCATGAACATGTTCAATGCACTTTGCTTTAAAGCGATGTTTCACCGCAAGATTATAATCTTCTGAATTGATTGTTATGAGACAATCAGTATAAGAAGCTAATCCTCTTTCAATTGGATAATATGCAAGCCAATTTATAAGGGGAGCACCCTTACAAAAATGAAATCCATGAGCTGTATAAATCACCTTTGTTCCTTGTTTTCTTGCTTTTTTTGCAGCTAAGCGAGCAAGAACTCCTCCCATAGGTGTATGACAATGAATAATGCTGTACTTATTGTTATTGATAATTGATGAAAGCTTCTTATAGGCCTCAAAATTTTGCAGTCTAAAAGGTGATCTCTGAATAGGAATATCATATTTTTTATGTACGTATGGAAGGTCCATATTACCACTTGCAGCAACATGTACCTCCCACCCTTGTTCTGTAAACCATTTCATATATGGTAAATGAAAGGCTTTAAAATGGTAATCTACTGTTGCACAAAACAACACTTTCTTAGACAATTAAATCACACACCCATTTAACTATATTCTTGATTCAAGTAAAGCCTCAACAAATCGTCAACCCAATGCTGGTGTTAACACTTTCGAAGTGTTATGTCTATTAGCCAAATCTAATAATATGTTTCGTAATTCTTCTTTATCCAAATCAGAGTGTGTAGAAATAATTTTTTCGATTTCTTCTATATAAATATTAGTTTCTTTTCCTACATAAATTCTCGGATAAATTTGTTGTTCAATCATTTCATCATCTTTTAATAACTCTTCAAAAAGCTTTTCTCCTGGTCTCATTCCGGTAAATTCTATTCCAATCTCTTCAACAGAATTTCCTGATAACTTTATTAAATTTTTGGCCAAATCAACAATTTTTACTGGTTCTCCCATATCTAATACGAAAATTTCTCCGCCCTCAGCTAAAGCTCCCGCCTGTATAACTAGTCTCGATGCTTCTGGAATAGTCATAAAGTAACGAACCATATCAGGATGCGTAACTGTAACTGGTCCGCCTTTTTGAATTTGCTTCTTGAATAACGGAATTACACTACCTCTACTTCCTAATACATTTCCAAAACGAACGGCAACAAACTTTGTTTGACTCATTTTATTTGTATGTTGAACAATCATTTCAGCCAATCTTTTCGTTGCTCCCATAACATTCGTTGGATTTACTGCTTTATCAGAGGAAATCATAACAAACGTCTCGACATCGTGCCAACTTGCTGCTTGTGCAACATTCATCGTTCCCATCAAATTATTTTTTACAGCTTCTTCAGGGTTATATTCCATTAATGGGACATGTTTATGTGCAGCAGCATGATAGACAACATTTGGACGGTATTTATTCATTACTAACATCATTTTCTTACTATCTTGTATATCGGCAATTTCCGGAATAAATGTAATCTCCATATTACCATATAGCTCTCTTAGCTCCATTTCAATGGAGTAAATACTATTTTCACCATGACCTAATAAAATTAACTGCTTTGGATTAAATTTTGCCACTTGTCTACAAATCTCTGAACCGATTGAACCACCAGCACCAGTCACTAAAATGACTTTATCGGTTATGTATTCAGAAATACTATTCATATCCAACTCAATTGGACTACGTCCTAGCAAGTCCTCTA
>Ga0209025_1000989_pt1 | contig 42204 bp, 37 predicted proteins | sample AraplaMF_Col_mLB_FD_184256 | JGI IMG/M metagenome (GOLD analysis project Ga0209025, IMG submission 184256) | Arabidopsis root microbial communities from the University of North Carolina, USA - plate scrape MF_Col_mLB (SPAdes) (version 2) | ecosystem: Host-associated > Plants > Roots > Endosphere... | reverse complement strand
TTTAATGCAAAAAAAAAGAGCCCCATTAGTGAATCACGATATTCAACTAACGCATGAGTTAGTTAAATAAGGATTAATTAAATTTATCAAGATTAATTAATAAATTTCATTCGTCTTTCATCAAATGTTTTTTCATCATTAGTTCCAAATCCATAACCATCTTTGATCAACGAATTAATAGATGGTAGGGTTTCCGTTACGATTTTCCATTTACCATTTTCCAGAACAGTAGTTATAAAAATATAATCAACTAAGGCTGAGGGTTAGTTCAATAATTATAGAGTGGGAAATCTATTTATTTTCTATATTTAATAAATCCATAAGTTTGTAGACATTCACCCCGTTAAGAGTACCAAATTTATAATTTTCATTATCAAAAATAATTGCTTTGCTTTCCTCAAACCATACACTATAGTTATTAATTAGCTCTGTCTGACCATCTTTTTCGTGCTTAATCGTAAAGTTTGAATTACTTTATGGTCTTAATTTTCTTGACCAGTTTACCTCTTCCAAAAGCTTTTTTAAGCTATTTATCCCATCTTCACTATTAATTACTTTAGACCGTAAAGAACTTTGAGTATTTTCGAATACCCTGAAACTATCTTTATTTTGATTTATCGAACAAGCTGTAAAAAAAACATAATAAAAAATACAATTATTCCCTTAATTACTTTATGCACTCATTACATCCTTCCTTAATTAAAACTATACTGTCTTTTGCATCTGAATATTATTAGTCGCCAATATAAAAAATACATTGAAAAAGACAAATGAAAAATTCTGGGTCTTGGATAGGACAGTCTTCTTCAATTTCTAAATATGTCTTGAACCATTCAGTAGTTTGCATTTTCCATCTTGCCACTTCTTTACCTTGATAATAGAACCTTACCCAATCCATTACTTCTTTTTTCATAGTAAATTCATTTGCTTGACATGTAATACGGAATTCAGGTGCAATTTTTAGCCAAGTTCTATATGTTATTTGAAATACCTCGGTGGTTTTGAGGTTGAAAACCTGATAATATGGATGCCCAATCCACTTCGTTGTCTTTTTGCACTGATAAACAAGTTCTCCATCGTTTGAGTAAACGTCAATTTGAGCGAACCAATCAAAACTTCTCCAATAATTTATTAGTCTTACTAAAAGGCTTTTATAAGTTCTTTGGAATTTAAATCTCACATTACCCTGTTCATCAATCACATCAATTAATTTAATTGAATCCTTAATTTTTGGGGGAGAGTAGGTATATTTCTGCATATTAACTCCTATCAATGATTACTTTATCAAAACTATTTAGTTAGTAAAAAACAACACTATCATTCTTTTACCATTTCATTATGATCGGGGTGCTTAAGCATATCTAAGTAAAGAAAACATTTTATTGATTATTTTTTACTCTTTTTTTATATTCTGTTTTTGGAAAAAAATCCCTTTTTATGTTTAATACTTGAGACAATTCTTCGAATAAATTTCGAGCCTCTTGCTATTTACTTTAATAAAAAATGAGCCACTTCTGTGACTCATCGACTTAAACTAACGCTCTCGTTAGTTGAATAATATTAAGTATTAAAACTCTCTGTCATAATCAATAATCCTGACTTATTAATTCTTTTATGATTAAAAGGGACATTCTTAAATATGCGTTAGTCATAATGAACGAAACGGCTCCATTTTGCTTAACGTAGGTTGCAGTTGGCAATAATGGGAGTGATAAAAAGCCTACCCAAGCCAAATGTAGAGCTACAAACAAAAGGAGCCGTGTATTATGAAGGATAGTCAAAAATTTGTTGGTTTAGACGTTTCAAAAGAGATTATTTCTGTTGGTATTGCTGAAGAAGGACGAGGAGAACCGAGATTTCATGGGAATATCCAAAATAACCCTGAAAGTATTCGTAGACTTTTCAAAAAGTTAGGTGATTCAGATAAATTACTTGTTTGTTATGAAGCTGGATCATGTGGGTATAGTATTTTCCGCCAACTTCTTTCTATGGATATTGAATGTATTGTGGTTGCACCAACCCTTATTCCAAGACGTGCTGGAGATCGAGTGAAAACTGACAGAAGAGATTCGTTACGTTTAGCCCAGCTTCTTCGAGCTGGTGAATTAACCTCTGTTTGGGTACCTGATGAAACACATGAAGCTTTGAGAGATTTAATTCGTGCTCGTTTTGATACGCGAGAAGATTTACAACGAGTACGTCAGAGACTCGTTCATTTCTTACTTCGTCATGAAATACGTCCACCTCAAGGTGTTAAGAATTGGACTGTAAAATATCGAACTTGGTTAAATTCACTTACTTTCGAAAAACCTGCATTAAGAATTGTATTCCAAGAATATTTTCATTCGATTTATGAAGTAGAAGAAAGAATGAAGCGAATCGAAGCTCAGATTCATGAAGAAGCAGTTAAGAGCGAACATGCACCAGTTATTCAAGCACTTCAATCTTTAAGAGGCGTTGCCGAAGTTACAGCCGTCACTCTTGTGGCTGAAATTGGACAATTCTCTCGTTTTTCAAACCCAAGACAGTTGATGTCTTATGCAGGTTTGGTCCCTAAAGAATATTCAAGTGGATCAAATCGTTGGCAAGGATCTATTACGAAGGTTGGTAATTCCCACATTCGACGTGCTTTAGTGGAGTGTTCATGGTCTTATCGTCATCGTCCATCTCTTAAGGGTGAATTAAAGAAAAGACAAATTGGTCAGCCGTTAGAAGCACAAAGAATTTCCTGGAAAGCACAACACCGTCTCAATTTGAAATACAATCGAATAACTTCTAGAGGTAAAACTGGTAAATTTGCGGTAGTCGCAATCGCTCGAGAATTACTTGGATTTATATGGGCAATTGGATGTAGTATCGAAGATGTGAAATTCAATCAACAACGAGTCTCTTAAAAACTAAACCAAATCTTAAATAATTTTATAATAACAGTGTCTATTAATTATTGAAATTTTGGCTCGAAGGCAAATTCGGCAAGGAGAACCCTCTTGTTCAACTATGTACTAGGTATAATAACTGAACGTACGCCGTTAGTCCGAGGCAGCTCCGTAACGGATAAAATGAAATGTGGTAACCAACCCACGCATATCAGACTGTAAACCACCGTTAATTTTTTTGCCTTCGTGCCAAGGTTTTAAGGGTAGAAATTCTCTATCTTTGAAAACTAAATACTACTTTTCTTAATTATTTAGAAAGGTATTTCACACAGATTTAGTAATCTTATTTTTGAAAACTAAGTTGGTAGACTTAGAATAAGTCTGTCTAAAAACAGACAAATACCTAATTTTTAAACCATTTGGTATGGTGATTTGACAGTTTCGTTCATATCAGTTGAATAAGAAATAGTAATTATTTCTCAAATTTGAATACATCTTGTTCTCATACTCCCCTATTAACAAATCCACCTATTAATTTAGATATTCTACCATTAGCATCTTGTTCTACAAGGTATTTGAGTTCCTCATAAGAACCCAATAAAGTATCATAATTTAAATAAAGACTAACTTCTTCCAATTTATTACCTAGATACTTATATTCTTCGGTATGTAGCCCGGCATCCCCTTCAATTGAATCATACAATTCACTACGTTCAATACTTTAATAATTTCCCATTATCATATGTACATTTTGAAACGGCTTCTAAGTTACCCGAATTAACAAATCCGAATCCATAAACAATTCTATCTATATAGATTAAATATTCTTCGTCAAAATTACTATTTGGAGTTGTAAATTCATTTACATGTCTTACCTTTATTAAATTATCTTCTTTGTCAAAGCTATTAGTAGTTGGAAACGCAAAAAGAGGTCGATTATTGAAAAGAACCCCGTCTTTTGGAAAATACACTATGAATCAAATTGAATTCCCAAAGTTTCGTATTTTTTTCGTATTAATTATCAACTCATCCATCATTTTTTTTAAGTCCAATTTTTCACTCCTAAAAAGTAAATAGATACATTTTTAGTATAAAACACTGAACAATATATTGCCTTCTTATTCAAATATCTTGCCATTTAGCACAATGAAAAATGGCCTAGAGAAGCAGCCCATGAATGTTCAACTAAAGCATGGGATAGTTCAATAACTATTTTTCATTTTTTGTCATATTAATTGTTTATTTATACTTCGTTATAAAAACACATCTAATGAAATATATGTTAATATAAAACATTAAATGTGCTTTTTCTTTAACTACTTTTAGTGTTTATATCACCTAATAGTGAGACACTCTATTATTTTTAATTGTCTAATCTTTTTCTTTTGAGTACTAACTGATAAATAACTGGAATGATGATTAAAGTTAAGAAAGTAGAAGTTGTTAATCCACCTGTAACTGCGACAGTTAAAGGGGAAGATACTGCAACTGTAACAGTAGAAATTATGAAACGAGATCAATATTAAATCTACAAAACTCTTTAGGTAAGAATATGTCCTAGTCTGTTTACTAGATTTTTCAATAAAGTAAATAAAAATATTTTAAAGGCATAAAAAAGAAGCAACAAATGCAATTACAGCTGCCACTTCTACCTATTTTAATTTTATTTTTTTATATACGCCGCTTCACGTTTTTCTAGAAAAGCAGAAATTCCTTCTTTTCCCTCGTTACTGCTAGCTCTCTCAGCAATCATTAAGGACTCCAAACTCATTTGGGACTCAAGTGTTTCTTGAAGAGAATGATAAAGTAACTTTTTCGTTACACCGAAAGCAGATATTGGTCCATTTGCAAGTTTTGTAGCTAAATCAAGGACAAAAGGCATTAATTTTTTGTTAGAAAATACGTCATTAACGATTCCCCACTCCTTCGCCTCTTTAGCATCCAAAGGTCGATTTGTATACAATAATTCAAGAGCACGTCTTACCCCAATTAGACGTGGTAAGAAATAACTTCCTGCTCCATCCGGAGTTAAACCAATTTTATTATAAGCCGTAACAAATTTTGAATCCTCCGAAGCATACACTAGATCGCAAGCACATACTAGGCTCATCCCTCCACCGGCTGCTACTCCATTAACCGCTGCAATTATTGGTTTATTCATTCTAGCAAAGTAGGAAATAGCTTGATGAAAATAAGCAGTCACAATTTTCAGATGAGAACCGATTTCATCCCCCTCATTTGCAAAACTTTTTAAATCCCCACCAACTGAAAATTTATTTCCAGCTCCAGTCAAAACCACCGCTCGTATATTTTCGCTTTCAGAACAAAAAACTGCGACCTCCATTAATTCCTTTGCCAATTGCAAATCAATTGCATTCCCTGCTTCCGGCCGGCCTAGTGTTAAAATCCCAACAAAGTTTTCTATGGATAGGTGTACATATTTATTTTCCATTGATAATCACTCCCAATACAGCATGATAGATAAATATAATCCCCTATAATCAATTTATCTATTTAAAGTACTTTTGATAACACTATTTATCTATGTTAGTTTGACTCTATAATCCTTCCCAAGTTTCCATTTTAAATAAATCTAGATTGAATGAGAATGAACAATACCATATATGGCTTGTTTGTAATAAAACTCAATTACATGACCTATTTTCAAATCATTTACTAATTGTTTAAAAGTATAGTTCATTATCAATCAACTCCACTTCTACATTCTTTATAAATAAGATAAGTAACTAAATTAGCGAAATAATGCGCTCGTTAGTTCAATAAGTCTATTTCTTTTTCTAAATAACATAAATATAGAAACAACAAAAATAAGAAGTGACAACGGTATTGTAATTAAATCATTTATTGGTGTTATTAAACCTATTGTAAAAATAGCGATAGATAAAAAAATTAATCCAAATGGCATCATAATATCCCCTTTTAATTGGTATTAAAATACTTCGTTATTTCTCAGACATAACCTTTGATTTATTGCACTAATTTACCATTTACATCAAGAAAAAAGCCACAAATAAGTAGCTTTTTATCTTCAACTAAAGCTAGCGTTAGTTGGCAACATGTTCGATTGTAAAAATGTCTGTAACTAAATATATGGAAAGGAATTTGGGGAGATCCTTTATCACTGAAATTAGCTAGCTTTCAATTTCCGAAGTTTATACACCTATTTTATATAAATTCAAAGTAAAAACTTCATTAATATTTTTAATTTTATAATAATTAGAATTTTTAGACAATGAGTATTAAGTCCTAAGATAATAAATAATTAATAAAATACGCTAAGCTGAATTACAATTAACTAGTTTAGCCGAATTAGAAATGTACGTTTTAAGCATTTTTAAAACCTCTAACATTTATAGCATTAGAGGTTAACTACTTGTGTTTAATAGAGCTTTTTATCCAGTAAAGAGGATTTTTTTCTCTTTTGATTTGTTATTGGATAATAACGTTTTTTACTGATTTTTATACAAAATGTTGAAATAACAGCTATTAAATTTTCTGAAAAAGATAAGAAAGTTCTTAACTATTTTGTATTAATTAACATAAAAAAGGACCATTTTTTTAAAGGAAGTTTTCTTTATTGAACTAAAGCGCTCGTTAGTTGCATAACATTTGGGAGCCAATGAACGATGATCGGCTCCTTTTTCACTATTCGGCAGATTAATTAACAAGGAATTTGAACACTGCAGAAATAATTAATATATATATCAAAAAATATGAGAAACAATTTAAAACCGGAATTTAGTATAAAAAAGAGATGGTATATTGATATTTTCAGGATGGAAAAAATACTTTTTTCTTTTCGAGTCTTTTCCTTAATTGCCCTTTCACATCTTCCCATTCTTTATCGATAATGCTATAGACAGTAGTATTTCTGCACGTGCCATCTAATAAAAGTTCATTTCTTAAAACACCTTCAAATGTACCTCCTATTTAACTAATTGCTGTATTAGAACAGATATTTCGTTCATCAGTTTTAAATTCTACTCGGATTATTTTTTTCTCTTCAAAAGCATATTCCAGAAATAAGCAATAATTTCTTACATTCTGTATTAAGATATCCTCCCCAAAAAGATTTGTTATCCACCACAACATATGGAATATGAATGATTCATCCGAAATATAATTCAAAATAAAGATCATTTTATCTATTCGGCCCATCTCACGTAATCCTGTAGCCGGGCTGTTTTGTCTTGAATAAGAACCAGGCCAGATTCTGAAGTAAAGTATTGTGCATTTGAGGATTATTTTGGTAGTAATCAGTTATTCTTAAATGAAAGTGAGGTATAGTGTGAAATTTTTCAATTTCCAGCCATCTTGAAGACTTGTTTCGATATAGTTGCTGTATCGGGGGAAACTTTTAAGTATTCAAATAAATGATCTCAAGGTCAAACAGCCCGGAGATTTTAACAAACTAATTTAAAACACCCTTACATTGACTATTATCAGTCAGATAAGGGTGTTTTTATAATATTATTATTTATCAATACGTTTAAGTAATTCAGCTTTTTCAGCTTCATAACCTGGTTTACCAAGTAATGCAAACATATTCTTTTTATACGCTTCCACACCAGGTTGATCAAATGGGTTTACTCCCATTAATAATCCGCTAATTCCACAAGCCTTTTCGAAGAAGTAAACCATTTCTCCAAAGGTAAATTCGTTTAAATTGTCCAGTTCTACAGATAGATTTGGAACATTTCCGTCGACATGAGCTAAAACGGTACCTTGGAAGGCATTCTTATTGACATAGTCCATAGTTTTACCGGCTAAATAATTTAAGCCATCAAGATTAGATGTCTCTTCTTCAATGGTAATATCAAGTTTAGGTTCTTTAATTGATACAACTGTTTCGATTAAATCACGACGACCTTCTTGCACATATTGCCCCATTGAATGAAGGTCTGTTGTGAAATCAACGGAAGCAGGGAAAAGTCCTTTTTGATCCTTTCCTTCACTTTCGCCAAAAAGTTGCTTCCACCATTCAGATACATAATGAAGAGATGGTTCAAAGTTTACAAGTAGTTCAATGGATTTTCCTTTACGGTAAAGAGCATTTCTTACAGCAGCGTATTGATAACTTTGGTTTGTTGCAAGATCTCGATTATTGTATTTATCTGCCGCAGTTGCTGCTCCTTCCATCATTTTGTCAATACTCAGACCCGCTGTTGCTATTGGTAATAGACCTACGGCGGTTAAAACAGAGTATCTTCCCCCAACATCATCAGGAATCACGAATGTTTCATACCCTTCCTCATCAGAAAGTGTTTTTAAAGCTCCTTTAGCCTGATCAGTTGTTGCATAAATTCGTTTTCTTGCTTCGTCTTTACCATATTTTTTCTCCATATAGTCTCTTAAGATACGAAAAGCAATAGCTGGCTCTGTTGTAGTACCAGATTTTGATATTACATTTACAGAAATATCTTTGTCCTTTATCACATCAAGTAAATGGGTAATATATGTTGCACTAATATTTTGGCCGGCAAAATATATTTCTGTTGTATTTCCTAATTGGTTATGGAAGGTATGTGAAAGTGCTTCAATTGCTGCTCTTGCTCCAAGATAAGAACCTCCGATTCCAATTACAATTAAGGCATCTGAATTACTGCGAATTCTCTGAGCCGCTTTTTTAATTCTTTCAAACTCTTCTTTATCGTAGTCTTTTGGCAAGTTAACCCAACCTAGAAAGTCAGATCCAGGACCTTTCTTTTCATGAAGCATATCATGAGCAGTTTTTACAAATTCACTTAGGTTTTCCACTTCACTTTGTTGCATAAATGTTAATGCATTAGAGTAATCAAAAGAAATTGGCATTATATTGTTCTCCTTTTCCAATTTGTAAAATTTTGAAATAAATATGGACGGTAGATCATCCATAATAAGTAACAGTAAAATTCTAATTACTTAGTAACTACGACTATTCTTAACGAGCATTTTTCCAATCAGCTGCAAATTTTTCAATTCCTTGAACTGTTAATGGATGTTTAGATATTTGCTCAATTACCTTAAATGGAATGGTTGCAATATGAGCTCCAGCCATAGCTACACGGGTTACATGGTCTGGGTGACGTACAGATGCTGCAATAATTTGTGAATCTAAATTGTGAACTCTAAACAATTCAGCAATTCTTGAAACGAGTTGCACACCATCTTCGCTGATATCATCTAAACGTCCCAAGAATGGAGAAACATAAGTCGCCCCTGCACGTGCAGCTAAAAGTGCTTGATTTACTGTAAAGATAAGAGTAACGTTTGTTTTTACACCTTTTTTTGTAAGGTATCGGCATGCCTCTAATCCATCTAATGTCATTGGAAGTTTAATAGTAATATTTTTAACTCCATCGTTAATTTTTAATAGTTCATTTGCTTCAGCAATCATTTCACCAGCTGTTATAGCATTTGGAGAAACTTCAGCAGATACTGACTCAATATCAGGAACTGAATTAAGAATTTCTGATATACGATCTTCAAATTTTACGCCCTCTTTTACTACTAATGAAGGGTTAGTTGTAACTCCTGATAACATACCGATTTTATACGCTATTTTTATTTCTTCTAAATTTGCAGTATCAATAAAAAATTTCATGGTATTTTCCCTCCCATTTTTTATGGTTAAATTCCTTATTAATTTTTTTCAACAGCATGTCCTCCAAACTCATTTCTTAATGCCGCTACAACCTTTCCTGTAAAGGTATCATTCTCTAAAGAGCGATAACGCATCAATAAAGACATAGCAATAACTGGTGTAGCAGTTTGAAGATCTAGGGCAGCTTCGACTGTCCATTTCCCTTCACCTGAGGAATGCATGATTCCTTTAATTTCATCCAAACGTGGAGAGTTTGCAAACGCATTTTCAGTTAATTCCATTAGCCATGAACGAATAACAGAACCATTATTCCAAACTCTTGCTACTTTTTCGTAATCATATTCAAATTCACTTTTCTCAAGCACATCAAATCCTTCGCCTATGGCAGCCATCATTGCATACTCTATTCCATTATGAATCATCTTTAGGAAGTGACCGCTACCAGGTTTACCTGCATATAAAAATCCATTTTCAACTGCGGTATCCCTAAAAATCGGTTCTACTATTTCCCATGCCTCAGGATCTCCGCCAATCATATAGCAAGCACCATTACGGGCACCTTCCATACCTCCTGATGTACCTGCATCCATAAACATCACACCGAGTTCTTTTAACTCGTTATAACGTTTAATCGATTCTTTATAATGAGAATTACCTGCTTCAATAACAATGTCACCTTTATCTAAAAACGGTATGACCTCGCCAATTACTTTATCAACTACTGGATGAGGTACCATAATCCAAAGTACTCTTGGTTTCTCTAAAGATTGAACAAGTTCTTTATAGCTTGATACACCAGCAGCTCCAAATTTTTTTATTTCTTCCACTGCACTCGGGTTAACATCGAACGCAACTACTTCGTGATTGTAATCCATTAAATTTTGTCCTATGTTTAATCCCATTTTCCCTAATCCAATTAATCCAACCTTCATGTCGATTTCCTCCAATATATTGTAAAAATTATTGTTTTTATTAATCCTGTTTTAAAACACTTTTCGTGATTTTAACAACATTCTCAGTCGAAAATCCAAACTCTTTCATAATGGTAGCTCCATCTCCTGAAGCACCAAATGTTTCAATTGATATAACCTTTCCTTCAAATCCAACAAATCGTTCCCATCCTTGTGAGATACCCATTTCAATAGCGACACGTTTTGAAATAGTAGTAGGTAGCACAGATTCTTTATATTCGTCTAATTGTTTACTAAACAATTCCCAACTTGGCATAGCCACTATACGAACTGAAATATTTTCTTTTTCTAGTTCTAATTTTGAACTTACAGCTAATGAAACTTCGGAACCTGTGGCAATTAATATTACATCTGGAGTTGAATTTGTCTCACTCAGAACGTAAGCTCCTTTAGAAACGTTGCTAATATTCGCTTTTGTTTCGTTAAATACTGGCAAGTTTTGACGACTAAGTATCAATGCAATTGGTCCTTCTGTTTGTTGAAGTGCATATGCCCAAGCACTTGCTGTTTCATTTGCGTCAGTTGGTCTTATGACAGTTAGTCCAGGTATCGCGCGAAGTGCAGCTAAGTGTTCAACTGGCTCGTGTGTAGGACCATCTTCACCCACTGCAATGGAATCGTGCGTAAATACATAGATGACTGGAAGCTTTGATATAGAAGCCAGACGGATTGAGGGACGAAGATAATCATTAAATACAAAAAATGTACTAACAAAAGGCTTCACTCCGCCATGATAAGCCATACCATTAGCTGCTGCACCCATGGCATGTTCACGTACTCCGAAATAAACATTACGTGCACCGTAGGATTCAACTGCGTAAATTTGTTCCCCTTTAATTTCGGTCATCGTAGAATGGGACAGGTCTGCACTTCCACCAAAAATCGTTTGAACTGAATTTACATAATGGTTGATTGCTTCCCCACTTGCAACACGTGTTGATATACTTTTTCCTGTTTCAAACGTTAATATTTCTTTTGCATCAATGAGATTTTTTCCATTAATAGCATTCGTTAATTGAGCTGCTAAATCTGGATAAGCTTGCTTATAAGACTGGAATAAGTTTTTCCAGTTTTGTTCAACATCCATCCATTTATGCCTTAATTGCTCAAAATGAGCTTTTACTTCTTCAGGAACATAGAAATCTTCTTCATAAAGCCAATTATATGCCTGTTTAGTTGCTTTTCCTTCTTCTGCTCCAAGCGGTGCACCATGAGCTTTATTTGTACCTGCAACCTTGGTGCTTCCAAATCCGATAGTTGTTCTAATTTCAATCAAACTAGGTTGATCAGTATTTTGCTTTGCCATTTCAATTGCTTTTGAAATCTCTTCAATGTTATTTCCATCTTCTATTCTTAAATAGTGCCAGTTAGATGATTCTGCTCTTTTTTGGATATTTTCAGAGAAAGATACGTTTAATTCGCCATCAAGAGAAATATCATTTGAGTCATACATTACAATCAATTTACCAAGCTTCATATGACCAGCCATTGACATAGCCTCATAGGAAATACCTTCCATTAAGTCACCATCTCCTACTAAAGCATAAGTATAGTGATCAATAACATGATGGCCATCTTTATTAAATTTCGCTGCTAAATGTGCCTCTGCCATTGCCATTCCAAGAGCGTTCCCAATCCCTTGCCCTAGTGGCCCCGTCGTCGCTTCTACGCCCGGAGTATGACCAAATTCAGGGTGCCCAGGTGTTCTGCTGTTTAATTTTCTAAAGTTTTTCAAGTCATCAATTGAAACGTTATATCCAGCTAGATGAAGAATGCTGTATAATAAACTAGATCCATGTCCAGCAGATAAAACGAATCGATCGCGGTTAAACCATTCTGGATTTTCAGGATTGTGATTTAAATGATAGGCCCATAATGCATAAGTCATTGGAGCTGCACCCATTGGTAAACCGGGATGGCCCGAATTTGCCAAGTTAATCGCATCTATGGATAAAGTTCGAATAGTATTAACAGCTAAGTTCTCAATGTTTTGTATCATTTTAATATTCCTCCTGGATATTTCAATTATTTTTGAAGTGTCAACTCTTTATTTTCATGATTTTCATCCTGCCACCATTTAAATCCATTTTCATTTAATAAAGAATTTGATGCTTCCGGCCCAGTCGAACCTGAATTATATGCATGAAGGGGCAATAGATTTTCCTTAAATGCATCAAGAATTGGCTGTACCCATTCCCATGACAATTCAACTTCATTCCAATGAGCAAAGAAAGTAGAATTTCCTATGAAAGCATCATAAATTAGACTTTCATAAGCTTCAGGTATCCCCACTCCAGCTTGATTACAAGAAAAATTAATCCTTAATGGTTCAATTTCCCCGTTTTTCATTGGGTTTTTGCTGTTTAATTGCAATGAGACATTTTCATCTGGGCTAATTTCAATTATTAATAAATTAGGTTCTACAACTTGATCATTATTTTTATAATGAAGATTTAATGGATTTTTAAACTCAATTACGATACGCGTTGATTTTTCCTTCATTCGTTTTCCAGTTCGAATATAGAAGGGAACACCAGACCAAAATGTATTATCAATCCACAAACGGGCAGCAACAAATGTATCATTTTGCGAAGATGCGTCAACACCTGGTTCATCTTTATATCCTATAACTGGCTGACCATTAATCTCTCCTGAAATGTATTGTCCACGAACAATGTGATTTTGGACCTCTTCTTTTTTTACAGGACGAAGTGTCTCCATTACCTTCCTTTTTTCATTTCGAATTTCAGATGAATTTATTTTCTTAGGAAGATTCATTGCAGTCATCATTAGCATTTGTAACATATGGTTTTGAAACATATCTCGAATTGCTCCAGCTTGATCATAATAACCTGCTCTTGTTTCAACCCCAACCGTTTCACTCGCGGTAATTTGAACATTAGCAATATGTTCTTTATTCCATATTGACTGTAAGACCGGGTTCGCAAATTCTAAGGCTTCTAGGTTCTGTACCATTGGCTTACCTAGGTAATGATCGATTCGATAAATTTCCTCTTCTTCAAATGCATTAGTTAATTTATCATTAAGTTCACGAGCAGATTGGACGTCATGGCCAAATGGTTTTTCAATCAATAAACGTTTCCATCCATTCGTAACACCAAGTCCACTATTTTTTATGTTTAATGCAATAATGTCAAAAAATTCTGGTGCAACAGAAAGATAGAACATTCGATTTTCTTTAATGTGAAGGTCCTCTTCTCTTTGCTTAACCAATTCCAACAAATCTTGATAATCTTCTGTGTTGTTTACATTTAATGAACTATAGCGAAATATGTCTAAAAATCCTCCCATTTCGGTAGCATCATTTTCTAAACGGCGTGAGAAGTTTAAAATCGACTCTTTTACCTTTTCTTGAAAATCACTATGAGTTAGTTCTCCTCTTCCAAGTCCAATAATGGATATAGGTTGAGGTAATTTTTGATCTAAATATAAGTTGTACAAAGCAGGGTATATTTTTCTTTTAGCTAAATCCCCTGTTGAGCCAAATAAAACAAAGGTCATTGATTCCATTTGTTAGTCCTCCTTATTATTGAAAACTATTATCACTCTTTAACATTTTTAATGTTATTTAATACCTAATCAACATCTATGGCTACATCAATTTAGATGTTATAAGTGGGATTCCTACTTCTATCACTATTTTTATCACTTGATTACAAGTAGGAATTCCATTAATAGAAAGTCCTTGTTGAACTAAATTTTCCAAGTAGATCATAATTCATTCATATATTTACCATTGTTTCTTAATTTGTTCTTTTGCTATACGTAAAATTTGTTTTTTAGGTGTGTCTTTATTAACAATTACATTCGTTTGATAATTTTTTCCTTTATATTTAAGTTTTACAGTAACTTCTAACATCTTTTTCACTCCTTTTTATTTTAAGAATAAATGATTCTATCCAAACAACTTTACATTTTTAATTATTTTTTATTACAAGGTTACTTTCTGTAACCATATACCCCTCTTGAATAATTTTCGTCAAGATAAATATCTCGACTTAGAGATATTTATGTTTTATTTTTTATTTTTTAAATTTCTGATAAGCTAACTATTTAAATCAAGCGAAATATGAATTCGTAAATAGTTAATAATAATAAAGAGCCCATCAAAATGATGTTTACTTTCTCTTTTTTACAATCATTCGAAGTCCATTTTTCGGTCGAAGTGTAATGAGAGGTTCTGCATCCACTTTATGATGATCTGATACAAGTTCAAACGTATAATGTTTTACTAGAGTTGTTAATACTAGCGTAGCCTCAATGATCGCGAAATGATTACCAATACAAACGCGTGGACCACCACCAAATGGGAAATACACAAATTCTGGAACATCTTCCACCTTACCATTCTTAAACCGCTCTAGTATATATTCCCCTGCTTTTGAAAAAACGATTCATTATATAAGAACTCATCATTACTGTTTCACCTTTATAAAATCTATAATTTCCAATAATAACGTCTTCTATTGCTTTTCTGCTAATAAGCCATGTAGGAGGATAATGACGAATGCTTTCCCAAATGATTTTCTGAGTATATAGTTGGTCTTTCATAGAATCATAATTTGCTCGCCTACTTCCAAGAACACGATCAACCTCATCGCATAAAAGCTTTGCTTTTTCATGATGTTGAGATATAAGATATAGGCACCACGATAATGCATTTGCTGTCGTTTCATGACCTGCAAGGAAAATTGTCATTGTATCTCCCTTAATTGTTGATTAGACATCACTTCATTCGATTCTTAATCTATTGCTCGCATTAACACTTCTAATAAATCATTTTGTATATCCGAGTTACTTCACTTTTCGATGATTTCAAACAGTACCTCATCTATTTTCTTCATAGGTTCAGTTAATGATTTATTTTGCGGTGTTTTCAAAGCAACGGGAGATTTCTTCTTCTCTTTATTACTTTTTGATTTTACCGGTTTCAATTAGTTCAGTTAATTTCATAGCCATTAACTCTCTTCGTATTCGTTCTTAGGATTGTCATAATTAGACATCAAGGTCGCCGATTGTTGAATAGATTGCACCTGCAGGCCCCGCATATGACATATCAACATTCCCAAAAGTCCAGCCATGATGCACTGAATGGTTTAGAAGAATTGTCTCATTGGTATCATCTCCAGAACGATCCATATCTAATGGTTTAAAGAAGTACTCGTTGACATAGTTTTCCCATGTAGTATGAACTGTTCTTTCATTAATATACCCTAATAAAGCAAATCCCGGGTTGGTATAGCTAGCATTCGTTCCTGGTTCAAATTGAAGTTCCATTTTAGAGATATGCTCAACAAGTTCTTCATTAGTAATATATTTTGATAATCTCTCTGGTTCCTTTTCAGGATCTCCTGGTAAGTATTCAGGCAGCCCAGAAGAATGTGTTAATAGATGCTCGATAGTAATCTTATCACCATTTGGGAAGTCTGGAATGAATTTATTAACTGGGTCATCCAGTTTTAACTTGCTTTTTTCGACCAATTGCATAACTGCAGTACTAGTAAACGTTTTTGTGACAGATTCAATGCGAAAGATCGTGTCGTAATTGTTCTTTGCGTTAATTTTTTAGTTTGGATTACCATAGCTCTTTTTAACGATTGTTCTTCCATCTTTGACTAGGAGTATCGAACCGTTGAATTTGTTCTCTTTCAAAAATTGGTCTACTTGTTTGGCAAGCTTATTTATTTGGATTGGTATTTGAACCGAAATATCTTTTTTTGTGGCTGCAAAAGTAAAATAGAGCGGTCATAGAAATGGCGGAAGCCGTTAAAGCAATCATCATCTTTTTCTTCATATTTTCCTCCTAAGAACTTTTCATATTTTTAAAAATATGATTTTCTATTCTAAAGAAATCGTTATCAACCTTCTACTGGCCACTACACCTTAGAAGACCCCTCTAGTCAAAAATGATTCGAACGATTTTTCAACCATACTTTCACTGACTAGATATTAATATTCTAGAATAATAAATTCTCTTTTTTCTTAACAGATTCTTACGAATTCCTTAAGTTGCTTTACAGTAAGGATACAATACGCAAACTACAAAAGGTACAACATCTGTCTCTTTGATGACAAACAAAAAATGCTCGCTAATAATTAGCGAGCTAATGAGATATTATTGACCTTCAGAATCACTACTTATTCATACATATTAAATATTGCATTGTGTTTTTGAACTATTTTAATATGAAATTTTTTACATAAATTCTTGAAATTATGCTACTAATTATAAGTTAAGTGTTAATTCCTTATAATATATAGTAAATTACTCCCCTTCGTTAAAATTTTATCCGACAATAGAAAAATCGATGAATTTAGGTTTTCAAATTTAAAAACATGATCCGATTTGTGAAGTTTATCACTTAAACTATACTGCCATTAGTTCAATAAGGAAAACTACATTATTACTAAAAAGTATACTTTTATCTTGGTCCTTAAAAAAACAATAATTAGTATTTTTAGGTCAAAAATATATAAAAAAATTGGTAGTAATAATCGTTAGGACTGGGGATTTTATCATTTTAAAGTTTCTGCCACAAACAGACTGTTTCATTAGATTTAACCATCTGTTATACAATAAAAAAGCCTTTGATTATCAAAGGCTTTAAGTATTTTCTCAACAGGACTTGAACCAGCGGCCCCTACCCTGTCAATTACAGGGTACGATTATCATTCAGAATTTAAGATTATTTTAGTTAAGTTGAGTTCCGTTAATTCAAGTAAATCAAGTGGTCGATGAAATTTTATTCATTGTAAGTCTTTTTATTCTATTGTTTGAATATGTCTCTGCAATTTCTGTGTAATCGAAATAGAAACATTTTATTAGAGGTAGGGTACCACCTTTTTAACCAAATTAGATATTAACTTTTTTCCGTTGAGATCTTGGTTTATAAAACCGTTAAGATTACTGCGATAAAATTGATACATAAAGTATTCTTTAGAAATTAGGGGAGGAGAATTATCTACCATAAAGAATTTATATATTTCCTTATAAATCTAAGGGTTTAAACTATCAAAATCAGCAACAGTTTCATTAACACTAAACTGTTCTCCCACTACTTATTAAATGATGTTTGGGTCGGTTAATTAGATTAGTCAAACAAACGATGCTATTAAACTAAAAAAGGTTACTAGTGAAAATCACTATATGATTCTAGTAATTTGTCTAAATGTTTCACATTTCTGAGTCAACTGGTCGTTTTACACTATTTGACAATAATATGGTCCTCAAGGGAGGGAGGGATAATTTTCACTTTAACTCCATTTAGAGCAGCTGTTTTAAGCGCAACCTATATACTCTGGTCAGGAACAAAGTATGGCATAAAAAAATAGATAGCTCATTTGCAGTTTTTTAAGCATCAAAATATTATTCATTTGTGTTAAATCTACCAATGATTTAATCGTTCATAAATAGGACTACTATAGAGATTTAAATTGTCAAAAACCTAAAGGAAAGGAAGCATCTCTTCCTTTCCCTCTTAATTTCTTTATTTTTTTTTCGTATTGATATACAATCTACCTTTTGCTTTTTGCTCCGTTTCATTGCCGTACTTATCTTTCACACTTACTCCTATCGTGGCGCCGCGTATATCTTTAAAATTAGATGGCACTTTCCAGGATCCTACATAATGTCCTCGAGTTACTTCAAGGAGCGGTAATTGAAAACTTTTTCTTGTTCTGCCGAGTTGGCTGATTGATTGTACAGATTTGCTATAGCCCAATGGGAGGGTAATTTCAAATGCTGCAGTTAGTCCTGGCTTGCTGTCAAATTCCACTTTTACCGTTTGACCCGTTTTGACATACAAATCTTTTGTTGGCTTCAAGTTTTGTATAATCGGACCAGTAAACTCAGCAGACACCTGAATGAATTTTTTCTCTTGGTTACCTGCTCTGTCCATAGCGATAACAGTAAGAGTATTGACTCCTTCATCTAACATCACAGGCGCGGAGTATGTTCCATCCTTGTTAACAGTTGCTTTCGTTCCATTCACTTCCACAGAGTCCAAGTTAGCATCTTTCACTTCACCTGCCACTGTTATTACTTCCTCATTGGTCTTTAACCCATTTGCTGGTGAATCGATGGTCAATTGCGGTTTCGTTTGATCCAATGTAACCTTGACTGCGGCTGAAGGTGCTGTTGAGCCACTTGCTGTTAAGAATGTAGCTGTCAGCATGTTTTCTCCTTCTTGGAGAGTAACCGGAATCGAGAATGTACCAACCGTTGATGCGGTACCTGTTGCTGTATTAGTACCATTGTTCTGAATGTGAACAGTTGTATTCGCAGTTGCTTTTCCTTCTACATTCACGGTTGCCATGTTCGTGAACTTGCCGTCAACCGGTGATGTAATCGTCGGACTGTCTGCTTCATAATCCATTACGGCACGAATCATTATGTTACCTATTTGGTAGTCTGCTTTAGACCAAGTTCCTCGGTCAAGCAGATAAGAATGATCAATAAATTGTGAGTCTGTATCTAAACTGATTACTGGCATGTCCGGATAATCAGTCATCTGGATGTAACCAATGTAGAAATCCCCTTTCACAGTAAGCTGCAGGCTGGACAAATCTACCATCATCCAATTTCCATCAGATTGAACAGTCGCATCAATTGGACCTGCAATCACGTTCCCAGGGTAACCATGAGGACCGGTTGCATCATACACAGCCACTCGGATTTTTTGCCCATTTCCATATCCGTTCCAGAATTTAAAGAGGCCGCCTTTTAGCTTTGCTGTCTGTTTTCCTTCCGGAAGAGACATTTTCACCGCATAACCACTTCGTCCTTTTCCTCCTTCATTCTCAGGTGGCCAAGCGGCTAAACTTTCTGCCGTTCCGTCATCATAACCGATTTCCCCCGAATATCCGATGAACGGACTTAATTGGATAGTTTGTGTACTATCTTGATTGGCCTTAATCATAATCGTAACATCCGCATCTTTATAATTCTCTCCACTCACATGAAGAGTGTAAGTTCCTTCATAGGATTGGATCGTAAACTTCCCTTGATCATCCGTTTGAACTGGTTGTATGGATGCATCCTCTGTTAGCGAGACACGTGCATTAGCTGCAGGTTGACCTGTTGACTTGTTGATAATTTGACCGCTCACTGTCCCTTTTGTTAACTGTTCCAACGTAAAATCAGTAGTTATAGCTCCGTCCTTGGTGATGTTAATTGTTTTGTCCGCAGAACGATACCCGTAAGATTCAGCACGCAATGTAAAGGTACCAGCATCATGTTTCAAAGAAAAACTACCGTCATCCTTGGTGGTTGTGGAGCGACCAGTTTCCAAGACGCTGACACGAGCAGCTACAGGAAGCGTATATGAACCTGTTGAACCAGCAGATTTAGATGCAGTAGGTGACAAAATTTGTGTTAAACGAATTGATTCTGGTTTACTATTCGTGATGTCTTGTTGCACCATTTTCTTTTTAGCGGCCGAAGGTAGCGGCTTTGCATCAAGGGATACATCGTCTAGCAACCAGCCATAATTCCCTTGTCTTCGGTCAGTTTTATATTGAAAGGCGAGATAAATATCTTTACCGGCATATGCAGATAAATCTGCCTCTCCATCCGACCAATCAAAGGAGCCAGTACCAGTACTAAATCCTACATAGGTTAGAACAGAGGTCCAGTTTTGCATATCGGTTGAAACCATAACATTAGCGAACTCTCCCCTGTTCATCAGATAATATTGCTTAAAATGAAGATAAGCAGTCTCATCTGGAACGTGCACAGGAGGCATTACTAATGTAGATTCTTCAGGCTTTTCAGTATCTTGATATACAGATGTCCAAATTATCTTGTCTCCAGAATAAGCAGGTAAAGCAACTATGGGCGACCTATCCACTAACCAGCTATTATTTTCTCCAAAGGAATACCATCCAACCGGGGTGGATTCGAAATCTTGTGTATAGCCGACTGTCACTGGCGAATCGAGTGTTACTTTATATATAGGAGTTTCTGTGGTATTACCAACATAATCCGTTATCACCCAGCGATATTCTAAGCCTGGTTCGATTACATCGTTGTTAGGAATTGTTGCTTGATAGCTACCACTACGGTAGTTCCCAGAAAGTTGATTTGCTGCAATTGTTTTCCACTCAATAGAACCGGATTGACGATACGTCAGCTCTACTTTCGACATTCTAACATTATCTTGAGCTTGAATCGTAATTGGTAGTGGTGCTCCCTTAAAGATATGTGTAAATGGAATATGCGAATACGTCGGTTTTTCCGAATCTATTCCTGTTACCTGTACTTGACCTTTTACTTCCCCCACACCGCTTTGAGCTGCAAGAACTGCCCGATACGCATTTACTAACCCAGACCCATAACCATTGTTTGGTGCTGTCGGATATTCTTCATCTGTAAGCGGTTGAGCAGTATCTTTAATTATTTGGGCGATTTGGTCGACAGTAAGAGAAGGATTCGCCTGTTTTAATAACGCAGCCACTGCGGCGACCTGCGGACCTGCCATTGATGTCCCGTCTTCACTCTCATATTTCCCACCCGGAACAGAAGAACGGATGTATTCCCCTGGTGCAGTTATATCCGGTTTCACTTCGCCGTATGGAGATGGACCTTTTGAAGACCAGTATGTTAAGTGATTGTTAAAGTCTGTTGCTCCTGTAGCAAATGATTCTGGATAAATAGCTGGCGTATAAACGCTGCCTTTCACATGATGGTCTCCCCCATTACCAGCTGAGAATTCTGGGAAAATATCCGCCGCTTTCCAAGCTTGAACCATCGGACGGAACCATTCCCCACCATCTAAATTACTATTTGCATTGCCCCATGAGTTGCTGACTACATCCGGCGCCTTTTCTGGATGAGGGTTTCCTGCAGCGTCTTTTGGCGCAAGAATCCATTCTCCTGCAGTTAAAAGTGTTTCATTAGTACCACCACCGTTAGAAGAAAACGCTTTGACTGCAATCCATTTTGCTCCTGGCGCCACTCCAATTTGATTCGCCCCATTTGTCTCGGACCCTACCAGGATTCCCGTTGTGTGTGTCCCGTGACCTAGATCATCATATGGCGCGGATTTTCCAGCCACAGCATCGAACCAGTTATATGTATTATCAGGATGACTCGGGTCTGCAGGATTGTAACCTCGATATTTTGCAGCTAATGCCGGGTGATCCCATTGCACACCTGTGTCGATACTAGCAATAACTACACCTGTTCCGTTGATTCCCATGTTCCAAGCTTTTGGAGCCTGGACTCGGTCTATATTCCATTCGATTGGAGATAGATCGGCTGTTTTTTGTACTTTTGTTATTGTTTTTGGTGCCGGTTGAATCAATTGTACCGTTTGATTTGCCGCAACTTTTTCGACTTCACCGAAAGATGCCACTTTTTCCATGACCTCTTTTGTAGCTGTGACTGCCATTGCGTTTACAATGTAAAAAGACTTGATTTTTTTTACATTGCCCGCTTGTTTCTGCTTGTCCAAAAATTCCTTTACCCCGCCCTGGGACTCTACAGACGTGTTGCGAAGGGCTGATACAACTGCTGATTTTTTTTGCAACTCAGCTTGATAAGGTGTTGCTTTTAGTGCATTCGCCTTTTTTACTGCATTTGCAGCCGCCTGATTTACATCAGCCTGTTGCGTGAATTTCACCAAGAATGTAACAAATTTATCCTTCTTATATTGACCATCTAGTTTTTTACTAATCTTGTTCTCTACTTGTTGCTTCATGTCTGAAAGTTTCATCATAGGAGACTGACTTTTTGCCAAGGCACTATACGGTAAAGAAGCACTTAAAAGAAGAAGCATACATAAAATAATGCTTATGGTTCGTGAAAAACGTTTGATGTGTTTCAACAGGAATCCTCCTTTTATTATGATCGCTATTAGAAAAACTATCGAGACAAAAGTACTAAAATGTGATTTATCATTAAATTGATTGTGCAAATTTGAAAAACTAAATATCTGCTTTTAAAAACTAGCAATATGATTCAATATTAGAAGGGAGAACATTCTCCCCCTTCTATACTATTCTGTTCTTTATTTCTTCTTTGTATTGATAAACAATTTACCTGCAGCTTGTTGCTTTGTTTCGTTGCCGTATTTATCTATCACATTTACTTCTACCGCCGCGCCCTGAATATCCTTCAAAGAAGACGGCACTTTCCAGTATCCCACATAATGACCAGGAGTTTTTTCGAATATTTGAAGTGTGCTTACACTAGTTTGTCTGAATGGTTGCACGGAATGACTGTTATGGTTCAAATTGTTATAGCCGCTCAACGGTAGCTTAATTTCAAATGTTCCATTTATACCTGGCTTGCTGTCAAATTCTACTTTTACAGTTTGTCCCGTTTTTACATACAAATCTTTTGCAGGCTTCAGGTTTTGTATAATTGGTCGAGTGAACTCTGCCATCACTTGAATAGATTTTGTTTCTTGGTTACCCGCTATATCTTCGGTAATCACTGTAAGAGTATTAATTCCTTCGTTTAGCATCACACGTGCGGAATATGTTCCGTCTGTATTAATAGTTGCATTCGTTCCATTCACTTGTACCGATTCCAAGTAAGCATCCTTTACATGACCTGTCACTATGGTTGTTTTTTTATTAGTCTTTGATCCATTTGTAGGTGAATCTATAGTCAATTGTGGTTTCGTTTGATCCAAAATAACCTTGACATTGGCTGAAGGTGCTGTTGCACCATTTGCTGTTCCGACAGTTGCCGTCAGCATATTTTCTCCTTCTTGAAGAGTAACTGGTATGGAGAAAGTACCATCCGCATTTACTGTGCCTGTCGCTGTATTTATACCTTTGTTCTGAATATGGACAGTTGTATTCGCTGTTGCTTTTCCTTCTACATTCACAACTCTCTGGTTTGTAAACTTGCCATCTGCCGGTGAGGTAATTGTTGGACTGTCTGCTTCATAATCTACTACGGCACGGATCATCAAGTTACCTAGGAATGAATCGCCTTTACCCCATAGTCCCTTAGTAAAATAAAAGCTATGACCTAGAAAATTAGAATCTAAATCTCGACTGATATACTGATGTTTATCAATTCTTTGTGAACTGCCAGTCTGGATATAACCAATGTAGAAATCACCATGGATAGTTAGCTGCAGGCTGGACATGTCTACCTTCGTCCAATTTCCATCATCTTGAACATCAGCATCAATTGGACCTGCAATCATTTTTCCAGGATAACCTTGCGGCCCGGTTGCATCATATACAACAACTTGAATTTTCCCGCTAGATCCACTCCAGAATTTAAAGAGGCCGCCTCTGAGCTTTGCCGTCCGTTTCCCCTCCGGAAGTGAAATTTTTTCAGCAAATCCACTTCCAGCAGTTTGCCAGATATAGATTTGTTCTGCTGTTCCGTCATCATAACCGATTTCCCCCGGATATCCGATAAACGGGCTTAATTGGATAGTTTGTACACTATCCTGGTTGGCCTTAATCGCAATCATAACATCTGTATCTTTATAATTCTCACCACTCACATGAAGAGTGTACATTCCTTCATAGGCTTGGATCGTAAACTTCCCTTCTGTATCCGTTTGAACCGGTTGGACAGCTGCATCCTCCGTTAACGATACCTGTGCATTGGCCGCAGGTTGTCCGGTTGCCCTGTTGATGATTTGACCGCTTACTGTCCCTTTTGCCAATTGTTCCAATTTAAAATCAACGGTTACAGCTTCATCCTTGGTGATATTGATTGTTTTGTCTGCTGAACGATACCCGTAAGCCTCGGCACGCAGTGTAAATGTACCTGTATCATGTTTCAAAGAAAAACTGCCGTCATCCGTGCTGGTGGTGGCAGAACGCCCCGTTTCCAAAACCGTGACGCGAGCATCTCCAGGCAGAGAATATGAGCCTGTAGGAACTTCGGATGTAGTTCCAACTGGAGCCAAAATATTGGTTAATCTAATCGATTCTGACTTGTTAGAAGGCATAGCTTGTTTCCACATTTTATTTTGAGCTTCCGAAGCTAAAGGTTGGGCATCAAGGGATACATCGTCTAAATACCAGCCCCAATTCCATCTATCATTTGTTTTATAATTAAAGGCGACAAAAATATCCTTTCCAGCATAGGAAGATAAATCTACCTCACCTTCTGTCATCTGTGGTGAAGTAGAATAGTCACTAAATCCTGTATAATTTACAACAGGAAGCCAGTTCTGCAAATCCGTGGACACGAGTACACTAGCAATTTCACTGTTTCTGACTCCTCCACATACATGTTCATGGCCACATGTTGAATCATCCATAGCATAATATTGCATGAAGTGAAGATAAGTAGTTCCATCTGAAATGTGCATAGGTGGCATGACTAATGTAGAATCTTCAGCCTTAGCAGGGTGTCCTTCCCAACCACCATTGTCTAGATAACTTGTAAAGTATGCTTTTGATCCAGAAGAAGTTGTTAAATAAGGATCCCATATATTACCCCAAGCCCATGAATTATTGTCTCCGAAAGAATACCATCCCATTGGAGTAGATTCGAAATCTTGTTTATATCCGACCGTTATAGGCGGTTTAACTATCACCTTATATATTGCAGTTTCTGTACTATTGCCGACAGCATCTGTAATAACCCAGCGATATTCTATGCCCGGTTCGATTACATCGATATAAGGAATTGTCGCCTGATACATACCACCAAGATAGTTTCCGGAAATCTGATTGGCTGTAAGTGTTTTCCATTCAGTAGAACCGTATCCGCGATACAACAACTCTGCTTTCGACATTCTTACATTATCTATCCCTTGAATTGTAAGCGGCAGCGGAACACCCTTAAAGCTTTCTGTTTCCGGTCTGTGGTTATAAGTTGGTTTATCAGTATCTGTTCCTGTTACCTGTACTTGTCCTTTTATTTCCCCTACACCACTTTGAGCTGCAAGAACTGCCCGGTATGCATTCACTAACCCATACCCATACCCATTGTTTGGTGCTTTCGTATACTCATTGTCTGTAATCGGTTGAGCGGTATCTTTTAAAATTTGGGCGATTTGGTCTACTGTAAGAGAAGGATTCGCCTGCTTTACTAAAGCAACTATTGCTGATACCTGCGGACCCGCCATCGATGTTCCATCTTCAGACTTATAGTTGCCTCCTGGCCAGGAAGAACGGATGTTTACCCCTGGTGCAGAAATATCCGGTTTCATCTCGCTGTAGGGAGACGGACCTCTTGAAGAAAAAAATGCCAAATGATTGTTATTGTCCGTTGCCGCTGTAGCAAACGATTCTGGATAATTCCCTGGATTTGCTATTGATCCTGGTACACCAACATCTCCGCTATTACCAGCTGAGAATTCAGGAAAAATATCCGCCGCTTTCCATGCTTGTACCATCGGACGATACCATTCATTCAAATCAGGTCCACCGCCCCATGAGTTATTGACAACATCCGGGGCCATTTCTGGGTGAGGATTGCCCTCAGCATCTTTTGGTGCAAGAATCCATTCTCCCGCAGATAATAGGGTTTCATTATCAGCACCGTCTGGAGAAAACGCTTTGACAGCGATCCATTTTGCTCCCGGTGCCACTCCAATTTGATTCGCTCCATTTGGCTCAGACCCTACCATCGTTCCCATTGTGTGTGTACCGTGACCTTGATCATCATAAGGAGCAGGTTGTCCAGCCACCGCATCAAACCAGTTAAACGTATTATCTGGATGACTAGGATCTGCAGGATTGTACCCACGATATTTATTTGCTAATGCCGGGTGATCTTCTTGGACACCAGTGTCGATATTCGCAACAACTACACCTGTTCCGTTGATTCCCATATTCCAAGCTTTTGGCGCTTGGACTCGATCGATATTCCATTCAATTGAAGAAGGATCGGCTGTTCTTTTTATCTGGGTAGACGTTTTTGTTTTTGGAACTGGTTGAATCAATTGGACTTTTTCATTAGCTGCTACTTTTTCAACTTCCCCGAAGGATGCCACTTTTTCCATAACCTCTTTAGTAGCTATGACAGCCATCGAGTTGACTATGTAAAAGGATTTCACTTTTTTCACATATCCACCTTGTTTCTGCTTGTCCAAATATTTTTTTACTCCGCCCTGGGACTCTAAAGCCGTGTTGCGAAGGGTAGATACAACCGCTGATTTTTTTCGTAGCTCAGCTTGATACGGCGTTGCTTTCAGTGCATTCGCGTTTTTCAAGGCATTTTCAGCGGCCTGTTTCACATCTGCCTGTTGCCTGAATTTCACCAAGAATGTAACAAATTTATCTTTCTTAAATTGTTTTTCTAGCTTTTTACTAATCTTGTTCTCTATTAGCTGCTTCTTCTCTGATGGTTTCATCATAGGCGATTGATTGATTGCAAAAACACTATACGGTAAAGTAACACCAAGGAGAAGAATCATACATACGATAATGCTTATGGTTCGTGAAAAATGTTTCATTTGTGTCAACAGGAAGCCTCCTTTTATTATGATTTTTACGAGAAAAACTATTACTTTAATTCATAATAAACATTCCGTCATTCGAATAAATATACATAATAACTTAAATGGTATTCCTTTAAGATTTTAATTGTGCTAGCACTATTTCTACTTTAGTTCAATCCTTCTTATGAATGTAGGAAGCGTGAAAAAGTGTGTTTAGTAGTGGGGTTTTTACATTTCTAATTGTGATAATTGAGATCATTTAAATATTTTTATAGAAACTTATAATTGTACCGTTCAAAAACCCATTCTATTTTTCGATAAAGAATGGCATTATTCAGCCGTTACAATAAAAACCTCTATGAATATTTACATGCGGTCAACATGCTGTAGCAATTAAACTAAACAAATTGCAACCTATGTTGTTTTGGGATTAAACTTAATAACCATGAGATATCTAAAAGGCACTTGTACAATCAAAGTTCATCCTACGATTTTTTTATACATATCTAATACACTCTCCTAAATTAAATTTCCAAAATGTTCAACTCTAACACCTCCCGTTTAGCTGAGAGAACCAATGCTGTACTTTACCTAACATTTCAAAACTATCACACCCTTATTATCATCTGAAGTTTAAACTTCATTTTAATAAAAAAAAAAAGTATAAGCTTCATTTAAATATAATAAATTTATATTATTTTGAATTTTTTAACAATATGCCAAAAGTCCTAATAAAAAAATATGTTACTTTGGTAGGGAAATGGAAGAATAAATCAACTAATTGGCCACTATGTTGGAAAAGAATAGGTGTTGAGACATAATTAAAACCACTAATGCAATGTAAAATAGCACTAGTGGTTAAATTCCAGATGGGCTATAAATTTTTAAACAGTAAAAACAACCACAGATACTGTCCTTCTCTAACTCTGTCCTATGGTAACTACTAAAAAGATGTGCTTCTGGTTGGATTTCCATTTTGAACAGTCAATTTCATAAATATCGAAACCTTCATTCGATATTTCACTTACATACTTATCTAAAATTTCTTCTTTCCAAAATAAATTGACCGCACCATTTAAAAGAAGCTGTCGCCATAATTTAATTTCCATGTTACACCTCATTTTCCAAAGACAAATGTTTAATAAAACTACTTTGTTTTTATTATTCTTTTTAACTGTCAAATAGTCCTATTAAAAAAAATAGAGGATGATCCAATGATCCCCCTCTATTCCTTATTGAAATAACGCGCCAGTTAATTGAAGTACAATTCTTCACAAACTCACAAAATAGCATTTCCTCATTGTCGAAGAAACGCGCAGTTAACATAAAATAATAAATCATAACTAAGTCAAAAACATTTTCGAGACTAAGTTGTATTAAATATTCGTGTGTACACATCATTAATGTTATTTTCATTTACCTTATCATTATAAAGTCCATATCCGCAGTACTGATATTTGCCTTCAGCCAATTGATAAATACCTGATGCATAAGTTTGACTTATATCAGGCGCATTTTCGTAGGAAAATTCTTCATTTACAAATGCAACATATGATTTTGTGGACTCAATAAAGAAAAATGGGATATCAGAATTTTTTTAAACAGCTGCATATTTACTATTGGCAGCTTCGGAGAGATGTACCTTCATAATAAAAATGGCATCAAATTCTGACGAAAGATTTTTATTTTCATCTATTTTATTAAAATTGATTTTTTTGAATTCCACATTCTCTTCACTTACTTTCGGAAAATTACCTATAATACCAATAACTAAGTTTTTGCCATCATAAAGAGGTGTGTAAACGCTATCAGAATTACAGCCTGTTAAAAAGACTAATATTAGTAGTACAACTGGAAAATTTTTTTTCATTTAAGACTCCTTTTTGGAAGATTAAGCATCTTCTTCCACTAACTTACCAATTACTTAATCAAAAATGCCGCAAAAGCGACTTTAGATCTTGTTGAACTAACACATGAGTAAGTTGAACAAAGAATTTATTTAAGTTCATGTATAAACCAAATCTCGCCTCCCAAAATATCTTCATCTACTAATTCTATATCTTTTAATTCTTCTTTAGTTCCAGTTATATTTAACCCGTTCGGAATAACTAATCCCAACTCATCAACTAAAGTCCAATTACTTTTCAATTCAACACATTTAGTATATTCATCTTCCCTAACAGGAGAAAAGCCTTTATATTCTTCATCTACTGAAAATATTTCGATTTTTGTAGAATACCAATAATGAAAATCAATCATTAGTAGACCTCTTAGATCTTGACGATCATGAGGTTTATTTTTTATTAGATACTCTGTTTTATCAATCAATTCTTGAATACATTGTTTTCGAGCCTTTAAAGGCGTTTTTATTGAATTTAACCAATCTGAACCATTGCATGGAAGATGCAATCCCCAATACCCATCAATAGGTACATATGGGAAATCCAAAGTTAAATTATTTAATTCTTTTTTGAATTGATTAATTCTTCTTTTTAAACCTCTTATCTTTTTCTTACTTCGATTAATAAAAATCCACTCACTTTATTTTTTATTATTAGTCGTTTGTGATCTTAAACTAAAGCGCTCTTTAATTAGACAAGAAAAGTGAGCCTTATTAAAGAACGTTCTCGATTGCGGGAGGGAATATCATACTCCAAGGATTACAAGTGGTTAATCCAGAAACCTCCAATAATTGAACACCTCTATAAAATTAAGGTGCTACCAATTCTATCTAGGTCCTCAAAGAAAACAGCATAATACTCATCTCCACCTGCAAATGGATGCTTGTCTGGATAGAGGATATTAATGCCTTTTGCCTTTAATTATTTGTCATTTCATCGACGTGTAGACGTGAACTCGAATGGAATGCTAAATGATTAAGACCAACTCGGCACCTGTGGTAAGAAACATCTAAAAAGCGTTCTACTGTTTGTACAAAAACTAAGTAAGTATCCTCAATATTCCAACTTTGCCCACTTTTCCATTTTTGAAAAGGACTATATCCTAATTCTTCAAGAAACCATCCCAAAAATTCTACTGAATGGAACACTTACAGGAAAAACTACTAAAAAGGAACATAAATAGATTATTGCAGTTATTATTCGATACTTTCTCTTTTTTATCAATTTAAACATCCTTTATTATTCTTTTGATTTCTTCTTTAGAGCTAACATACCATATGAAATAGTTTAGTATTTTTCTCCATTTTAATAACACGGTCTTTCAATAAACCAAGGCAATTTTCCCCATTTATTACTCATCTTTTCTCATTAAAGCTGTGAATATTTCAATGAAAATGAGGAGCCATTCGCTACTTATCATCTTCAACCAACGCGCTCGTTAGTTAAAGTATATTTTTTCACATGATTCCAATCCCTAATAAAAAAACATGAATTTAATAAATTCTGAAATTACTTAAATATTCACAATTATTAAATAGTTCAATTTTCATATCTCTAAAATGAAACAAAAAGGCAATTAATCTAAAAACAGTGCCTTTTATGTAAAATAACATTTTTTAAATGAGTTGCACTATAAACTTTACATATGTAAGGTGTCGTGAAATTAATAGTAAAATAGTATTAACTTACTAATAGTTCAGAAAGAATTAGGCATAGAAAAAGCATGATTTGAAAAGTAATTTCAACCCATGCTCAAATGAAAATAATGGCTTGCGCCTATTTAATATTGTTTGATTTTTACTATTTTTCAAATTTTATTATAAAGAGGATAGTTGAAAATAATCATTCAATTTTAGAAATGATTATATTTAGATAACCTTACAGTATATAAATTTCTTACTAAACTAAAAATATGTTTATTTTAAATCATAACGATCAGCATCCATTATTTTTACCCAAGCTGCAACAAAGTCCCGTACAAATTTTTCTTTGTTGTCATTTTGAGCGTACAGTTCGGCTAATGATCGAAGGATGGAATTTGAACCAAATACTAAATCAAAACGTGTTGCCGTACGTTTAGTTTCACCTGATTTGCGATCACGTCCTTCAAAGATATTAAACTCCGCAGCTTTCCATTCAATATTCATATCAAGTAAATTCACAAAAAAGTCATTTGATAGTACTCCTACTTTGTCAGTAAACACACCGTATTTTGAGTCTCCATGGTTCGTGCCGAGTACACGCATTCCACCGATTAATACAGTTAATTCAGGAGCAGTTAAACCTAATAATTGTGCCTTTTCAATCAGCATTTCTTCTGGACTAGTAGCATATTCTTGCTTTTGATAGTTACGGAATCCGTCTGATACTGGCTCTAATACATTAAAACTTTCTGCATCAGTTTGCTCAGCTGTTGCATCACCACGTCCAGGATTAAATGGTACTTTAATTTCAAATCCTCCATCTTTTGCAGCTTTTTCAATAGCAGCATTCCCTCCAAGAACAATTAAATCTGCAAGGCTAATTTTATTTGTTAATTGATTTTGAATTTCTTCATACACTTTTAACACTTTCGTCAGCTGCTCTGGTTCATTTGCTTCCCAATCCTTTTGTGGAGTCAGTCTTACTCGTGCACCATTTGCTCCTCCTCGCATATCAGAATTACGGTATGAGCTTGCTGAAGCCCATGCTGTTTTAACAAGTTCACCTATTGTTAAACCAGAATTGATGATTTTTCCCTTTAAATCTTCAATTTCATTATCGGTTACTACATAATCAACCTTTGGAATCGGATCTTGCCAAAGTAATTCTTCTTTTGGAACTTCTGGACCCCAGTATCTTTCTTTTGGACCCATATCACGATGAAGTAGTTTAAACCAAGCTCTTGCAAATGCATCAGCAAATTTATCAGGATTTTCATAGTAACTTCTTGATATTTTCTCAAAATCAGGATCGATTTTTAGAGCCATATCAGCAGTTGTCATATTTGTTTTAACCTTAATGGATGTATCCTCTGCATCAGGCGCCATATGATCTTCTTTAAGATTAGCTGGCTCCCATTGGAATGCACCTGCAGGGCTTTTTGTTAATTCCCACTCATATTCAAATAATTGCTCAAAAAATCCATTATCCCACTTTGTAGGATTCGAAGTCCATGCGCCTTCAATACCACTTGAAATTGTGTCACGTCCTTTACCACTTCCATATGTACTTAACCAACCGAACCCTTGCGTTTCAAGTGTTGCAGCTTCTGGATTATCACCAACATGTGAAGGATCTCCAGCACCATGCGCTTTACCAAAAGTATGACCACCAGCTATCAGCGCAATCGTTTCCTCATCATTCATTCCCATACGTCCAAAAGTATCACGTATATCACGTGCACTTGCTAGTGGATCTGGCTTGCCATTTGGACCTTCTGGGTTAACATAAATTAATCCCATTTCAACGGCAGCGAGTGGATTTTCTAGTTCACGGTCTCCTGAATAGCGATTATTAGCTAACCATTCTTTCTCAGATCCCCAGTATACATCTTGTTCAGGGTGCCAAATGTCCTCTCGTCCAGCACCAAATCCAAATGTTTTAAAACCCATCGATTCAAGTGCAACATTTCCTGTTAAAACTAGTAAATCAGCCCAAGAAATTTTATTTCCATACTTTTGTTTAATGGGCCATAATAGTCGTCGAGCTTTATCTAGATTAACGTTATCCGGCCAGCTATTTAATGGGGCAAATCGTTGTGAACCATTGCCACCACCTCCACGACCATCTGTTGAACGATATGTACCAGCCGCATGCCAAGTCATTCGAATAAAAAACGGTCCATAATGTCCATAATCTGCCGGCCACCATTCTTGGCTATTTGTCATTAATACACTTAAATCATTTTTTAGTGCCTTGTAGTCTAGCTTTGAAAATGCTTCCTTATAACTAAATTCTGGATCCATTGGATTCGGTTTTCGATCATGCTGGTGAAGTACGTCTAAATTTAATTGATTTGGCCACCAATCTTTATTAGTTGTACCTCCTAGTGCCCGTGAAGTTGTAATTGCACTATTCTTATGATGTGTTATGGGACATTGCCCTGCTGCTGTGTGTTCTTTTTGATCGGGATTATTATTATTTTCCATTTAAAAATCTCCCTTCTCATTAACCTTTAAGTATTCAAATAATTAAAAACTAGATTTGTAATATAAATATTTTATTTAAAATCCAAAAAAGTTATTCATCTTAAGCATGTAGTATATAAATAAATATTTATAATAAAGAAACTTAATAGCATCTTTAAATCGGCTTATTCTTAAATAAATAATATAATTAAAAAACTAATTGCGATAAAAATAAAATTATATTCTTACAAATACTATGAGGCTGAATTAATATAAGAGAAAAAAATTATTTGATTTAAATTTTATAGATTTTATTCCTAAATGAAAAAGCATAATAGCCAATAAAAATAATTGTCCATTATAAACTGCCAAATACTGAAATAAGAGTTGATTGATCATCAACTCCCAAGTTAGTGTTGTTCAACTAAAGTGCCAGTTAGTTAAATTAGGTTAGACTACTTTTTTATCCATATTTTATATATGATTCTTCCATTTATATTTTCTTCACTTAAACACATACTACCATTCGTTTTATTGTAATTTATCCATTCGGATAAAAGTTCGGCTAAACATTTTATTACTTTTTCATCAGGCGTTGCGTATCCTACATTTGAATTAGAACATAAATATATACCGAAATCAGGTTATAATGCATCCGCCCACATTTCTGCTAGTCGATGTGTTTCAAAAATATAATTATCTTCTTTGTAGCTACCGTTAATCCATATGATATTCTCCATAAGATCACTCGCCTTCGAAGTTTTTAATTCATGTTTATGATTATATTTATTTATATAGTTCAACTAACGCATGCGTTAGTTGAACAAGAATTAATAATTTTTATAACAACTTACTTGCATAAGGATTTTCAATTCTCCTATTAATTTTATAGCTTCAGATTCAAATACAAGATTACACTGTTTGTCATACCAAACTCCAATAACTAAATCTATATTCTCCGCACCATTTTCACGAAAAGTATCTATATGATTTGATAAAGTTAAACCCACCCAATAATGCCCAAAATCGTAATTATCTTTATAATCATCTGGGGGACATAATTCTCCATTGTTAAATTTAATTGTAACTTATACATTGTATTTAAATCGTTTTCATTCATAATTGAACTATTGTCATCCCCCAACCATGAAAAATATTGTGAATCTGTTTTGTATCCAAACGTTTAATAGTAGTCAGCATTTGCAACATTTACTATTCCATTAATTTTATTAGCTTTTTTGATTGTATAAATAAAATTCTGAAGTTCATTTGATGTTCTTGATGGTAAAACATGTAGTTCTTTTATGATTAACATACTCAATACCATTGAATTTGTAACCAAACAACAGTTTTCCCTTCAAATTGGTAGTTTTCTACACTTTTCGCTTGAACTTCACACCACTTTTGTATGTGTAACTTGATTATCCCTACAAAATAACGTGTTAATTTGTTTTTAGTTAAAGAAAATTAAATTTAAAAAAAATAATTTAAAGAGGTATTGACGAATAAAAATTTATGCTTTATCTTTAAGTTAAGCAAAAGAAAAGTAATTTAAAAAATGAAATAGCTGATCTTTTGCTAAAATTAATAGTAATTAAATATTGAAAGTAACGAATATGATGATGAATTGAGGTGTTAGATTAAATGTGCTAGTAACTTTAGTATTATCAGCATAAACACATATTATATCTTAAAATAAAGAAAATTAAATTTGAAATATATATTTAAATTTTTAAAATCAAACTATTATAGTAAATGGGGGAAATAACAATGAAGAACGTTAATAAAGGAAAAGCAATTCTATCTCTAGCATTAGCAGGAAGTATGCTTGTAGGTATAGGTGGTCAAGTATCTGCACAAACATCAAAATCAAATGCTGTAAAACACAAAGTGGAAAATGTGCAGCTAATGACAGAATCTAAAGTCACTAAACAAAATGCGAAGTTGATTCAAGCATTCTATGGTGCTTTTTTAAGTGGAGACATTGAACAAGTATCAAAATATATTACTGATGACTTTATCATGCATGTACCTGGAAAAGGTCTAAATGCAGGTGAATATTGGGGAGTAGATGGACTGAAGAAGTTTGTTTCAAACATTATGAGTTATAACGGTGGTCAATTTAATATGCAGGTGCCACAGCTTGCCGTAGGTGAAGATGTAGCATTTACACGAGAAATAGTGAAATTTAATCGTAAATATGACCCAAATAAAATGTTTGAACAACGTTTTATGATGAAATACAGTTTTAAAAATGGAAAAGTTTCGGAAGCCTGGACGATACCAGAAGATTTATATTCTTACGATGACTACTGGACTCCACCAACATTAAATAGTCAAGGTACTACTAAACCAGTTGTACAAACTAAAAAAACAAATGAAAAGCAAGGAAACCCTAGTACAAAAGGTGCTTATTCTAAAAAGAATGAAGAGTTAATTCGAGGATTCTATAACAAGTTTTGGAATGGGGATGTCGAAGGGATGAAAAAATTAATCCATAAAGACTTCGAATTCTATGTTCCAGGAAAAAGCTATTTAGCTGGAACATATAAAGGTTGGGACGGTTTCATGCAATTCCGAGGTAAATTAATGGAATTGGCTGGTACAAAGTACAAGTTAGAGATTGGAACTATGGCAGCAAGTAGTACAGAGGTATTCGTACAGGAATATATCCGAATGGATCGTAAGTGGGATTCAACTCCACGTGTCGTACCGCCGGTAATCTTACACTTTGTGATTAAAGATGGAAAAGTAGTAAAAATTAATGATATTCCAATGGATCTTTATGAATATGAGAAATTTTTTACAGCGCCTAAATAATTGAACAGGTAAGTTTTATGCCTGGGCATAAAAACTTTCATCCTAGGTATTAGATTGAAAGTTGAAAAAGGAATACAAGGTTGTCTTTATCCCTACAATAGCAGATAGTAAAGAGATTACTGTCACTATTGTAGGGATTTATTTATGTTAGATTAAAATGAAAGAATATACTCATAATAATTGTTTAGATAAAATTTTATCGGACTTCAACTGTCGATTACATTACCGAACTAACGCAAGCATTAGTTGAATAACAGGAATATAAAAATCATCCTTCAACTTTTGTTACAGTAACTCTATCTAACTTTACATCAAAAGTTATTGTAACTGGACCTTCTGGTGGATTATGTGGACCTGTATAAATATCATATTTAACCTTTATTTTATAATCAATTCATATTGCGAATATCCTCCAGTTTTGCGATCCACTTCTAATATTTCTGCATTCCATAACCCATAACTGTGAGATGAGTACTTATTTTTTATCGCTTTCTTCGCATATGGGTCTAATAAAACTAAAAAAGCATCAAAAAAATCAGTATGTTTTTCCTCGCTTATAATATTAGCCTCTGTGACCACTGTGTAAGCCAAAGAGAAATTCCAGAATAACAAACATATTACAAGTGAAATTAGAATCCGTAACAATATATTTCTTTATATCTGTCACCTCTTATTTTCTTCTGTAATGACTATAAAAAGCGACACTATTTTGTATGAAACTACCGTTATATAGAAGTATATCATTCCAGTTTAAATGATTGTGTCATTTTAAAAATTCTATTTCCTTATTACACTAATCTGCCTAATAAATAAAAGCAGCCATTGGCTGCTTTTATTCTTCAACTAACGCGCCAGTTAGCCACCCATGCAGCGCAAGCGCTGCACCACAGCGAATGAAAATTAATTGGAATTGTCTATACTGATACTGACCTTATCCAGTCAACTGTAATCACTAGACTTTTTAGTTTTAAGCTCTCCTCTTTTTTTTAACGATTGAGCAGGGTTTTCTTAAGTATTGTCATTTTGTTATATCAGAACTAACTAATTTTCATGGTAGTTGCATAAGTACTATTTAGTTAGAAAATGTACCATAAATAGTTAGTAATATGATAAGAAAACTAATTGAACACAATAAAATTCGCATTTTCCTATTAGGTTTTGAATTAGTTTTTTTATTTTTCCCCTTAAAAAAGTAGTTAATAAGAGGACCTATTCCAATTGATAAATAAATTATTTTTAAAATCATTTCCAATACTTATTCCCCTCCAATAATTTAGTAACCTTTATTTAATAATACACTTCATATGCCTTGTGTAATTTGGGGGAATTTTGTATTTCACTTTAAAAAGTTATATTGAATAATTAATCTGCCAAATAGCAAAATAAAGAGGCTGCAAAACAGCCTTCTGTGATCTTCAACTAACGCGCCAGTTAGTTGAACTACCATTTAATATTAAGCTCGAACCCCGGTTAATCTATGTACTCAACTTTATTATTTTGACACCATCCTATCGCTAACTCTTTATAGCGATTGTCACGATATTTATACCAATCCATTTCGACTTCAAGCTCTTTTATCATATCTTTAAATCTTCTAAATGCTCCTTTTCCCCCTATTGATATTAGTAGCATTCTTTGTATTTTCTCATCATGAATAGTCAAACAAAAGTCTTCTATAATTTCGTATTCATTAATTTCATATTTAGTTGGTAGCTCCTTATAATCCTCAAAATTTTCAACAATTTCATTCGCAATTTCTAAATTTACTATCTGCCAATCATGTAAATTGTTTATAGGTTTTTCATCTTCAGCATCTCTAAGATCATCTTCAGATACTGAAATAACTTCTCCAGTTCTTGTATTAATGAATGAACGATAACCATCAATTTGCATTTCCATTTCTTCAATAATATCTTTAATCTTTGCTTTATTTGCCATTTTAGAATCACCTTCTTATTTTTAATATTAAGCTATCAACTGTTTTTATTAGATAGAACCTTTATACTATCAATTACTTTATAATTCTAATACTGGAAGCCCATTTCCTTCTTTAATTAATCTCTCCAAAAGAAAAATTGTAGCTTTAAAAGCTCCAATTGTTTATTTAATACAAGCATGCTTCAGTTATACTTTACGACCTTTTCTTGTTCAACAAAATCACTCGTTAGTTGTACAACTTTATTAAAAATTCAACCGGAACTCCCTCTGCTACAGAGTGAATATCCGGTTGAATTGGTTTTACTAGATTTTTATCCTATTAAATCCCGTTTTTTATCTTAAACCTTAAAAAGGAATTTATGTTGAAGAAGGTCATTTCGGTTAACTTCCTTCATCCACTTTTTATTACTTTTTGATCTTACCGGTTTCAATTAGTTCGGTTAATTTCATCGCCATTAGCTCTACTTCGTATTCGTTCTTAGGATTGTCGTAATTAGACATCATGATTAACTGAGTGTCCTTTTTCTGGTTTACACCATTGTAGGTATGCCATCCTGGAATATGTCCATTATGCCATCTCCAATCAGAAGACAACTTCAAGTTTTTACCGTCTACCCATCCAAGGCCATAACCCTTTATTCCAGGTGTGAACATCTTTTTCAGAGAGTGTTTAGAGATAAGCTTACCAGATAGGAGTGCATCGTCAAACTTATGAAGGTCGCCGATTGTTGAATAGATTGCACCTGCAGCACCTGCATATGATATATCAACATTCCCATAAGTCCAGCCATGTTGCACTGAATGGTTTGGAAGGATTGGCTGATTGATATCAACTCCAGTACGGTCCATATCTAATGGTTTAAAGAAATACTCGTTGACATAATTTTCCCATGTCGTATGAGCTGCTCTTTCAATGATATATGAAAGTAATGCAAATCCCGAGTTGCTGTAGCTCGCATCAGTTCCTGGCTCAAACATAAGTTTCATTTTTTTGACTTGCTCAACAACTTCTTCATTCGTAAGATATTTCTTGTTTAGCTTTGGATCTTTCGCTATTTCATCTGTATAGTATTCAGGAAGTCCTGAAGAGTGTGTTAACAGATGTTCGATCGTAATATTTCCATAAGGGAGGTCTGGAATGTATTTTTTAACTGGGTCATCCAGTTTTAACTTGCCTTTTTCGACCAATTGCATAACTGCGGTACTAGTAAACGTTTTTGTGACCGATCCAATGCGAAAGATCGTGTCGTAATTGTTCTTTGCCTTCGTTTTATAGTTTCTAAAACCATAGCCCTTTTTAACGATCGTTTTTCCACCTTTGACGAGTAGTATCGAACCGTTGAATTTGTTCTCTTTCAAAAACTGGTCTACTTGTTTGGCAAGCTTATTCTGTTTGACTGATACTTGAACCGAAGCATCTTTTTTTGTAGCAGCATACGTATAGTTTCCTGCTAGAGCAGTCATAGAAATGGCGGTAGCCGCTGCAGCAATCATCATCTTTTTCTTCATATTTTCCTCCTAAGGACATTATCCTATATTTAAATATTTGATTTTCTAGTCTAAATAAATCGTTATCATCCTTCTTCTAGCCTCTACACATTAGTTGAAACGTGTTTACAAAAATGGTTCGAATGATTTTTCAACCATCTTTTCTCTGACTAGATAATAGTAGTTTAGACTCATAAATTCACTTTTTTCTTAACAGATTCTTACGAATTCCTTAAGTTACTTTTCAGTAAGAATAATATTCGTGAACTAATAAGGCATAACATCTGTATATTTATTGTCAAAATCGAGTAGGAGGGGGCGACTAGCCCCCGACCTCTCACACCACCGTACGTACGGTTCCGTATACGGCGGTTCAAACTAAGTCTGACGTAAAAATTCGTATCTTTGATTTAGACTTGTAAGACCTTGCTTCTGCCAATATGCATTTCCTAAACTTTTAGTTAGTATGTAACTATGCGATATTCTCCAGTAGCCTTTACGAGTATTTCCCCATTCATAAGCTTTTTGTTTATCAATGCCTAGGCTAATTAATTTCCTTACCTTCGTACGAGGGAATTTCCATTGTTTCCATAAGCACATTCTCAGTCTTCTTCGAATCCACATGTCTAGACGTTGAAATTGTTTAGGTGAATCCGCTAACGCGTAATATCCACACCAACCAATCAGATAAGTATTTAACTTTTCTATTCTCTTATCCATTGATATAGATGTCTTTCTTGAAGTTAGTTCTTTGATTTTCTGTTTTACTCTCTTAAGACTCTGATTAGAGATACTTATCTTAAATTCATTAATATTTGTGAAACTGAAACCTATGAATTTTCTATTCCACGGTCGGTCTACTGAAGACTTTTCCATATTTACCTTAAGTTTTAATTTCTTTTCAATAAAGGAAACAAAACTAGACATCGTTCGCAATCCTGCCTTCTTTGATTTTACATAGATGTTACAATCATCAGCGTATCTCACAAACTTGCATTCTCTTGTTTCCAACTCTTTATCTAATTCATCTAAAATAATGTTAGAGAGTAATGGACTTAGTGGTCCCCCTTGTGGAGTACCTTCGGTACTTTCAGAAAACACTCCTCCAATCATGACACCTGCGTTTAGATAGCTCCGAATTAGCTTTAGTAATCTCTTATCTTGAATTCGCTTTGCTAGGATGCTCATCAACTTGTCATGGTTAACTTTGTCAAAGAATTTCTCTAAATCAATATCAACTACCCATTCGTATCCTTCCTTTATATATTCTTTTGTTTTCCTTACTGCGTCATGTCCTCTTTTCTTTGGACGAAAGCCGTAACTATTTTCTGAGAAAACAGGGTCGAATATTGGTGTTAACACTTGGGTAATTGCTTGTTGGATGAATCGGTCTAACACGGTTGGAATACCTAATAACCTCATACCACCGTTTGGTTTCGGGATTTCGACTCGACGGACTGGTTGAGGTTTATAGGTTCCATTTTCTAGGGATTGTTTTAGTTCATCCCAGTGTATGACAATGTAAGAACGCAGGTCTTTGGTCGACATTTTATCTACACCGTGACTGCCCTTATTTCGTTCGACTCTTTTCAGAGCGTTCAAAAGATTTTCCCGTGTTAGGATCTTTTCCATCAACATTTGATATTTCCTTTCTACGTGAACAAGATTATCTATTTGTGCCTAATTCTACTCCACCCTCTTGAAGTCCCCCACATATTCACCGTTTCCTCCTTCAAGTAAGTCTCTTCATTGAGATTGTCTGCTTCAACATAGAATTCGAACGCCTAGTCTCTGTTCTCCTTAATTCGTTCAGTCCTTCCCTTTTGTTCTCGAGTTCAAAAGGTACTATGACGTCTGCTGACTTCTGGCAATTCAGTTATCTATCTGGATCGGTTACACTTAGTTAGACAAAAAAATTAAGGTCAAGTAGACTGAAACTAATTTATACGAGGAGAATCTACTATGATCAAACGAGAAAGACGAACATTTACCGACGAATTTAAACAACAGATGGTTCAGCTATATAAAAGTGGGAAACGCAGGAGTGATATCATCTCTGAATATGATTTAACACCTTCGGCATTGGATAAATGGATTAAACAAAATAATACCTCTGGATCATTTAAAGAGAAAGATAATAGGTCCCCAGAAGAGCAAGAAATGATCAACATGCGAAAAGAATTACAACGTTTACGAATGGAGAATGATATTTTAAAGCAAGCAGCGCTGATCATGGGACGAAAATAGAGGTGATTCGAAACAATGTTCACAACTATTCGGTATCAGCAATGTGTAAAGTCCTCCAATTACCACGAGCCACATTCTATTACGAAGCAAAAATTAAACAATCTGATGAGAACGAAATAACGTCGTTATTGATTGAAATATTTAGAAAAAGTCGCTCAAACTATGGTACTCGTAAAATAAAGCATGAGCTTAAGAAACACGGTTATATTGTGTCTAGACGACGTATAGGTAGAATAATGAAATCCAACGGATTGGTCTCCAGCTATACAACTGCACAGTTTAAGACACGCCAAATAAAATGTAATGAGGCAAAAGTTTTAAATGAATTAGATCGTCAATTTAACCCCAAAAATGAATTATCAGTTGTAGTAAGTGATTTAACATACGTCAGAGTAAATAAAAAATGGAATTACGTATGTCTATTGGTCGATCTCTTTAACCGAGAAATTATAGGTCACAGTGTTGGAGAACATAAGACGGCAGAATTAGTTTACAACGCATTTACAAGTGTAAAAACAGATTTAAGAAAAATAAAACTTTTTCATACAGATCGTGGAAGTGAATTTAAAAATCAGTTAATTGATGAAGCACTAAAAGCATTTGGAATTGGGCGTTCCCTAAGTACCAAAGGGTGCCCATACGATAACGCAGTAGCAGAAGCTACTTATAAAATAGTAAAAACTGAATTTATTAAAAAACGAAGTTTTAGTAGTTTAGAAGAATTATCTTTAGAACTAAATGATTATATCCATTGGTTTAATAATATTCGAATTCATGGAACTCTTGGGTACATCAGTCCAGTTCAGTATAAACTTGAACACCTTAGAAAAGTTGTCTAGTTTAGTGTAGACAATCCAAT
>Ga0209025_1000982_pt1 | contig 42595 bp, 41 predicted proteins | sample AraplaMF_Col_mLB_FD_184256 | JGI IMG/M metagenome (GOLD analysis project Ga0209025, IMG submission 184256) | Arabidopsis root microbial communities from the University of North Carolina, USA - plate scrape MF_Col_mLB (SPAdes) (version 2) | ecosystem: Host-associated > Plants > Roots > Endosphere... | reverse complement strand
GAAACCAGATATTATACTTTTACCTGGAGATATTATTGACGATCATCCAGAGTACTTTATAAAAAAGAATATGGGACAAGTGATGAAACAAATGCATGCTCCGCTTGGTGTATATGGTGTGCTAGGAAATCATGAATATTACGGCGGGGCGATTCCTGAATTTTTGCAAGAAATGAATAAAATTGATGTAAATATATTATTAGATGAAGTTGTGAAAATTGAAGATTGTTTTTTTATTGTAGGGAGAAAAGATAAGACGGACCGAGATCGTAAAAGTTTTGAGGAATTAATGAGCACTGTGGATAAGAGTCTTCCTGTCATTGCAATGGATCATCAGCCATTTGAGTTAAAGCAAGCTGAAGCATCAGGTGTTGATGTATTATTGTCCGGACATACGCATAGAGGACAAATGGCACCAAATCATATCATTACAAGAAGAATGTATGAATTAGATTGGGGATATGTACAGAAAGATTTATTTCATGCAATTGTTTCTTCTGGATTTGGTTTTTGGGGACCACCGTTAAGACTTGGCAGCCGATCAGAGATTATTCAAATAGAACTTACATTTGATTAAGTAGCAAGGGGTAAGACACCTTTGCTACTTTTTTTATGTAATAAGTAAATTAGTTTTCATTCGTCACCATGTTGACATGTTTTTCAGGAACGTGGTATTCTGTATTTGTCAGCATGGTGACAAATACAAAGGGGAGCTACATATGGATATAAATCAATTAATGAAAGAACTGCATGTTATGCAGCAAAGTTACGCAACTTTATTTTCAGTTGTCAATAAGGTTCAAACGCGTGGGGACGAGTATTTAGAGATACTAACTTCCCGGCAACACATGGCTCTTATTGCGATTGCACATTTGCCAATCGAAAGCACTACACTTATTAATATTGCTAAAAAGATAGGTACAACAAAGCAGACCGCAAATAAGTTAATTACAGGTCTTGTAAAAAAAGGGTTTGTTAAAACCGTGCCGAGTAAAATAGATAAACGTTCGATTAATATCGTGATTACTCCTGAAGGAAAAAAAGCGTTAATTGCTTGTTCTGAAAAGTCCACTTATTTCTTAGCGGATATGTTTCATGATTTCACAACAGATGAAATTGAAACGTTTTGGAGATTATTACAAAAGCTATATCGTTTCGACGGGGAAGAACAAGATGGTTTTGAAGAACAGGCCAATCTCGAAGTTGATGAGCAGATGCAGTTGAACGATCAAGAAAAAATCTTGGCTGAGTTTTCAAGACGCCGATATGGGGGACGGAATGATGAGTAAAGTTTATATGAGTAATGTCATTTATCAGAAAGCAAAAGAGACTGAGAATAAGATGAAAGAAAAAGTCTATTATGTAAAGAATACAGTCCAGCAATCTATTTCTCAGGCAAAGGACAAGTTTCACCGTAACAAGAAATTAAACCGGATAGGCTATTGTGTATCCATTGCTACTGCACTACTTATCATGGCGGCTTCTTGGCTGACCGCAACACATTGGCTATTTTGGATAGGTGTAGTAAGTATTTTAAGTAATGCTGTATTATTCAGTATTAGTTATATCAAAAAATAGTTTAATGGATAATAATGTAGCTTTATAAAAAAAGATTGATAATTAAAAAATCCTGATAAAAATCACCTAGTGAGAGATCGTTATCTTAAGAGGTGATTTTTTTGTCTAAGAGAAAAATAGTAAACTCTATTGAAAAGAAAATGAAAGATAGTCGCTTTTCGAGATGTTTTTGATCAAACTTTTTTATAAAGCTACAGGAGTATAAAATTACAAAATATACATAAAATTGGAAATATAATGTAATGAATGGTAGAATATGGTTGTGCTGTCCGAATCAATGTTTAGCATACTGAGAAAATAATCAATAAATCTAGTTTTAAAGGGGGAATTAATTTGGAAAGAAGAAGTAATAGAGTTATAAATCATTTTCGAAGTTTATTAGTTTTAAGTCTATGTTTCTTTTTAGTCTTTTTGGGTAGTAATAATGTAAAGGCTGAAACAATTTCTTCTATAGCATTACATGCTAAAGATGTAGAAGCTTTCACAAATAAAATAATTCCAGAGAAAATGAAAGCTGAAAATGCACCTGGTGTAGCTATTGTAGTTGTCAAAGATGATCAAATTCTATTTCAAAAAGGGTACGGTTTTTCCAATAAAGAACAGAATATTCCCATTGATCCCAAAAAAACAGTTTTTCGATTAGCGTCAGTATCAAAGGTTTTTACTGCCAGTGCTGTAATGCAGTTAGTTGAACAAGGAAAAATCGATTTAAATAGTGATATAGTAAATTATATGGGAGGATTAAAGTACCAAAATAACATGGGTGAACCAGTTACAATGAAACATTTACTCACCCATACAACAGGTTTTGATTACGTGGATCCTAGACCGGAGGATATTCATTTTCAAATTAATGACTATACAAAACTTAAAGATTATGTAGAAGAAAATATGCCCACAGTAGTGAGAAAACCAGGAGATACGTATACATATGATAATTTTGCTTCTATGCTTCAAGGATATATTGTTCAAAACTTGACAAACACACCTTTTTATAAATATATGGCTTCAAATATTTTTTACCCTTTAGAGATGCAAAATAGTAGTTTTGTTATGACTAATTTTATCAAAGATAAGCTTGCAACAGGATACAATAAAAAAGGTGATGCCATCCCATTTTATGAAACAAGACCGACGGACATGCCACAAGGGAGTATGTTTTCTACAGGAAGTGACGTGGCCAATTTTATGATTGCTCAATTGAATGGTGGTAAATTTAAAAATAAACAAATACTAAAAAAAGAAACTGTTCAAGATATGCAAAAAACAAAATTTGCGTTACACCCAAAATATCCAAATATGGCATATGGATTTGAATTCTTTTCACCGCAAAGTCATAATGGTCAATATGTTTTTGGAAAAGGTGGAAATATACCAGGGTTTTCTTCTTTAATGTGGTTAATTCCTGAACATAAAAATAGGTGTTTTGTTGTTACGAATAAAGATGGCTCATCACTTCCTTATGAATTATTTGATGAATTTATGAATCACTATTTTCCAGACAGAACGAAGCCAGAGTATTTAAAACCTAGTGAAGAAGAGTTAAAGAAATTTGAAGGTGTTTACCGTGATTTGCGGGTGAAAAATCTTATTACACATGTAAAAATAAGTGAAGGAAAGTTATTTGTAAGTGATAAAAGATATGGTAAACAGGAACTAAAACAAATAGATCCTTTACTATTTGAAGATGAAAAAGGTAATTATATGGCGTTTAAACTTCATTCAGATGGCACTGTAAAAGAAATGATACACTGGAACTCTGGTAGTTCAGCGGTGAAATTAAGTGAGCCTAAGAGATTTCAAGATGTAGAGGCAAATCATCCATATGCTAAAGTTATAGATCCTTTACACCAATATGAGATATTAAAAGCAAATAAGGAGGGGAATTTTGTTCCTGAAGCCCCTCTTACACGTGGAGAATTTTCATATTGGTTATCTCAAATTGCTTACTTTACACCGCCTTCAAAAAAAGACCCTGTATTTTCTGATGTAAAGGACCATCAGTATGCATCTCATATTCAAAAGTTATATGAACTTGGTATTTTATACGAAAAAGAAGGGGAACAATTTTATCCAGATCGCGCTATTACTAGACAAGAAGCAGCATGGATTGCGTGGCATTATTTAAAAATGATAGAAGCGCCACCTGCAGACGCTACTCTAAAGGGAGAAACGGATGATTGGGCAATAGAGTCTGTCAAAAACATTGTAGGTCATCGTTTAGTTGGACCTGAGGTCATATATAATGCAGATGGATCAGCAGATTATTTATCGAAACAAATAATGAAACGACAAGAGGCAGCTGCTTTGTTATTTTATGTTATGTTATCTAGTTAATTTGCTTCAAATATAGATTAACAAAAAAAACGTAGTCTAGGAGAAAGGCACTTATAAAAAAGTGCCTTTTCTTTATGGAAAATTCCAACGCTAAGTGTAGGCGTTACAAGAGAATGTTAATATACTTCATAAACATAATGGAATGGGGGTAACCAGTCTCTTTTTCCGATAATTTCTAAATGTTTTTTTGGTAAACCACCAATAGATTTAACATATTCCATTATATTCTATTGCATATTGTGAAGTTGTTCTGCAGTACATTTTTCAATGTGTAGCTTTGAAGAAAGACTGTATTAGAAGAAATTTTTAAAATCATGGGAAATGATGTGGAAATAGAAGAAAGTTCATTAGGTTATAGAGTTTATCATAAAAAATATAACTGCAGAAGTGCTTGAAAAATGAATCGATAGTGGATTCACTGTGCGGCAAGGCTTATTACATAAAAATATTTATACTGTATCTAAAATAGTAAAGTAATCAAACTTTATTTCAAAATAACAAATAAAAAAGAAATGTATTTCCTTTTATAATATTATTTTTCTTAAGATTTTGATATTTCTATTAATTTCCTTTAAAATTAAAGTATATGGCTTTAATTTTAAAGGAAAATAAAGGGGGAAATATGTATGCTAATTAAATCGATTATTTGTAAAGTTAGCGACGAAAAAAAGGAATTATTTTCAGCGGCTCAAGAACAATGGGGCGAGTTGAATGCTTTAGATGGTTTTTACGGGCAAATCGGGGGATGGGATGAATCAGAGGCTTGTATAGTTAGTTTATGGGAAAATATGAAAATGTATCAAAGCTTTATGAATGAATCACACGATAAGATTTTTAATGATAACAACCAAGAGAGTACGTATACATCATGTGAAACAGAATTATATCAATCTTTATTTGATATGTCGGAGACTCCATTTGTTGAAGCATTAGCACACAGTTCCTTTTTACGAATCGCAATTTGTGATGTGAAACAAGAGAGTGAAAAGCAATTTTTACATATGCAAGAAACGGTTTGGAATCCAGGAATGGAAAGAGCAGAAGGGATGATGGGCGGCGTTGTTGGAAGATCTCTTTCTTCTAATCGTTACATTGTTTTATCTTTATGGAAAGACGAAGCAGCACATCGACATTATGTGAAAGAAATATTTCCGCAATTACTACATACAGCAAATCTATCTCAGCAAGTGTTACATATAGAAGGTAAACAGACAACACTTGTTAATTCTTGGGCTGTATTACCTGTTCATTGTAAGTAGAATGTTAGCAAATTGTCTAAAGGAGGAAGTAGGTATGCCTTATCCGAAACATATTGTATGTGCTGCAACTGTCGTGTTAAATGATAAAAACGAAATTTTACTTTTAAAAAGTCCAAAGCGGGGCTGGGAAATTCCCGGTGGTCAAGTGGAAGAGGGAGAAGCGATTCCAACAGGTGCTATTCGAGAAGCGAAAGAGGAGACTGGCATTGATATTGAAATTGTGAAATACTGCGGAGCGTATCAAAATGTTTCACAGTGTATTTGTAGTCATTTATTTTTAGGGAAGCCAATCGGAGGACAATTTACAACAAGTAGTGAAAGTTTAGAAGTTGGGTATTTTTCAATTGAAGAGGCGCTGCAGATGGTAACATGGAAAAATTTCAAAGAGCGTATTTTACATTGTTTAGATGAAGAGAATCAACCGTTTATGGTGACTTTTTAAGATAATCGAGAAATTTTATTTTTGGCTACGACAGTAGCTATTAAAGTATACCTACTGTCGTAGCCTTGTGTTTTTATCCCGCATTAACGGGCAGTAATACTCCCGCCTCAAAATTCAGCAAAAGCAAAGAAGTTAGGCGGGAGATAAACTGCCCGTAAAAGCCCGATTGGTTCAACTAATAATCAGTGGGGGATGAAGAAAACCCCCCACTGATTAAAGTTTCACTTTATAAAGGCGGTAAATCAATTTTTCCTTCTTCAAATAGTTCTTTCAGCATGTGTTTTGTATAGCCAGCTGCTTGGGCAAACGTAATTTTTGCAGGCATAGGAGCTTCGGTGACATCAACGAGAACGTCGATAATACATGGCCTGTTTTGTTTTACAGCTTGTTCAAAAGCAGGCATCAATTCCTCAGGTTTTTCAACGCGGTAACCGACTCCACCGCAAATTTCAGCGTATTTTGCGAAATTTGGATTGGTAAGTTCTGTCCCAAATTCAATATTCCCCATTACTTCTTGTTCAAATTTAATCATAGCGATTTTATGGTTATTTAATACGACTACAATAATTGGGAGTTTATATTTTACAGCTGTTACAAAGTCGTTCATCGTCATCCCAAATCCACCATCGCCGCAAATTGCGAAAACTTGTTTATTTGGGTAAGCAATCTGTCCAGCGATTGCTCCAGGAAGACCGCAACCAAGTGTTGCTAACCAGCTTGATAAAATAAAACGTTGATTTGTCATATGAAAATGACGTGCCGTCCAAACCGTTACATTCCCTACATCTACAGATAAAATAGCATCATCATGGGCAACTTGCCGCAGTGCGTGCATTACTCTTTGAGGTTTAATTGGAACAGAAGTGTCGTTTTCTTGATTGTGCAGTTTTTCTTCCCATTTCCTCATTAGTTCTTGATGGTGTTGTAAAAATGAGTGATCAGTATGTTTTTCAATATTTTGTGTGAGCCATTTTAAAGTGTTAGCTGCATCACCAGCAAGTCCGATATCTGTTTGGTAACGTTTGCCGATTTGTGCTGGATCTGTGTCGATATGAAGCGTTTTGGCCTTTTCTGGTAAGAAACCTGTGAATGGGTAAGAGGTACCGACCATAATGAGTGTATCTGCATGTTGCATTGCTTCATATGCCGGTTTTGTCCCAATTAAGCCTAATCCTCCAATGCAAAGAGGATGCTCATCTGGAATCACTCCTTTAGCTGGAAGTGTTAATACAATAGGCGCTCCTATATGCTCGGCAAAAGCAAGTAAAGGTTCCTTCGCATCTCTTGCGCCTTTTCCTGCTAGAATAACGGTTTTTTTTGCTTCATTTAATGCAGATATTGCTTTTTCTAAATCATGTTGCCTAGGGAATAACTCTGGCATCGTAAAAGCAGGTGTTGTAATCCGTGCTTTGGTATCTACTTCAAATTTTTGAATGTCATCTGGAATGGTAAGAACGGATACACCTTTTTTAGTATAAGCCATGCGAATTGCTTGATTGACAACAGCGGGAAGTTGTTCCGCTGACATGATTCGTTGGTTATAAACGGCGACATCATCAAACATTCTTTCTAAATTTATTTCTTGAAAAAAACCTGTTCCAATTAAATCTGACTCAATTTGACCAGTAATAGCAAGGACAGGTGCTTGATCTAATTTGGCATCGTATAATCCATTAAGTAAATGTATGGCACCTGGCCCAGCGATTGCCATACATACGCCGAGTTTTCCAGTTAACTTTGCATAAGAAGCAGCGGCTAAAGCGCCAGCTTCTTCGTGACGAACTTGAATAAATTTAATTTTGTCCTGCGCTTTACGGAGCGGCTCGATAATAGAATTTATAGAATCACCAGGCATGCCATATATATGATCAACGCCCCATTCGATTAATAAATCTACCAGTGTTCCGCCAGCGGTTTTTTGAAACATGGAACTTCCTCCTTACATAGTGAGATACGATTATGTTTTGGAGAAAAAGGTAAAATATACAAACCGTAAGGGAAGTTCTTTTTCAATGATGACTTATAAAGGGGATAAACACGATAATAAGTAAACATCCAACAAAAATCCAAGAAAGAAAGGAGAATAATGATAAGTGTTTTTTTGCTTTCCAAAGCATTTCATGGATTGTTACATAGCCTAAAGAACCGATGGCACTTCCCATTATTAAGCCTGGTAAATGAATCGTTTTGCTGTTAATAATCATACCAAACGCAGTGCTTAAACCAAGAATGATTGATAAAAAGAGGATGATTAAGATAAAAGATATATATTTATGCTCTGTAAATAGGAAAGAGATAATTAAGGCAAGGCCCTCGGGAACATGATGAATAATAATGGCTAGTAGAAAAGAAAGAGTTGATTCATGATGCGTTGTAAAAGCAGTTCCTAACGCAAAACCACTGGGCAGATTGTGAATAAAAATTGCGAAGGAAAGAAATAAAAAAGTTTGCCATGTTTGCTGATCGTTATAATGTATCACAAAACGATGACAGGAGTGATCTATTAAACACATCATTAAAATTCCAATAGTAATACCGAGGAGGGGACCGGTTATTTCATAACTCGAAAATGTTTCTGGAATGATGTCTAATAGTAATAATCCAAGTAGAATACCGCCGCAAAGAGCATATAAACGATATGTTTGTTTTTCAATTATCCGTTTAGTTGCAAGGCCAACAATTCCCCCTAATAACAATCCTCCAAATGAAAAAAACGTAACAATTATCGGAAATAACTCCATAAAATCACACTCCATTGTTATCTCTCAAATTTTAAGAGAATCGCTCTTAATTTAAGGTTTTAAAAAAATAATGTGAGGCTAGCTTCTGACAAAGTGTTTGACTGTTCAACTTATAAAAAGTTTACTTTATAACAACTTATTATCATCAAGAAGAGGTTAGTCCCAAAATTGAAGGAGAGGAGTGATTCATATAGATTTGAGGTCAAACATGAAGGCATAAAAAAACCTTGCAGAGAATATTCCGCAAGGTGCTTACAAATATTTTATCCCAATCGAGGCAATAAACGTTCTCCGCTTTTCATTTCACTTCCACATAAAGGGCATTTTGGGTGTTCTTCAAATGCGAAGTTTTTTCGCATCCACCCTAAGCATTCTTCTGACTCACATTCCCATACTGGGATTTCTTCCGGTGCTACTTCTGCAACGTCATTCTTTTTATTACGATACATGAGACCACTCCTTTTATGTGAAATAAGTGTTTATATAATTAAAAAGGTTGTTAACCGTTCGTGTTAACAACCTTTTTATTGTCTAAATTATAGCTTTACAACGTTTTTAGCTTGAGGTCCGCGGTTGCCTTCTTCAACTTCGAAGCTTACTTCTTGACCTTCGTCAAGAGATTTGAAGCCGTCGCCAGTGATAGCTGAGAAGTGAACGAATACGTCGTTTCCGTCTGCAACTTCGATGAATCCGAAACCTTTTTCGCTGTTAAACCATTTTACTTTACCTGTTAATGTCATGGTAAATGCCTCCTAAAAATAAAAAAAATAAATGTAATATGATCCGTCTTATTTCTAAAAAAATAAAAATTCACATATTATCAAAAACCCATAAGGAACGCATATCATCCCTATTGATGCTTGATAATATGTGAAGTGGATTTGCTTGCATATTGCATTCTATGATCTCATTCTACAATGAAATGAGAAATATTGCAAGTGATGGCAACATTTTTGTCTTTGCTAGCATAATGCGCCTCTCCATGCGGAATAAATGAGCTTGGAGAGGCGATGAATTAAAGAGAAGCTACAATGTAAAAACGATGTGCTTTTACTTCAATAAATCCATTTTGTTGAATGTGATTATGGACATGAAGTAATTGTTCTTCATATTTTGATACCGAAAAATCGGGAATTTGCCATGGAATTGCTTTTAAATAATATATAATGCTTCCGATGTCGTAAAAACGTTGATAGGGGAAGCACTCCTGTTGTTTCAAGATTTGAAATCCACAATGTTTTAGCCTTGAGGAGGCATATTCCATATTCCAATAACTATACTCACTACCAGTATATGCATGAAGAAGGTCGTTTAATTCCAAATTATCTAATCCACCAACTTGTTGAGTAATAAAAATACCGTTTGGCTTTAAAACTCTTTTTACTTCTTTTTCGCAGAATGATTCATGTTTGTTAATAATCAAATCAAATTGTTCGTTTGCAAATGGCAAATGTGTATCATCCTCGATTGCATGAACAGAAATACCTAAAGGTTCTAGCCTTTCCTTTGCTAAAGGGATATTGGGAGCGTATCCTTCTGTTGCTGCAGTTCTTGCAGGAAGTGGGGTTAGTAATGATAAAAACTCGCCGCCGCCAGTTCCCATATCAAGCATGCTATCTACGCCATACATATATTGTAATACTATTGATGCGTAGTTCCACGGAAGTGGTTCTGTACTTAGTCTTCCGGTATCTGTTAGAAACGAGAAATTCCATCCTTGAAAAGGTTTATTAGCTTGGTTAACAAATTGATAAAAAGTATCCATCATGGTTATTCCTCCTAAGTTATATTTTTATAGTTGGAATATAAGAGGAGGTCCACGACACGTAATGCAGTTACTATATGTCTGTTACATAGTGATACATATGCATATTCCCTTTCTAAATTAAGTACTGTATAGATTATTTTAAGCAAATATTGCTGGGCAGTAAATGATATTTTAGAAAAAATAGGTTATTCTGATTTTTTTGTCGTTCAAGAAAAAGAGTATGAATTAAATAAACATGTAATGGTAAGAGGAGAACTTCCTGTTGAATTTACTGAGATTAAGTTTCCAATCTTAGCTGCATCTTAATTTCTGTGGTTGGAATTACTAGGAAATACAGAATATAATATCACTTCTAGAATAATGGATATTGTATGCTATGCTAAATCTTACGGTTTCACTAGAACAGTATTTTGCATAATGAAGTAAAAACACTCATCTTTTTATAATTGATGAGTGTTTTCTGTTATAGCAAATTTTTCTTCTATCCAATTTACGATGTTTTCTAGCATCGGTAAACTAATAGAGTGGTTAATGTGCGGATAGAGCGTAAGTGAGAGATGAGAATTTTCGACTTCTCCAGATGCAAGCGCTAGTTCATAAAAAGTTTGCTGCCCAATTGGAGAAATAACTGTATCTTCCTGCCCGTGAAGTAAAAGGATAGGTCTATTTTTTACGTTATGTAGAAAGTTGATAGGGTCTAATTGCGTAATAGCATCAATATCACTATAAGCATCGGAACCTTGTTTTTGAAATATCTCTTCAGAAGTTAACCAGGCTCCGGAACCATTTATATTAATTAAAGCATCTATTTGTTGTTCTTGAACAAAAGCACCAGAAGCAATGAAACCTCCCATAGAACTACCGAGGATAATCAGTTTATGATCAGAAAGGGAAAGGCTTTGAATAAACATTCGTACATCTTCAACAGATTGTATAATCGTTTTCCAAAAATATTGTTCCATAATAGTCTTGGAAAAGTAATTTGACAAGGATTCTCTAGAGTCATGGTATATAATCTCCGGAATTATAACAGTGTAGCCGAAATTTGCTAAAATACTTGCGAAAAAAGTTTGATTGTATATACTCGAACCCCAACCCTGATAAATAATAATTGTAACATGCTTATTATTATGTGTAGGCTCAAATAATAAATAATTGATGTTATTGGAATTTATGAGTTGTTTCTTATACATGGTAACACCTCGTTAATTATTTGAAAATTTAAATTTAAATGATTAGTTATAGTGTATCTGCTAAAACGTATTTGTGCAAAATATATTTTGAAAGTATTGTTTTTTTGATTTGTGAGAGGGAATTATAGGACGAATTCATATATACCGAGAATATAAATCTAAGATTTTTCCGGAAATGAACATGAAAATTGGTTTAATTACTTTAGGAAAAGATTTAATTGATAAAAAGTATGAGGTAGTCGCTTTTGATTAAAATGAAAGCCCGGTAAAGGAAATAGAAAGATGCGAGGCTATTTTTACAACTTCATTAATGGAAGGAAGATCTTAGCAAATAGAGAATTATAAAATTAAATTAATGTTAAGGAGGTATTATAAATGCCAAACATTTGTGTGATTTCTATAAACGTAACAAATATAGAACAGGCGAAGGAGTTTTATTGTGAAAAATTAGGGTTTGAAATTTCGAAAGAATACAGTGATTGTATTGTTGGCCTAAAGCACAATGGGGTTCCTATTATTCTAAATAAAGTGGAAAAAATAGCGAATGTGAATTATCCAGAACAAGCTCAAGTTGTTTTAGGTATTGAAACAGATAATTTAATCAAAACGATCGCTTCTTATAAAGAAAAAGGTATCGAAATGATTTATGATACTCCGCAAAAATGTCCTCCAGGTCATTTTAGTGCGTGCAAGGACCCATTTGGAAATGTAATTGAACTTTTAGAATTTAGTAAAGAAGAAGTTATGCAATCTTGAAAAAGCAGGGGAGAATGAGATGGAAGTGCAATTAAAAGCGGTGACGAGAGAGAATTGGCAAGAGGCTTTAAAATTAAAAGTAAAAGATGTTCAAAATCATTTCGTTCCTACCGTAGCGGTATCGCTTGCTAAAGTGTACATTAAACCAGATGGTGATAATGTGAATTATCTGCCCTTTGCCATTTATGAAGAAGGGCAGGGAATGATTGGTTTTGTGATGCATGCTTATGTAGAAAATACAGATGATATGTATTGGATTAATGGATTTATCATTGATGAAAAGCATCAAGGTAAAGGATATGGTAGAGCAGCACTACGCGAGATGGTGAATTGGATTATAAATCAATATCAGCAATGTAAAGAAATTCGCTTAACAGTTCATAAAGAAAATGATGCTGCTCGTCGGTTATATAAAAGGTTTGGTTTTGTGGAAGCGGGCGAATTTGATGAAGAAGAAGATTTATTGCGCTTTATCCTTAATAAGGAAGAATAGAGGATAGACGGAATATAAAAGCTAGGAGGAATAACATGGGGAGAGAAGTGCAATTTGATGATGAAGGTGTAGTTTTGAAATTGAATGGAGTAACTGGTTTATTTGCGGTGAAATTATCGTTAAAAATGCCATATCGTACAATTAAAAGTGTGTTAGTAGACTATTTTGATGCTCCGCAGTGGATGCTTCGCATGCCCGGAATATCTATTTCTGCCCTTAATATTTTTGAGGGAAGTTTTAAATATGCTGATGAATGGTATTTTCTTTCTTATGAAAATAGGGTACCTCTTGTCATGATCGAATTAGAAGGTCATGAAAAATATAAGTATGTTGTTTTTGAAATTGATAATCCTACTAAGGTAGCTGCAGATATTAGGAAACATATGAGAGATTAATATGAGTGTTAGATAAAGGGTGATACAAATTTTAAGGAATTGTATCACCCTTTACATGCGACTCATTCTATAATTTTCGTAGTTTATTAAAGAAAACGTGTGGTTGTGTAATGTTGGCTTAACTGTATGAAAAAAGGTTATTCCTTATGCAATGCTTTATGAATGGCCAACTGTGCTTTAGAAGTATTAGCAAAATTCAACCATTTTGCTTCAAGCTGAATGGTATGAGAATCAATTGTCATTTCAACAATATCTAGGTGTGAAAGAGTTGTCATAATTGACGTTTTATCGCCGTTTATTTTTGCTGAAGTCATATGTATTGCTAGTTCTGCGTTTACTGCAAATGCAAAATCGATAATTGTCGCTCCTTCAGGTAAACGAATAGGCTGTAATTGTGGTGTGAAAACAACGATTGTATCTTGAAAGAGTTCGTAGGAAACTAAATCATAAAAAGTGCGTACATCTTTTGTTAATCTTATATTGTTTATAATTGTGTCATCCATAAGCTGTGCAGATATCTGTTCTACTTCAGAATACGGCATATCGCTTGAAAGTAAAGAAAAAATACCTCCATCATGCCTTCGTTTACTATCTTCAGTTTGAATACAAATAGCCATCTCGTGACTTTCAATTTTGATCTTTGTTTTCAAACATTTATTAAATAAATTGCTATTAATAGCAATCGTATCTTCAAATTGATGTGGGATTGGTTCGTATAATTGATGTACCATTCCGAGAATTTTATAACAATTTAAAATGGATGAAGTTGTAATATTAATTTTTGAAACCATAGATGCATCTTGAGTGACTTGCAGACGAGAATAAGCAGTATAAATAGGACTTATTTCATACTGTAAGTGCCATGAGAATACTTCATCTTGAAAGCTTTGCATGTCGGTAGTAATCGTATCTGTTAGGTGGTGTAATTTTTGATTATAATTTTGTAAAAGTTGTTTCATGCCTTCGTACTTTTGGTTATGAAGATAAAAAAACGCAAGATCTTCTAATTCATATTGTATCGTTTTTAACTGTAGCTTATGGCAAAGTGGAGCGAATATCTTTAACGTTTCGTTTGCGTAAGGAACTTGTTTATGCTTATTTTTTACTTGCAGTGTTCTCATATTATGCAATCGGTCTGTCACTTTTATTATTATCACTCGAATATCTGTTTGTGCTGCCATAAGTAACTTTTTAAAATTAATTGCTTCATATTCCTCTTTATTTAGTACAGACTTCTTATCTACTTTCGTTAATCCATCGACAATATAGGAAACTTCCTTTCCAAAGTGCTTTTGTATATCTTCTAGCGTGTAATTTGTATCTTCTACGACGTCATGTAACAATGCTGAAACTAATGTTACATAGTCAGCTTTGCAGTCAAGTAATATGTCCGTCACTGCAAACGGATGTAGAATATAAGGTTCTCCAGATATGCGAAACTGTCCCTCATGTGCTTGTTCAGCAAACGAGATGGCAAATTGAAACTGCTTTACCTCATTTTTTGTTAAATAAGTAGCTTTTTGTATTAGTTGTTCTTTCACGAATTCACCTTCATTTTTTATTTTTTTAATTAAGGAATAATAGTTCGCCTTCATACAGGAAAAAGCCTTTCTAATAGCATATAATTGTAGGTAGACCTACATAAATATTTTTGACATCATCCAAATACGATATTTTTTGTTTAGCAATGAAAGATATATGTAAGGGGGATTATGTATGAGATTAGAAGTAGAAAAGTTACTCCAAGATCTTGAAGTATTCGGATTAGAACATGATTACACAAAAGAAACGAGAGAAGAAAGATTACGCAACGTGTCTAAAGAAATGGGGCAGTTTTTATCTATTTTGGTGAAAATGCGTGAAGCGAAACACATATTAGAAATTGGAACATCGAATGGATTCTCTACAATATGGCTTGCTAATGCTGCAGAGGAAACAAAGGGAACTGTTACAACAGTTGAACTTTCATCGAAACGAGTGGCGGAGGCAAATGAAAACTTCCAAAAAGCAAATCTCACAAACTATATTCATATCCATAATCAAGAAGCAGGGGCTTTTTTATCCGAACAACAAGACAAGTCGTATGATTTTATTTTTTTAGATGCAGAACGAACACAATATTTATGGTGGTGGGAAGACATAAAACGCATTTTAATGCCACAAGGAATTATCGTAGTTGATAATGCTACTTCGCATGCGGAAGAATTGCAGAATTTTTTTGATTTAGTTGAAGAGGAGAAAAACTTTGAAACAGTGTTATTACCTTTTAAAATGGGTGCCTATGTAATGCGGAAAAATAGCTGAAAAGAACACACAAGAAGAATATAAATAGTAGAATCCGCCTTAAGAATGGATGTTTCTCAGCCTTAAGTCTGAGGACAATTAAAAATACAATAGGTATACTTATAATATGAAACGGGGAATGAATGCAATATAGACCGTTTAGAGATATGGTCACCTAACTATAATTATAAGTGTATGTATATAAAGGAGCGATTTTGTTGACGGAATTGCAAAAGAAGGAAAATTTATCAGTAGAGAACAATATAGAAGTGGTCGTAGATTCAGTCATTAAAGATGAGGAATTAGTTGAACTAAATAAAGAAGCAGATCTATATGTGCAAAAGTTAAATAGTGAACATAATGCAGACCTTTCGAAAGTATTGGCGCAACTAGCTGATTTAGGAGATAAAGAACAACGTGATGCAGGACAGACCTTAACGGCATTAAAACGTCCAGTAACGGCGATGATGAATGGGAAAAATGAAGATATTCCTAAAACATTGCTTGATTTACGTAAAGTTGTTTCAGAATTAGATCCGAATTCATTGCAGGCAACTGGTATGAAACGAATTATGTTCAAAGTATTTAAGAAAAACCCGATGGAAACGTATGTTCATAAATATCAATCCATTGATAAACAAATTGAAGAGATTATAAAAGCACTATTAGTTGGTCGTGATAATTTACGAGAAGACAGCATCGGCTTAGAAATGTTAAAAGAACAATCCGAGCAAAAGATTCATGCGCTTGATAAACAAGTATATTTAGGAAAGAAGCTTGCGGATATGTTAGAAGTAGAAAAACAAAATCCAGAGCGTCAAAAAGATGTTCCATTAATTAACGATGCGCTAGAAAAGATTCTTGTGCGTACACGTAACATGCAGCAAGCGAAGAGTGTGTTACTACAATCTATTGCCTCTGTTGATATTATTAAGAAAAATAATGAAAAGTTAACAGAAGCGATTCGCAACGCCATTACAATGACACAAAACGTTGTCACAGTATCAGCAGCTATTCAATTGGCGTTAACGAATCAAAGGAAGACAATTGATGCTGTAAATGCAACAAACGAAGCGATCGAATCGATGATTTTAAGTAATTCACAGGCGTTAAAACAAAACACAGAGGAAACGACAAAGTTGTTAGAAAATCCAGCGATTGGCATGGAGAAACTTCGCGAATCATTCCAAAATGTCTTTGCGGCAATTGAAGCGTCTGAAAAATCAACAGAACGCATTATTGAATCGAGTAAAATGTTTGTAAAAGAACTAGATACGTTTAACGATGAAATGAAAAAGAAGCTCATTCAGCGTCCAACTAAATAGAATGCAATAGAGGAGGTGAAAATATGGGTTTCTTTGAATTTATTTTGCTCATTATAGGTATAGTTCTTTTGTTAGGACTTACAGCAGTAATTTTACTTGCCTATTTTGGCCGGAAATTTTATTTATCGTGGACAAAACCGTATAAACGAGCGACAGACTCAATGGAGCGTTTATCACATAGCACTGTACCATTCTTACAAGAATTCACACAGCATCCGCTGTTTTACCGTTGGATTCGCACAGAGGGAAGCAGTAGTCAAAAAGCGTTTACTGTTCTATTTTGCACAGCTAACGAGGGTACAAAAGAACATGTTTTTTCAATGTTGCCGAAGGAAAAAAAGAAAAAACTTCATTACACCGTAAAAACAACAAAGCAAGTTACAAGTGAAGATATAGAAATGACAACGATGAAAGTAAAAGAATTCTTGAAGCGAGAAGTACAACAGCCATCAAAGCCACAAGACTTCTCGTTTTACAAGTTATACTTTTATGACCGTTATCCTGAAGCATTAAAACATATTGAAATGTACAAACGTTCCGTAAATCCAACATTGCAAAGATGTATTGATGATGTGACGATCTCTGCATTGCAAGCTATTCCGTACTATCAAGAAAATCGTATGTTTGAACAGCAACATAAACTTGAGACTTTCTTAATGAAAGATTTAGTAGATATGTTGTCACTCATCGCGCAAATTCCACCAGCGCAGCGTTCAGAGAAAGAAGAAGAACTTACGACCTATCTAAAAGGATTTCAAAAAGAGATGGAAGCAGTAGAACGAAACATTCGTAACGCTGTCGATCACGATTTACAAGTGAAGATGCGTGCGGCTAAAGAGAAATTTAAGAACTAAAGAAGCGAGCATTGAAATATCAATGCTCGCTTCTTTAGTTTAGGAGTGAAAATAATAAAAATTTCATTTACCGTAATGATAATAAATATAACTTTAACAACTTAAAAAAATTATAATAAACCACTTTTTGTATGATTACAAATGAATAACAAACGTTGTTCAACGGAAAGGACAGTTTCTAAAAGAAATAGTTAAATGTACATCAATTATATGAATTATAATATAATCAATATAATTGAAAGGTGAGTTCGTACCGCAAAAAAGATTTAAATATTAGTTTCTAGTAATCAAAATACTAAGCTACGAAATTTTTTGGATGGTAATTCTTACACAGTCATAAATGGGGGCGATAGTTATGCAGCAAATTAAAAAAATAGGACATTCATTTTGGTATATGACACCTGTTTCTGAAACAGATAGACCTATATTAGGAATGGTAGTTGGAAAAGAAAAGACTTTGATGATAGATGCAGGTAATTCAGAAGCACATGCACATTTGTTTTTAGAAATGCTAAAGGAACAGGACATTTCAAATCCTGATTTCGTTGCATTAACACACTGGCATTGGGATCATATTTTTGGATTACCTGTCTTAAAAAATGCTTTGTCAATCGCATATAGTGAAACAAAAAAAGAGATGAATACACTCGTTTCTTATGAATGGACAGATGAGGCCCTAGATACACGCGTAAAAGAAGGTACAGAAATTGAATTTTGTGCTACTTGTATAAAAAAAGAATTCAGTGAACAACCTAGAAATATTCAAATTGTCTTACCGTCATTAACGTTTCAGAAACAACTTGAATTAGACCTTGGTGATGTGACATGTGTATTAAAGCATGTGGGAGGTGACCATTCACATGACTCCGTTGTCATTTATATTAAAGAAGAAAAGATATTGTTTTTAGGAGATTGTCTCTATGCAGATATTTTTTCTTCGAAGTGGAATTATACAACGAAACGAACGTTTGAATTAATACAAGAGTTAGAGAAATTTGATGCTGAGACCTATATTCTTTCACACGGGAAAGCAATTGATAGAAATGAGTTTTTGCAAGAGATTCGTTTGCTACAAACAGTAGCTACCTACACGGAAACACATAAAGGCGATGCCGAAAAAATAAAAACAGCGTATAAACAAGAACTTGATAGAGAATTAAACGAAAATGAGTTAGAAACAATAGAGTACTTTGTAAATGGTTATGAAATGGTTAACTTGTAACATCAGATATTAAATACACAAAAATAGGGCGCGGCTGAGAAATCTACGCTGATGGTAAGGTATCATCTTCGTAAACGTCAAGAACTCCAAAACAAACTATAGGGATTGCTTTTAGAGTTGCTTGACGTTTACTACAAAACTATTCATCTTACATTTGCTTAGTTATTACCAATAAACTGTACTACCTTAATAGATACAATGAAATTTCTCAAAACAGTATGCAGAGAAGAACTAACTTGTATCTTTTTTAGCACTATCTTTTTTTAATACTTCTAAGAGATTGTGATGATGATGTAATCTATAAATCACATATGCCCAAACATACCAGTCTAAATTTTGTTTTATATTTGCTAACTCGTTAAATCCATCCATAAAACTACCTTTATCTAAGCAAAAAGAAAGAATAACAATTATGGCTGTTGTTACCCAAAATTCAGCACTAATCAAAAAACGAATCACTTACAGTTTCACCTGCCTTTCGTAATTTGTTTATTTATATATTTCATTAATAAAGGGAGTAGGTTGTGAAAATAGATTCCTATGATAGATTATGTAAGGGAATAGAAGGGGCTTGTACGATTCTCTAAAACAAAGAGGATTAGTTGGATCATTGGGATGAAAATTCAGAATGATTTATATTTCTAAACAATTTATCCCGCATTAACGGGCAGTAATACTCCCACCTCAAAATTCAGCGAAAGCAAAGAAGTTAGGCGGGAGATAAACTGCCCGTAAAAGCCCGATTGGTTCAACTAATAATCAGTGGGGGATGAAGAAAACCCCCACTGATTAAAGTTTCACTTTATTTGTATCTATTATCATTATGGAATTGGATACTTAAATATAGTTTAAGTATTCGAATGATTTAAAACACTCGGGTAAAATACAGTTAATATTTGGTATAATGTTATGTTATGGTATCCATAATTTATAGGAGGGGAAATTCACTCATGAAAAATGAAACTTTACATAGTATGGATGATGTGATTACAATGTTAGACTCTCTATTAAGGTCGCCAGAACCATTTTGGAATCAATTCTATTCTGACCGCGATAAAGAAGTCCCTTTCTTTGCTAATGTACCGGATGAAAATTTAGTTTCTTATTTTGATAGAAATATGATTCAGAAAGGAAAAGTATTGGAGCTAGGTTGTGGGCCTGGTCGAAATGCTTTGTATTTAGCAAAAACAGGATGTAAGGTAGATGCAGTCGATTTATCAGAAGAAGGGATAAAATGGGCGGAAGAAAGAGCAGCTGAGCAAGATGTGTCTGTTCATTTTATCTGTAAGTCTATTTTCGATTTACAAGCCCATAACCAATATGATTTCGTATATGATTCGGGTTGTTTACATCATATACCGCCTCACCGAAGATTCCATTATGTGGAGTTAGTCAAACAAGCATTAAAGCCAAACGGGTATTTCGGCTTAACTTGTTTTGCTGCGGGAGAATTAGATGAAAAAAATGGTTCAGAAATATCAGATTGGGATGTATATCGAGGCTGGAGTTTACAGGGAGGAATTGCGTATTCAGAAAAAAAACTACGCAATGTTTTTCAAGATTTTGAGGTTATTGAACTGCGTAAAATGAAAGAAATTAAGCAGCCGAATGAAGTGTTTGGAGAAGCATTTCTTTGGACAGCTTTATTTAGAAAGAGCTTGTAGTTATGATGCAAAGAACAATTTCATGTACCTTTACTTAATTTTGTACATATAGTATAATAATTCCATAATTTAGATTTCAATGAGAATAAAAAATAAATTAGACGAGGTGCTTTTTGTGAGTGGAGTAGTTTCTAAATAGGAAAAATTTAATGAAATAAATCTAATGACGAAGGGTATTTTTATATCAAAATATACCCTGTATTTGGTCATGGATTTATTTAAGTTACCTATGAAGATACCTACAACACTTTATAAAGCATGTAGCGGTGTTTATTATTAAAGATCCAGACCTTTATTTCAAAAAGGTTTGTTTCATAATAAATATTAGTTTCTACACATGTCTTGTAAATGTATGTAAAGCTGTGGTATCCCCGCAGCTTTTTTATTTTTTTCACGACTATTGGATAGGAAGAGTTCTTCCGTATAAATGGGAAGCGATTCTCTCTAAGAGAAGTTTTCTTTATATAAGCTTATTGAAATCTTATTATTAGGTATCTTCATACATGATTCAATTATTCAATCATAGTGAGGAGAACAAAAATGAATACAATGACTTTTGAAAAGTTGCAGTATAACGAATTAAAGGAAGTCGTAAAATCATATTGTGTAAGTGGATTAGGAAAACAGTTACTAGATAAATTACAACCAAGTTCCAATATAAAAGTAGTTAAGAATCGCTTAAATGAAACAACTGAAGCGAAAGCGATATTAAATACTGAAAGTCATGTTCCATTAGTTGGGATTTCTAATATAGAAAGTATAATTGGAAAGCTTGAAAAAGGGATGATTTTGGAACCAACTGAATTAGTGAGTGTATCAGATTTTTTAAGAGGATGTAGAAAAATTAAGGGATTTATGTTAAGTAAAGCATTTTTTGCGCCTGTGTTAAGTTCTTACGCATATTCTATGGCAGAGTTCAAAAATATTGAGGAAGAGATTCATTTTTCGATTAAAGGGAATCGAGTTGATTCTGCGGCGAGTAAGGAGCTCAAGCGAACTCGAAATCAAATCGAAGCAACAGAAGAAAAGATTGGAGATCGCTTAAATAAATTTTTAAAAAGTAGTGCAAATAAGGAGTATATTCAAGAATTCTTTATTAGTAAAAAAGATGATCGATATACAATTCCTATTAAGGCTTCTTATAAAAATCAAGTTGCTGGAACAATTGTAGAAGTTTCTTCTAAAGGTTCAACAGTATTTATGGAACCGGCTGCTATTTCAAAATTAAGCGGGGAGTTAGCGAGTTTAAAAGCGGAAGAGGCGATAGAAGAGTATCAAATATTAGCGACTTTATCAGGAATGATTTTTGAGAATGTTTGTGATATCAAAATTAATATTGAGCTTATAAGTCAATACGATTTGATTTTCGCGAAAGCTAAATTTAGTAAGAATATAGGTGGTATAGCACCGAAATTAAATAGTCATGGATATATAAAACTTGTTGAATGTAAACATCCTCTTTTAAAAGGTAAGATTGTTCCATTAAATTTTGAGATAGGAAAGGAATATCGTAGTTTAGTCATTACGGGACCAAATGCTGGAGGGAAAACAATTGTCTTGAAAACAATTGGATTACTAACTTTAGCAACGATGTCAGGGTTTCATATTCATGGTAATGAAGAGACTGAAATTGCCCTTTTCGATTCTATTTTTGTAGATATAGGTGATAATCAAAGTATCGAAAATGCTTTAAGTACTTTTTCTTCACATATGAAAAACATTTCAGAAATTATGAGAATATCTACCAATAATACACTGCTGTTATTTGATGAAATTGGTAGTGGAACAGAGCCAAATGAAGGTGCTGCACTTGCGATTGCCATTTTAGAAGAATTTTATCATATGGGCTGTATAACAGTTGCGACGACTCATTATGGTGAAATTAAACGTTTCTCAGAAATTCACAGTGACTTCATGAATGCGGCTATGCAATTTCATAATGAAACATTAGAGCCAATGTATCAGTTAATGATTGGGGAATCTGGAGATAGTAATGCACTTTGGATCTCAAGAAAGATGAATTTACGGGAACGTGTTTTGGAGCGCGCGCAGTCTTATATGGAAAATAAAGATTATAGCTTAGAGCTAGTAAAAGAAAATAAAATAAAGAAGCCTGAAGTAAGTGAACTGAAAACGAAAGACACTTATGATTATGAAGTTGGAGACAAAGTGAAGTTATTAGATCACAATGATTCGGCTATTGTATACAAGAAAAAAGATAGCTTCAATAATATTGTCGTACTATACAATGAAGAGTTTATTGAAGTGTATTATAAGCGTGTTATTTTGGAATTGAAAGCAGCCGAGTTGTACCCAGAAGGCTATGATTTAAATACTTTGTTTGTAAGTTATAAAGAAAGAAAGCTGCAACATGATATAGATCGAGGCTCTAAAAAAGCATTAAAACAAATAGAAAAAGAAATGAGAAAAAATAAACAAAAATAGGATTCAATTGCCGGTAACCCCTCACTTAAACGTAAGTACGTATGAAGTGAGGGGTTATTTTAAATATGGAAAACAGAATAATTGTTATCTTCTTTTTCATATTTAGCAAAATAAATGGTACAATCAATATTTGAAATGAAAAATAGTGAAAAGAAGTGATCGATTTGAAAGGTTTTTTAGAATTAGGAATTAGCACTACGTTAAATGATACATTAAGAGGAAATGGCATTGCAGAATCGACGCCGATTCAAGAAAAAGCGATTCCGGTAGTTCTAGCGGGAAAAGATATTATTGGACAAGCGAAGACTGGAACAGGAAAAACATTAGCATTTATTTTACCGATAATAGAAAAAATAAATCCGCAGTCTAATCATGTACAGGCGTTAATTGTAGCGCCAACGCGAGAATTAGCACTGCAAATCACAAACGAAATTGAAAAAATGACTGTGCATGTAAAAGATATTCATGTGCTTGCGGTTTATGGTGGGCAAGATGTTTCGCAGCAAATGAAAAAATTACAAGGAAATACACATATTGTTGTCGCGACACCTGGTCGATTATTAGATCATTTACGCCGCGGGACAATTGAATTATCACATGTATCTATGCTCGTTTTAGATGAAGCGGATCAAATGCTGCATTTCGGTTTTTTACCAGAGGTAGAAGAAATTATTGAACAAACACCTGTTGAAAGACAAACGATGTTATTTTCTGCTACGATGGCTAAGCAAATTCAATCGCTTGCAAAGCGTTATATGAACAAACCTGAGATTATAAAAATTCAAAGTGCAGAGGTTACAGTAAATAATATTACACAGCGCGTCGTCGAAACGACTGACAGAGCAAAACAAGATACGCTGCGTCAACTTATGGAACGAGATCAACCATTTTTAGCGGTTATTTTCTGCCGCACGAAACGCAGAGCTACAAATTTGTATGAAGCGCTGAGAGGATATGGCTATAACTGTGATGAACTTCACGGTGATTTATCACAAGCAAAACGCGAGCGTGTTATGAAGCGTTTTCGAGATGCTGAAAGTCAATATTTAATTGCAACAGACGTAGCAGCAAGAGGACTTGATGTAGAAGGTGTTACGCATGTATTTAATTACGACATCCCAGAAGATGTTGAAAGTTATATTCACCGCATCGGGCGAACAGGCCGTGCTGGCGGAAGCGGACTAGCGATTACATTAGTTGCACCAAAAGATAAAATGTATTTACAGCAAATTGAAAAAGGCATTAACGCATCATTGCAACGACAAGTAGTAGAACTACCTAACAAACAAGAATCTGAGAAAAAAGAACAAAGCCCGCAAAAATCAAGAGACAAGAAACCATTTAAAGAAAAGAAACAATTTGGTCAGTCCGGATCCGGACGCCGTGATAGAAAAGAAGGATCAAAAACAGAGAAATCTCGTTTTGATCACCCAAGCAAAAAAAAGCGCAGTGCAAAGCCGGGACAGAAAAAGCGTGGACGATAGAAATATAGTAATGATTGAACATGAGTACCTTTTGAAAAGAGGTCTCATGTTTTTTTATGTGTAAAAACTTTAGGGCATACTAACAGGCGAGGTGATTTGATGAAGAAACTTGTTACAATCGTTGTTTTCACTTTATTTATGTTTTCATTAACTAGCTTCGTACATGGTGAAGAAAAGAAAAACATACAAGATTATTTTGATGTGAATATAAGTGGAGCTCGTTTGTACGCTCTAGACGATTTTACCGAACTTATAAATGAGGGAAAAGTTACTTCCTTAACAAAAATATTTTTTGAAATTTTACGGAGAGAACAACAATGGGTATTAGAGCCGAGAGTGTATATAAAAGAGAATTTGGGATATGTTCATATTGTAAAACAAAATGGTGTGAATGTTCTTTATCATATAAAAAAGATACATGAGAATTGGACGATTTTACGAGAAGAAAAGAAGACTATAAATAGAATACCTGTTCCAAAAGAACTGTTAAAGGAAGTTCTTATTGAACGACTTGTAGAGTATATCGGTGGTGCTGTAAAAGATTATTATGGTGAGGGGAGGCTATGGTACAGAGGAAGCGAAAGGATATTAAGTATTGAAAAAGATAAAGTAAATTTTGAATTTTATGTTATTATTCAAGTTATTACGTTTAAAGGTGCCCATAATCCACCATATGGAGAAGAGACGATGAGATTTCGAGTAAAAGGTGGAGGTGAGGTTCAACTTTTGGACTTTAAACATCGCGACATTATTGATACTGAATTATCTAAATTGAAACTAAGAAGAATATAAGAAAGCGCATTATAGATGTAAAACAATTTATTGCATGGAGGAGGTATTGTTATGATAAAGCTTGTGCTTCTTCGGCACGGTCAAAGTGTTTGGAATGTGGAAAATAGGTTTACTGGATGGACCGATGTTGATATGTCTCAAAACGGGTTACAGGAAGCAAGAGAAGCGGGACAAATTTTAAAGGTGAATGGCTATACATTTGATATAGCATACACTTCTGTATTAAAACGAGCAATTCGAACATTATGGATTATACTTCATGAAATGGATCTCGCCTGGGTGCCTGTCTATAAATCATGGCATTTAAATGAACGGCATTACGGTGCACTGCAAGGTTTAAATAAAGATGAAACAATTAAAAAGTACGGCGAAGAACAAGTACATATATGGCGCAGAAGTACAAATGTTAGACCGCCAGCACTTACGAAAGATGATCCGCGCTATGAAATTTCAGACCCTAGATACAAATATTTAAAAGAAGGGGAATTTCCGCTTACCGAGTGTCTAGAAGATACAGAGAAACGGGTTCTTGCATATTGGCATGAAGAAATTGCGCCGGTATTACAAAAGGGTGAGAAAGTTATTATTTCATCGCATGGGAATACAATTCGTTCGCTTGTAAAATATTTAGATCATTTATCTGATGATGGCGTTGTTACATTAAATATTCCTACAAGCATTCCGCTTGTATATGAATTAGATGATAACTTAAAACCAATTCGGCATTATTATTTGAGCATGGATGGAGAAGTACCAGAAGGAGAAATTCCGAAGCATATACAACTCTAATGCTGAAAATGTGTCTACTTTGAGTAAATAATAGAATTTTTATGAATGAAACAAAAATCAAAAAGAAGATAATTTCCTATATGTAGTAGGAAGTTATCTTCTTTTGTAAAGGACTTTTTTAGTGTTCTCACAAAATCGGTACCTTTTTTATATGTATTTTGAATGATTATAAATTTGCTTCTTTTTTAAAGAAGAAATCAACTACTAACTTAGGAGCATCCTCTTTAAGTTTATAGCCTTCACCGGATTCCTTTATTACAGAAATCTCTTTTTTATCATTAATTAAAATGAAAAGAGTTTCTGTTGAACCGTTTTTAAAGTTCACTTCCATTTCTGTGTTTAAGGATTTTTTTTCCTTTTCACTTAACTGCAATTTAACTGGTGAACTATCTTTTATTGTTCGGACAATCTCTTTGATTAAGGAATCATCTGAAGTTTGATGTGTGGTGATTATGAAATCTTCTTTATTAGTTTGTGATTTTAATAATTTTATATTTTCTATTTTGGTATCTTTCAATATCATCAATTTTGTTGTGTCATTTGTTTCAGATGTTTTCGAAGTAATCAAAGAACAGCCATTTAAACAGAAAATTAGGATAATTGCAAAGAAATAATAGAGTGATCGTTTCATTTTTCTATCTCCTTTTTCTTTTAATATACCATTATGAAACTGAATATACAATTTTAACCAAAAAATATTAATTCTCTTAATATTATAAAATTTCATGTACTCTATCTGTTGTGTAAATTTAATTATAGAAACAAGGCGAATACTATACTACAATTCAAAAATAAACAAAGAAAAACATATACCAATAAATATAATCACATACAAGCACGTATAGGCGGGACCACTTAAAGCGTTAAATCTTCTCTTTTGCATACTATCCTTTCACATTGATTATCTTACTGAATAAGTCCCACTTGTTCCTCATGTAATATAATGTTATCCTTCTATACTGGAACACATTTTTTCAATTTATCCCGCTATTCGTGGGCGTCCTACGATTCTGAACGAGCCGTTTCCGCTTTTCTTAAGAAGTTAGGTGGGAGAGAAACTGCCCATCAAAGCCCGATTGGTGAGGGCTGATAATTAGTGGGAGATGAAGAACCCCCCACTGATTAAAGTTTCATTTTATCAAAGAGAGGTGTTAAATGAACAGACATGTAGCAAGTGGCATATTATCGTTAGTAGCTTTATTTGTAGGCCTTGCTTCCATGCGGAACAAAAAACAAAAAGTGGATTCAAAATCAAAAGCGGTATAATCTTATTATGAGGCGCTGTCCATGATAAATACTGCAGGCATTGGGGTATAGAGTATGTTGTTCTCCAGTGGATGTTAATGAGCACAAGAGCGTTTTTGTTCTTGTACTGATTAACATTGGCTGTATTTAATGCCTCAATAATTATACAAGCAAGAAATGACGTTTACATTTAGAGACTTTGTAAAACTAACGTAGGATAAGAAGTTGGCCAACCGGTTTTGGCTTAAAAACATGATAGGTATGGTGAAAGGAGAAAGACAATGACTTTGAAGCTTAGCGATGCCCTCTACGGTGATTTTGAGATAGATGGTGTCTTGTTAGAACTTATTCGTAGCAAACCAGTACAACGATTAAAAGGAATTTATCAAGGTGGTGCTAGCTATCTTGTAAATTCAAATTGGAACAATACACGGTACGACCATTCAGTCGGCACAATGATGCTTGTAAACAAACTCGGAGGCTCATTGGAAGAGCAAGTGGCCGCTTTATTACATGATGTTTCGCATACGACATTTTCCCATGTTATTGATTATGTCCTTGGGCATAAAGAAGAGAATTATCATGAAACGATTTATGAACAGATAGTTGCTCGATCATCAATTCCTGATATTTTGGCGAAGGTTGGATTGGACTGGGAAGGCATATTGCTTGATGAGAGCCAGTGGACTTTGCTGGAACAGCCAGCCCCACAATTATGTGCGGATCGTGTCGATTATACATTGCGTGACCTATACGCCTACGGCTATATAACACTACAAGAGGCACATTGTTTTTTGGCCCAGCTTGTGGTTTTTGATGGACAAATAGTTTGTAGCGAACAATCAGCGGCGGAATGGTTTGTGAGCACGTATTATAAAGAGGTTATTGGGCTATTTATGAATCCGCTTAATATGTTTGGGAATGATCAGCTTGCAAAAACATTAAGGCTTGCTTTGCAAAAAGATGTGTTATCTTTAGAAGATTTTCTGAAAGAAGATGAGGATGTAATTCGCTTGTTAAAGGAATCTGGTGATGGCAGCATTACAGCTATGCTGCATACGCTTTTTAACAGCAAAGTAGAGAAAGGGAACTCGTCTTGTTATGATGTCCATCAAACAACAAAACCGCGTCTGATTGACCCACCTGTTATCGTTTCGGGACAGCTTGTTCCTGTATCCAACTTGTCGGCTAGTACCAAGACGTTGACGGAACAAGCAAAGCAAACAATAGAAAAAGGTATATATATAAAAGTTTGCTCTCAGCTATGAGTGAATCAAATGCTAGCTGATCACTTAAATAAACCCTTCCCTGTTTCTAGATTTAACAGGGAAGGGTTTATTTTTATTACTTGAAAATTTTTAAGGGACAAAAAAAGGCACTACTGTTATGACATCATAAACTTTATCATAACCTTCCGCTAAACTCCTTTTGTAGTCCGCTTTTCAGTTTAGGTCTTATTTTCACTTTTCGCTATAAAACGATAAGAAAATAGCTTATATATCGATTGGAAATGGTACAATACTTATATAAAGTTGTTATTTTATCATAACTGAAAAGAGGAGAAGCAGATGTATAACAATTTAGAGGAATTAATTAAGCACCCTGTATTTCATCATTTTGCAGAAATTTCAAAGATTCCAAGAGGATCGGGAAATGAGAAAGAAATTAGTGATTATTTAGTTAAATTTGCGCAAGAGAGAAATTTAGAAGTTGTACAAGATCACGCACTAAATGTCATTATGAAAAAGCCAGCAACAGCTGGATATGAGAATGTGCCAACGATTATTATTCAAGGGCATATGGATATGGTATGTGAAAAGAACCAAGCAACGGTTCATGACTTTGAGAAAGATCCAATTCAATTACGCATTGACGGGGATATGCTGTATGCAAATCAAACAACATTAGGTGCAGATAATGGGATTGCGGTTGCCTATGCATTATCTTTATTAGATGCAACCGATATTCCACATCCTGCTCTTGAAGTCGTGATTACGACAGAAGAAGAGACAACGATGGGCGGCGCTTTTGCTGTTGACCCTAGCCATTTTAGCGGTAAAATCTTTATTAATATTGATTCAGAGGAAGATCATAAATTATTAGTAAGTAGTGCGGGCGGCGCGAAAGCAGTTGAAACAATATCTATTGTTTGGGAAGAAACGCCAGCTAACGTATTCCCGTATCGTCTTTTTGTTGGTGGATTAAAAGGTGGACATTCTGGTTTGGAAATTGATAAGCAAAGAGGAAATGCCAATAAGATTTTAGGTAGAGTCCTTTATGATTTATCCAATGAAATTGCATTTTCTATGAGTGACGTTCATGGCGGATTAAAAATGAATGCAATCCCGCGTGAAAGTGCAGCAACAATTTTACTTTCTGAAAGTGATGTACAAAAAGTAGAAGAGAAAGTGAAAGAGTGGACAAGCATTTTACAAGAAGAACTACGCGCTGTAGATCCAGATGTACATGTTTTACTTACGAAATTAGAAGAAAAAGTTGAAAATGTTTTTGCTAAAGAAACGCAAAAACAACTTATTTCTTCATTATTCTTAATCCCTAACGGTATTCAAAGTATGAGTATGGAAATAAAAGAATTAGTGGAAAGTTCAACAAACTTAGGCGTTGTTGAGATGTTACATAATGAAATTAAATTAAGAAACGAAGTAAGAAGTTCTGTGAAAAGCTTAAAACAACAAATTGTAAATGAAATTAAGCATATCGCAGAAGTAGTCGGAGCGCAGTTTGAAAAAGAATCTGAGTATCCAGAATGGCCATACAATCCAAATTCTTCAATTCGCAACTTGTTTGAAAAGGTGCATAAAGAAAAATATGGCACAGATGTAGAGATTTTTGCAGTTCATGCTGGAATTGAGTGCGGTGTATTTATGGAGAAAATTCCAGGACTAGATGCGATTTCACTTGGACCAGATATGTTCCATGTTCATACACCAGATGAGCATGTGAGCATTCCTTCTGTAGTGAACAATTGGGAGTATTTTATTGAAGTATTACGTGAAACGAAGTCGTTAGTTTAAACATATTTAAGAGGGAAAAGAGATGCTTATTCATTGAAAGCATCTCTTTTGTTTGCTGCAGTAATTACACAAAATCTCTTTTTAATTTCACATACCGTATTAAAAATTACATAAAATAATAAAAAAAGAAATATAAAAGAGTACTTCAAAATCAACTTTTGTCGTATATTTTGGAGTTACTTGACGTTTACATATATCCTTAATAACAAATACATCAACAAAAGAAATCGATAAGAAATATAAAATAAAAGAAGTGTATCGAATTTCTCCTTACTCATTTAAAGAAGCTGGAAATGTTACTTTAACAATTAAAGAAAATAAAAATACACATGTAGAAACCTTAATCAAAGTTAAATAGTAAGATATATACATCAATTAAAAAACCGACATAAAACTCCTCTTTTTAGGTGGGAGAGAGCATTTGGCCATGCATAGAAGCGATTAGGGGCCTTTTTCTGCCACATGCGAAGTAAAAACAGAAAGAGCAAACGAGTGTAGGTCACTTTTTATTCTGCATAGCAGGGATTTAGATGTCGAAAAATTAAAATAGATTTATATAGGTACAACAACGTACGAAATTCTCCTCTTATACTAGAGGAGAATTTCATCAAAAATATAAAGTGAAACTTTAATCAGTGGGGGTTCTTCATCCCCTACTGATTATCAACCCTCACCAATCGGGTTTTTACGGGCAGTTTATCTCCCGCCTAACTTCTTCAGAAAAGCAGAAGCGGCTTGCTCAGAATCGCAGGACGTTGGAGCCTAGGGCAGAGAGGCGCTTTTTGCCTCGTCCGAGGGGGGGAACGACCGAAGATTCTAGCCGCTAGAGCTGAACAATGTTTTCGCCGAATTTTGAGGTGGGAGTATTACTGCCCGCGAATAGCGGGATAAATGTAGCATTACTCCGAACAATTATGTAATGCTTTCATAATCTTATCTGCCGTATTCTTTCCATTCCCTATGCAAGCTCCAATACCTACACCATAATATGAAGCACCAGCTAAGTAAACATTTGGAAAAGCAGCTGACAATTTCTCATTCAAAGATTGAACTGCCTGATTATGTTCTAAATGATAATTTGGCATTAAGTCTTTCCAGTTTGTAACTTCAACAATCTGCGGCTCACCCTGAATTCCAAGACTTTTTTTAATATCAGATAAAGCAACTTGAATGAATTCTTCTTTACTATTATTTTTAATCTTTTCATACGCTGGATTTGAACTTTTATAAAACATTCTTACTAATAAGTTTTGTTTTTTTGATGTATGCTTCCATTTCCTACTTGTCCATGTACAAGCATCACAATATAAATTACCATTTTCTGAAACAATAAAGCCTGTCCCATCTGCCGGTAATTGATTATCAGGTATTTCAAATCCTAAATAAATACTAATAAGAGATGAATTTTTGAATTTATTGAAATCACTGTTTAATTCGGCAGAATTTAATACTGCTTGTGCAATATCGTGAGGAGCAGCTAAAACAATGTAATCCGCTTTTAGTTTCTCTTGATTCGAAAAAGAAATTTCATATCCATTACCGACTCTACTTACATTCGTCGTTGTTACTCCTTTTCGTATTTCCGTCTCAGTCAACACCTCTTCTAACCGATTAACGATCGTAGAGAGTCCTCCTTTGAACGATATAAACTTTTTATTTCCAGTTGCCTGGAATTGTTTTTTGTTCACTTCAAACCCTTTAATAATACTGCCGTATTTATTTTTATAGTCAAGTAAATATGGTAATGTAGATGCCATTGTAAGTTCATTTAATTTACCAGAATATACCCCTGAAAGGACAGGAGAAATTTGCTTCTCAACTAACTCTTTTCCTAAAAAGCTTTCTAAAAATAAAGCAAGTGACGTATCTTTCGTAAAGCCTTTGTTTTTAGTAATAAAATCTTTCAATGCAATAATTTTCCCTTTCGTTGAGACTAACGTACTGTTAAACAACGACTCTACACTTGTAGGGATTCCAAACACTGTATCAGCGGGAATAGGATGTAACGTATTCTCTGAATAAATGTAAGAAATACCAGTTTCGTTATATACCATATCATCTTCTAGATTCAGTTCTTTTACAAAGGGCATCACATTTTCATTTCGAGCAACAATTGAATCTGCTCCTGTTTCCATAATGAAATCATTTTCTTTTACACTGTGAATTTTCCCGCCTAAATATGCCTCTTTTTCAACAAGGATCAATTTTAAATCTATATTGTAATCCTTTTTTAATCTTTCTAAGTAAAACATAGTAGAGAGTCCCGTAATACCTCCACCTACGACAACAACTGTATTCATATCTACTGAGCTCCTAACCGACACTATAAATTGATAAATTTCTTTATTATTATACCCAAAAGTTAGCTTTCTCGACTAGCAGCTTACGCAGTCTGTAAAAAATTAGACAATATATACGAACATTTTTAATTTCTCTTGTAAATTAAAAGACTTTCTTTTTTAACATCTTTATTGATTTCAAAGCTACACTTGTTTTAACTTAATAAATGAACAAGTTTCTTAAAACCGGCTTATGATATAAATTTAATAATAAACTAACAAAGTTCCTCATTGGCAAACAAAGTTTTTCTAATGTTGAATGTTACGATTGCATTTCTTCGCAACAACTAGGAGATATGTTTGCGCTGCAAGGCTATGTTTTGCATTATGAATCTGCTTATTTACAAGAGCGAAATTGGATTCAAATAGCTTGTATGAATCATTATAAAGTAAGAGAAATCCGCAGTATGTTACAGTATTTCAAAAGGTGTTTAGAAGAATTGGAAAGTGCGGTAACATTCTAAAACATGATAATGGAGAAAATTCCAGAACTAGATGCGATTTCACTCGGACCAGATATGTTTCACGTTCACACCTAGATAAGCATGTAAGCATTCTTTCCGTTGTGAATAACTGGAGTATTTTATTGAAGTATTGCGGGAAACAAAGTCGTTGATTTAAATAGGTTTGAGATGGAAAAAGGGTTGTCTCATAAGTCGGTGTAACTGGCTTGTGGACAGCCTTTTTTTATGAGTAAGAATTCAACTGCAGTTTTTCGTTTTATAATAGAAAATTGCGTTTTTTACTCATGTTTTTTTGTATATTGAAGAATAAACTTAACATGTAAATAAAAATTGAAAGGAGCAAATATAATGAATGCACTATTATCTGCAAAAAATGTGACAAAGATTTATAACAAGAATCAATTACCTGGACTTAATAAAGTATCTTTTGATATTGAATCAGGTGAATTTGTTGGTATTATGGGGGCCTCTGGATCTGGAAAGACAACTTTATTAAATATCCTATCAACTATCGATACGCCTACAGATGGAGATGTTTTGATAAAGGGCATCGATATTAAAAAACTTAATGATAATAAATCTGCAGATTTTCGGAAAGATCATTTAGGTTTTATTTTTCAAGAGTATTTCTTACTCGATAGTTTAACAGTAAAGGAAAATATTGCTGTACCACTTACTTTATTACATAAATCCCCAGAAGAAATTGAATCATCTATACATAGTTTAGCAAAGTGGTTTGGAATATTCGAACAATTATCTAAGTATCCTAGTCAACTTTCAGGGGGACAAAAACAAAGGGTTGCAGCAGCAAGAGCGATTGCGAAACAGCCAAGTATTTTATTTGCAGATGAACCGACAGGCGCATTAGATTCAAACTCTGCAACTGAGCTACTTCAGAAATTAAGAGAGGTAAATGAGGAACTTCATACAACGATTTTAATGGTAACCCATGATGCTTATGCAGCAAGTTTTTCAAGTAGAATACTAATATTTAAAGATGGAAATATCATAAAAGAATTGAGAAGAAATGGAAAAGGGAGAAAAGCTTTTTTTGAAGAGATAGTAAAGGAAATCACTAAAATTGATGAAAATCGATATAACTAAGAGTATGAAAGGAAGGCATGACTGTGGGATTATTAACAATAGCAAAAAAGAATCTGAAGAATAATTTTTCCTTCTATTCGTTTTATTTCGTTTCAGTAGCTTTTGTGCTGATGGTGTTTTTCGCCTTTATTTCTTTTTCCATGAACAATATAATCATGGAAAAGATTTCGTCTGATGGTAGGGTTGAAATCATGTCAAGAACGGTGGGAATCTTTGTTATGACATTTGTACTATTCTATATGTCATACTCCAATACTTTTTTTATGAAAAAAAGAATGAAAGAACTTGGTATTTATTCACTCTTGGGATATCGAAAATCAACAATGCTAAAACTATTAACTTTTGAAAATATTATAATTTGTTTTGCTGCTCTAATTGTAGGAATCGCTTTTGGCGCGATTGCTCATAAAGGGATTGTCGCAGTGATAGTCAGAGCACTAAAATTACAAATTGATACTTCTGAAGTGCCACTTATTCATTCTGGGGCAGTACTATTCACGTTTGTTTTTATATTTGTCGTTTTGACTGCTTTATTTTTATCGAACTGGATCATTCTTAGGAAAAGTTCCTTACTGACTTTGGTACGTATGGAAAAAAAGGAAGAAAAGCAGATGAGAATCAATACAGCTTTCTCATTCCTTGGATTATTCTTGATACTAATTGGTTATTTCTTTGCTATTGATATTACAAGAGGGATGAAATCATTCTGGAAAACAATAGGATTTTCACCAATTGCACTTTTAACAATGTTAAGTGTAATAGTAGGGACCATTTTCTTTATTCACTCTTTTTTACCATATGCTATTCAAAAATTGAAGAAAAAGAAAAGCTGGTTTTATAAGGAAGCCAATATTATTGTTATTCCAAATTTTATATTTAAAATCCGTTCGAAGGCAAAAACGTTAATTTTGTTAACTTTATTAGTTGCAGGAACGTTGGCTATATTCGGCTCTACTTTACTAACTCTCTACTATCCTGTTGCTGCTACGGAACGAATCATACCGTCAGCTATCGAGTTTCCAGTGGAAGATAAACAATTGGCCGCTAAAGCAATTAAAATTGTACAAGATACTGTTGGTAAAGAAAATATGAAATATAAAGAAACAACTATTATTCATGTAACATCCTCTTCTGACCATTTACCTAAAGAATATAGTGCAAAGAAAGAACATGGATTTGATCTTATTTCCGAGTCGGATTATAAAGAATTAATACATATTCAGGGTAAAAATGTAGACTTTGAGAATTTAGCTAAAAGTGAAAGTATTTTAGTAAAATATCGACCTGACAAAGAAAGGCTAGATAAAGGGAATATATATACTTTAAACTTAACAAATGCAAATAACGTGGATATAAAAGTAAAAGACACTACTTTACTCAATTCAATCGGATTTGCAAATAGTGTAGGAACACTTGTCATTTCAGATCAACTATATAAAGAGATAAAAACCTTAGAGCATAAAGAAACAACGATGATGAGCTTTAATGGAGCAGATATGAGGGATAATAAGAAAGTTTATGAAAATGTAGCTCCACTATTTAAAAATAATATTTATTTTACAAGTAGTTATCAAAAAAATGATTACCTTATTCAGCAGAATAGTTCAACATTCTTGCTCATTAGTTTTGTTACGATCATCTTTTTTATTGCAACGGGTAGTATTCTCTACTTCCATAACCTTTCGAGCATGATATCAAACAAAAATGAATTTATCATTTTAAAAAGAATGGGATATAACAAGAAAAAGATAAAAAGAATAATAAGTAAAGAAGTTCTTACGTTATTTAGCATCCCCTACGTATTAGGGTTAGCACATAGTATTTTTGCACTGATAGCTTACAAAGCGGCTTTAATGGATGACTTATTAGGAAAAAACAGTGCCTTTATACTGCCTATTCTTTTTGCAGTAATTATTTTCACTTTGGTATATATCATTTATTATTTGTTAACAAAGCGAGCATGTTATAAAATTATCTTTGACAATAAAAAGTAAAAATTCCTATATAAATACAAATTTAAAAACCGACATTTTAGATGGGCAAGAGCATCTGGCCATGCATAGAAGCGGTCAAGGCCTTTTTCTGCCACATGCACGGTTTAAAAACAAAAGGAGCATGCAAGTAGCGGGTATGTTGTATTCTGCATAGCGGAAACTTATATGTCGAAAAATTAAAATTGATATATATAAGGCTAATGATAGTAAACAAGCATTAGCTTTATATGTATTTAAGCTAGTACTAGTAAAGGTAAGTGAGTTTATGAAAAAGTATTATGAGCAAAAGCAATTTCTTATCTTAATTAACCAACTGTGTATGATTATTTTTTTATGCTATGAATTTTCGCAAAATAATATTGTAGGAACAGCAAAGTTGCTTCCATTGACACTTATAACGATTTTGGTTATTTACGGAGCTTACATTGGATTTGTAAACATGAAAGAAAATAGTACCCTATGGAAGTTTTCTAATTTGCTAATCCTTACTTCATGGCAGTTTTTATTCACACTTAGTGAAACACAAATTTTTTATACGTTAAGTACGCTATTTAGCGTAGTGATTCTATATCAGACAGCACAGTTTTTTCTCTATTTCTTTTTTCAAGATTCTACTTATATGTATAAAAAAGAAAAAGACTGGATTTTACAGATTACATGTTTATTGACATTGGTTGCGAAATTGATAAACGATAAAATGTTCGCCATTCTATTTTTATCTCAATTTGTTTTAAGTTTTATTTGTATTTTTTTCTTACTTTTGAAACATCGAGGACGAATCATGTTTATCTTAAAAAGCGAAAAAAATCATTTACTTAAATCTTTTGCTGTTCTAATTTTTTTCTTTATTGGATACGCCATATTTTTTGCAGACAACCCTGAATATTTAAGTAATCTAGGGTGGTATTTCATGATCCTTTTCCCTTTATTTAGTATTCATGCGATTGCTTTTAAAAATCATAGATTTATGAAGCGATATTTTCTTTTAAAGGGAGGTAAAAGGGGACTGATCCTTTTCTTTCTTCTTGTTTGTATAATTTCACTTGGACTATTATTTAGGTTGAATATGATTGCCTATTTCATCATTATACATACGATTTTTTCGTTTGTTCTGTTTCATTTCACGCTATTATATAAAGACATAAAAAAAAGTATCTTAAATTCAGAAACAGAAGAACCAAAAATCATGTCAGAAAGCTTTTATGCTCATAATCTTGTACAGATAGCGAAAGAGGAAAAGTTGAAACGTGATTTTTCTAATTATTTGCATGATGAAATTTTGCAAGATATATTAGCTGTAAAAAATATGATGAATAAATCTAACAAAGAGGAGATTCATGAAATCATAGTAAAAACGTTGGATCACTTAAATTTGTCTATACGAGTACAAATGGAAGAGTACTATCCAACACTATTAAAGACACTAACATTAAAAGAAAATTATAGTAATTTACTTGAAATGGTGCAGCATAAAAATAGAATGAAAAATATTGATATCACTTTTCATTGTAGTGAAAATTTATTTTTAGTTGAACCCTATCAGCTTGTTACATACAGAATTTTAAAAGAATTGGTAACAAATGCATTCAAGCATTCTAAATGTTCAAAGCTAGTTGTGAGTTTGAAACAAGAAAATGACGAAATAGAGCTTATAGTAAAAGATAATGGTATAGGCTTAATGGTTAATGAAAAGCAGATTTCTAATGACCATAGAGGATTGAATTCTATTAAGGAACAGTTGTTTTTAGTAAACGGTAAAATGACAATTTCAGAATGTAATCCTTCTGGTTTATGTGTTGCTATTCTTATTCCTATGAAAGGAGATGATTCCTATGAATATTTTATTAATAGATGATCACGCTTTATTTGCAAGAAGTTTAGAGATAGCCTTGGAAGATTATTCTGAAATAGATCATTTTTACTCATTACAAAATATTGAACAGGTTATTGCATTCATTAATGAGTTTAAGCCAAACATCACATTAATAGATATTAATTTAAGTAACATCAGTAATGAAGATGGTTTAGGTGTAGCAAAACATATTTTAGAAAGCAAATGTGACACGAAAATAGTTATATTAACAGGCTATGATTTGCCTGTTTACCGGTATGAAGCTCAAAAAATTGGTGTAAGAGGTTTTATAAATAAAAACATTATGCCAGATAAGTTGTTGCAGATTTTAATTGAGATTAATAATGGTATTTCCTACTTTCCAATGTCTACGGACTATGTTGAGGAATTAACTAATAGTGAAAAACAAATTTTACAATTATTATGTGATGGATATAAGCGTAAAGAAATTTCTTCTATTTTATTTGTAAGTGAACGCACTGTTTCAAATCATATTCAACACTTATTTGATAAGTTGAATGTCACATCTTCGTTAGAAGCTGTAACGAAGGGAATAAAATTAGGGTATATTCAGCCTAATTATTAAAAGTAGTTTTGTCCCCTTACAAAGTAAGCATTTTTTATATACTAAAGGCAGGATAAAGAGAGAGAGGTGTTCATTATTGTTACATAGTTATATTTCACAAATTCCTTGCCATAGAAAGCCTGAAAGGAGTTATCATTCACTACAAAAATATATACCTTTATGTGCACGTTGTACTGGTATACTTTTAGGTTTTCTTTTGTTTCCGATTTATTTTTTGATCTCACATACTTTTATTCTCGTATTAGCTTTATCTTTTTTTGCGCAAGTTCCATTGTTAATAGATGGGTTCACCCAAAAATGGGGATGGAGAAGTAGCACAAACGTACTAAGAGTTTCAACTGGGTTTCTAAGTGGAAATGGTATGGCATTGCTAATCTCATCAAGTATTAGTTGGATAATCTCTTAGAATCGTTTTATTTAAATAGTAGGAGGTGTTTTATATGTTTTGGATCTATTCCCTTCTCATTGTCATATCCGGTGGCAGCGGCATCGGTTTTATTATTCATGAAAAATATGTAGAAGCTATAATAGCTTTTATTGTTTGTTTTATACTCATAGTATTATTACGTATTTATCTCAGAAGAAAGACTCAAAAAAGACATTCAGGCGATGGCCCTTTAGACTGTGGCGAATGCTCAGACTTAGACTGCGATTGTAATGATTGATCTTTTTCTCAATTAGATTTTTATAATTTATATGTAAAAAAAGGTTCGCATCTTAGCGAACCGTAAACAAAAAATAACTCCAAAATATACGACAAAAGTTAATTTTGGAGTTATTTTTTGTTTGCTTAACTTTTTCCGGTACTCTGCAATTAGATGATAAATCCATTGACCACAGCAAGACTTTATCAATTTCTTCTTTATTGTTTAAATCGATATTGGGAAGTGTTTCAAATAAATAAAGAAGATAATGATAGGGACTTTTGAGATAGTTTTTATTGTTCCGTCTTAAGGATAGCGACTTTCAAAAAGAATTTCCGGTTTATGGAAATATTTATTCTGCTACTAAAGTTGTAAAAAATCTAGTCAATATGTAGCAAGTATCATTAATTGAAAAAATGTAAAATAAATTTAAGAATCAAAATGTTGGAAGGGAGAGAGAAACCAATTGGATAGAGAAAATAATAAAAAACTTGTAGTAATCACTGGGGTAACACAAGGATTAGGTCGGTCATTAATTGACCGTTTTTCTGAACTAGGTTGGTTGATTGTTGGATGTGGTCGTTCCAAAAGTAAGATAGAACAAATCAAGAGACATTTTGACAACAAACATGATTTTCAATCCATTGATGTTTCGGATGATAAGGCTGTTAAAGCTTGGGGAGAATATATTCTTCAGCAATACGGTGCACCAGATTTACTAATTAATAATGCCTCTATTGTAAATAAAAATGCGACGCTTTGGACTATTTCTTCGGAAGAATTTGCAAATGTTATGAATATCAATGTGAATGGTGTAGTTAATGTGATCCGGTCATTTATACCAGCTATGATTCATAATAAACGAGGCATCATAATCAATATTAGTTCAAGTTGGGGACGTTCCGGTGAGGCAGAACTTGCACCGTATTGCGCTTCCAAGTTTGCTATAGAGGGTTTGACTCAATCAATGGCACTAGAATTACCGAAAGAACTGGCAGTAGTTGCACTAGATCCAGGCGGAGGCATTCATACTTCGATGTTACAATCATGTGCACCAGAGTATATATCGAGTTCTCCAACAGCTGAGGCTTGGTCACATGTCGCTGTACCGTATATGCTTAGCATTACATCAAATGATAATGGGAAATCCCTTACTTGCCCATAGGTTTACTAAGTTTACGACTGATAGCTGTGAATATATTTTTAATTTGATATGGGGCGTTCTTGTTAGAGAAGTTTAACGGGGATTACATGCATTTGTTTTTTTAATCACTCGTTTGTACTGCTAGTAATACACAACTTCTTTAGGATATTAATATGTAACGAGAGCACTGAAAAAGTTTTAATATAACAAGAAGACAATTATCCATCATTGATGAATAATTGTCTTCTTCATGCTGTCCGTATTTAGAATTCATATTTTCATTTATAAGCGTTTAGATGCTTTTCCTACAATAGCTTCTTATATATTTCTGTTTATAAAAAATAAAATTTATTTATTTGCCCCATTCATTGCATACAAGTAAAAAATATAATCAGTCGAAGTTCCTGTATAACCTAACTGTCTTAACATTGCCGTTATATTTCCGCGATGATATGTCCCATGATTCACAACATGTTGAATCAATTCAAAGACATTCGTGTCTAATCGTCCAAAGTGAGGGTGTTCAGGTGAAATGGCTCTCTCTAAGTTCTCTTCACGGATGAAAAATGTTTGATATTCTTCAGATAAAGTTAAAAATAGCTGTTCCATTTCCTGAATAGTTGTATCTTTTATTTTTTCTGAAAGATGAATTGCTGATGTTTTTACTTCAGTAAAAGGTTTTCCTAATAAAGTACCTAGCCAGATTGTATCAGCAATATATATATGTATAAACGTTTGTGAAATAGAAGGGAATACACTTTGTATTTCTGTAGACCAAACGTCTGCTGGTAATGTTGTTAAGTGTTCAAATAGCCTTTTGTTTGCCCAAACGTGATAATCATACGCTTGTAAGACATGATGTTTCATTGAAAATCCCTCCAGTTTCAGTTGAATTCAAATTATAAAGAAATCGCTCACTTTATATATACAACCAACGTTTATGACTTTCCTGTTAGAAACTATGAAAAAGCAGTTTATGAAAAGGAAAGGCAATCTATTACTATGTTCTGCATAGTTTCACGCCTCAAAGCAAAAAGTAACGTTGGAGGTGAGCAAAGTGGGTCGAAAAATTAAGCAGGATCCTTCTAGAGCAGGTCTTGGCTCTTCACAAGTTGAAGGTCAAGGGACGACTACACGTGAAACAGGTTCCGTTGAAGTTCCTTCATCAAATAAGAGACAAAAACGTAGTTAATTATAATTTGTTATTTTTTTGTTGTTGTGAAAGCTTTATTTATGTTAAACAAGTGCAATTTTAAGATGAAAATTGCACTTGTTTTCATGCCTAAAATATCTAAAGTTGAGTTGGAAATAATGAAAGTTCTTTGGTCAAAGGCGCCTCAAACAGCAAATGAAATTATTAAGGATCTTGAAGGGGAAATGGATTGGAGTCCAAAAACAATTCGAACGCTAATTAACAGATTGGTGCAAAAAGAAGCGATATCGGCTCATCAAGAAATCGGAAAAATGTATACATATACTCCTTTTGTGTCTCAAGATCATTATTTACAAGTAGAAACTTGGTAGATAAAATAGAAGTCAATGGTAAGGCAGGTACATTATTTTTAGCAAAAGCTTCTCTTCAAAAATCAAACTCCAATTTTCATGCTTTAGCAGAGGGGTATAAAGTAGAAAACCTTAAAATTACGTATGAATAATGATATGGTGTAATTTGTTTAAAGTTTAATAGCTGAAGTTTTTTAATTAAATAAAACTGAAATATTTTTGAGTGCTGAAGAAAGGAGGTTCTATATAAAATGGGAGACTGCTGCGGTACTTCGAAAAGTGTAACTAGCGATGTTGTTTGTCCTTTATCCAAAACGAAAGGAAAACAAATCAAGTTGATTACATTAAAAAGCATGCTGAATGCTAGTGCGCTCACTCGATTGGAGTCAGATAAAACATACTATTTTTGTTCAGAGCAAGAATGTAATGTAGTGTACTTTAATGAAGAACAGCAAGTATTTACCAAAAACGATCTTAAGGTTCCTGTTTTTCAAAAAGATATAGAAGAAGATGTGCCTGCTTGTTACTGTTTTAATTGGACACGAGCACGTATTTGTGAAGAAATAAAGCAAACCGGAAAAAGCCAAGCGGTACAAGATATATCAATGCATATTCAAGCAAATCGTTGTGGATGCGAGGTAAATAACCCTCAAGGATCTTGTTGTTTAGGAAACGTATCTGCGTTTATAAAGCAAGTTGAAAAATAATATGATTAACTTCCGCTAACAGTAGTGATGTAAATAAAGCAAAAAAAATAGCTAGAACTTGTAGTAGTTATCTACCTCAATTCTAGCTATTTTTGTTTATTCAGAATCGATAAGGTTAACAGCTATAATTTTCATGTCGGGCTGTTGAGCTAATATTT
>Ga0209025_1000979_pt1 | contig 42642 bp, 43 predicted proteins | sample AraplaMF_Col_mLB_FD_184256 | JGI IMG/M metagenome (GOLD analysis project Ga0209025, IMG submission 184256) | Arabidopsis root microbial communities from the University of North Carolina, USA - plate scrape MF_Col_mLB (SPAdes) (version 2) | ecosystem: Host-associated > Plants > Roots > Endosphere... | reverse complement strand
TTTAGCTTTATCAAGCCACTTATAATTTATTTCTCAACATAAGACATATGGAATTAGAAGAAAACAATTGTTACTATATAAGTATCTCAATTACGTTATTTCTTTTAAAGAGAGCTTGTTTTCTAACGCAAGTTCTCTTTTGTCGTATTCTAAATTAAATCGGAACAAATTTCAGATAATGATTCTGCCCATGTGTATGATATAGTTTTTAAACAAAGATTAGAGCCCTCCTACAAGAAGAAGAGCTCTAATCTTTCATATAAATATTCACCATTTTTATCATTGCGTGAACATCAAAACTTTAACTTGATGGGGATATGATACTACCTCAATTAATAAATATTCCTAACCATATATCTAGGTTAATATCTATCATATTTTTTATAAAAAGGATTAATTGGATTTAAAAAAAGATTTCTTTTTCTTTACTCGTAATAAACCACCTGTCCATCCCTTCACTCGCATATATAAATACATACCCACTGTTGTGAAAATAATAAATAAGAGAGCGATTAAATAGCTATATTTCCATTCTAGTTCAGGCATATATTTAAAATTCATCCCCCACAATGCTCCTAAGGCCGTCAAAGGCGTACTTACAGCAGTTAATACAGTAAGAGCTTTCATAATTTCATTCCCACGATGAGAAGAAACAACTTCTTGTAAATGAATCATCGTGTCTAATTCTTCTTGGTACTCTTTAACGAGTTGTAATCCACGCTCTAATTTTACGTGTGTTTGTTTATAACAAAGGGTGTTTGTTAGGTTTTCTAACCAAGCTTCTTTCAGGCCTTGTAACACTTCTTGTATTAAGCGGAACACGTGTGTGTTCATAAATAATTCATGACGAATATGATAAATTTTTTCTAAAACTGCTATGTTATTATAATGATAAAAATCCCATAATACATTTCTGAAATTGTTTTCGAAATAGTCAACCTTTCGTAAGTAGTGAGATATAAACATTGATAAGATAGCACATAATCCTTCAGCGGAACTATTACAATTTTTTACACTAAAAGAGGAATTATGTATTAATTTTTGAAAATCCTCTTCCTCTTTTTCTTGGACCGTTATCAGTATTCCATGAGCTACGAAATAATGAAGAAAGTTTTGAATTTTGGCGTCCTTTTTATCTTGATCATATAAAAACGAACCATATACACAAGTTTGACTTGGTGATAACGTATAAACATATAATCCATTTTCACAGGGAGAACTTATTTTCTTTACAAATTGAGAGAAATGAGATGTTACATCACGAAGGATTATAGAAGAAAGATTTTCAAGCTCACTAGTTTTCACATGATACCAACTCCATTTCGGCATTTTTAAGCATTCCATATTATTCTTCCTTTCTAAATAGTTTTATGTTTGATCGAATCATATCCGTAATATGAAATTTGTATGTAGGTATTCATGTCTTGGAGGAAAAGTTTTTTGATCAACTAAATTACAAAATAAATGGCATAGGAGGTCTTATTCTGTTAAAAGGAAGACCCCCTATATATTAGCTATTTTTATTCTCAATTTTAAACATTTCCTCTATACAAGCACTTTTTATCTTTTCTTATAAAGAATTTATTATATGTGGAAAAGAAGCAACATAATTTGGCACGTCCATTCAACGAACTCCATTTCGGTCGTTATTATAATTTAGATTCATATGCAGATTGATTGGTGATGTCCTCAAATACTTGACTTCCAATAATATAGTATCCATGAAGTGCAGCCTCTTTCGAAGCGTCTACCATACGGAAAGAAGAAATTTCACCTTGCATTTTTTCAATTCGTTTTTTGTGGAGATCTACTATTCCTCCTGTCCAAATAATAGTATCGTACTGTTCTAACTTAAATTGTTCTTGTAATACACGCATGACGTCTTGGAAGTGTGCATCCAACTCTTTTTGAATCAAAGTATGAACCTGTTTTGTCTGAGGATTTTCTTCTCGACATTCATATCTTTTTTCTAATATTTTTGGCATGTCGTTAATATGCAAGTGATTACTTTCACCCCCATGATTCTGCATGATATTCTTAATATTTTTCAAAGGCTTGCTACATCCTAGTTCTGTCTCATAATGATTTAAAATGACATTCTGTTTCATATCTGTCATTTCTAATGTACGAAATCCACCATCAATAATTAAGATACGATCTCGTTCCTGAATGATTCCCTCTTTTAAGAAATAGGCATGTAAAGCGACTGGTTGCTGAAGAATCAAAGCATTTTCCACCGTAATATTAATAAATTTCCCATCAATTTGCACGGAAGTTTCTTTTTTTAGTGCACGTTGTAATTGCTCATGCTGACTACCAAAACAAGTAACGGGAAGCCCGGTAACAACTAAAGGTAACACGACATTTTCTTTATAATCCTTTGCAATGCAACCAAATATTTGTTGTTTAAACCGTTCGCTTTCATAATAATTTTCTATTTCTTCGTCAAATGGAGGAAGAAATGATGCGTCAGATTGATGTGCTTCATTTCCCATGTAGTATGCAAAGTCTAAGTCTATAAAACTTACCTTTGTTAAATCTTCACTTTCAGCATGATTAGGTACAGGGGCTAGTGTGGAAGCTTCACTCTTAATCGTCACCTCAGAATCTACATCCTGTCGATATGCCCGCTTGGTAAAACCAATTCCTACATCAATCGCATACAGAGATCTCATACTTTTTTCCTCACTTTCTCTTTTTAGAATTAAATCTAAGCACTCTCTTCTTTCCCTTCTTTCATATATTTCTTTTCATTTTTCGTTTTTTCTCCATCTATGTCCTTACTATTTTCATTTATTTCGTAATCCTTTTCATCTTTTTTCTTTTTGTTATTTTCGTTTTCTGTTAAATCTTTAATGGTAGAAATGACAACCGGTGTGGCTGTAAGCAGTTGTGGTAATGTTTGTTTTGCAACATTAGCTGCAGTTACAGAGAATTTTTTACTTGTCTCAGTTACCTTCTCTAATGTTTCCTTTATGTTTCCTTCTTGTAGTTTGTCTTTTACGCTTTTTCCTGTTGTTTGTATAGCTTTCCGGTTTTCTTTTTTTAATAGGGAGACCATGACTCCGGTCGTAATCCCAATCACAGCATATTTAAATATCGTATGTTTCATTTTCCTCATCCTTCTCTACTTTTATTTTTTTCAATGCTACAACCTAAAATAATTACCTTACCTATTTATCAGATGTTGCAATCTATTAGAGAGAATGATAGTTTTGCGGCTGCCTATCACTCGCCGTTGGTGTTTCAGCTGTTACTAGGAGTAAAATTCTCCCTTGATCTAGTTTTTCTTCATATAAGTTAACTTCCTCCTTCGACAACCCTATTTCCTCCATTTGATTTCGGAGTTCGTCCCCTTTTTGGGAGAAAAAGTTAATAATACTTATGCCCAATCCTTGTTCTTTTACTCCAATCGTATTTGTGTTTGTATCATCCGCAATCTTTTTTGTTAGATGTTTTTCATGTGTTAAGACGTAAATATCATCTTGGCGAATCCCTTGCAATTCTAGCTCTTTTACTTTCATAACTACTTCCTGTTCATTTTCAAATTCATGAACCACCGGTTTTCGTTCATTCTTATGCATGGTATTTTTCCTCCTTTAGATTTTTATTTTTTTATTTAGTTGTTATGTAATATGTAATACACCTATTTTAAAGATGTTAAACCTAAATTTTCGAAAAATTTCATACAATAGGTTATTAATGTTTTTGAATATCAAAGTGATGTCACGAGAACTTTGCTTTGATAAAAGTGTTACAAATAACGATTTATTTGGAAGGCAAGCCCTTTATTTTATAGAAAATTTCTATATAGAAAAAGTTACAAAAGGAGTACAAGATACTTTTTTCGGTAATTAAATCAAAAGAAAAATAAAAAACCAAATAACCTACCATCAAAAAATAAAGAAAACAGGTTATTTGGTTATTCATTCCGTAAGCTTAATGCTCAAGTTTGTCTTTTTTCACACGGTCAAACTTTATTAAGAAAATATTAAGGAATTTCCCTCTATATTCATAAGAATTTTTTCCTATACTTAAAAATAAGTAAATTAACAAAAGGAGAAACAATCATGAAGAAATTTTTACTTTGCATATTAGGAATAGGCCTCCTTATATACTTACTACCGTTCATATTACGCGGGGATGTGGACCGATTTAATCCACTTGCTGAAGAAAAACATGTATATGCCGTTGCGAAAGGGTATGGTGTTCCCGATTATCATACGAACGGTAGAGCTATGTACTCGTTAAAAGGCATTGATGAATCTGGCAATGAAGAAGAGTATACAGTAGGAACGAATACTCCTAATGATTTTATAAGAAAAACTTACTTGAAAATTCATGTGAAAGGTAGGTATGTTTACTCGTACGAGGCTATTTCTGACAAGGATATTCCGGAGAAAATAAGAGGGAAATTGGAGATAGAAGTTAAATAAAAGAGCCCACTCGTATGAGTTGGCTCTTTATTACCTCTCCCGTCTATCATTGTTTTAACAACCATTCTTCCATTACTTTCACTGTTTCATCTTGTTGTGCTTTTGACGTAATTAAGCTAGCATTATCACCTTTTTGCTCGCCATACATGCCGAAATTAGCATGATTCCCCCCTTTTATCATGTGCATAGTTGTATTCTTTGACATTAACTTTTTATTGTTCTCTATTTTTTCTACAGTTGCTAAAGCATCTACTTCTCCATAAATAGATAACATTGGAATCGATTTGGTAGAGAAATCATCTGCGGGATAAGAACCTAAGAGAATGATTCCGTCTACCTTTTCTTCATGCTGAAAAGCATATTTAGAAATCATAGCTCCGCCCATTGAATGCCCTGCAACATACCATTTCTGAACTTCAGGATACTGTTCCATTACACTGTCTACTGCATTGATTCCAAGTATCGCTAAATTTAATGGTAACTTAGGCATTACTACAAAATGCCCATCTTTTGCAAGAGCTTCTCCTAAATAACTATAAGCTTCAGCTTCTACTTTAGCTCCTTGATAAAAAATAACTCCTATTTTAGCATCTTTCTCTCCAAAAACTATATTCTCTTCATCTTTTTTATTATCTACTAGAGACAAAGCCTCTTTCGTTGGTTTATAAGTAAACTGAGACCAAGTCAAAAAAGTAATACTTCCGATAATTAAAATACTTAATACAGAGTACAGAACAATTTTTATCCATTTCTTCACATATATGACCTCCCTAAGATGTGTATATTCTATACTTTAGATTATCATTAATAAAGTGAAAATTTAATCAGTGGGGGTTTTATTCATCCCCCACTGATTATCAGCCCTCACCAATCGGGCTTTTACGGGCAGCCCGATCCCCACCTAACTTCTTTGCTTTCGCTGAATTTTGAGGTGGAGGTCTTACTGCCCGTTAATGCGGGATAAACATAAAAACTCGAGCATTTTTATTATGCTCAAGTTTTCATTTACGCCTTTAATTTATACTATAAATTGTCCAAGATAAATATGTAGCAAATGCAGCCCATAAAAAATATGGGATTAGCAACCATGCCGATACTTTAGATAAATTGGAAGAAAACATAATGAGAAGTAACGTAGTAATAGCGACTAGTAAACAATCTACTGTTGCTAAAAACAAATTCTTTTGGCTAAATTGAAAGTAGCTGAACGCTTGATTGAATATATAATTTAAAAAGAATAAAAACCAAAATGTTTTTGGCTTGAATCCATAGTTGTTGTAAATAATTGCAACTGATAATGCAATAAGTCCAAATAATACAGCCCATATCATTCCGATTGTCATACCAGGAGGTGTCCAAGACGGCTTTTCTAACGCATTATACCAAGTACGATCAATAGGGAATAAAACACTAGAAACATAAAACAAACCATATGTTAGTAAGAACACTATAATGCTAGATTTTTTCATAAACATTCTCCTTTTTTACTAGAAGGTTTTAGAAACTCTATATGATTCGTATGTTCTTTCAATGAATACAACTTTAATACACAAATAGACATTCTTATACTTTTCATTATACCCTTTACATATCAAATTCATATTGACTCGTGTATTTTATATAAATTCTTTCATACTTTTATATGCACAAAGTGCTCTCTCCCGCGCTGCCTTATGATCAACAACTGGCAAAGGATATGTATGACCAAGCTGTATATTGGCCTTTTGTAAAATATGCTCAGGTGCTTCCCACGGCTTATGTATATATTTATTCGGTATATCTCTTAATTCTGGCACCCATCTTCTTATATACTCCCCATTTTTATCAAACTTTTCTCCTTGTGTAATCGGGTTAAAAATACGAAAGTATGGTGATGCATCCGCTCCACTTCCAGCAACCCATTGCCACCCCATTGTATTATTTGCAATATCAGCATCTAATAGTGTATCCATAAACCATTTTGCTCCTTCTTGCCATGGGATCAATAAATGCTTTACAAGAAAAGAAGCTACAGCCATTCTTGCTCGATTATGCATAAAACCTGTTTGCCACAGTTCCCGCATTCCCGCATCAATAAACGGATAACCAGTTTCACCTTTCTGCCATACTGTTAATAACTCCTCTTCATTATTCCACGGAAAATGTTCAAAGCTCTTATTAAGAGGTTTATATACTGTAAATGGATAATGATATAGTAAATAATAAGAAAACTCTCGCCAAATTAATTGACGTATAAAGCTATTCACTTGTTTTTCAAAAAGACTACATTGTCTTTCGGTACTTTTATTTATTAAGTAATGATACATCAACCTCACTGATATTTGACCAAATGAAAGATACGGTGCCAACATCGAATGGACATTTTGATCTGGAAAATCTCTTCCTTCACTATAAAAGACTAATTTGCTAGAGAAAAATTTCTTGAATGTTTTGTATGCCCCTTCTTCTGTCGGATCCCATATTGCTTCCATATGAGATGTCCACGGTATAGTCGGCAACAAGTGTAATTCTGAAACAGATAAGCTTGCTGGTAAAGAGTTTCCCCACTTTATACTCTGCACTTTACTAATAGGTTTAGGTATTATCTGCTTTTGAAATGCATTGTAAAAAGGCGTAAACACCTTATATTCAGTGTTATCTTTCTTTTTAATAATCCACGGTTCTAATAATAAATGCGAATTAAATTCCTTACAAATAATGCCTTTACCTTCTAACATCATTTTCATTTTTTGATTAGATTGTAATCTGTCCGGATCATAGCAAATATTCCAATATACAGCCGTTATACGTAATTGTTCTATGAGAGAACGTATTTCTTCCTCCGTACGTCCTTTACGAATTATTAAAGTAGAGCCCAATGCCTCAAGTTGCTTCTTTACATCTATTACAGCATGGTGCAACCACCACTTTGATGCACTTCCCATTGAAAAAGTTTCGTCATGTACATATACCGGAACAACCTCACCGGACTGAGCAGCTTCAAATAAAGCTGGGTTATCATATAAGCGAAAATCTTTTTGAAACATAACAATAATTTTGTTTTGCATAACTATCCCTTCTAATTCTTAAAACATATTAAATTTTATTATATAACAGTAATTTATACCTAAGAATTTATTTGTCCCTAATAGATTAGTTAATGTATTCAACTACTTTATTAGCAGAAACTTTTGCAACCGTTTCTTTTCCACCTGTTCTATCAATCATGAAACCATGAACTTTAATATCAGAAGGTACTAACGGATGCTGACGAATCATATCTATACTCTTCTTAATATTTTCACTAACATTTTCTTGTCCACTTAGCCATGCATTCAGGCTACCACTTGAAAATTCAGGCATGCAATGTTTAAAGAGATAGTCTAATTCTATATTATCTTTTATGAAATCATGTTGAGTTTGTAGATTAACTGAAGAAGTTTCTTTATCCTCTATTCCTACAACAAAAATTTCTTCAACATTTTCTTGATAAATAGCAATAATAATAGATCTCATTATATCTCCATAAGGATGTACAATTACAGAATCGTAGCTGTGTATAGTCAACATGTTTTCTTGTTGAATGTTAGTTACTTGTTGGATAATAGGCTCTATTCCATGTTCAATGTCTGTTAACAATAAAACTTTTTTATTCTTTGAATTCATATGGAGCACTCCTTCTTCATTATTGTATTTATGAAATTTTTAAGCTAGTAACAATAGTTGATTATGCATTGCATGATTGTTACCAGTTTTTCCAGCGTCCCTCTGGATCAATACTTGCAAGTCTAACCCATCTATTTTGAACTTTTTCTCGAAATGCGAAATCATTATTTAGCAAACGCTCTATATATTCAATAGGCGCTTGAATTACAATTAGTAAACGAAGTGGTGAATGATACGTCTCACTATCTGACTGCATAACGGATTGCCAAGGTAAGCCTGGCAACAAATCACTTGCATTTCCCTGCATAACACCGAGACCTGCCGTTACGGTTTGTGTTGTTTTGTTTCCACTACCATAATAATGTGGAGCTACAGTTGAAGCGTAATATTGTAGATTTATCCACTGAGCTACTGTTCCTGGTCCTGCAATAATGTTAGCTAATATATCGCCACTTTCATCCTGTTTCCAATCATAATTATGGAGGAAAGCCCTACCTTCTAAATCACAATCCTGAGTTAATTCTCGTTGCCCGATAATAAAAGATGCATTACGGGCTAATCCCCATTCTGGACGTATTTCACTCCAATCTTCTGCAAATCGATGTGCCTCTTTACTCGCATTTTTTATTTTCGTTTTAAAATTTGGTAATTGTGTTAAACGCTCTCTATTTGCATGTTGGCTCACATTTGGCATAATCGACTCGATACAATCAAATGCTTCTTGTGCAGTTTCCGAAAGTTCTGGGACGTAAATCCATTCCAATTCGTCCACTGTTGTTTTATGTTCAGCTGCTGCAAAAATGGTATCCTCAGGAATTTTAATACCTTCAGCAAACAACGCCTCTCGCACTTCTGGCAGATTGCATAAAATAGCAAAAACTCTTGCATTGAATCCTCCTGCTGCTCCGCCACAAGCACCACACTCAAGTGCTGCAGCATAAGGGTTGTTCGTACTTTGACTACTGTGTCCGCACATTACAACTAAAGGAGCAAATTTTTCTGTCAGTCCCACCATTTTTAAAGCTTGACGCACATAGTTCACTTTTTCTTCTTTCGTAAAACCGATAGGTATCTCACCTTTTGTGTCATGAACATGATTAAGCGAGAATGTTGTATCAGGTTTTTGTAACATAGTTTTACGAAGGTTACGAATGAAACCACCAACTCCTCTTGGGACAAAGCTTCTTGTCACCATCTGTAGACCAAGTAATGGACCACTTAACTCAGGTAGCGCCATACTTGTTAGTACGTTCTGTTTCATCGTTTTAAATGTATAACGCACCGAACTACCTATCCTCTTACGTTGCTCATAAGATTTAAGTTCATTTTCATTTGTGAGCTCCTTTATTTGATGTTTCGGTTTGAGTATAACTGGCAAAGAAGGATGGTTGTTATTACTACCTAATTCACTAGTTGCAATTGGTAATCCAAAGAAACCAGCTATTCCAAATGTTTCAAACGGACCTAATTTTTCAAGGTGGCGACGAAACGGTTCTGAACGTACATCAATACAGAATGCTAATTGAGCTAATACACGCTTTTTATCATTAGTTGCACATTGTTTAGAAGCAATCTTCTCCCTTAATTGCTCTGCATGCGTCTGTTCCCAAGCTTCGAGCCAAAGTTTCCTGCGAATATTTTCATCAAAACGATAAGCGAATACTAATAATTCACTTTGTTCAGCAGCAGACATTTGTAACCATTCCTCTATTGAAATATTCCCCCAATAGATCCAAGAAGCTATAAGTGGGACGATCGAAACTTTTTTCTCAACCTTTTGATTTTTTAAAGGTAAATAAGGTTTTGCAATAGCCAGCTCCATAGAAATTCGAACTGCTAAATATTCTATGAGAAGTTCCTGTTCCTGAATTGATTGTTGTGAGCGCCATCGTATCATTCCTGCCCACCCAGGCAAAGAAAGTAAGTGCCCTTCAAGGTAAGCTTGTATATTAGATTCAGAAATTCCTAGTTCAGATAATGCTCTCGCTAAAGCTACTTCGGCATCTTGTGGCCAATCTTTTAAAACTTTACGCTCATTTTTACTGAGCGCCGGATCAAATTTAATAAGGTGTTGCCATGCCCGATAAAAACCTTTCTCTCGATTTGGCATCGTCCAACTTGATCCGGAGTCATCAAGATATAATTTACACCATTTAATGATATGATAATTAAGAATATCAGATAGGTTTTCACTATTTCGATTTTCTATAAGCGAACCTATTGGCTGCATAACAGAGGCTTTCATACTTGCTGTATTTATATATATCATTTCTTCTGCCAATTTATTTAATTCTGGCGATGATAATAAACTAGAAGGTAATTTTTCTAACTTTAAAGCTGCTTGGCAAAATCGCTCTGCTTTCTCTCGCGGAATATGAAAAGATTGTGAATCCAGCCAACGAGACAAACTCATTTGTAAAAATGATTCCTCAATCTCACCTTTCGCTTTTGCCGAATGAATCATGGAGGCACTAGGATAAATATCCACATTACGAGCTTCTTTTAACCAATTTGCGACTTGTTCAAATGATTGCTTTTCAAGTCCCATCCAAGGGTGATGAGCTGCAAACGTAGAGATAGGCCAAAGTGGCGCAATAACACGGCTAGCAGATGCAACTAAATCATTTATAGTATTTTCTTGCATATCAATGTTTGTATCTTTCTTTAATATTGACGATATGCTCATCACGAATTACCTCCCTTTGATACATAATGTTTAAGATAGCTTGGGTGACTTTCTACTGACTTTCTTCTCGCCTCACCTACTCGAACTAACCAAAGATAAAGTACAGCGAATAAAGTAGAAGATTGATTACGAGTAACGAAAGTACTAATAGCACTACTAAATAGTAAAATACATATAACAAAGATAGCGGCTGGAGCTGAAGGTTGAACACTTTGATAAATATCAGTATGCAACCATTTATAAAGAGAATTATGAACGGTAAAGTAAATGAGAGAAAATCCAATCAAAACAATTAAGCCAGCAATTCGTCCCATTCTTCCCTCTCCAAAAACAACAAGTTGTTTCCACGAAAAGTATAGTGACCATCCTAAGATTAACGCACTAACTAGTTGATACCCCTCTCCAGAAGTCATAAACCAAAAAGTAATTGCTATAAATAATCCTAAACCACGCCCGACTATCATCCATAAATTGGACATCTTTTCATTAGACTGCTTCACTACCCCAAAACGTTCTACTGAAGAACCAGCTTGTAAAAACAGTGTAGCTTTAAACAAACCATGTAAAATTAAATGAATAACAGCCGCTAAATAGGCTCCTAATGCACATTGAATAAGCATAAAACCCATTTGGGCAATAGTTGATCCCACTAGCTGACGTTTATAATCAACTTGAACTAGGCTAATTCCTGTTCCTATGAAAACAGAAATACTAGAGAAAATAAGTAAAATGATTTGTGCAATATCATCATGAAAAAGAGGTGAAAATCTGGTTAACATGATACCGCCAGCATTTACTAACCCCGCATGCATAATAGCAGAAACAGGAGTTGGAGCAACAGCAGACTCAATTAACCACCTTTGAAAAGGCCATTGTGCTGCTGGAATCATCACAGCCAATATAATTAATAAATTGATTGCTGTTCTTTCCAATGTTCCATGTTGCACTACATTTTCATTCGCTAAAACTGATGTTAACTGCCACTGTCCAGTTATTTGAAACAGCCAAATGATAGCTGATAGCAAAGCAATCCAACTTATTGTAAATAAATAGCCAGAGATTTTAGTTGCTTCACTAACTACTTTCCACCCTTTATTTAGCCCTATGAGTAGAACCAATCCTATAAGAGTTGCGCCCCAACAAATAATCATGAAGCGAAGATCATCACTTAACCATGCAACCGAAGATACACCTGTAGTAAATGTAAAAAGTGCAAAGTATTTTCGATATGAGCGATCTCCCATTAAGTAACGTACAGAAAAACGCTGAATGATTAAACCAATTGTAAGAACAAAGAAAGCCATTAACCAAGCTAAAGTATCTAGATGCCAAGGCCCCACAGCTCTATCTCCATTGTTATTAACAAGTGCGAGTAAAGAAACCAATGAAGGCAAAGCAGCGATACCAATATGGATATGAACAAAACGTAAAGGTATCCTTGCATTTAAAAACAATAATCCACTTAGCCAAGAAGCACTAAGTGCCATAAAAAATAAAGTTAACAGTGTTGATGAACTTAGCGAAATTAACATGTAAAATACTCCCTTCCAAACGAAAATAACCTATAAAAATTCCTTTTAATTACGATAGTTTTTTAATTTCAATTTTTATTCACTCTTTTTAGTACATCGTTTTTTCCATAAAAAAAACCGACAACTTCCATAATTCAATGATTTTATATCATCATTGAATTATGGAGATTGTCGGTTTCACTTCAACTAACTTCAATAAAGTTTTTTGAAGAGCTCCCATTTTATAGAGGATAGTAATGTATGTATTACTCCTATTAAAAATAACAGTATATCTCTGATCTCTTAGATTATGCAATCAATATATCAATTTATGTTATGCGCTATCTTTCAATTAAGAAACTTTTTCATTTAGTCAATATTACATATTAAAAAAATGCTAAAGCCTTAATTATAGCAAACAGTTAAAATAAGCATCTATTAATTTTTTAAAACAATTATAAGATAAACTATATTAAGCAGGTTGTCAATTTATTTATCCATTTTTTCAAGCGTTATTTCAATCAAAATTCATTATACGTAAATAATTTCAAGTTTTTAATTATTATCATGTTAATAAATATAAATAAAGTGCAAAACTTTTAGGTTTCTTAATTATCTCCCACTAACACTACGGTGGTTTTAATTTTTAAAACTTTTCCTCAAGATTATGAAACAATTTAAAAATCATTACTCGTTCACCTGTACGGGAGCTTATATCTGTATGAAAACTCTTCACTTTTTCTCCAGTTAATTCCAGTATAATCTCTTTAAGATCTTCAATTCCAGATTCAACTAGCTCCGAACGATTTTTCTTTATCGTTAGCATACCTTCTTTTGTTTCGCAAACAGTATATTCAGCTGGCGTTAAAATACCTTGTAAATTTACGATAATCATATCCCGTAATATATCTGTCTTAACGGATATAGACCCGCGTCCTAGGTAGTCCTTTTCCCAATGAGTAATTGCTTTGCTTATCTCTGATTCAATAGAGCCTTTTGAGTTTTTCATCTATGTATCCTCCTTCAATAAAATGTAATTACATTTATAATTACAATAACAATATAATAATCTGGATTGATTTTATTTTCAATTATTGAGAAGAATTTATTGGGATTGCAAAAAGGGACTCTTATAAAATTAAGAGTCCCTTTTATATTGTTTCGATAAAAAGAAAAACAAGTAACCTCAATATTAGATTACTTGCTTTTCTTTCAAGTTTTTGAGTCGCCACTTTTTTAGGTATGAAACATGCAAAGATTAATTTATCTTGCATAGCTATCCCTTCTGATTGTAAAAAATAGATTATTTATATTATTATAAGAATAATTGTTTGTAATCACAAACGAACTTTCTCATAGTTATAAGATTGCTACGTATTAAATATTTCACTACCACAAGCAATTAATAGCGGCATTACAATGAAAAGAAATAAAAACGTAATCATTTTCTTCCTAACACACCTCAAATGCGCTTTTCCTTAGTAATGTAACGCAAAATAGCACTTAGGCATTTGTAGATTTATACAACATATTTCGAAGCAGAATACAAATAAACCCTAATACTAATGCAAATATGCCTACAAATAAAATATATTTCGTTCCAATTTGTGCAATAATTATCCCTGCGACCCCAGTACCAATTGTAGTCCCTAAATTACAAGAAGTTAAAAATAAGCCATTAGCAAAATCTGGTGAATTAGGTGCTGAAGACATCATCCAATATTGATTGACATTACCACCAATCCCGCCAAGAACACCCCAAATTACAATAAAAATTGCAGTTGGTATCGCAAGATCTGATACAAAGAAAAAGGCAAAATATAATATCATTAGAGCAATGGGATAAATGATTACCGTACGGACAGGGGCTATTGTCAGTAATCTCCCTGCAAGAATATTCCCGATAATATTTGCTAACCCATAAACAAATAGCATGCTACTTATCATATACGGCGACATTTTCGTAACTACATCTAAATATTCAGCTAGATAACTATAAATTCCAAATACCGCTCCATTTAAAAAAGTTACAGCAAGTATGGATAGCCATGTGATACCTTTCGTTAAAATCTTAAGCTGCGAACCATAAGAAAGCTTTTCCTGAACAGGCATAGAGGGAATAAATACGATTGTCATAATAAACGCAAAAATATTAACAAGTGCAAAAAATGTTAATGATATTTCAAGTGTAAATACATTTGCTAAAAAGTTGACAATCGGTACACCTAAAACCATACCAGCTGAAACCCCAATAAACACTTTGGCAACTGCTTTTGGAGCTTCTTTTGCACTAACTGAAGTTGCTGCTACTGATAAAGCCATCGATACGTACACTGGATGAAAGAAAGCCGGAATTACTCGTGCAACTAAAGCAACTGTAAAATTCGTTGTAAAAATTGAAATAACGTTGCCGATAATAAAGATTGCTAGTACGAGCAACATAACCGTTTTTCGATTTACACCCGAAAAAACTAAAGGAAGCGTTGGAGCCGCAATGGCAATGGCGAGCGCGAACAAACTAACCATTAAACTTGCCTTCGAAACACTTACATCAAAATGATCTGATAATGCCGGAAGCAGGCCAATATATCCCATTTCAGTATTAAGAATACCGAAAACCCCTACTGCTAATATAAAAATTAATACACTTTTTGAATTCTTCATAAAAAACACTTCAACTCCTCTTTTACTTCTCATCAATGCTTTTGGTAATGTGATTATAAAATGGTATTATCGAGATAACAAATACCTATATTGAATACATTCCTATGACAAATAGGCATACAAAGGAGAAGAGTTTTTTGGACATACGTGTATTACGCTACTTCATTGCGGTAGCAACGCAAGAGAATATATCTGCTGCTGCAAATGCATTGCATTTATCTCAACCTACATTATCAAGACAGTTAAACAACCTGGAAGAAGAGCTTGGAACTACTTTGTTTGTACGAGGAAATCGAAAAATCACTTTAACAGACGAAGGTATGTTTTTATTAGATCGAGCAAAAGAAATTGTGGATTTAGTAGAAAAAACAGAAGCTAATTTTAACCAACAATCTGAAATTATTAGTGGAGAAATTCATATTGGAGCTGGAGAAACAGAGGCAATGCAGTTCATTGCACAAACTATAAAAAAAGTTGTTGCCCATCACCCTAACATTAAATTTCATTTATATAGCGGCAACGCTGATGACATTACAACAAAATTAGATAGTGGTTTATTAGATTTTGGTATCGTTATTGAGCCAGCAAATAAACAAAAATATGACTACTTAAAGTTGCCAGCTACTGATGTATGGGGCGTACTTATGCGAAAAGACAGTCCCTTAGCGGAAAAAGCTTATATCCATCCAACAGACTTACTAAATACACCTCTTATCATATCAAGACAAACGGCTGTAAGTAATGAATTATCAGGGTGGCTTGGAAAGGAAATTGAAAGCTTGAATGTTATAAGTACATATAATTTACTTTATAACGCATCCTTACTCGTAAAAGAAAATATAGGCTACGCATTGTGTATTGATAAGCTGATTAATACGTCTGAGGAAAGTACACTTTGCTTCCGCCCCCTCTCTCCTAAACTAGAGGCAGGACTAAATATCCTTTGGAAGAAGCATCAAACATTTTCAAATGCTACAAAAATTTTTCTAACATATTTGCGGGAAGGTATGTAAATGTTTTTAATAAACGGTATAGACTTATTTCAAGGACACAGCTAGCTAAAAAAAGAGAAAATCTTAGATTTATTCTTTTTTTAAGCAATGTGGTGGTCCCTCATCACCATCAAACTATAAAAACCAAATACCCCAAAACGAAAAAACACACGGGATTTTCGTTCTGGGGTGCTATAAATGTTTTAAGTTGATAGGTACGGGGGCTACCAGAAAAAGAAGCCTATACATGTACCATAAGCTTTTTATCTGTTGGCCGTTTGTTTGATTGATTCACTTTTACTATTTCTTTGCAGCATAATTCTCCCCATCGCTATAAGAATGGTAATAATTGAAGTGCAAAGAAGAATATTCATATCGTGTGATAGATTTCCCCCGCCAAAAATTACTGTTTGATATCCGTCAGCTACATAAGTTCCAGGGAAAAGAGAACCTACAGTCTGATAAAAATTTGATAGTAACGCTTTTGGAACAATTACCCCACAAGTAACTAATTGTACTGACAGTGATATGATATTAAACATCATACCAGCAGGACCAAATAGAACGATGAACATTTGTGTTACGCTTAAGAAAGAGAAAAAGACAAGAGTTTGGAATACCCATGTTTCAAACAAACTTGTATTTAATTTAACATTAAATAAGGTCATTAATAATAACGTGATAATAGCTAAAATAACAGATACGACAATATTAATAACTTGTCTTGATAAGAATATAGACCATTTTCCGTGAGTGTTTTTTAATATTGTTGCAACAATATTAAGATTTAAACTCATAAGCATAGCTCCAACCCATGAAGCAAGAACAATTAAAAATGGAATCATAGTTGCTGCAAAGCCATCTGTATTGTTTGTTTTTTTGACAGATGATTGCACAGAATCAATGTTTAATGAACTCAAAGCTTTCGTGATGTTTCCTGATAACTTTTGGGCCAATTCTTCTGACGGCATCACTGTACTTAGTTCATTAGATAAGTTGGAAGAAATAAGTTTTTGTTTATACGTATAAACATTTTTATTAATTGTTTGCGTAATATCTTTTGTTGCGCCTTCCATAATCTGTTTTGTCAAAGATGCATTCGCTTAATTGATGAAATAGTTAATCTCTGTAGTATTTTTTTCTTTCAATAGACTTGAGAAATTTGCAGGAATTTGGATAACCATATCTAAGTTACGGTTATTCATATCTTCTTTGGCATGTGTTACAGAGCTATAGCTTTTAACTTTAAAGGGCAGATTTTCCTTCAAGTTTTTTTCAATATTGGCTCCTATTTCATTATCTTCATTAACTAACCCAATTTTTAATTTGTTTATCCGATCAGTAACACCATCGTATGCAGTCATCCACACACAAAAGAAAATTAACAGAAAGGCAAATGCTGTTGCAATTCCAATGAATGTTGGGGGGAATTTAAAGAAATTTTTTAAAGTTTTCATTGTCGTACTCCTTGTCGTTTTATTATAGCAAGTACTTACTTGCATTAGGTGTAAAAAAAGACCTAGGGAGTTAGCCCCCTAGAAAATAGTTGGACACTATGTTTTAGAAAAGTCTCTTTTGAATTTGAAAATAAATTGTCACCGAAGCGTGAGTTAGAAAGAAAGTAACCGAAATTCATCCAAATAAAGTTCATCGCCTGGGCTTCCATATCAGTTTCAATAAGCTTTCCCTTTTCTCTCATCTCAATGAAATATGAAACCAAATTATCTTTTAATTGTTTAGGAATTAATGCAATTTTTTCTTTGAGCTCTGGGAACATTTCAGCTTCCTGAAAACTAATCAAAATTAAATCCTTTAACTTTTCTATATATGCAAGATATCCTTCTGCAATAGATAGCAAGTCATCTTCAAGATTCCAAGTCATCTCTCCAGGCATTAATTTATTCAATTCCATATCATGCGATAAAGATTCGACGGCTTTTTCCATAATATTCTTTTTGCTCCCGAAATTCCGAAAAATTGTTACTTCGTTTACGCCCGCTAATTCCGAAATCGAGCGTGTAGTCGTTCCCTTATAGCCATGAGTGCGGAATAGTTCTAAAAAAGCCTCAATAATACGTTCTGATGTATTTGTCATTTCATTCACGTTTCATCCAACTTTCACATAATCTTTATCCAAACCCGAATGCAAGTTGTTACTTGCACAAGTAGAATAAACCCTTTTGATAAAAAAGTCAACTTTATAAAAAAAGCCGATTTCTTTATCGTATAGGAAATCGACTTTTGGCTTAATTATTGATTTAGTAATAAAAACACCTTTTAAAATAACTATGTTTATACTATAGACGTTGATCTTTTTGGAAGTTTAGACGAAAATGATCCTCATCATTATATACCCCAAATTCATACCCTTTCTCTTTATAAAATTTAATAATTTCAGGAAGAGCTTGTAATGTTTGCGCCTTTTCATGCATTAAAACAACTTCTACTTCTTCTGTTGTCTGTTTCTTTACATTATCGATAATCTGAGTTGGATTATCTTTTAATTTCCAATCATTTGAGTCTATTGTCCAATCCCAAACTTTTATTGCTGCTTCTACAATTTGATTACGAATTTCCTCACCCTTTAATCCTGGTGCAGATCCATATGGCGGACGAACTAGTTTAGGCGTTGTACCCGTAATATTATGGATAAGAGCTAACGTTTCTTTCATCTCCGATACAAATTGTCCTTTTTTGTATAGCTTATCACTATTATGTGTCATACTATGAGCACCAATATAATGTCCTTCTTTTACTGCTCGTTTTACGTTTTCCTGAAAACCTGTATTTTGTAAATTGCTACCTTGCATAAAAAATGTCGAAGCAACATTTTGCTCTTTTAGTACATCTAAAAATTTTCCAGTTAATTCGCTAGGACCGTCATCGAATGTTAAATACACAACCTTTCCTACCGGTTTTCCATCAGGTCTTTTCTGTTTTGCTGGTGGTGTTTCTTTTTTCTTTTCTTCTTGTTGCGTATTAACTTGTTTACTACTTTCATTAGCTACTCCCTTCGCTGGGGTAGAGTTCCAATTTCCAATTATGAAGAATGTGAAAAAGGTCGTCGCTAAAACAACTCCTAAAGATATGATTGCCTTCGTTACTACACTTGTTTTTTTCTTACTTTGCGATTCTTTCATTATTTTTCGATCCTTTCCCTATTAATTTTCATATTCATTATTTATAAGGCTGAGCCTTTATTCGACTGAATCGTTAGTTTCAACCGGTGTTTACAATAAATAGATTAATAGAGATGGATAAAGATAAAATGCAGATAATGTCGAAATCAGTTAAAGAATAGCGTATCGCATCCACTCTTTAGAAAACATTTGTTTCTAATTTGAAAACTGGATATACACCCAAAATAAAAAATACTACTCTTCCTAATTAAGATTTAGAAAGAATAGTATTTTTCTATTTGCCTATTTTATTACATCGTAAAATAATTAATAATGCCATCCACAATACCTTGTTGCGATTTCGCCTGGAATTTTTCTAAATTCATTCTTTTTTCATCACTCGCATTAGATGTAAATCCTAATTCAATTAAAATAGACGGAGAAGGATTTTCTCGTAAGACAAGAAAATCACTTCCATGAACACCTCGATCTCGGCTGTCTATATTTTGATCAAAAATAGCTTCTTGTACGATCTTAGCTAACTTTTTATCTTTCCTTTTATTAGATCCATAATGAGTTGTTATTCCCTTTACATTCGTATCCTCAAAAGCATCATGATGAACGCTAATATAAAGATCCGCCGCATGGTCTTTTGCTACTTTGACACGAGCTTGCAACTCTTCCTTTTGCTTTGTTTCTGGAAGTAAACTCGTATCTTTTTCACGTGTTAATATAACTTTAGCATCCGTTCTTTCTTCTAATTCTTTCTTTATATTTTGTGCTACTTTTAAATTGAGTTCTTTTTCAATCGTTCCAAATTTCTTTCCTTTCGTCCCTCTATCTCCTCCACCGTGCCCCGGATCAATTACAATAGTTTTTCCTTTTAATCGTAAATCCTCTTGTGATATATTTTTATGCCCCTTAGCATGTATGAAACTAACTCCTGTGCCCATTATTAATATTATAAATAAAAGCAATATCGCTCTTTTTTGCATTTTAACAATCTCCTTATCAGCTTTTCATTCCGTTTCTAATGAAAATAGTAATAAATACTGATAAAGATAAAATGCAGATAATGTCGATTTTGTTTAAAAATGATAAAAACGTGTAGAACAGAAATTCTACACGTTTTTATTTAAATAGAAATAAAATAATACTCCATCTTCTGTATTCGAAACACCATACTCCGCATCATGCAGCTCCAATATATTCTTTGAAATAGCAAGGCCCAATCCTGTTCCACCTTTTGAACGTTGACGAGACGTATCTCCTCGATAAAAACGATCCCATATTTTTTCTAAATGTTCTGGCGCGATATGAGCCCCTTTATTTTCTATACATACTTTTACACGTTCATTCTCTTCTATTGTAGAAATAATAATATTCTCCTGTTCTGGTGTGTAACGAATCGCATTCGTAATAAAGTTCGTTATAACTTGTTCTATGCGATTTGGGTTTGCAACAACTTCAATTTTAGAAAATTGTTTATGAACATATAATTGCTTAGCTGTTATATCCGAAGTTAATTGCTCACATATATAATCAATCATCTCATCAATATGGAAGACATCCATCTCCATTTTATACGTACCAGATTCGAATTTTGCTAACTCCAGCATATCAATAATGAGCATATCCATTTTATCTACTTCTTTTGACATTGCTTTAAAGTAATAATCCTTTTTATTACTAGCAACGCCATCCTCCAAAATTGAAATACAGCTCTTCATAATACTTAAAGGTGTTTTTAACTCATGTGAAACACCCGCGATAAATTCTTTACGTGTATTTTCTAATTGCTTTTCTTTCTCTATATCTTGCTGTAATTGATGAATATACGAATGCAAAGCTTTAGAAAGAGTATTAATATTTTGTGATAAATCACCTATTTCATCCTTTGTCGTAATAGGTATCGTCTCTGAGAAATCTAAACCCGCAATTTTTTTGTAGTATCATTTATTTGTAATAGTGGTTTGGCGATTTTTTTTGAGTAATAGAACGATATCAAAACAATTAAAATCAGTACAAAGATAATTAAATATACATAATAATCCTTAATCATTTGCACCGCTTCATCAACTGGTTGCAATGATGTCATAGCAAAAATATAGTTTGTCTTACCCTCTGCATCTATTGTTGGCTTGATTAAAAGTTTATATTTAATATCATTTTCTTCGTAATCCAATATTTCTGTAGAAGTAACCTCATTAAATTTTTGATCCAATAATAAATCCACCTGAAATTGCTTTATTCTATCTATAAGCACACGATTTCCATATATAAAGTTCGTTCCTACAGTCCCCTCCGGTAATTGTACATTCTGAATGCTTCCTGCTAAATATAATTGTGAACTTTCTTTTGAAGATGCGGCTTTTGGCCCATACAACCTTTCTGACAGTTGCTTGTTCTCCAGCCCAACATTCTTCTCTTTTATCGTTAACATCGCAGGGATTACTATATCCCCCTTCTGTACTCCGTCGATAATAATATGACTCCCTTGTTCTAAACTATATTTCATCCTTTGTATATCTTCTAAATTGATAAAACTATACAACGGTATATGAATGGAACGTTCAGAAAATCTCTTATCTTCGTTAGGGTCTAATTGAATTTCTACAGAAAAATCATTTGCATATTTTATATTTCCTACACGATCTAACGTTGTAATCCATGTCGCATTCTCTTGATAGAAATTTTGTTCCAATTCTTGAATTGCTTTCGCATCATCTCCAGCTTTTACATATGCTTTTTCAAAGGATTGAATATTTGTTTTAATATCATTCACTTTTCGATTTGCGTAGTATTGTTTAAAAAATATAGTTTGTCCGATAAAAATAGTTACTAAAATAAGTGTGCATAATGCTGTTGTTAAAATAAATAACTTTAATACAATTCCTTTTTTCATACTTGTCCCTCAAATTTATAACCAGCTCGTACAACAGTTACAATACAAGCTGCTTTTTGTCCTAATTTATGACGCAAATTACGAATATGACTATTAATAGTGCGATCATCCCCGGCAAATTCATAACCCAAAATTTTATTGATTAGTTGTTCTCTTGAAATTACAATTCCTTGATTTTGCATAAAATACGTTAATATTTCAAATTCTGTATGCGTCAAACTTATGTCTTCCCCATCTATGGTTACTGTACGAGAAGGAAAATGTACATGGATACCACTACTCGTTAATGTGTCTGCAGTTAATACTTTAACAGCGGAAGAATATCGGCTTTCCATTAATCGTTTTGCTCTTGCTAATAAAATAGGAGGACTATATGGCTTTGTAACATAATCATCTGCTCCTAGTTCAAATCCGAGTAAAGTATCATCCTCATCTACCCGAGCCGTTAACATAATAATAGGTACATTAGATTTCTTTCGAATTCGCCGACATACCGCCCAACCATCTAATTCCGGTAACATAATATCTAAAATAATTAAATGCACCTCATACTCTTCAAATATAGATAACGCTTCTTTCCCATCAATCGCCTCTAAGATGTTATACCCTTCGTTTAATAGGTAATCCTTCATAATCTCACGTAAAATATCTTCATCTTCTACGATTAAAATTGTTCTTTGCATCTTTTATCTTCTCCCGATTTATTTTATTGTTAGGAAGAAATAGTTCATTTTATATATTAACCAATTAGCAATCTTTCACTATTTCCGTCACTACTACATACAACATAGTTATATCAAGATAATAGCATGACGATATAAAGATAAAATGCAGAGATAGTCTTACAATTGAAATGCTATTATAATTTTGTAATTGGAATGAATTTGATTTACATAAAGAACCAGGAGAAATACTATTATTTGGAGGTATCACGATGAGCCTTTTAATTAGAGAGTTAAAGACAAATGATTTAGACAATTTCCCAGAGATTGATGACAGTTTTATAGTGAATGCTCGGTTAATTCTTTCTCTTTCAAAAGTAAATAGACGCATAGAATATACAATAGAAGACGTTCCGAGTTATGAAAAAAGTTATTTACAAAATGATAATGAAGAACTGGCGTACAATGAGTATATAAATAAGCCTAATCAAGTAATTTACATAGCACTGTTACATAACCAAATCATCGGATTCATAGTATTGAAAAAAAATTGGAATCACTATGCTTACATAGAAGATATAACGGTGGATAAAAAATATCGTACACTCGGAGTTGGTAAAAGATTAGTTGATCAAGCAAAGCAATGGGCAAAAGAAAGCAACATGCCCGGGATCATGCTTGAAACGCAAAATAATAATGTTACAGCATGTAAATTTTATGAAAAATGCGGATTTGTAATTGGTGGGTTTGATTTTCTTGTTTATAAAGGTTTGGATATGACAAATGATGAAGTTGCAATTTATTGGTATTTTCACTTCGAATGAAAATGTTCTTAACGTTAAACAAACTCAAAATAAAACCCCAATCTCTCCATATTAAAATTAAGAAATTGGGGTTAAGTTATTTAGAACAAGTAACTAATTAATAATCCTGCTGATAATAAGAAGCCGAAAATCGTATTTGTCATCGCTGTTGATTTCATTGCGATGCGCATATACCCGGGATCCTTTGTCCCTTTTTGGAAACTTTGAATTGCAGAGATTGGCTTTCTCAAACCTAAGAACATCACTAATGCCCAAGGGCTTATATAACCCATCAATACAATTATAGCGATCCATAAATAAGCAATGAAAAAGGCTACCGCTAGTGTTACTATTGCTTTTTCTCTCCCAAGGAGGATTACTAATGTCTTTCTTCCACCTTTAATATCTTCTTCGATATCTCGGATGTTATTCGACATGTTGATTGCACCGACTAAAATTCCAATTGGAATGGAAATCAATATACTTTCAACTGTTACAGTATTCGTTTGAATAAAGAAAGCAATGAGTACAAAACATGTCCCCATTAATAACCCAGAAACTAATTCTCCAAACGGGGTGTACGCAATAGGTAATGGACCACCTGTATATAAATAGCCAACCGCCATCCCAATTAGACCAATGACCACTAACCACCAGCTACTATTCATACAAATATAAATACCAATAAAAGCTGCTACTACGTACAATAAAAGCGCAACTGTTAAAACATTTTTCGGCTTCAATCCATGACGGACAATCCCGCCACCAATTCCAACAGAATCAGCTGTATCTAATCCACGTTTGAAATCATAGTACTCATTAAATAAGTTCGTTGCGATTTGCAATGCTAAACATGCAACCATCATCGCAATAAATAAAAGCCAATCAATTTCGGCAACATAAAGTGATGCCACCGTCCCTAAAATTACAGGAGAAAACGTCGCCGTTAATGTATGCGGGCGCGTCATCTTCCATATTAATTTAGCGGAACTAATTTCTTTTTCTGTCCCCATAACTCTGTTCAATCTCCCTACATTATAAGTATAAAATTGCTAGAAGTATCTTTCTATCTATTGCCTACTTCACATCCATTAATTATATCAAACAAATGATTATCCTTTCTAATAAATTCTACTATTAATAAAGTGAAAGATTATGAAATAAAACTTTAATCAGTAGGAGTCCATCCCCCACTGATTAATAGCCCACACCAATCATGCTTTTTCGTGCATCCCGATTTCCACTTAACTCCCTCGCATTCGCCTAATTTTAAGGTGAGATTCTTATCATCCAGCAGCAAAGGGCGGGATGAATAAAAGAGCCTACTCGTATGAGTTGGCTCTTTCTTTTCTTATTTTATAAAACTTCAATAGTTATGCTACATAAAAAAACAAATTTTACTTTTGTAACCCATTAATAATTGTATCTATATTCCATTTCATCATTTTTAAATAAGTATCTCCATCCTCACCTGATTTACCTAGTGAGTCTGTGAAAATTGTACCCGCAATCGGCACGTTTGTTTCTTTTGAAACAGTTTCCATACTACGTCGATCTACACTTGTTTCAACAAATAAAGCCGGAACTTTATTTGTTTGAATTAAACTTACAACATCTCTAATTTGATCTGGCGTACCTTGATTTTCTGAGTTGATTTCCCAAATGTATCCCGTCTTAATACCATATGCTTTTCCAAAGTATTTAAAAGCACCTTCACTAGAAATTAAGAAACGTTTTTCTTCAGGGATTTGATGAATTCTATTTACTGTCTCATCGTGCAACTTTTGAAGTTCGGCTACATACTTGTCGGCATTTTTAGTATAGAACTCTTTATTTTTAGGATCTTCTTTAATTAATGCCTTTTTCACATTTTCAGCATATACAATACCGTTTTTAATATTCATCCATGCATGTGGGTCTGGCTCTTTTTCTAATCCTTTTGTCTCTAAATAAATAGCTTCTACACCTTCACTTACTTTATACACAGGTGCATCTTTCTCTGATTTATTTGCCGTTTTTAATAGCTTTTTAAACCACGCTCCACCTTCTTCTAGGTTTAATCCATTGTAAAGTACCATATCTGCATCTGTCATTTTCATAACATCTTTTGGTAGTGGATCATATTCATGCGGGTTAGCCCCAATTGGAACAAGACTATGAATCTCAACTTTATCCCCGCCAATTTGCTTCACCATATCATATATAATGGAGTATGTAGTTACAACTTTTAATTTTTCACTGCCCTCTTCTTTTCCATTTGTGTTACTAGAACACGCTGTTAATGCAAATACGAAAATACAAAGTATTGAAAGTATAACATTTTTAAATTTCATTTTTATCCTCCAATCAATTATGACAACTTTGCTCTATTTTTTCTAATTTTGATAGCTCTCCAAAACAAACCTTGTGACGGTGAGAAAAAGAATGCCAATGCGAACAAGAATGTTGCAACGAGAACAATTGTTGCACCTGAAGCAAGATTATAAGAGAAACTAAAATATAGCCCTACTACAGATGAAAGTGCACCAATACCTGCTGCTAAATAAATCATGACCCATAAACGGTTTGTTAATAAATACGCTGTAGCCGCCGGTGTAATAAGCATAGCGACAACTAGAATAATTCCTACAGTTTGAAGTGAAGCAACTGTAACCATTGTAAGAAGAATCATTAAGCCGTAATGAATCCACTTATTTGGCAACCCATAACTTTGCGCCATCGTTGGATCAAAAGTGGATACGAGTAGTTCTTTATAAAACAAAATCACAAGACCAATAATGACAACTCCGATAATAAGTGTCATCCACATATCGGAAGAGCGAACTGATAGAACATTGCCGAATAAAATATGATACAAATCCGAACTACTCTTCATAAAAGTAATTAAAATAATCCCTACGGCAAAAACAGATGTAAACATAATCCCTATTGCCATATCATGTTTAATTCGACTGTTTTGACTTACAAACCCAATTCCAACTGCAGTAATAACACCAGTTAAAACAGCCCCTATGAAATAGTTCATCCCAATCATATAAGAAAGCGCTACTCCGGGAAGAACAGCATGTGAAATAGCATCTCCCATTAAAGCCATACCTCGTAAAATAATAAAACAGCCAATTACGCCACAAATAACGCCTACCATAACGGAAGTTAATAACGCTTTCTGCAGAAAACTGTACTGCATTAATGCATCTATAAATTCTACAATCTTCATGATGAATGTACCTCCGCTGCATTATTAAACAATATGCCGTGATTCACATATGCTTTTGACATAACAGTTGGTTCTAATACTTGCCTTACTTCTCCGTAATGAATTAAGCTCTTATTCAATAATAGTAATTTATCAAAATAGGACTCTGCTTTACTTAGGTCGTGATGTACAACAACAATCGTTTTTCCTTCTTTGCGTAATTCTCTAAGAATTTTAATAATTGTCTCTTCACTTGTCACATCAATTCCAACAAACGGTTCATCTAAGAAGAAGATTTCCGCCTTTTGCGCTAAAGCTCTCGCTAAAAAGACACGTTGTTGTTGCCCTCCTGAAAGCTCACCAATTTGACGATTCTTAAATTCCTCCATACCGACTTTTTTTAGACATTCAAAAGCCCAATCTCGATGCTCTTTCTTCGGTCTTTTCATCATCCCTAAAGATGGATACGTTCCGATTAGCACCACATCTAAAACTGTAATCGGGAAATCCCAATCTATATCACTTCTTTGTGGTACATAAGCAACATGTTTTCTAGCGCTCCGAATATCCTCTCCAAGAACTTGAACGTATCCCTTATCATTTGGGATTAAATCTAGAACAGCTTTCATTAAAGTAGATTTTCCCGCTCCGTTTGGACCAATAATTCCAACGAGTTTCCCTTTTTCAATATCGAAGGAAACATTTTGAACTACTTGATTCCCTTGATAAGATACAAACAAATCTTTGACAATTATAGCCTCATCCATTTTTTATGCATTCCCCTTTCTTTTTTTCATCTATATAATTATTTTGCACTAAGGCAACTTTTAAACAAAAAAATATAATGCGAATGGAAATCCGCACTTAAGTTTCCTTAAGGAAACTTTTTTTATATGAGTCAAATTATATAAGCTGTACGCAAATTTGTAAACCGCTTTTTATTACTTTATGAATATATCGTGAAAACTTGCCTCTAAAAAACAAAAATATCAAACTTTTCTCAATTCATTTTGACACACATATTAGCCAATGCTAATATGATTAAAGAATAACATATTAGTAATTACTAATACGAATGGAGAGGATACAATTGTGCAACTCAAATGATTCAGATGTAAAAGCCAAGTTCATCCGTGGCTTTGCTGATAAAACAAGATTACAAATTCTTCAATGTATGATGGATGGTGAAAAAACAGTATCTGAAATTGTGGAAATCACGCAAGGAAATCAGTCAAATATATCTCAGCACTTAAACTGTTTAAAAGGATGCGGAATCATTCTAGGTAGACAGGAAGGAAAATACGTCCACTATTCCTTACGCAATAAGCAAATTGAACAGTTACTCACTATGTTTGATGTCGTTTTTCATGAAGTACAAAATGAAGTAGCGTCATGTGATAAAAACGATGCTTGTTTATCTCAAAAAGGAGAAAACTGTCATGACAAATAAGAACGGGAAGGAAAAACAAACTTCATCATGTTGTTCTTCAAAAAAAGAGATTCTGATTGTTCCTATTGCTAAGGAAACCTCTTGTTGTAGTACTGAAAAAGAAATAGAAGATTCGTCATGTTGCTCCTCTAAAAAAGAGATTCCAATTATCCCTATCACGAAGGAAACCTCTTGTTGTAGTAGTAACAATGATTCTATAAAAACAGAAAATAGCTCTTCCTGCTGTTCATCTGAATTAGCTCTAGAAAAAGAACAAACGACATCAAAGTCTTCTTGCTGTAGTGACAACTCATGCGAAGATCCATCTCCTCCTCGTGCTACTCAGAAAATAGTAGGAGACGGTGTACAAACATACGTAGTGGACGGAATGGATTGCGGTGCGTGTGCCTTAACAATCGAAAAGCATCTACAAAATGTTTCAGGCGTAGAAGAAGTTCGAGTAAACTTTGCTACTGGAAAAATGCATATTCGTCATGACCGCGATGTGGATGACATTATAAAAGAAGTGTCTAATGCAGGGTTTGGGGCTTCCTTAGCAGGAGCCCGCAGAGGGTCCGCTCCTGTTCAAAAAGCTAAAAATACAACTTTAATTCTTTCAGGATTATTTTTAGCTTTAGGGTTTGGAGGAAGTTTTACAAACATATCACCTCTTCTTATTACACTTCTCTATGCGGCGAGTATCGGTATCGGTGGTTATAAACCTGCTAAAAGCGCCTTTTATACAATTAGAAGTAAATCACTTGATATGAATGTTCTTATGATCTCAGCTACAATTGGTGCTGCATTAATTGGTCAATGGCTAGAAGGTGCAACCGTTGTTTGGTTATTTGCATTAGGTGCAACTTTGCAAAATAAATCAATTGAACGTACACGAGAATCTATTCGCGGATTAATTGATTTAGCACCGTCAGAAGCTTGGGTACAAGTTGGAACTGAACTTATAAAAAAATCTGTAGATGATATTGCAGTGCGTACAACAATTGTTGTAAAACCTGGTGAAAAGATCCCATTAGACGGCACAGTTACAGGCGGTACTTCTACTGTAAACCAAGCTCCGATAACTGGTGAATCTATCCCAATTGATAAACAAATTGGTGATTCCGTATATGCGGGGACGATTAATGAGGAAGGTTCACTTGAGATTACAGTAACTAAACTCGTTGAGGATACTACGTTATCTCGAATTATCCACCTTGTAGAGGAAGCACAGGAAAAGAAAGCACCGACAGAAGCATTTTTGGATCGTTTCGCAAAAATCTATACACCTATCGTTTTTGTATTAGCAATCGGTGTCATGATCATCCCTCCCCTTCTTGGTATGGGCGAATGGATGGAATGGATTTATAAAGGGTTAGAACTTCTTGTTGTTGCGTGTCCTTGTGCTTTAGTTATCTCAACTCCTGTTGCAATCGTATCTGCAATAGGAAATGCCGCAAGAAACGGTGTACTCATTAAAGGTGGTACTGCACTAGAAATTGCAGGTGCATTAAATGCTATTGCGTTTGATAAAACAGGTACATTGACTGAAGGAAAACCAAAAGTAATGCATGTGCGAAGCTTACATTGTACGGAAGATGAATTATTATCAATTGCCGCAACAATTGAAGAATATTCTAATCATCCCATTGCAAAAGCCATTACAGCATATGCTAAGGAGCATCAAACTTCTATCCAAAGTGGAACGGACTTCCGCGCTATTGTAGGGAAAGGTGCGCAAGTCACAATAGATGGCGAAACATACTACGCTGGAAATAAAGCATTATATGAAGAGTTTGGAATTTCGCTTCAAATGTGGAATGAACCAGTTCGAGAGATGCAAAGAATTGGTCAAACCGTGATACTTGTTGGAACGAACAAAGTTATTTTAGGAATGATTTCAGTAGCAGATTCCATTCGCTCTACTACTTATGAAACGATTCAAGAATTAAAACGAGCAGGTATTCAGGAAACTGTTATGTTAACAGGAGACAACGAAGGAACAGCTGAACATATTGCACAGAAAGCAAAAATAGATCGTTATTTTGCTAACTTACTTCCAGAAGACAAAGTGCATGCTGTAAAACAACTTCAATCTGAAGGAAAAACAGTAGCTATGATTGGGGACGGTATTAATGATGCCCCTGCCCTCGCTACTGCAAATCTAGGAATTGCTATGGGCGGTGCTGGAACTGATACAGCAATGGAAACGGCAGATATTGTATTAATGGCAGATAATCTTGAAAAACTTCCGTATACGATGAAACTTAGCCGGAAAGCATTGTACATTATTAAACAAAATATATGGTTCTCATTGATTATTAAATTTATTGCCCTTTCCTTTATCTTCCCAGGCTGGCTTACTCTTTGGATGGCTGTACTAAGTGATACAGGCGCTGCGCTTATTGTAATCCTAAACAGTATGCGTTTATTACGAAACAAATAATAAGATGCGGGGCTACCTAGTAGCTCCGTACCTTAAATAAATTTTGAAAGGATGTACATATGAAAAAAATGCGTGTCATTACATTACTCATGCTTATTTCTATCATTACGATTTTAGGAGCATGTAGTGATAGTAAATTAAGAGATTCACTCGATTGGGATGTAGAAAAGTTTACATTTACAGATCAAAATGGCAAAAAGTTTGGTTCATCTGAATTGAAGGATAAAGTTTGGGTAGCCGATTTTATTTTTACAAGTTGTGAAACCGTTTGCCCTCCTATGACAGCTAATATGGCAAAACTTCAAAACATGTTGCAAAAAGAAGGTATTAAAGATGTAGAGTTTGTATCGTTTAGTGTAGATCCTGAAGTGGACACACCTGAAAAAATAACAGAGTTTATGAAAGTATATGAAATGGATGCGAAGCGAACTCATTTTTTAATAGGGTATACACGACCAGAAATTGAAAAGTTTGCAAAAGATAACTTCCAAACACTTGTAACGAAACCAGAAAACAATACACAAGTTATACATGGTACAAGCTTTTATCTTGTAGATAAAGATGGGAAAGTTGTAAAGAAGTATTCAGGTCTTCAAAACACACCGTATGAAGATATGATCCGTGATATTAAAAGAATTCGCTAATTAAAAACTACTTATTATGTTTCTATTAAACTTAAAAAATCCGAGGTGTTTATATGAAAAAAAGCAAAGTTCTCACATCAAATTATTGTTCGTTGCCACATTGATCATTTTCGCTGCTGTTACAGCTTTCGTCGTGTTAAATAAAGAAGATAAAGTTGCGACAAATAAAGTAATAAAAGATTTACCCCCTATTGGCAAGCAACCTACTTTAGGAAAAGAAGATGCACCAGTCTCTATTATCGAGTTTGGCGACTTTAAGTGTCCTGCTTGTAAAGCATGGGGTGAGCGCATCTTCCCTCAGCTTCAAAAAGACTATATCGATACAGGGAAAGTTAAATTTTCATATGTAAATGTTTTATTCCACGGAACGGAATCTAAATTGTCTGCTTTAGCTGCTGAATCTGTTTATAAACAAGACCCACAAGCCTATTGGAGCTTCCATAAAGAATTATTTAACGCACAGCCAGCAAATCACGATGATCCATGGATTACTCCTGAAAAACTATTAGAAATTGCGAAAACATATACACCAAGTATTAATACCGTTCAACTTGAAGAAGATTTGAAAAAACAAACAGCGCAAGAAGAAGTAAATAAAGATGAAAAGCTAACGCAAGATTACGGTGTAGAACAAACACCCAGCATTGTCATTAATGGAACGATGTTGTCTGATCCTTATGATTATGAACAAATCAAAAATTTAATTGAAAAAGCATTAAAGGACAAGAAATGATGAATACAACAAATAAGCATTTTGAATGGCGTAATTACACTTTATATTTTGCATGGATTGTATCAATGATAGCGACACTAGGTAGTCTATTTTTCAGTGAGATTCTTGGGTTCATACCGTGTGAATTGTGCTGGTACCAACGAATTATGATGTATCCGCTCTGTATTATTTTAGGCATTGCAACGTTCTATAATGAAAAGAATATGAAAAAATATGTATTACCAATTTCTATTATCGGCGGGAGTATTTCACTTTATCACTATGCAATACAAAAAATCCCTGGCATTTCAGAGATTAACCCGTGCGTGCAAGGTGTCCCTTGTAATGTCGATTATATTAATTGGTTAGGTTTTATAACGATCCCCTTCTTAGCGTTAATTGCTTTTTCTTTCATTACTTTGTTTATGTTGTTAACGAGATCGAATTAATAAAAACATTATGTAAAGGTAGCTCTACAGAGAGGAGACCGTATGATGTCAAAGATTGTACCGATATTTTTATTAGTAAGTCTATTAATTGGCTGTATTTCCATTAATGATTCATCACCTACTAAGAACAACAACACACAAAATCAATTACAAGAAACAAAAAATAATGATACACATTTTAAAGGTGATACGCTAGAAACGACAGCTACTGTAGAAGCTCTTCCTTCTTTCTTATCATCAACTAAAAACGGACAAGTCTCACAAATTTATGGAATGGTAGGAAAAGATATCGAACTCTTACAATGGATTCCTTGTTATTGTGGGTGTGCTGAAAACTCAGGACATACAAGTAATAAAGATTGTTTTATCCGGGAGATGAAAGAAAATGGTCAAGTTACATGGAATTCACACGCTATGAATCACGCAGAGTGTGTAGATATCGCTTTCCAAGCTGTTTTAATGAAACAAAACGGAGCGTCTCCTTTAAAAATTCGAGAAAACATCGATAAACAATATAAAAAAGACGGTGTAAAAGCTACTCCAACGCCGATGCCAAGTGCTTAACATAATAAAATTATTTATTACTAAAAAACAGCCATCAATATGGCTGTTTTTTAGTAATTGATTGTTGTAATTTTCCCAAACGATAAAGAGACTTCTCTAGTCAGGTACATAAAGTTTATTTGTTTCATATTCAATTCGTATTATGCAACAACCTCAAATTTCAATGTGTTTCGATTTACTACGATATATTCACCTTTTGATTTATTCATTACTAGAGAGACTTCGTTAGTATGTGTTATTTCAAAACTATCATTTTGTATATCCACCAATAATTTTACTTCCATATCACTATTTCCATATTTCAAGCCACTATAAGATAATTTCGTCATTGTTATCCTCCCTTTTTTATATTAACCTATCTCTATAATACTATAAATTATAACCTTTACGAAAATAGTCTGTTATTACGAATGCATTTGTGCAAAAGACATTCCCGAAAAAATAATTGGTATATAACAAAAAAACCTCCTTATATGAATTGGCTCTTTCTCTACTTACTAATACAGATAGATTTTCTCCTCTTATTTTATAAACTCTCAAATGTTTCTCTAATTCACTCTCATCACCTAATAGACTCATTGTCTTTTTAACAAAGTTCCAATTTAGACTGCCGGATAACCATAGTAGTGAAGAAAGTCTTTTATAATCATTTATAGTTAAAATGTTATTATTTCCATACCCTTTTAAAAATGCTCTAGTAACTTCCGAACATACTACATGTGACCCTATTCCTTCTGTCCGGGAATACCACTTTATTAAAAAGGCTAGTCCTTCCATACGATCAACATATCCAATCGATTCAAAATCTATAATTCCTTTTACACATTGATTTGCATCCCATATGACATTTAAAGGATTTAAATCTGTTTGTACTATAAACTCTAAATCGCTAGTATGTGCGCATTCTATATGGTACTTAGCGAGATCTATATACCCTCTTAATTTCTTACATGTACCACCCTTATTTTCTAATAGCTTTATAAACTCACCATATCCATCTAAATGTGATCTCTTTTGAAAAGTCGAGCTTTGAAACATACTAGAAATATCATGTATCTTTCTTGCTTCCTTTCCAAGGACTTCTGCCATCGTTTCTGTACAATAAGTAACATGCTCCCCTTCCATCCAAGTAGACAATACAAACCGGTACTGTTCCTCATTCCAAGTGAGTAATGTAAAGCAATCCCCCGCCATATTCTCCTTAATCTGCATAAACGGAATTCCATGCTCTCGTAAATAATACGTAAACCGTACTTGCTCTTTCAATTGTTCATTTGATAACGCCCCAAAGGCCGAATTGATTATTCGATCGCCATTTATAAACCGTGCGGAATACCGATTCCCATTCACCATGATTTTATAGTGTAGATCTGTATGCCAACTGTTCTTATGTAGTTCTTCTTCTACTACTAATGCATGAATTTCTTTAAAATAATTTATTACTACGTCTTTTATTATATGTTTCATCCTATTCTCCTTACATGTAAAAACTTTTGATGATAGGTTTGTAACATACACTTAATTTACTCAAAAGGAAAATAATATCCTACATAATTAAACACATTTGTAAAACCTACATTTTCTACAACGGCCACAGAAGGCTTATTTAATTCCATGCAGTCCCAATATGGAATGATCTTATTCTCCAAACACTCTTTTACGAAACTATGAACTATCGTTTGCGCTAATTTTCTACCTTGGTGACCTTCTATCGTTTCAATATCTATGCAATGTATATTTTCAAAAACGAACCCTGAAAAACATACACTTACAATCAGGTTGTCAAAAACTATACAATAGCCTATTCCCTCATTAAAAAATTCATCAAGCGAGGACCAAAACTCTAAAATTTTTGATTGTAAAAATTCAATATTCTTCAATACATTCCCCTGATTTTCATAGAGAGCTTTACTCATTTTTATCACTGTATACCCTTGTTCAATTTTAGGTTCATAATTACCCTCATAATCCTCTTCCTTTAGCGTATACACCCTTTGATTCCAACTCTTTAATTTACGATATTGAAATATTTTTTCGATTGTTTTATTCCACTTTGAATGATTACCAATTGCTTCAAAGCAATCTAGTCCAGCCTTTCTCGCCTCAGGTTCTATCACATTATCAATAAAACTATTCATTTCATTATTAAACTTTTCATTTTCTGCACTTCCTATAAAAAAGAAGCCATCATTATTCCCTAACCAGATAAGTCCTGAATTAGGAGAATAGATGTTATCTACAAATATACGACCAGGGTTCACCCCTGCAATTACAGCCTTTACTTCTAATTGACCTTTTTAATTTACTAAACCGTTACATTTATAAAAATCATTCATGTTTAATTCAGAAATCATATGTTAAACCACCTTCCTGAAACCGCTCTATTCTAACTTTACCACCATGACAGAATATTCTCTATTCATTTTAACAGTTGTTTTAAATCAATAAAAAAGAGCCAATCCCTATAAAATAGAAGATTGGCTCTTTCCTTTATTTACTCCCCTGTATCAGAAAATCGCTTTATACGTTCTCCAATTTCATCGCGAACACGTTGAAATTCAGACCACTCTTTTCCTGCTGGATCATCGAATCCCCAGTGAACACGATTTACGTGCGGAGGTGTCGAAGGACAAACAGAATCTGCATGACTACAAAGGGTAACGACTAAATCAGCGTTATTTAAAATATTTACATCAATTATATCCGAAGTTTGATTTGTTATGTCGATATTTACTTCTTTCATCGCTTTAATAGCATTTGGATTTACTCCGTGTGCTTCAATACCTGCAGAATATACATTCCACTTATCACCTACATATTGTTTGCCCCATGCTTCTGCCATTTGGCTTCGGCATGAATTTCCTGTGCATAAGAAATAAATTGTCTTTTTGTTTTCCATGTTGTTTTCCGCCTTTGTTTTTAAATTATACTGGCTGATCACTAAAATATTTTCGCTTAAACCAAAAAGCGACGTTTACAAGTGCAATCATTACAGGTACTTCCACTAACGGCCCGATAACAGCTGCAAATGCTGCGCCTGAATGAATACCAAACACACCAACTGCTACAGCAATCGCTAACTCAAAGTTATTACTACCTGCTGTAAATGCTAACGTTGTCGTTACCGGATAGTTTGCACCAATTTTTCTTCCCATAAAGAAAGAAACAAAAAACATCACAATAAAATAGATTAATAACGGAATTGCTATTCTTACCACATCTAATGGTACGCTAACAATCATTTCCCCTTTTAAAGAGAACATAATGATAATCGTAAATAGCAATGCAATCAATGTAAGTGGACTAATTTTAGGTATTAACACCTTTTCATACCACTGTCTTCCTTTTAACTTAACGAGTACAAAGCGTGTCAACATGCCTGCTATAAAAGGAATTCCTAAGTAGATAAATACTGATTTCGCTACTTCTATCATTGTAATATCGACAATAGCTCCTTCAATCCCTAACCATTCTGGAATGACTGTTACAAACACGTATGCATAAACGGAGAAGAATAACATTTGGAATACTGAATTAAAAGCCACTAAACCTGCCGCATACTCTTTATCCCCATCTGCAAGATCGTTCCAAACAATCACCATTGCAATACAACGTGCTAAACCAATCATAATGAGCCCGACCATATACTCTGGCTTATCAGGAAGAAAAATAATTGCTAAAACAAACATAAGTACAGGTCCAATAATCCAGTTTTGTACTAAAGATAAAACCAATACTTTTACGTCTTTAAACACTCGGCCCATTTTCTCGTAACGAACTTTCGCTAATGGTGGATACATCATGACAATTAAACCAACAGCAAGCGGGATAGACGTTGTTCCAACTTGTAATGTATTCAGTCCGTCTACTACACTAGGAAACACAAACCCTAAACCAATCCCAACAGCCATAGCTAGAAAAATCCATAGTGTTAAATATCGATCTAGAAAAGATAAACGTTTCATTTTATTTTCCATCTCCTATTAACAACAAGAATTTTTAGCTACCTCATTTGAAGTCGTGCAACAAGATGCCTCTTCTATTGTATGAACATCACTCTGTGCTTTCGTATAAAAGAATTCCCACTCGTTCCCATCAGGATCTGTTACCCAAAACTTATCTTGAACCGCATAGCAACAAGTCGTATCCATCTCATCACGCGCAAAGAAACCTTCTTTTTCTAATCTTTCTTTATGCAATGTAATTTCTTCAGCTGTATCCACTTGGAAACCGAAATGATTTACTTGATTTCCCTTCACTTCATCTCTTACGTTCAGTGTAAAATTAAGTCCTGGCGTCTCTAATAAAAATTTTGCATAATCCACTTTCACTTTAACTGGTGACACACCAAATACCTTTTCGTAGAATTCGATAGACTTCTCTAAATCCGTAACATTTATACCGACGTGAACATATCTCATAGCTTATTCCTCCTCTTATATATTATTAATCAATTTTTTTTGATTAATAACGCAAAATTTTAACAGCAACTACCTTTGCCTGTTTTTCTAAAGATACAGCACAATTCTTCTGATAATAAATTATTTACTTCCACATCATTTAAATCATAATAACTCCACGTACCTTTTGTTTCTTTTATAATTAAACCTGCATCTAATAAAATCTTTAAATGATAGGACAACTTAGATTGCGTCATTTCAAAAACCTCCGTTAAATCACATACACACGTCTGGCCTCGCTGACAAAGCTCATACATAATCTCTAAACGCTTTTGATCCGCCAACGCTTTAAACTTTTTCTCATAGAGCTGAAAATCTTGCGCCACTGTAGTTCACTCTCCCTTCATCAATTTTTTTTGATGTTTATAGTATATATGCTGATTAATTTATTATGCAACTAATTAATCAAATTTTTTCGATTTACAAAAACTTCCTCACGTCATATCTTTGCTACAACTAAAAAGGACCATAGCCTTTTCAAAAATAAAAAACTACGGTTCTTTTTACAACTTAATAGTTACAATATTTCCGAGGAATGGAGTCTCTATAACCGTTTTAAATTTTAATTTGACCATTATAGAGTAGTGCTTCATCACTATCAAGCTAAGAAAAACAAATACCCCCAAATGAAAAAAATCGATATAACGCTTCGGCAAATAAAGATAACTCTTGTTTTTGTTGCATATTCATAAAAAGCACATTACTATTCTCATTAACATAAGAGAATAGTAATGTGCTTTTAATTTCAAAAATAGTCTAAATCCTTAAGTTGATGGTTGTGGGGCGGGCCCCCAATAAGAACGGTATCTAAGGTTGTATGAGAGGTGTTAGTTCCATTCCAAAGGCCTCAGCCGATGATTAACTCAAGTACCGATTTCGGATGACCCCCATGTGATGAAGTTCGTGTCCTGCGATGCCGTACGCGAGGGCGCGCACCGTAATGCTTAGGTTGTTGGCTGTGCCCTTGCGGGTCCACTCCTCCGCCGGTAGCCCGCGCAGCAATGTGATCGTTGATTGCCGTACGGCCCGGTAGTCTTCGGCCAATTGCTCGGTTGTCCAGCTTCCGAAAGGAGGTATGAACAATTCCTGATCGAAACCGGTCAGAGGCGTCTGGTCCCCTCTTGCGAACCGGAGCAGGCGGTAGGTCATGACGCGTTCCGCGTCTGCAATGTGGCCCACGACTTCTTTCAGCGTCCATTTTCCTTCCGCATACCGATATGCGGCCTGGCTTTCGGTCAACGATGCCAGGAGCTCGGTCATTTGCTTTTCCTGGGCGAGCAGAATATCGATGATGTTACCGTCCGGTACCAAACGGATATATTCGCCAGAGTTCCCGGCGTACTCTTCTTCTGACGGTCTTTGATTCATGCGTAGTCACCTCTTTATGTATATATAGAAAATTATAGCACTCGTCTATGTCTAATAAATTCTCGAAATGATAGAGCTTTCCTTCTAATAATTGAGGATAAGCAACTATTTAGTTTGTCGGTCGCCACACTATCCTGATTCGTTAGCACCATAAGCAATGCTAATCAATAATGCATAAAGTGAAACTTTAATCAGTGGGGGTTTTCTTCATCCCCCACTGATTATTAGCCCTCACCAATCGGACTTTTATGGGCAGTTGATCCCCCACCTAACTTCTTTGCTTTCGCTGCATTTTGAGGTGGGGGTCTTACTGCCCATTAAAGCGGGATAAAAATTATCTGTTATACAATATTTCGAAGTTATTTATATATAAAGGTAACACCTTCTTTTTTAATTTAAAGGTGGATTTTCAATTATATTTTGAAATGAATCGGAGTAAAACACACTAGTATAACTACTTTTTTATACAAGATTTTATGCAAAAAAGAATAGCGAAGATCCCTAGAATCTCCGCTATATCAATGATGTATAAAATCTTGTATAAGTGATAGATAGACATAGAGACAAAAGATTTAGTAAAAACAAGGATTCTATGAAAAACTTGCTACCGATAATGAGACGTTATGTTAACCGAATATGTATATCATATACAAAAAAATCACACGATGTATTACTCCTCGCTAATGGTATAATAAGGAAAGACGGAAGGAGAATCTCAATGAATTTCATACAATTTTTTGATGTTACATTTAATATGCTGTATACGTTTTTTTCAAAAGGAATTTGGATAGTCCTCTTCTTCTTTTTCTTGAATAAGTTATACGAGAACCAAAAATTGATGGCAACATCACGTGTAATTACTGCCGTTCTTCTTGGGCTTTATCTCTTATACATTATTTTAGGACCCCTATTCTACTTCCAATAACGAGAATTATGTAAATAAGCTGTCCATGTGGACAGCTTATTGTTTTTTTGCTTAGCATGCAAAATTCGTGTCTTGTTGGCGGTACCACATTGCCATCAACCTAAGCTTTTGAGATACCCCCCATAACGAAATTTCCACCTTTTTACAGTTATTTATGAGAATTCAGCTCATTTTTTCGTTTTGGGGAACAATCAATTTCTTAAGTTGATGGGTATGTGATAATGCTTCCATTTGAACAAATTTTCCTTTTCCATACCGATCACACATCTTTTGTAGAGTAATAGTATCAGCATATCCCAGTTTAAGAGGTTACTTACAAAATATTCGAAATTTTTTTGCGAGAATCCTCCGAAATGTAATACGGACTTTAAATATTTTCATTTATAATTCTCTATTTGTCTATACTTTTCATACCGCTGTTGTATAAGCTCTTCCGAGGATAATAGTATCAATTTTTTTAGAGATGATTCGATTACAGATTCAATCATTTTTGCCTGTGATTTTATATCATTTTGTGCTCCACCTTTAATTTCAGGAATGATTTCATCAATAATTCCTAAATGTTTTAAATCTTTTGCTGAAATTTTCATATGTTCAGCAGCTTCTGGAGCATACTTAGCGTCCTTCCATAGGATAGATGCTGCTCCTTCTGGCGAAATTACCGAGTACCATGAATACTCTAACATATGGATATGGTTACCGACACTAATGCCAAGAGCTCCACCACTTGATGCCTCTCCAATTACAATACAAACAATTGGCACTTTAAGTGTAGTCATTTCAAATAGATTTCGAGCTATCGCTTCAGAAATTCCACGTTCTTCAGACCCTATCCCTGGATAGGCGCCTATTGTATCAATAAATGTAATAATAGGGCGATTAAATTTATCAGCTTGTTTCATAAGTCTTAGCGCTTTTCTATAACCTTCTGGATGTGCCATTCCAAAATTTCTTTCTATACTTTCCTTTGTATTTCTACCTCTTTGATGACCAATAACCGTAACGGGCATTCCTTTAAATTTTGCAATACCACCCATCATTGCTTTATCATCACCATATAATCGATCACCATGAAGTTCGAGAAAGTTTGTAAACAATAAAGGTATATAGTCCAATGTCGTGGGTCGGTTACGTAGCCTTGCAATTTGAACTCGTTGAAAAGGTGTAATATTAGAATAAATTTTATCTTGCATTTTATTTAAACGTTTTTCTAATTCATGAATTTCTGACGATAAATCTACATTATTTTCTTTCATAATTTTCTTTAATTCATCAAATTTCTCTTTTAATTCAATAATAGGACGTTCAAAATGCAAACTCATTTTACCCTCCAAATGTTATGATTTACCTCACTCTAATCAAAAGGCTTAGAAATAGAATCAATAAATAATTCAAAACCATCCACAACTATTTTTTGTTCTGATTCTGATAAATTATTGAGAATACTTTGATAAAATGTAATGGATTGCTCTCTTAAGCAATTAACAGTTATGTGACCTTTTTCTGTGAGGTGCAGAAAAAGTTCTCTTCTATTTTTTTCATTTACTTCACGATAAATAAGCCCCTTTTTTACTAACTTATCTACCAATCTACTTACAGTTGAAGTCTCTAATCTAAGTTTATTGGATAGTTGCCAAACAGTTAGTTTTTCCACCTCTAGTTCCTCTAACGCCATCATTTGAGAAGTTGGTAAAGGTTTTTCAAATGGTCCATTGGGCAAATTTTGAGATTCAAAAACCCCAGTTATTATAATCATTTTCTTAATATCTGTCCTTAGTTTTAAGGCATCTTCTCTTTTCAAAAAGGTCACCCTCCTACAACTAATGTATCATACATCAATTGTATTATACATGAATATGATTTTTTCACAAGCTTAACGTAAGCCAATATTACAACATGGACGAGATATTTCTTCTTGTTAAAATGGTATAAGTGGATTGTTTTCTACAAATGGCAGAACATCAATTATGTATCAGGGGCCTTTATGGGGTACCGCTCATCGCAATCAAGCCAAGAAAATAAAACTACCCCAAAAACGAAACTTTGTGATAACTTGTAACAAAAAAATCATAATTTTTTGGGGAGTTCTAAATTCTTAAGTTGATGGGCATGGGGTAGCACCACATCGCCATCAAGCTAAAATTTTATAGCACCCCCAGAACGAAATTTTGTACTATCTTGTAACAAAATGCTCATTTTTTCGTTTTGAGGTATTTGCGTTTCTTAGTCTGATGGTGATGGGGTGGGGCCCTAAACAGTACAATTTTATTTCAAAGACACAACGATCTTACTACACACTTTTTATTTATCCCACACTCTCATCTGCTAGTATTACTATTTTTTATTACTAATGTTGCCGTTTCACTCGGATGGCTAAGAGGAAAATGATGGCCATATGGAACAAAATCAACCTTACCAAGATGCGATGGAGCAGAATAGCCTCTGTCATAATCCCCCCAAATAATGTGAAGATTATACTTTGTTACTTCACTGAAATCACCTTGATTGTTTTTCAGTAGTAAACTATTAAGCTGAACCGTAGTATTTAAAATTCTAGGAGAAGTAAAACTGTTACTTATTTTTTCGATATAATGTTCAGGGATGCTCTCCATACTTTCAAACAAACCATTACTTAATAAATAACGCCCTATCAAATTAGTAGTTGCCAATTTTAATGTCCATTTGTTCATAAATTGGGGAACATTTAGCGATGTAGCATTTTTTTTAGCAACAGGTGGCTGAAGTAAAGTGATTGAATACTTCTTATCTATGTACTTTTGTACCAATGCTTCCAGAAGAATAAACGCACCGAATGAATGGCCAATTAGATGTGCACCATTAGTAGCTTTCTCCAATAACTTTTTCACTACATTCAAATAGATATCTAGAAGATTTTTCTCTTGTTTAAAAGGAGAACGTCCCAAACCTGGAAGATCCAAGATCCATACAGGTTGACCAGTTTTTTCATGAAGCTCTTGTGCTAAAGGAAATAAATCCTCTCCATCACTCAATAAACCATGTAATAAAAT
>Ga0209025_1000976_pt1 | contig 42839 bp, 55 predicted proteins | sample AraplaMF_Col_mLB_FD_184256 | JGI IMG/M metagenome (GOLD analysis project Ga0209025, IMG submission 184256) | Arabidopsis root microbial communities from the University of North Carolina, USA - plate scrape MF_Col_mLB (SPAdes) (version 2) | ecosystem: Host-associated > Plants > Roots > Endosphere... | reverse complement strand
TTGCTCCGCTTTTCCCAGCCCAGTCATGCGACCAAGCTGATTATTCGGTCTTAGCTACCGTTTCCGGTAGTTATCCCGATCTTACAGGCAGGTTGCCTACGTGTTACTCACCCGTCCGCCGCTAAGTCATCCCCGAAGGAATAACTCCGCTCGACTTGCATGTATTAGGCACGCCGCCAGCGTTCGTCCTGAGCCAGGATCAAACTCTCCAATAAAGTGTTTGACTTGCTCATAAACTTGCTAGCGAGATCATTAGTGATCTCATTTATTGCTTTAATTCACTCGTTGTTCAGTTTTCAAAGATCAATCATTTCATGAAAGCATTCTATCGAAAACTCTCATTTTTTGTCGTCCGTTGTTTCAGCGGCGACTTTTATAATATATCACATTCAGCTATCGTTTGGCAAGCTTTTTTTTGAAGTTTTTTTCGAACGTTCATTTTTTGCTTGCCCCGACTGACTTTACGTCAAAAGCGGAACGAGAAATAATATATCACGAATTGCAATTAGGCGTCAACACTTTTTTGCATTTATTTTTTATTGTTTTTTAGGGACAGGAAATTGTCGATTGCGCACGTATTTAGATAGTTCTTTCGGTGAAGCAAAACGTGCATACATGCGGAAGACTGTCTTGTATCGATTCGCTATTGCATGACGGATTTCATATTCCAATCTAGAATCACTCAGATCAAGAAGCATTTCATCTAATTCTTTTCGTAGCACATAGTCCAGCTCTTTACATTCCTTATCGTTGAACAACAAACCTAACATAATCTGTAGTGCCTCCTTCAAATATGCCTCGATCTTTAGCGCGTATGGTTTTTGTCATTCCTCTATTCGGAATTTAACTCCGCTTTAATGTTATGCTCATAATTTGGAAATTTTATGATCATTTCCCAAAAAGGAATTTCTTCAGCGGTAGGTCATAACTTCCATGTACGAGCATACATTTTAGTAAACAAGCAAGGACACGTCCTATATAAGGAAAGGAGACTGCCAAACGATGAATTTCTATGTGTTTAATGGCAAAAAGATTAAAAGGTATTTCTTTTTATTCGTCGCTTTAGTATTTGCAGTTGGGGTAGTATATGTAGAGAGTGATAATATTACGGTGTTCTCTGAGGGTGCCCCTTCAGCAGTCTACAATGTTCCAACAGAGAAAAAACTTATTGCCCTCACCTTCGATATCAGCTGGGGTGATAAGCGTACCGAGCCAATCCTAGATATTTTGCAGCAAAAAGGATTGCAAAAAGCAACCTTCTTCCTCTCCTCCCCTTGGAGCAAAACACATACGGATCTTGTAAAGAAAATTGCGGACTCCGGCTATGAGATCGGCAGCCATGGTCATAAGCACGTGAATTACAGCACCTTGAGTGATGAGGATATTTCAAAACAAATTAAAACAGCACACAGCATTCTCTCCGATTTAACCGGAAAATCACCAACGCTAATCCGGATGCCTAATGGTGATTTTGACAAAAGAGTGCTTCGCATTGCGGATAGCCTTGACTACAAAGTCATTCAATGGGATACGGACTCCTTGGATTGGAAGAACCCTGGCGTTGATGAAATTGTTAATCGTGTCGTAACGAAAGCTCATCCTGGAGACATCGTTCTAATGCACGCAAGTGACTCCTGTAAAGAAACGCATTTAGCTCTCCCGATCATCATCGACCAGCTACGTGCGAAAGGTTATGAGTTTGTCACTGTATCAGAGCTGCTAAATCAAACGGAAATTAAGAGCAACCCTGTACGGGATCAGAATACGGTCAACAATACAAATCTCGATCCAGCCGTCAATATGTAATTAAGTCTAAGCGCCTTCTCCCTATGCATGGGACGAGGGCGTTTTTTCTGTGTACTTCGTCGCGATTTATCCAAATACATACATAATAAATCCCTCCTATTCAGGCATACTACAATTGTAAAGTCTACGGAAGGAGAAATTCCGAATGCAAAAATTCAAACAAATACGCGGGTTAGCCATCGTTCTTATTCTCACCCTAACACTAACCGCCTGTATGTCCGAACAGCAGACATCTTCTGCACAACCTGATTATAAAGAAATGAAAGCCATGGTCGTCGATATTCTAAAGACGGAAGAAGCCCAAAAAGCGATTCAACAATCTAGCGGATCCAGCGGCAGCACGCAAATGCAAATGTTAAGCAGCCCCGTAGGCAAAGAACAGATTCGAACAGCGGTAAAAGATACATTAACTTCCCCAGAATATAATAAGGAACTAGAGAAGATAATGAAGGATCCTAAATTTGCAGGAGAATTCGCGAGCGCGATTAACAAGGACAATAAAAAAATACACAAAGAGCTCATCAAAGATCCCGTGTACCAGCAATCGGTCGCAGATATACTCAAGTCTCCTGATCTATCCAAAATGTATCTAGATCTCACGAAAACACCAGAATTTCGGAAGCAAGTCATGACCATCGTCAAAGATTCTATGTCAAGTCCACTGTTCAAAATGCAAGTCATGGAGCTCCTTACCAAAGTTGTTCAAGAAGAGCTGCAGCCGAAGCAAGAACAAGGGAAGAAAAAAGGCGGCGGTGGTGGCGGTGGTCAAGGCGGCGGCGAAGGTGGTGGAGGCGAAGGAGGCGGTGGTGGAGGCGGTGGGCAGTAAACTTTTGCCTACATATAACTCAAAAGGTTGAGCATCAGCTCAACCTTTTTCATTTTTCTGTATAATTTGCTTCGCAATATCATCATAGATCCGGCCCGTCTCTGTATTGGCACGATAAACTGAAGGCGAGAAGTCTGGCTCTGACGGATGATTATCCGGCGCCCCAAGCGGAATCTGTGCGAGCAAGTCACAATTCAAGGATTCTGCAAGGCGCGCACCGCCTCCACGCCCAAATATGTAATCCTTATGTCCGCAATCTCCACATGCATAGTAGGACATATTCTCAACAACACCTATAATCTCATGCTTCGTATGGATAGCCATTGTACCAGCTCTAGCCGCAACAAATGCCGCTGTCGCATGTGGTGTCGTTACAATAATTTCTTGACTCTGCGGTAACATTTGGTGGACATCCAGCGCAATATCTCCGGTCCCTGGTGGCAAATCTAAGAGCATATAATCAAGTTCGCCCCAGTTCACTTCTTGGAAAAAGTTGCGCAGCATTTTGCCGAGCATCGGACCGCGCCATACAATCGGACTGTTATCTTCTACGAAGAAACCCATGGAAATTACTTTAACGCCAAATCGTTCAATTGGAATGATACGTTCATTCACAATTTCAGGTCGTTCTTCAATACCCATCATATCGGGTACACTGAACCCATAGATATCAGCATCGATAATACCTACTCTACAACCTTGCCGTGCAAGTGCTGCCGCGATATTCACTGTGACTGTTGATTTACCTACGCCGCCCTTGCCACTCGCGATCGCAATAAACTTGGTACTGGATTCTGGGTGCAGGAGTGGATGGCTCTCCATACCGGCTCCATGACCTTTTGGCGGCTCCTGTTGTCCTAGTTGGCTTCTACTCCCTGCTGCCTCAGCTTTTTCATACTCAGACATCATTCTAAACCGTACGTGGATATCCTGTATTCCTGCTTCTGTTAATTTCTCACGGATCTGACGTTCTAATTGAAATCGATGCTGCTCCTGCTCCGACGAAGTGACGACCGTTAAGGATACTTTGTTTTCTTTCGCCATAATATCCCGGACATATTGATGTTCGACAATATTCTGACCTGTTATAGGGTCAACGATATCTCGTAATGCTTCAAGCACTTGTTCTTTAGCCCCCATGATGCCAGCACCTCTACTTTATGGAATGGTTAACTACTCAGCTTGATTATAGCATAAATCTTCCTAAGGTTTGCCAATCTGTTCACCTGAGATATACCGAAGTATCCCTGTGTAGATGGAAGCAGATACTCTGCGTTGATACTTCTCGTCTGCGAGCAATTGCGACTCTTGCGGATGCGATAGAAATCCCACTTCCACGAGGGCTGTTGGAATCTGTAGCGCCTTCAATAAATAAACATTCGTCGTGACAATCTTGGCGACACGATCTGTATTCTCCAGATTTCGCTTCATCTCCGTCTGAATAAATTTGGCAAGCCGCTCGTTCTCTGGATTATTGGAGGTAAAGAAGGTTTGAGCTCCACTCCATCGATTCGACGGGAAGCTATTCATATGAATACTAATGAGAAGATCAACCTTCTGCTTCTCAATAATCTCCACACGACGATGCAAATCCTCCGTTTTTCGCTTACGAAGCTTGGTTGTCCCTTCTTGTGCCAGATCGTAATCCCCTTCACGCGTCAACACAACAACCGCACCGGCCTGCTGCAGGAAGTCTCTTAAATAGAGAGCGATCGTTAAATTTATATCTTTCTCGATGACACCTTGCTTGCTTACAGCTCCCCCATCAGGGCCTCCATGTCCTGCATCAATCGCAATCACTTTACCGGATAAAGGTAGAGTCCAGTAAGTCCATGTTTTCGTTGAAGGCACTTCATATGTAAAAATAACGGTTAACAGGACGAGCAAACACGCCGCGATAATCCATTTTTTAAAATCGCGAAGTTGAATCAGGATCACAGTCTTCTTACGATGCCCACTTCTTTTCCCCATAAAAAAACCACCTCCGTTCCCATACAGACTCCTAATCATCTATATGGGACGAGGTGGACAAATATACCGTTTAAGTTGTTACTTGCTCAGCCATGCCTTCAATTAATATTTTGGCGACAACCGGTCTCGAGAATTCAGGTGGAGGACAAATGCCGTCACGCAGCAAAGCGCGTACCTTCGTCCCCGATAACGTTAAGTGATCTTCTTTGGGATGTGGACAAGTTTTGCTGGAAGCCATATTGCCACATGTCGTGCAGAAGAAACTATGCTCGAAGAACAATAAAGTTATCCCCAGCTCTTCTGAGGTGAAATTGCTGAATATCTCTTGCGCTTCATACGTACCATAGTAGTCCCCAACGCCCGCATGATCACGGCCGACGATAAAGTGTGTACAACCGAAGTTCTTGCGTACCATCGCATGGAAAATTGCTTCTCTCGGTCCTGCATAGCGCATCGCAGCTGGGAATACACCGAGGAAAGTTCGATCCTGTGGATAATAATTCTCGAGAAGGGCTACATAGCTCTTCATCCGTACATTTGCCGGAACATCATCGGACTTCGTCTCACCTACAAGTGGGTTCAAGAATAATGCATCCACAATTTCCATTGCGCTCTTCTGGATATATTCATGTGCACGATGTACAGGATTACGAGTCTGGAAGCCTACAACGGTTCTCCATCCCTTCTCAGCGAAGATTTGACGTGTCTCAGCCGGATCGTAATAGAACTCCCGAAACTTCTCAGGTTGTGGTCGGTTGAGTACAACGATATCCCCGCCTACATAGATATTCGAGCGCTCAAGCAGCTTCTGCACACCAGGATGCGCCGTGTCATCTGTCTTGAATACTTGCTTCGCTTCATAAGCGTGATCCACAGTATAAACACTATCAATGTGGATAATCCCATAAATCACATCATCCAGCTCACCTACGAGCGCGACTTGTTCACCTGTGGATAACAATTTAGCTTGTACGGGATCCACAGATAGCGTAATCGGGATACTCCACACCGTTCCATCTGCGAGACGCATCTGGTCTACGACAGTGCGATAATTCTCTTCGTTCATAAACCCTGACAATGGTGAAAAAGCACCTACACCGATTAGATCTAAATCCGAAATGGTCCACGTATTGATACGAATGGATTGCAAGGATGCTGCTTGAGCTAGCAAACGTTCCCGTTCTTCACCATTTACGACACGGTTGATCAATTTGCCGCCATGCGGTTGAATAGTAGTCATTAACGCTGTCCCCCTCGATTCTTAGCCCTTATTTATGCAAACCGCATTCGGTCTTCTCATGCCCTGACCAACGTCCTGCACGTGGATCTTCACCTGGCATGACTTGGCGCGTACAGTAGGAGCAGCCAATGCTCGGATAATGTTGATCATGCAAAGGATTATAGATCACATCGTTCGCACGAATGTAATTCCATACGTCTTCTGAAGTCCAATGCGCTATCGGGTTAAATTTAATGAGTCCAAATTTATAATCATATTCGATTTTCTTCGCGTTCGCCCGCGTCGGTGCCTGATCCCGGCGGATACCTGTAATCCAAGCGTCATACTTGCCCAAAATCTCCGTTAACGGCTCCACTTTACGGATGTTACAGCATTCATTCGGAGCAGATTTCCACAATTCTTCGCCATACTTCTCAGCTTGCTCTACAGGTGTCAATTTCGGGAATGCACGAACAAATTCGAGGTTATAGCGTTCTGCTAATCGATCTCTTGTTGCATAGGTCTCAGAGAAATGAAAATCGGTATCCAGATAAAAAATGTCCGTCTTCGGACTGATCCGCTGCAGCATATCAACAAGTACGACATCTTCCGCACCAAAGCTGCAAGCAAACGTCATGTTAGGGAATGTTGTAACAGCCCATTCTAAAATAGCTTCAGGACTTGCACTTTCAAGTTCCACTGCTTTCTGCTCAACCAATGCTTCTTTCTCAAATAAGTTCATACGTATACTCCCTCTTCGCACTTAATTTCAATTCCGAGTAAACATCTATGAATATAATAATTATATTATAATTCTTGCCAGTTAAATGTCAATCCTTTTCCTTTGAAATTACTGGGCTATTTAGCATATCTATTCGATTGTGAATAAAGTGTGCATAGACGAAATAGGTGTCATTTTCAGGATGTGGATAAAAGTCGACGAGGTGTATGGAAGATGAATGATTGTGGATAAATGCAAAAAACACCTTTCCTGCCGAAGCAAGAAAGGTGTTCGATGAATAATATTAACGTTTGGAGAATTGTGGCGCGCGACGAGCTGCTTTAAGACCGTATTTTTTACGCTCTTTCATACGAGGGTCACGAGTCAAGAATCCTGCTTTTTTAAGCGATGGACGGAACTCAGGGTCTGCTTTAAGCAATGCACGGGAGATACCGTGACGAATTGCTCCTGCTTGACCAGACATACCGCCACCATGAGCGATAACAAGAACATCGTACTTTGACAATGTTTCTGTTAGGTTCAAAGGTTGTTTTACGATCAATTTCAATGTTTCCAAACCGAAATATTCGTTGATATCACGTTTATTGATTAGGATACGTCCTTCACCCGGTACAAGGCGAACACGAGCTACCGAATGTTTACGACGACCTGTACCATAGTATTGTACTTGTGCCATGAAACTGTCCTCCTTTTTTATTAACCGCGAAGTTCGTAAACTTCTGGTTTTTGTGCTGCGTGTGGATGTTCGGAACCTGCATATACTTTCAATTTAAGCTTCATTGCGTTACCAAGACGGTTCTTAGGAAGCATGCCGTGAATAGCTTGTTCCAATACGCGCTCTGGGAACTTTTTGATCATATCTTGAGCAGGAGTTACTTTCAAACCGCCGGAGTAAAGGGAGTGACTGTAGTAGTTCTTGTCTGTCATTTTTTTACCCGTTAGAACGATTTTCTCTGCATTGATGATAACTACAAAATCTCCTGTATCTACATGTGGAGTAAATTGTGGTTTGTGTTTACCGCGAATCAGGCTAGCAGCTTCAGTCGCAAGACGACCAAGTGTTTTACCTTCAGCGTCAATGATGTACCATTTACGCTCAACTTCATTTGGCTTCGCCATATATGTGCTACGCATTGAATAGATCCTCCTTATATTGTGGAAAAGCAAATTTCCGATTTATATTCGTTCATTATTATCGTTGTTATATCTGTTTTTTCAAAAGTAATCTTAAATGGGGCTGTGGGAAAGCCATTAAGAAAACACAAGCTTTATCTTACAATATTAAGGCCTAAAAAGCAAGCTATTTTTCCAGGTTTATGTCACTCAATTCATAACCGACTTCCCAGAGCGTCAAGCCGTGTGAAACAGCCGTAGGCCCCGCAGCTGCGCGATCCATCTGAGCGATGATTCCGGGTATATCCTCACTCTTAAACTTGCCTTGTCCAACTCGAAGCAAAGTTCCCATCATGATCCGCACCATGTGCTGAAGAAATCCATTTCCCGTCACATAGGTGTGAATGATACCTTGATCTCTTGTACCTGGAATCGCTGAACTAACATCGTGTTCCATCCACGCTTTATAAATCGTGCGAACATGACTGGCCTTCGTCGATTTACGGGAGGCAAACGAAGTGTAGTCAAACGTTCCTACCATATGCGTTAACGCTTTACGCATTTCTTCGATGTCTAGTTTCGTAGGATGATGAAATTCATAAGATCGGTTGAAGACATCAGGAAAAGCATTTGCGTTAATCGTATAGCGGTACGTCTTCCAATGCGCGCTGTAGCGCGAATGGAACGACATAGGCACTTCTTGAGCGGACCGAATAACGATATCGTTCGGGAGCCGTGTATTGAGGGCAAGACACCATCGTTCAATGGGGATCGCCGATTGCGTCTCGAAATTAAAGACCTGCGCCCGTGCATGCACACCGGCGTCTGTACGGCCAGAAGAGATGATCTTCACCGTCTCGCCGGTCAGCGCTCGGATCGAGGCTTCAATATAATCTTGAATGGTATTCTCGCCAGGCTGCGTCTGGAAGCCGTGGTAACGAGTTCCGTCGTAGCTGACGACCATAAAAAGATTACGCATGCGGATCCCCTCCCGATGATGTATTACATAGCTTCGAAGCGTTAATGTGCATCTAAGATGTGTTCTTCGAAGCGCAAGAGCGCTGCAGAGCAGCCGCTCTCACTCAAAGATCTTAAGCGTTCCCGCACGACTTCAAGCGTGTTCTGTAAACCTAAGCCGGTGCCGTGAGGCATTCGGTTTAGGTTTGCAGGACAGACGCGGTCCCCCACCCCAAGCCGCCATCGAAGCACCCAAAAGTACCACCGATGAGCGACAGTTAAACGGGAGTCCAGAGGGCAGAGCCCTTTGGGGTCCCTCTTCCTGAGGAGGAAGGGGGATTTAGGGGGATGGTCGAAAAAGACCTTTATGCACATCGAGGACAGGAGTCCCCAATGTGCAAAAGAAAAAAGGGCTTGTTCAGAATCCGAGGATTCTGTCCACCCTTTCTCATAAGGTCAATTAAGCACGATCCACTAATTCTAAGTAAACCATAGGAGCTGAGTCTCCACGACGAGGCCCCAGTTTTAGAATACGAGTGTATCCACCTGGACGCTCCGAGTAACGAGTGGCTAATTCCGAGAACAATTTTTGGATTGCATCTTGCTCACCGTTAATGGATTCGCGACGAACGTAAGCTGCTACTTGACGACGCGCGTGAAGATCACCTTGCTTCGCTTTTGTAATCAGCTTTTCAGCGATCGAACGAACTTCTTTCGCTTTTGCTTCAGTCGTTTGAATGCGCTCATATAAGAACAAGTCAGTAACCAAGTCACGGAACAATGCCTTACGTGCGCTAGAGTTACGACCTAACTTTTGGTATGCCATATTTTTCCCCTCCTTGCTGCAACTAAGATTAGTCTTCCATCCGTAAACCCAAACCTAGTTCTTCGAGTTTCTCCTGAACTTCTTCCAAAGATTTGCGTCCGAGGTTACGGACTTTCATCATATCTTCTTCCGTTTTCGTGATCAACTCTTGAACGGTGTTGATACCAGCGCGTTTCAAGCAGTTATAAGAACGAACGGAAAGATCGAGTTCCTCGATAGTCATCTCTAGAACTTTTTCTTTCTTATCCTCTTCTTTTTCAACCATGATTTCTGCATCTTTCGCTTCGTCCGTCAATCCAACGAAGAGCATCAAATGCTCTGTTAAGATTTTCGCTCCAAGGCTCACTGCTTCTTCAGGTCGAATACTACCATCAGTCCACACTTCGAGGGTCAGTTTGTCATAATTCGTTACTTGCCCGACACGAGTGTTCTCAATCGTGTAGTTCACACGTGAGATTGGCGTGTAGATCGAATCTACTGGAATCACACCAATTGGTTGATCCTCAGATTTGTTACGATCTGCTTGCACATAACCGCGGCCACGATTTGCAAAGATACGCATGTGCAAACGTGAACCAGGCGATAGTGTTGCAATGTGAAGATCTGGGTTTAAGATTTCAACATCACTATCAGCGCGAATGTCTCCAGCTGTTACCGGACCCTCACCTTCCGCATCAATCTCCAACACTTTTTCTTCGTCGGAATGAATTTTAAGCGATAGGCCTTTTAGGTTTAGAATGATTTCCGTTACGTCTTCAATGACGCCCGGAATCGTCGAGAACTCATGAAGCACACCATCGATTTGCACCGATGTTACTGCTGCACCTGGAAGCGATGATAGTAGAATACGACGCAAAGAGTTACCAAGCGTTGTACCATAACCACGCTCAAGCGGTTCTACAACGAATTTCCCGTAAGTCCCTTCATCATTGAGATCAACGGTTTCTATTTTCGGCTTTTCGATTTCAATCACTGAATTACCCTCCTTCAAAACGTCGTTCCGTTTGAAACCTTTTTTTCAGTCGAGTCATGTAGTATGCCTAAACAACCATTATTTACAAGTTGCTAGTAAATTATACCACACTAAGGTCTGCCATTAGACACGACGACGTTTTGGCGGGCGGCATCCGTTATGCGGGATAGGAGTAACGTCTTTGATCATGTTAACTTCAAGACCTGCTGCTTGCAAAGAGCGGATTGCCGCTTCGCGACCAGCACCTGGACCTTTAACCATAACCTCAACAGATTTCATCCCGTGTTCCATTGCTGCTTTCGCTGCAGATTCTGCTGCCATTTGCGCTGCGAATGGAGTACTTTTACGCGATCCTTTGAATCCAAGACCGCCTGAGCTCGCCCAAGAAATTGCATTTCCGTGCGGGTCAGTAATCGTTACGATCGTGTTGTTGAACGTAGAACGAATATGAGCAACGCCGGATTCAATATTCTTGCGATCACGACGTTTCGTACGTACGACTTTTTTCGGTTTAGCCATGTCTGTTATCCTCCCTTCTTATTTCTTTTTATTCGCTACAGTACGACGAGGACCTTTACGCGTACGAGCGTTAGTTTTTGTACGTTGTCCACGAACAGGAAGCCCACGACGGTGACGAACACCACGGTAGCAACCAATCTCGATTAAACGTTTAATATTCAAACTGATTTCACGACGAAGGTCACCTTCAACCTTGATCGTTTTGTCGATTACCTCACGAAGTTTACTAACTTCGTCCTCTGTTAAGTCGCGAACACGAGTGTTCACATCAATGCCTGTTGTGCTTAGGATTTTCTGGGAAGTTGTTCTTCCGATACCGAAAATGTAAGTTAAGGCGATCTCAACGCGCTTATCACGTGGCAAATCCACACCAGCTATACGTGCCATTTTACGCTACACCCCCTTCTTAACCTTGTTTTTGTTTGTGCTTAGGATTTTCGCAAATTACCATTACGTTCCCTTTGCGGCGAATGACTTTGCATTTTTCGCAAATTGGTTTTACAGAAGGTCTCACCTTCATGTTAATTACCTCCTAAAAGTTTCTGCAATAGAAACTGGATTACACGATATAGATCCGGGACCTATTTGCGGTACGTTATACGACCTCTGGATAAATCATAAGGTGATAACTGTATGACCACTTTGTCTCCTGTTAGGATACGAATGAAGTGCATCCGCAACTTACCAGAAACGTGGGCAAGAATTTGATGACCATTCTCCAGCTCAACTTTAAACATTGCATTCGGCAACGGTTCAATAACCGTTCCTTCTACTTCAATGACATCTTCTTTAGCCACAGTTATTCTCCTTTCTGTGCATGATTTGCGGTGGTTGCAATAAACTTGGAAATCGCAAAACGAAGTTTCCCGTTCGTTACCCGACCGCTCTCGTCTAAACTGTTAACAACTTCAGCACTTATTTCACTCAACAATTGCAAATGTATGAGGTTCTTCTTCTTAGGCTGGTCAAACTTTCGTTTGTCCCCATCAGCTAGGAGTATGAACTTGGAATCAACGATTCCGACGATAACCGCATATTGTCCAGCATCACGACCTCGTAAGATTTGAACGATCTGACCGATTTGGGGCACTTGATTGTTATTCACATTCATCACCTAGCTATCTAGTCTCGTCAAAATTTCTAAGCCATCCTCTGTAACAGCAACGGTGTGTTCAAAGTGAGCACAAATATCGCCGTTCAACGTTACAACCGTCCAATTATCTTGTAACGTCTTCACATACCGTTCGCCCGCAATGACCATCGGCTCAATAGCCAAGACCATGCCAGGCTTCAACCTCGGACCGCGATCGGGAGTACCATAGTTCGGAATCTGAGGTTCTTCATGGAGGTTCTCTCCAATGCCGTGCCCTACATATTCACGAACAACTGAAAAACCGGCATCTTCAATGCAGCGTTGAATCGCGTAAGAAATTGTATATAAACGAACATCCGGTTTGACAAGCGCGAGTCCAGCATACAAGGATTGTTCTGTTACCTCTAAGAGTTTCTTAGCTGTGTCAGAAATTTCACCAACCGGATAGGTCCATGCCGAATCGCCATGGTAACCACGATACTGAGCCCCGATGTCAATACTTATGATGTCGCCCTCGTTTAATTTCCGATCGCCGGGTATGCCATGAACCAACTCTTCATTGACTGAAGCGCAAATGCTTCCAGGAAAACCATTGTAGCCTTTGAAAGAAGGTGTAGCATTCTGACTTCGAATATAGTTCTCCGCGATTGCGTCTAACTCTCGAGTCGTAATGCCTGGTTGAACGGATTTTGACATCAAACGATGCGTTTCCGCAACAATCCTACCTGCTTCCTTCATGAAGCCTAACTCCACTTCAGACTTACAAATGATCATTACGTCTAACCTCTCAGTAAAGATACAATCTCCGAAGTAACTGTATCGATTTCTTTCTCCCCGTCCACTTGGCGAAGCAGCCCCTTAGCGTCATAGTAAGCTAATAATGGCGCCGTTTTGTTGATATACTCATCAAGACGCGTACCCACTTTTTCTTCCGAGTCGTCCGAACGTTGGTACAATTCGCCGGAGCATTTATCACATACGCCGGATTGTTGTGGTGGATTGAAAATGACATGGTAGGTAGCGCCGCATGATTTACAAATCCGACGGCCTGTTAAGCGCGCAAGTAGTAAATCGCGATCCACCTTTAGGTCAATGACATGATCGAGTTTACGACTCATCGACGTAAGGATATCATCCAAAGCTTCGGCTTGAGATAGTGTTCTAGGGAATCCATCAAGTAGGAATCCTTTCTCACAATCTGTCTGCGCGAGTCTTTCACGAACGATCCCAATCGTCACATCATCGGGTACAAGCAAACCTTGATCAATATATTCTTTGGCTTTAATACCAATAGGAGTACCTTGCTTCATCGCTAGACGAAATGCATCGCCCGTCGAAATGTGGGGAACACCGAATTCATTGACAACACGTTCTGCCTGCGTTCCTTTTCCTGCCCCAGGAGGCCCCATGAAAAGAATGTTCATTGAACTTCATCCTCCTCTTAACGAAGAAACAGCACAATAGGTGCCAGAGCGAATGCCGCGAACGGTCTCGCACAGGAACCTATTGACTATTTGTTAATGAAACCTTTGTAGTGGCGTTTCATTAATTGGCTTTCGATTTGCTTCATCGTATCCAAAGCAACCCCAATAACGATCAGTAGGGATGTTCCCCCGATTTGCACGGATTTAGGCAATCCGGCAAGTGCACCGAAAAATACAGGGAGAATCGAAACTGCCGCTAAGAAGATCGCACCAGATAACGTAATTCTCGACATGACTTTCGTCAAGTACGAAGAAGTTGGTTTACCTGGACGGATACCAGGAATGTATCCACCGTTCTTTTTCATCTGGTCTGCCATCTGAACGGGATTGATCTGCACGAATGTGTAGAAGAATGTAAATCCAACGATCATCAGGACATAAAGAACCATGCCGAGCGGTTTGTCATGCGAGAAGTTCTGGATAACCCAAGTTGCCCAAGGCTTATCAGCCCAGAACTGTGCAATTGTAATCGGGAACATCAAAAGTGAGGATGCGAAGATTACCGGAATAACCCCTGCGCCGTTCACTTTGAGTGGAATATGTGTATTTTGTCCACCGTACATTTTGTTCCCTACAACACGCTTTGCATATTGTACTGGAATTTTACGTACACCCTGCTGGATAAAGATTACACCCACGATTACCGCGAGGATCACAAGCAAAATAAGAATCACTTTCGTAATACTAAAGAACGTATTTGCTGTAGCATCCGCAAATTCTGCTGTGTAGATCTCACGCATCATTTCTGGGAATCTGGATACGATACCCGCGAAAATCAGAATTGAAATCCCGTTGCCGATGCCCTTCTCTGTAATTTGCTCACCGAGCCACATGAGGAAGGATACACCTGCTGTTAATACAATCGCAATAACGAGATACGTCGTTATACTTGCATTTGGAACCATTGTGAAGTTATACAATCGGTTAAACCCGATTGCTGTACCGTATGCTTGGATAAGACCAAGTATTACGGTACCATAACGAGTAATTTGGGCGAGTTTACGTTTACCGAGCTCGCCTTCTTTAGCCCATTCTGCGAACTTCGGAATGACATCCATCGACAGAAGCTGTACGATGATGGATGCTGTGATATATGGCATAATCCCGAGAGCAAAGATAGAAAAATGGAACAATGCACCACCAGAGAATGTGTTCAGCAAGCCGAACAAGTCACTGCCCTGTTGGCCAGCCATTGTGAAAACCGATTTGTCGACACCCGGTACTGGAATAAAAGCACCAATACGGTAAACGATCAAAATCATTAGTGTAAATAAGATTCTTTTTCTAAGGTCTTCAACTCGCCATATATTGGACAGCGTTTTAAACATTAGATCACCTCGGTTTTACCGCCGGCAGCCTCGATTTTCTCTACCGCAGATTGAGAGAACTTATTTGCTTTAACAGTAAGTTTTACAGTAACCTCACCGTTTCCTAGAACCTTGATTCCAGCTTTAGGATTGTTTACAATACCGCGCTCCATAAGTACCTCTGGAGTCACTTCAGTACCTTCTGCAAAGTTGTTAAGTTCCTCGATGTTTACAATAGCAAACTCTTTACGAGTAGGGTTATTGAAACCGCGTTTCGGCAAGCGACGATATAGTGGATTTTGTCCACCTTCGAAACCTGGGCGCACGCCACCGCCAGAACGAGCGTTTTGACCTTTGTGACCGCGACCCGATGTTTTACCCGTGCCGCTCGAAGTACCGCGACCTACGCGCTTGCGTTCTTTGCGGGCACCTGGAGAAGAAACAAGTTCATGTAACTTCATCGTTCGTTGCACCTCCTTTATAGTTCTAAACATTCATGTATTTAAGCTTAAGCTTCAACTTCTTGAACAGAAACCAAGTGGTTAACTTGGTTAACCATTCCACGAATCGCCGGGCTATCGTTATGAACAACAGTTTGGTTGATTTTACGCAATCCAAGGCTGTTGACCGTTTTACGTTGTGTTTCCGGACGACCAATCAAACTGCGAACGAGGGTAACTTGTAATTTAGCCAACGTGAATCCCTCCTTAACCTAACAGTTCTTCTACGGTTTTACCGCGCAATTTAGCAACATCTTCGGCACGTTTCAAGCGAGACAAGCCTTCAAGTGTTGCATTCACCATATTCATGGAGTTCGAAGAACCTAAAGATTTTGTTAAAATATCGCCTACACCAGCAAGCTCAAGAACCGCACGAACCGGTCCGCCTGCGATAACTCCAGTACCTTCAGAAGCTGGCTTCAAAAGAACATGGCCTGCTCCGAATTTGCCGTTAACAAGGTGAGGAATTGTTGTTCCTACGAATGGTACGTGGATCAGGTTTTTCTTAGCATCTTCGATACCTTTGCGGATCGCATCAGGTACTTCAGAAGCTTTACCGATTCCAGCGCCAACCCAACCTTTGCCGTCGCCGACAACTACTAGCGCACTAAAGCTGAAACGGCGTCCGCCTTTTACAACTTTCGCTACGCGATTAATATTTACAACTTTTTCAGTTAGTTCTAAAGTGTTCGGATCTACACGCAAGTCGTTTACCTCCTTATAAATTGATTAGAATTCAAGACCTGCTTCGCGAGCTGCGTCAGCCAATGCTTGAACCCGTCCATGATACAAATACCCGCCACGATCGAAAACAACTTGTACGTAGCCAGCTTCTTTCGCACGTTTAGCGACTAATTCGCCAACTTTACGAGCAGCTTCAACGTTACCACCGTTTCCAATTTGACCTTGTAATTCTTTATCCATTGTGGAAGCAGCAGCTACAGTTTTTCCAGTTACATCATCGATCAATTGTGCGTACACATGTTTCGATGAACGGAAAACGCTCAAACGCGGGCGAGTTGTTGTTCCTTCAATTTTCTTACGAACACGAAGGTGTCTTTTCAAACGAGCTTTGTTTTTATCTCCTTTGGTAATCATGCCTTGTTCACTCCCTTCTGTCTGCCATATGGCCCCAAGGGCCTTTAAGCTACAAGCAAAAGATCAACAATGATCTTATTTTTTCTTACCAGCTTTACCTTCTTTACGGATAATACGTTCGCCTTCGTACTTAATACCTTTACCTTTATACGGCTCAGGTTCACGAACGGAACGGATTTTCGCAGCATAAGCACCTACGCGCTCTTTGTCGATTCCTTTAACGATAATTTTCGTGTTGGAAGGAACTTCGAACTCGATGCCTGCTTCTGGTGTAATCTCAACTGGGTGAGAGTAACCAACGTTAAGAACGACTTTATCACCGGATTTATTCGCACGGTAACCTACGCCGACAAGCTCAAGGTTTTTAGAGAAACCTTCAGTTACACCACTAACCATGTTAGAAATGACCGAACGAGTTGTACCGTGTAATGAACGATGAAGTTTATTATCAGAAGGACGAACAATCGTGATCACGTTCTCCTCAACAGATACTGTCATATCTTTGTGGACTTCACGAGTTAATGTTCCTTTAGGTCCTTTAACTGTAATGTTGCTGTTATCTAAAGTGACTGTTACGCCACTTGGTACTGTAATTGGTTTGCGACCAATACGAGACATATGTTGCACCTCCTATCTTTACGGTTGTATTACCAAACGTAGCAGACTACTTCTCCGCCGGATTTCGTTTGACGAGCTTCTTTATCTGTCATAACTCCTTTGGATGTGGAGATAATCGCAATACCTAGTCCGCCTAATACGCGAGGAACTTCATTGCTCTTCGTGTATACGCGTAGACCTGGCTTACTGATTCTCTTCAAACCGGAGATGACACGTTCATTGTTAGAGCCGTATTTCAAGAAAATACGGATAATCCCTTGTTTGTTATCTTCGATATATTCTGCGTCGCGGATGAAACCTTCACGCTTAAGGATTTCTGCGATTTGCTTCTTAATAGTCGAAGCAGGCATTTCAACCGTCTCATGACGCACTACGTTCGCGTTGCGAATGCGTGTTAGCATATCTGCAATCGGATCTGACATAACCATAAGTGTAAACCTCCTTCCCGTTGTAGGGTGATTACCAACTTGCTTTTTTAACGCCAGGGATCTGGCCTTTATACGCTAATTCGCGGAAACAAATCCGGCAAATTTTAAATTTCTGTAATACGGAATGTGGGCGACCACAACGCTCGCAACGTGTGTAAGCACGTACTTTATATTTCGGTGTGCGTTGTTGTTTAACTTTCATCGAAGTTTTTGCCACTTATTTTTGCACCTCCTGCAAACTTGTGTACCAAGTTATCCTCGTAAGGATTATTTTACGAAAGGCATGCCAAGTTGAGTTAACAACTCGCGGGACTCTTCGTCAGTTTTAGCTGTTGTTACGATAACGATATCCATACCGCGTACTTTATCAACTTTATCGTATTCAACCTCTGGGAAAATTAATTGCTCTTTCAAACCAAGTGTGTAGTTACCGCGACCATCAAATGCTTTGTTCGATACACCGCGGAAGTCACGTACACGAGGAAGCGTAATGTTGAACAATTTGTCTAAGAAGTAGTACATACGCTCGCCACGAAGTGTTACTTTAACACCGATTGGCATATTCTCACGAAGTTTGAATCCAGCGATGGATTTCTTCGCACGAGTAATAACCGGTTTTTGACCTGCGATTAACTGCATGTCCGCTACTGCTGCATCAAGCACTTTGGAGTTAGCAACTGCGTCGCCCACACCCATGTTGATTACAACTTTCTCGATTTTCGGTACTTGCATTACCGTCGAGTAGTTAAACTTCTGCATTAACGCTGGCGTAATTTCATTTAAGAAACGCTCTTTCATTCTTGCTGCCATGTTACATGGACCTCCTTTCTTTCAAAAGTGGATTAGTCGATAACTTCTCCGGATTTTTTCGCTACGCGAACTTTTTTACCGTTATCCAATACTTTGTATCCGATACGTGTTACGCCGCCGCTCTTAGGATCCACGTGCATGACGTTCGATACGTGAACTGGAGCTTCTTGCTCGATAATTCCGCCTTGTGGATTCGCTTGAGATGGCTTCGCATGCTTCTTGATCATGTTTACACCTTCCACAAGAACGCGGTTTTCGCGAGGATATGCTGCGATAACGCGACCTTTTTTGCCTTTATCTTTACCCGAAATAACAATAACCGTATCGTCTTTTTTCACGTGCAATTTATTGTTATGAGATTCGAGAACCTTCTTCAATCTCGGCATTTCGTTACACCTCCTGTTTCTTGCAACAAGCAAGTCGATCTGTTCATGTCCCTAATCATAGGGAATTAGATTACTTCAGGAGCCAAGGAAACGATTTTCATGAAGTCTTTGTCGCGAAGTTCGCGAGCAACAGGTCCGAAAATACGAGTTCCGCGTGGTCCTTTATCGTCCTTAACAACAACCGCTGCATTCTCGTCAAATGCGATGTAAGATCCGTCTTTACGACGTACAGAACGCTTCGTACGTACGATAACAGCTTTTACAACATCACCCTTTTTGACAACGCCGCCTGGTGTTGCTTGTTTGACAGAACATACAATTACGTCACCAATGTGGCCAACACGACGTCCTGTGCCACCTAATACACGGATACACATTAATTCTTTTGCACCAGAGTTATCAGCGACAGCTAAACGTGTAAATGGTTGAATCATTCAAATTTCCTCCTTTCGGGAAAATGAGCCGTCCTTAGATGATTACTGCTTTCTCGATAATTTCAACGAGTCTCCAGCGTTTATCTTTGGAGATTGGACGAGTTTCCATGATTTTAACGGAATCGCCAATTTTTGCTTCATTATTCTCATCATGCGCTTTAAATTTCTTCGTATATTTAATACGCTTGTGATACAAATCATGCATTTTGTATGTTTCAACAGCAACAACGATTGATTTATCCATCTTGTCACTTACCACTTTACCGATTTGCACTTTACGAGCATTACGTTCTTCGCTCATATTCTGCCTCCTTCCTGAATCCAATATGTCTGATGTTACCTATGACATATGTTTCAATTAACTGATGATCCCAAGTTCTCTTTCACGTAATACGGTTTTAGCACGAGCTATTTCTTTACGCACATCACGGATCCGAGTCGGGTTATCAAGCTGACCAGTCGCTAATTGAAAACGGAGATTAAAGAGTTCTTCTTTAAATCCGGCAATTTTTTGTTCGATCTCAGCAGTGGTTAAGTTGCGAAGTTCATTAGCTTTCATTTGCTTCACCACCCAATTCTTCTCGTTTCACAAACTTAGTTTTGCATGGCAGTTTGTGAGCCGCAAGACGCATTGCTTCACGAGCAATCTCTTCGGAAACACCAGCAAGTTCAAACATGATCTTACCAGGTTTAACTACTGCCACCCATTTTTCTACGTTACCTTTACCGGAACCCATCCGCACCTCTAGAGGCTTTTGAGTAATCGGTTTATCTGGGAAAATTTTGATCCAAACTTGACCGCCACGTTTAATGTAACGAGTCATCGCGATACGAGCTGCTTCGATTTGGCGGTTAGTAATCCATGTAGGTTCCATAGCTACCAAACCGTATTGTCCGAAGTTAAGCTCAGTGCCGCCTTTAGCGCGACCTCTCATGTTACCGCGTTGTTGCTTACGATGCTTGACACGTTTAGGTACCAACATGATTAGTTTCCTCCTTCCTCAACAGCCTTTTTCTTAGCTGCAGGAAGAACTTCACCACGATAGATCCATACTTTTACGCCGATACGGCCGTAGGTTGTATGTGCTTCAGCTGTACCATAGTCGATATCTGCACGAAGCGTATGAAGTGGAACAGTTCCTTCACTGTAGCCTTCTGAACGAGCAATCTCAGCGCCGCCAAGACGACCGCTAACTGCTGTTTTGATTCCTTTTGCGCCTGAACGCATAGTTCTTTGGATCGCTTGTTTCAATGCACGACGGAAAGAAACGCGACGCTCCAATTGTTGTGCAATGCTCTCAGCAACCAAGATTGCATCAAGATCTGCATGTTTGATTTCGTTGATGTTGATGTGTACTTTCTTACCTTTAGAGATTTTAGCAATCTCAGTGCGAAGTACTTCAACTTCAGAGCCACCTTTACCGATAACCATACCTGGTTTCGCAGTGTGGATTGTTACATTCACACGGTTAGCTGCTCTCTCGATCTCGATACGAGAAACAGAAGAGTCTTTCAATTTATTCTTGAGGTATTCACGGATTCTAACATCCTCCAACAAAAGATCTCCGAAATCTTTGTCTGCATACCATTTGGATTCCCAATCACGAATAATACCTACACGTAATCCGACCGGATTTACTTTTTGACCCACACGTTATCCCTCCTTATTTCTCAGATACCACCAAAGTAATGTGGCTTGTTCTCTTGTTGATCCGGCTTGCACGTCCCATTGCACGAGGGCGGAAACGTTTCATTGTCGGACCTTGGTTAGCGAACACTTCAGTAACAACTAATTTATTAACATCCATGGAATAGTTGTGTTCTGCATTAGCAATTGCCGAGTTAAGCAACTTCTCTACTACTGGAGAAGCAGCCTTAGGCGTGTGACGAAGGATCGCGATCGCTTCGCCTGCTTGTTTGCCGCGGATCAAATCAATTACGAGTTGAACTTTACGAGCAGCAATTCGAACATTTCTTGCATGTGCTTTCGCTTGCATTGAGTAACCTCCTCTCAAACATTTAAAGGCTTATATTAGCGCTTGCCTGTTTTTTTATCGTCATCATGACCTTTGTACGTACGTGTTGGAGCAAATTCGCCTAGTTTGTGGCCAACCATATCTTCCGTTACATACACTGGCACATGTTTACGTCCATCGTAAACTCCGAAAGTGTGTCCGATGAATTGTGGAAAAATCGTAGAACGACGGGACCAAGTTTTGATCACGGTTTTCTTACCAGACGCATCCACTTCTTCAACCTTCTTCAACATATAACCATCGATAAATGGTCCTTTTTTAAGACTGCGACCCATGTGTAAATCCTCCCTTCACCAATCCATTCGTTCCGCTATTCAAGCGGAACGTGATGAATATAAGAATTTATCGTCATAAACATAAACTCTTATATTGTTAGGCAACCATATATTATTTCGTGCGACGACGAATGATATATTTATCAGAAGCTTTGTTCTTCTTACGTGTTTTGTAACCAAGAGTCGGTTTACCCCATGGAGACATCGGGGATTTACGTCCGATTGGAGCGCGACCTTCACCACCACCGTGTGGGTGATCGTTCGGGTTCATTACTACCCCACGAACTTCAGGACGTTTACCTAACCAACGATTACGACCAGCTTTACCGATTTTCACGAGCTCGTGATCTCCGTTACCTACAGATCCGATAGTTGCACGGCAAACTTTAAGCAATTTACGAACTTCGCCAGAAGACAAGCGAACGGAAACATAACGCTCTTCTTTACCAAGTAGTTGTGCTTCTGTACCAGCTGCACGTACTAATTGTCCACCTTTACCAGGTTGAAGCTCGATATTGTGGATAACTGTACCTACTGGAATGTTCTCAAGTGGAAGTGCATTACCGATTTTGATGTCAGCTGTTGGGCCAGACATAACTTCGTCTCCAACTTTCAAACCTTTAGGAGCGATGATGTAACGCTTTTCACCATCTGCATAGTTGATCAACGCAATGTTGGAAGTACGGTTCGGGTCATACTCGATTGTAGCAACGCGACCTGGTATTCCATCTTTAGTACGTTTGAAGTCAATGATACGGTATTTACGTTTGTGTCCACCACCATGGTGACGAATCGTAATTTTACCTTGGTTGTTACGACCGGCAGTCTTGCTAAGTGGCGCTAACAACGATTTCTCCGGTACATTCGTTGTGATTTCTTCGAATGTCGATACGGACATTGCACGGCGAGCCGGGGATGTCGGTTTATACTTTTTAATTGGCACGTAGTTTCCCTCCTTACTTTAGGAATGTAATTTATGCTTGTTCAAAAATTTCAATCGCTTTGCTGTCCGCGCTTAACGATACGATGGCTTTTTTCCACTCGGAAGTGTATCCGGAGTGACGTCCATAACGTTTCGGTTTCGCAGGAACACGCATTACGTTGACTTTTTTAACTTTTACGCCAAAAATAGCTTCAATCGCTTGCTTAACCTCGGTTTTGTTCGAACGCATATCAACTTCAAATGCATATTTCATTTCAGCCATATAGTCGCTCGTACGTTCCGTGATTACGGGGCGCTTGATAATATCGCGAGGATCCTTCATTACGCGAACACCTCCTCTACTTTCTGAACTGCTTCTTTCGTAATGATCAATTGATCATAAACCATTACGTCCAAAACGTTAATGCCGTCAGCTGCTACGAATTTAACACCAGGGATGTTACGAGCAGATAGAGCAACATTGTCATCATAGCTAGGTGTAACAACTAAAGCTTTGCGTTCTACTTTCAAGTTGTTCAAAATCGCTACGATATCTTTTGTTTTCGGTGCGTTCAATGCTAGTTGATCCAATACGATGATTTGATTTTCCAATACTTTGGAAGACAAAGCCGATTTGATCGCTAGACGACGAACCTTTTTAGGCAATTTAAAGGAGTAGCTGCGTGGTGTTGGTCCAAATACGATACCGCCGCCTTTCCATTGTGGCGCACGAATCGAACCTTGACGAGCACGTCCAGTTCCTTTTTGTTTCCATGGTTTACGACCACCGCCGCGAACCTCAGAACGTCCTTTAACTTTGTGAGTCCCTTGACGAACTGCAGCTTGTTGAAGCAATACTGCTTCATGCAACGCATGTACGTGTGGTTGAATACCGAACACTGTGTCCGCTAATTCAATTTCTCCAACCTGAGCTCCGCTCACGTTATACAAAGATACTTTTGGCATTTCTAGTTCCTCCTTCCTTTAGCGATTACTTCTTCACCGTGGATTTTATTTTCACGAAGCTGTTTTTCGCACCTGGAATGGAACCTTTAACGAGAATTACGTTACGTTCTGCATCCACACGAACAACTTCTAATTTTTGAATTGTAACAGTCTCAGCACCCATGTGACCTGGAAGGTGTTTACCTTTTGGTACGCGGTTCGCTTGAATCGAACCCATGGAACCTGGGCCGCGGTGGTAACGAGAACCGTGAGTCATAGGACCACGACTTTGTCCCCAACGTTTGATCGTACCCGTGAAACCTTTACCTTTGGAAATACCAGTTACGTCAACAAACTCGCCTGCTGCAAACAGATCAGCTTTCAATTCCTGGCCAACTTCATAAGTTGCGAAATCAACACCGCGGAATTCACGAACGTAGCGCTTAGGAGCCGTATTGGCTTTTTTAGCGTGTGCAGTTTCCGGTTTGTTAGCATTCTTCTTCTTGTCGACGAAACCAAGCTGAATTGCTTCGTATCCATCGTTCTCAAGATCTTTCTTCTGAAGAACCACACAAGGACCTACTTCGATTACAGTAACAGGCAATACGTTACCTTCAGGAGTAAATACTTGAGTCATTCCTAATTTTTTACCTAAGATACCTTTCATGTTGACACCTCATTCCCTTTCTTAATTACAACCTTGAATTACAATTTGATTTCGATATCTACACCGGACGGTAAATCCAAGCGCATAAGAGCATCCACAGTTTGTGGAGTTGGGTTAACAATGTCGATCAAACGCTTGTGTGTGCGTTGCTCGAATTGCTCCCGAGAATCCTTATACTTGTGTACCGCACGGAGAATAGTAATGATTTGTTTCTCAGTCGGAAGCGGAATCGGTCCGGATACACCTGCACCAGAACGTTTTGCCGTTTCAACGATTTTCTCTGCGGATTGATCAAGAATTCTGTGATCATAAGCTTTCAAACGAATACGAATTTTTTGCTTTGCCATTTTAGTCCCTCCTTCTATCGCCCAATTTGGTATCGGACATACTCCGTGAAAATTCTCCAACACACTCCCCATGGCAAAGGGGCCGGGTGTGTCAGCAACCTCTCACATCATCGCAACGTCTCAGAACAACATTAGTAATTATACATAAAATCATAGGCGATTGCAAGTAAAAATATCGAATGAAAATTTACATTCGACTTTCTTCTATATATATGGTTTATTCGAAGAAAAACAAAAGCCCACATCCGAAGACGTGGGCTTCTCAAATTCGTTAGACGAATTATTTGTTGATTGTAGCAACCGCACCTGCACCAACTGTACGTCCGCCTTCACGGATCGCAAAGCGAGTACCTTCTTCAATCGCGATTGGAGCGATCAAATCAACAGTTACAGTGATGTTATCACCAGGCATAACCATTTCAGTACCTTCTGGCAAGTTGATGATACCTGTTACGTCAGTTGTACGGAAGTAGAACTGTGGACGGTATCCAGTGAAGAATGGCTTATGACGGCCACCCTCTTCTTTTGTCAAAACGTAGATTTGAGCGGAAAAGTTAGTATGTGGTTTAACAGAACCTGTTTTAGCCAATACTTGACCACGCTCGATATCTTTACGGTCTACACCACGAAGAAGGGCACCGATGTTGTCACCCGCTTGAGCGGAATCGAGCAACTTACGGAACATTTCTACGCCTGTAACTACGCATTTGCGAGTTTCTTCAGCGATACCAACGATTTCAACTTCGTCTTGTACTTTAACAGTACCACGCTCTACACGACCTGTAGCAACTGTACCACGGCCAGTGATGGAGAATACGTCCTCGACAGGCATCAAGAAAGGCTTGTCAGTGTCGCGTTCTGGTTGTGGGATGTAAGTGTCGACTTGTTCGAACAACTCAACAATTTTGTCAGCCCATTCGCCATCAGGGTTTTGCAACGCTTCACGAGCAGAACCACGGATGATTGGAGTGTCGTCGCCTGGGAATTCGTATTCGCTAAGAAGGTCACGAATTTCCATTTCAACTAGCTCTAGCAACTCTTCGTCTTCAACCATGTCACATTTGTTCATGAACACAACGATGTATGGAACGCCTACTTGGCGGGACAACAAGATGTGCTCACGAGTTTGTGGCATAGGACCGTCGGAAGCGGATACTACTAGGATCGCTCCGTCCATTTGTGCTGCACCAGTGATCATGTTTTTAACATAGTCGGCGTGACCTGGGCAGTCAACGTGTGCATAGTGACGGTTAGGTGTTTCATACTCAACGTGTGCTGTCGAGATTGTGATACCGCGCTCGCGCTCTTCTGGAGCTTTGTCGATTTGGTCGAATGCTACTGCAGCACCGCCATATCTTTTGGACAATACAGTTGTGATTGCAGCTGTAAGAGTTGTTTTACCATGGTCAACGTGACCGATTGTACCGATGTTAACATGCGGTTTATTACGTTCAAACTTAGCCTTTGCCATTTGAAACGATGCCTCCTTAATATATAGGAAATTATATTTTTCCTCGCAGGGTTCAGACGAATCTTCAACCTACGGGGTTAGTAAACAAATATTAGCCTTTTTTGGATACGATCTCTTCAGCGATGCTGCGTGGTACTTCTTCATAGTGAGAAAGTTCCATTGCGAACACGCCGCGTCCTTGTGTACCGGAACGAAGAGTTGTGGAGTAACCGAACATCTCAGCAAGAGGTACCTTAGCACGGATAATTTGAGCTCCACCACGGGAATCCATACCTTCGATACGACCACGACGGGAGTTCAACATACCCATAACGTCGCCCATGTACTCTTCAGGAACTGTAACTTCAACTTTCATGATTGGCTCAAGAAGTACAGGGTTACATTTTTCTTTCGCCGCTTTAAGCGCCATGGAACCTGCAATCTTAAACGCCATCTCATTGGAGTCAACGTCATGATAAGATCCGTCAAAGACAGTAGCTTTAACATCAACAAGTGGGAATCCAGCGAGTACGCCGTTTTTCATCGCTTCTTCGATACCTGCAAGTGCTGGTGCAATGTATTCACGAGGAACCGATCCACCAACAACTTTACTTTCGAACTTGGAGCCTGCACCAGCTTCTTGTGGTTCGAACTCGACCCATACGTGACCGTATTGACCGCGACCACCAGACTGACGTACAAACTTACCTTCAACCTTAGCTGCAGTTTTGAATGTTTCACGGTAAGCAACCTGAGGTTTACCTACGTTTGTCTCCACTTTGAACTCGCGACGCATACGGTCAACGATGATATCAAGGTGAAGCTCACCCATACCTGCTAAGATTGTCTGACCAGTTTCTTCATCTGTGTGTGCGCGTAATGTCGGATCTTCCTCCGTCAATTTACCAAGTGCAACACCCATTTTGTCTTGGTCAGCTTTTGTTTTAGGTTCTACTGCGATTTGAATTACCGGATCAGGGAAGTTCATGGACTCCAAGATAATCGGTGCTTTCTCATCACAAAGTGTATCACCTGTACCTGTATCTTTCAAACCTACCGCAGCTGCGATATCACCCGAATATACAACATCAATTTCTTGACGGCTATTCGCATGCATTTGAAGGATACGGCCGATACGCTCACGTTTGCCTTTTGTTGCATTCAATACGTAAGATCCGGAGTTAAGAACACCAGAGTATACGCGGAAGAATGTCAACTTACCAACGTAAGGATCTGTCATGATTTTGAATGCAAGAGCTGAGAACGGCTCTTCATCCGAAGAATGACGAACTTCTTCAGTTCCATCTTCTAGGTGACCGTTGATCGCAGGAACGTCGATCGGAGCTGGCAAGTAATCAATAACAGCATCCAACATTAATTGAACACCTTTATTTTTGTACGAAGAACCAGCGATTACCGGGAAGATTTTAACATCACATACACCTTTGCGAAGCGCTGCTTTTAGCTCAGGAACTGTGATTTCTTCACCTTCAAGGTATTTCATTGTTAATTCTTCGTCAAGCTCAGCAACTTTCTCGATCAATTCATTGCGTAGTTCTTCTACTTTGTCTTTGAACTCAGCAGGAACTTCAACGATATCGATATCTTTACCAAGATCGTCTTTGAACATATGAGCTACGTTCTCAACGATATCGATAATACCAATGAAGTCATTTTCTGCGCCAATTGGAAGCTGGATAGCAACCGCATTCGCTTGAAGACGATCTTTCATCGTTTGGATAACATTTAAGTAGTCCGCACCGATGATGTCCATTTTATTGACATAAGCAATACGTGGAACACCATAACGGTCAGCTTGTCTCCAAACTGTCTCGGACTGAGGCTCAACGCCTTCTTTAGCACTGAAAACACCAACTGCCCCATCTAATACGCGAAGGGAACGTTCTACTTCAACAGTGAAGTCAACGTGACCCGGAGTATCAATGATATTAACGCGGTTACCCTTCCAAGCAGCAGTCGTAGCAGCGGAAGTAATCGTAATTCCGCGCTCTTGCTCTTGCTCCATCCAGTCCATTGTCGCAGCACCTTCGTGAACTTCACCGATTTTGTGCGTACGGCCTGTATAGAACAAAATGCGCTCAGTCGTAGTAGTCTTACCAGCATCAATATGCGCCATGATCCCGATATTGCGGGTATTAGCTAAGGAGAACTCTCTTGCCATTGAACGGTCTCCCTTCAAAATCTCAATTTATAGTGGCGCGGGTACGAAAGTACCCACGCTATTTTGATTCTACCAACGGTAGTGAGCGAATGCTTTGTTAGCTTCCGCCATTTTGTGAGTGTCTTCACGTTTCTTAACGGAAGCACCTGTGTTGTTGGATGCATCTAGAATTTCAGCTGCTAGACGCTCTTCCATTGTTTTCTCACCGCGATTGCGGGAGTAGTTCACGAGCCAACGTAAGCCTAAAGCTGTACGTCTCTCAGGTTTAACTTCGATCGGCACTTGATAGTTCGCACCACCAACACGACGAGCTTTAACCTCAAGAACTGGCATGATATTTTTGATCGCTGCTTCAAACACTTCCATAGGATCTTTACCGGAACGTTCTTGGATCAACTTGAACGCATCGTAAAGAATTGTTTGGGCAACGCCTCTTTTACCATCAAGCATGATGCGGTTGATCAAGCGAGTAACCAATTTGCTGTTATACACCGGATCTGGCAACACGTCTCTTTTTGTAACTGGACCTTTGCGTGGCATTGTAATCCCCCTTTCCCAAATAATCAATTTAGCAATTTACGTAATGTAAATTATTTTTTAGCTTTTGGACGTTTTGTACCGTATTTCGAACGAGCTTGCATACGGTTATTCACACCTGCAGTATCCAATGCACCGCGAACGATATGGTAACGTACCCCTGGAAGGTCTTTTACCCGTCCACCACGTACTAATACGACACTGTGCTCTTGCAAGTTGTGTCCGATACCTCCGATATAAGCTGTAACCTCTACACGGTTCGTCAAACGAACACGGGCATATTTACGAAGCGCGGAGTTCGGTTTTTTCGGAGTCATTGTACCTACACGAGTACAAACACCACGTTTTTGTGGAGCGCTCAAATCAGTCTCTTCACGCTTAAGTGCGTTAAACCCTTTTTGAAGTGCTGGGGATTTCGACTTAGTGATTTTCGCTTGACGTCCTTTACGAACTAGCTGGTTAATTGTTGGCATGTTGCCACCCCCTTCCCATATTTTTAACCTTCATAAACCTTCAACATAAGTCCACAGACCCAGGTGGTTCATTAAAAGACAAATGAAAAGTCTTTGCAATACTTTCGCATCACAAAAACATCGGTTTAACTAATCATTTACAATGGCAACCATCGCCGCACCAACATCAATCCCGCAAGCCTTGCCGAGATTCTTCATCGTGTCCACGTAGGTAATCTTCACACCCTTGTCCTCACATAGCGTAATAACCTTGGATGTAATTCTCGAATCAGCGTCTTGCGCTATATAAACTTCTACCGCTTGACCCAATTCTACCATTCGAATTGTTTGCTTCGTGCCAACACGGATATTCTCTTCCTGTAGTCCTTTTTCATTAGACATAAACTCATCCTCCAAAAGAACAGGTGACAATCTCTCAGGCACACTACGATATATTATCACCTAGAAATACTATTGTCAAGAAAAAAGATGCAAGAAATGCGATGTTCGCAGACTTCCAAATCATGCATTCCTTGCATCCTGTTTAATTATTCAACAGTTACGGTTTCTAACGATGCTTCTGTTGTCTCTTCTGCTTCCGGCTCAACAAACTTCACGCTGCGGTAACGGTTCATACCTGTACCTGCAGGGATCAGCTTACCGATGATAACATTCTCTTTCAAGCCGAGCAACTTATCGACTTTACCTTTGATCGCTGCATCCGTAAGAACACGAGTTGTTTCTTGGAAGGATGCTGCGGACAAGAAGGAATCTGTCTCAAGAGATGCTTTGGTAATACCAAGCAATACCGGTTTCGCTACAGCAGGCTCTTTATCCGAAAGGATCGCTTCCTTATTCGCAGCTTCATATTCATGAATATCTACGAAGGAACCTGGCAAGAGCGTCGTCTCACCCGCATCGATAATACGGATTTTACGAAGCATTTGCTTGATCATAACCTCAACGTGCTTATCGTTAATTTCTACCCCTTGGTTACGATATACGCGTTGTACTTCTTGGAGAATATAGTTCTGAACACCACGGATGCCCTTGATACGAAGCATTTCCTTCGGATCGATGGAACCGTCTGTAAGTTCATCCCCAGCTTCAATTGCTTTACCTTCATAGACGCGAATACGTGATCCATAAGTGACAGAGTAGACTTTCGTCTCTGCTTCACCTTGAACTTCGATTTCACGACGATCTTTGGTCTCGCGAATTTCTTTGACGACACCATCGATTTCGGTAATAATGGCTTGCCCTTTCGGATTCCGTGCTTCGAAAAGCTCTTGAATACGCGGCAAACCTTGTGTAATATCGTCTCCGGCAACACCCCCGGTATGGAACGTACGCATCGTAAGTTGCGTTCCTGGCTCCCCGATGGATTGAGCTGCGATAATACCAACCGCTTCCCCGATCTCAACGTGTTTACCTGTCGCAAGGTTACGTCCGTAACATTTCTTACAAATACCATGACGTGCACGGCAGCTAAGAACGGAACGAATTTGAAGTCTTTCCATGCCATCAGGTTTCATCAATGCACCCGAACTGAGCAATAATTCGGCTTTATCCGAATCGATTAGATCATTACGGTATACAATGACTTCACCTGTCTCTGGATGCTTAACTGTCTCGAAAGAGTAACGTCCTTCAATACGGTCGTAAAGATCCTCAATAACTTCCTTACCGTCTTGAATACGGCTAACCGTAAAGCCTTTATCCGTTCCACAATCTTCCTCGCGGATGATTACGTCTTGGGCTACGTCAACGAGACGACGAGTCAAGTAACCGGAATCGGCAGTACGAAGTGCTGTATCGGCCAAACCTTTACGCGCACCATGCGTTGAAATAAAGTATTCCAAGACCGTAAGGCCTTCACGGAAGTTCGATTTGATCGGCAACTCGATGATACGACCGGATGGGTTGGCCATGAGGCCCCGCATTCCGCCGAGCTGCGTAATCTGGGATTTGTTACCCCGTGCTTTGGAATCAACCATGAGCATGATGGAGTTATAACGATCCATCGATTTCATGAGGATATCTGTCAGCTGATCTTTTGTTTTACTCCAAATCTCGATTACACGGTCATAACGCTCTTCTGTTGTGATCAGACCACGACGATACTGGTTCGTAACAACACGTACTTTCTCGTCAGATTCTTTCAGCAATTCTACTTTTTCTGGCGGTACAATAACGTCGGAAACGGCGATACTGATACCAGCCTTCGTGGAGTACGTAAAGCCAAGTTGCTTGATCGCATCCAGAATAACGGATGTCTTCGTTGTATGGTAAGTCTCAAAGCATCTTGCGATGATTTGACCCAAGTAATCTTTACCAACGGCGCCCGTCTGCGGAACTTCATTAATGATATCAAGTACATTTGCACCTTTTTCATAAATGAAATAGTGATCAGGTGTGCCGTAGAACAGATTCGTCTTCGTAGGTTCATTGATATAAGGGAAGTCAGCTGGGAAAATCTCGTTAAAGATAATCCGTCCGACAGTCGTTACGATCAACGCCTCTTGTTGCTTATCTGTAAAGGATGTTTTACTCAAAGCTTTAACCGGGATCGCTACACGTGCATGAAGGGAAGCTGTTCCACGTTGATATGCGGATACTGCTTCGTTCACATTCGCAAAGATCAGACCTGATCCCTTCGCTTCTTTATTATCCATCGTCAAGTAGAAACTACCGAGAACCATATCCTGAGATGGCGTAACAACTGGCTTACCATCTTTCGGGTTCAAGATATTACCGGATGCCAGCATCAAGATGCGTGCTTCCGCTTGCGCTTCTGCAGACAATGGAACGTGAACCGCCATTTGGTCACCGTCGAAGTCGGCGTTGTATGCCGTACATACGAGCGGATGAAGTTTAATTGCGCGGCCTTCTACGAGCGTTGGCTCGAACGCCTGAATACCTAGTCTGTGAAGCGTCGGGGCACGGTTCAGAAGAACTGGATGCTCTTTGATTACCTCTTCGAGGACATCCCATACTTCCGCACTAACGCGTTCCACTTTACGCTTCGCACTCTTGATATTATGCGCAAGACCTTTATTCACGAGCTCTTTCATCACAAATGGCTTGAACAATTCAAGCGCCATTTCTTTTGGAAGACCACATTGATACATTTTCAAGCTAGGACCTACGACGATAACGGAACGACCGGAATAGTCAACCCGTTTACCGAGCAAGTTCTGACGGAAACGTCCTTGTTTACCTTTTAGCATATGGCTAAGGGATTTCAATGGACGGTTACCAGGACCTGTTACTGGACGGCCACGACGACCGTTATCGATCAAGGCATCAACAGCTTCTTGCAGCATCCGCTTCTCGTTCTGAACGATAATGTCAGGTGCGCCAAGGTCCAGAAGGCGTTTCAAACGATTATTCCGGTTAATTACGCGGCGATACAAATCATTCAAGTCGGATGTCGCAAAGCGTCCGCCATCAAGCTGTACCATTGGGCGAAGTTCCGGTGGAATAACCGGCAATACATCAAGAATCATCCAATCCGGCAAGTTCCCAGAGTTACGGAATGCTTCGATAACTTCAAGACGTTTGATCGCACGATTACGACGTTGGCCTTGCGCTGTACGAAGCTCTTCCTTCAGGAATTCTAATTCTTTGTTCACATCGATGTCTTGAAGCAATTTCTTAACGGCTTCAGCACCCATGCCCGCTTGGAATCCGTAGCCGTATTTCTCACGATAGCTGCGGTACTCTTTCTCGGAGAGAAGTTGTTTCTTCTCAAGTGGTGTATCTCCTGGATCCGTTACAACATAAGATGCGAAATAGATAATTTCCTCGAGCGAACGAGGGGACATATCTAATGCTAAGCCCATGCGGCTAGGAATCCCTTTGAAATACCAGATGTGGGAGACAGGGGCAGCAAGCTCAATATGCCCCATACGCTCACGACGCACTTTCGCGCGTGTTACTTCAACACCACAACGGTCACAAACGACGCCTTTATAGCGAACCCGTTTATATTTACCGCAATGACACTCCCAGTCTTTCGTCGGGCCGAAAATTTTCTCACAAAACAGCCCTTCTTTTTCCGGCTTCAAGGTACGATAGTTAATCGTTTCCGGCTTCTTTACTTCTCCGCGGGACCAGGACCGAATTTTATCTGGCGATGCTAATCCAATCTTCATAAACTCAAAATTGTTTACGTCCAACAAGGAGCAACCCTCCTTAACCCTGTACTATTTGGCCTAGCTGTATACCATGAATTACTCAACGCCAGCCTCCGAACCTTCAAGGTTCAAATTTAGCTTATCGCTCGTCACGTCGTCTTCATCATCGATTTCTTTCATTTCGATCTCTTCTTCATTCTCAGTTAGGATCTTCACATCCATACCTAAGCTTTGAAGCTCTTTGATCAATACTTTGAACGATTCAGGAACACCTGGTTCTGGAACATTCTCACCTTTAACAATGGATTCGTACGTCTTCACGCGGCCGACGATATCATCAGACTTGACGGTAAGAATCTCTTGCAAGGTATAAGCTGCACCATAAGCCTCAAGCGCCCAAACCTCCATCTCCCCGAAACGTTGTCCACCGAACTGTGCTTTACCACCCAGCGGTTGCTGCGTAACAAGTGAGTATGGTCCAGTAGAACGGGCATGGATTTTATCGTCAACCATGTGCGCCAGTTTGATCATATACATGACACCGACCGTAACTTCACGTTCGAAGCAATCTCCTGTACGACCGTCGTACAAGATCGTCTTACCGTTACGTTGCATACCGGCTTCTTCCATGGAATCGAATACGTCATTCTCATTCGCGCCGTCAAATACTGGCGTTGCACAATGGATACCAAGCGCTTTCGCTGCCATACCCAAGTGAACCTCGAGCACCTGACCGATATTCATACGCGATGGAACCCCTAGTGGGTTAAGTACAACCTCAACCGGTGTACCATCTGGCAAGAACGGCATATCCTCTTCTGGAAGGATACGCGCGATAACCCCTTTGTTACCATGACGTCCCGCCATTTTATCTCCCTCAGAGATCTTACGTTTCTGAGCGATGTAAGCACGTACGAGTTGGTTCACGCCTGGTGGCAATTCGTCGCCATTCTCACGCGTAAATACTTTAACGTCAACAACGATACCATCGGTACCATGCGGTACGCGAAGCGATGTATCACGAACCTCACGAGCTTTCTCACCGAAGATGGCATGTAACAAACGTTCTTCTGCTGTAAGCTCCGTAACCCCTTTAGGTGTTACTTTACCGACAAGAATATCGCCTGCACCAATCTCAGCACCGACACGGATAATACCACGCTCATCCAAGTTCTTAAGCGCTTCTTCCCCAACGTTCGGGATATCGCGTGTGATTTCTTCCGGTCCAAGCTTCGTATCACGAGCTTCGGATTCGTATTCCTCGATATGGATCGATGTGTACACATCTTCCTTAACGAGTTTCTCATTCAAGAGGATCGCATCCTCGTAGTTGTAACCTTCCCAAGTCATGAAGGCAACGACTACGTTACGTCCAAGTGCCAATTCACCCTGCTCTGTCGAAGGACCGTCTGCAAGGATATCGCCTTTCTTGACGACATCGCCTTTGCGAGCCAATGGACGTTGGTTAATACAAGTCCCTTGGTTCGAACGCATGAATTTGTGTAATTTATGCTTAATCAAGTCACCTTTAACTTCTTTGCCATCAATCACTTCAACACGTCGTACTTGAATCTCGTTCGCAGACACACGTTCTACGATTCCATCATGTTTGGATACGATACATACCCCGGAATCTTTCGCAGACTTATGCTCCATGCCTGTACCAATAAGCGGAGCTTTTGGAATAAGCAATGGAACAGCCTGCCGCTGCATGTTCGATCCCATGAGCGCACGGTTGGAGTCATCGTTCTCAAGGAACGGGATGAGCGCAGTCGCTACGGACACAACCTGTTTAGGCGATACGTCCATATAGTCAACGCGATCAATCGGCATCGTCAAGATGTTATCAGACTGTTTGTTATAACGAACGATTACACTCTCTTCAGCAAATGTATTATCTTCGTTCAACTTCGCATTCGCTTGCGCAACAACGTAGTTGTACTCTTCATCTGCTGTTAAGTAAGAGATCTGTTCTGTTACTTTACCCGTCTTCGGATCTACCCAACGATATGGTGCTTCAATGAAGCCATATTCGTTAATACGGGCAAATGTCGACAAGGAGTTGATCAAACCGATGTTCGGTCCCTCTGGCGTCTCGATCGGACACATACGACCATAATGCGATGGATGTACGTCACGAACTTCGAAACCAGCGCGTTCCCGCGTCAAACCACCCGGTCCGAGTGCAGATAGACGACGTTTATGCGTCAATTCCGCAAGTGGATTCGTTTGGTCCATGAACTGGGACAACTGGGAGCTACCGAAGAACTCTTTAATCGATGCAATAACAGGTCGAATGTTGATAAGCGCCTGAGGCGTAATCACATTCGCATCTTGAATGGACATTCTCTCACGAACAACACGCTCCATACGAGAAAGACCAATACGGAACTGGTTCTGCAGCAATTCACCAACAGAACGCAGACGACGGTTACCCAAGTGGTCGATATCGTCCGTGTCGCCGATACCATGCAACAAGTTAATAAAGTAGTTGATGGAAGCAACGATATCCGCAGGCGTAATGTTCTTCACCGATTTGTCGATGATCGCGTTCGAGATGACCTTGATCACTCGGGACTCATCATCTGGCGAGAATACATTCACGCTTTGCAGAGGAATACTATCTGCATCAAGCACACCATTCGCAACATGGTATGTCTTGTAATTCACGTTCTCCTCCAAGTGAGGAATCAGTTCATCCAGCAAACGACGGTCAATCATTTGACCTGCTTCTGCAAGAATCTCACCCGTTGTCGGACTAATTAACGTCTCCGCCAAACGTTGGTTGAATAGACGATTCTTAATATGAAGCTTCTTATTAATTTTGTAACGACCGACATTCGCAAGATCATAGCGCTTCGGATCGAAGAAACGCGCAACCAGCAAGCTCTTCGCATTATCAAGCGTAGGCGGCTCACCTGGACGCAATCTTTCGTAGATCTCAATTAACGCCTTCTCTGTGGAGTCGGTGTTATCTTTGTCGAGTGTGTTACGAATATATTCATCATTACCGAGCAAATCCAGAATCTCAGCATCTGTACCAAAGCCTAAAGCTCTGAGTAAAACAGTTACTGGAATCTTCCGTGTGCGGTCAATACGAACATAGATGATGTCTTTCGCATCCGTCTCAAGTTCGAGCCAAGCACCACGGTTAGGAATGACTGTCGCCGTATATGTTTTCTTCGCGTTCTTATCCACTTTAGTGCTAAAATAGACGCTAGGAGAGCGAACCAACTGGCTGACAATTACCCGTTCTGCACCGTTAATAATAAACGTACCGGTCTCCGTCATTAGCGGAAAATCGCCCATGAAAACTTCTTGTTCCTTCACTTCACCGGTTTCTTTGTTAATCAGCCGTACTTTGACACGTAATGGAGCTGCATAAGTTACATCGCGCTCCTTCGAATCGTCTACGGAATATTTCGGTTCACCCAGATTGTAATCGATAAATTCCAAAACCAAGTTACCTGTAAAATCCTGAATCGGCGAAATATCTTGGAACATTTCACGCAATCCTTCATCCAAAAACCATTGGTATGATTTTTGTTGGATTTCAATCAGGTTCGGAATCTCGAGCACCTCGTTAATGCGTGCATAACTCCTCCGAGTGCGTCGACCATACTGAACAAGTTGTCCTGCCAACTTTAACTCACCCCTCATGTCTACTCACTAAAAATTTCATTGCGAATCCATCCCATTATCCTTTATAATCCTGCCATACAGCATTTTCATGCTAGCAGTTACAAAAGCCCATGAAAAAGATTCAAAAGGACAAATAAAGAAAAGCCCTTATCGAATGTACTTTTCGAAAAAAGAGCGTATTTCGCATTGTTCCTTTCGTCTCTGATGCATTTCCTTCATATCCAGTAGATTTACCCAAAATGTAAACATTATACGTCAAATCCCAAATTTCTATGCATTTAGCACAGAAAAATTTTGCTTGACATTTTAACGCAGTAAAGACATTTAGGTCATCCTAATACTGACATTTTATAATAATAACATACCTGAAAAGTCAAGTCAAGATTTCTATCCTCTCTATTACCAGAGTTATACTCTCTTTGTAGACTTAAAAATACGATAACCCTTATCCTTACCTACCTCTTCAACCTCATCCTCACCGAAGAGTTCTTCCAGCTTCGCTCTCGCCGATGGTGCACCTTGTTTCTTCTGAATCACAATCCATAGTTGACCATCTGCATTCAAATGATCATAAGCTTCCGTAAAAATACGGTGAACCGTCTCTTTTCCTGCACGAATCGGCGGATTCGTAAGAATCACATCGAATGTCTTACCTACTACCTTCTCAAACAGATCACTCTGCTCAATCGTCACGTTATGTATCCCATTCGCTCTGGCATTCTCTTTCGCGAGCTCTATCGCTCTCTCATTCACATCAAGCATAGTTACATGCCCTTGCGGCACCATAAGTGCGGCCGAGAAACCAATCGGACCATATCCACAGCCTACGTCAAGAACCTTCGCTTGTTCGGGGATCTCCATCATATCAATTAGAACCTTACTTCCGTAATCCACCCCGCCCTTTGAAAATACACCTGCATCCGTCACAAAACGAAGCTTCTTACCGCGTAAAGTCTCTTCAATCGTATTGCGTTGGTGAGCCACAGAGGGCTTGTTCGAGTAATAATGCTCTGACATTATCCGTCCTCCTGTTCTTATCCTGTTTTGTATTATACAATAAACGCCCCCTAACTCAAATCCAACTTGTCTTCAATCTACTCATTTGGAAATAAACGTCGTACAACACAAGTTTATTGTCGGCCTTTCCCGCACCAAAAGTCGAAGCGTGCCCGTTAGGGCGAAAGCGCTCATTGCAGACCATAACACTACGCCACATCTCTAGTTCTTTCGACAAACTTTCGGGTGTCCAGAGGGCGAGCCCTCGGAATCCCCCTTACAAAGGGGGACTTAGGGGGATGGACTACAAAGAGGTACAAGGATCCTTCCTATCTACGCAAAAGAAGCCTCCCTGTTGCCAGGAAGGCTTCTTCTTATCTAAACCGAAATTACTTAACTTCGATTGCTGCGCCAGCTTCTTCAAGCTTAGCTTTAACTGCTTCTGCTTCTTCTTTGCCAACTTTTTCTTTAAGTGGTTTTGGTGCGTTGTCAACAAGATCTTTAGCTTCTTTCAAGCCAAGGCCTGTAACTTCACGAACAACTTTGATTACGTTGATTTTGGAAGCGCCAGCGCTTGTCAAAATTACGTCAAACTCAGTTTGTTCAGCAGCTTCAGCAGCACCGCCGCCAGCCATAACTGCTACAGGAGCAGCAGCTGTTACGCCGAATTCTTCTTCGATTGCTTTAACAAGATCGTTCAATTCCAAAACATTCATACCTTTAATTGCTTCTAAGATTTGTTCTTTACTCATGGTAGAACCTCCAATTAATATTATAGTTTTAGGATGCAATCTGCATCGTTTGATTAAGCAGTTTCTTCTTGTTTCTCAGCAACAGCCTTAACTGCAAGTGCGAAGTTACGCACAGGAGCTTGAAGGACGCTAAGCAACATGGAGAGCAAGCCTTCGCGTGAAGGAAGTTCAGCAAGAGCTTTGATCGCTTCTACGCCAACCACTTGGCCTTCAACTACGCCACCCTTAATTTTAAGAGCATCGTTTTTCTTAGCGAAATTATTAAGAATTTTCGCAGGAGCAACAGCATCTTCTGTACTGAAAGCGATCGCTGTAGGGCCTGTTAATACTTCATTCAATTCCGACAAATTAGCTTCAGCCGTCGCACGACGTACCAAAGAGTTCTTCAAAACTTGGAATTCAATACCAGCTTCACGAAGTTGTTTACGAAGCTCAGTTACTTGAGCAACGTTCAATCCGCGGTAATCTGCAACAACCGTACTCGCACTCTCGCGAAGTTTCGCAGTTACAACTTCAACAGCTTCTTGTTTAGCTTGGATAACTTTTGCGTTTGCCAATCTGTACACCTCCTATATTAAATCTACACGAAGCATTAAAAAAGCCTCCGTAGAAACTACGAAGGCATGATGACTGTAACTGAATTTGCATAGCAATTTCACTACAAGACTTTATCATAACACCTCGGTAGGAAATTAAGCTTAGTAGCACCTACTGTCTACGGTCAACATATTCAACTTCAAACAACTTTTACAGATTATCATGGCACATCCCAAAAGTCAATGCCACTTCATCATTTCCCATCACTTACCGTGACTGGAAAGATCTTATCTGTAAGAAGCTGTGTTTACGCGAGCACCAGGACCCATAGTCGAAGATACAGAGATGTTCTTCAAGTATACGCCTTTTGCTGCAGCCGGTTTCGCACGATTCAATGCATCGATCAACGATTTCAAGTTCTCGTTTAATTTCTCAGCATCGAAAGATACTTTACCGATTGGAGCGTGAATTTGACCCGCTTTATCAAGACGGTACTCAATTTTACCCGCTTTGATCTCTTGGACCGCTTGGGCAACGTTGAAAGTAACAGTTCCTGCTTTCGGGTTTGGCATTAGGCCTTTACCACCAAGTAGACGACCCAATTTACCAACTTCACTCATCATATCAGGTGTAGCTACGCAGACATCAAAGTCGAACCAGCCTTGTTGAATTTTGTTGATCATGTCAGCATCACCAACGAAATCCGCGCCAGCAGCTTCTGCCTCTTTCGCTTTGTCACCTTTTGCAAATACAAGAACGCGTTTTGTTTTACCTGTTCCGTGAGGAAGGACAACAACACCGCGAACTGCTTGGTCTTGTTTACGTGGGTCTACACCCAAACGAACAGCAACTTCAACAGACTCGTCGAATTTTGCAGTCGCAGTCTTTTTAACAAGCTCGATCGCTTCTAAAGACTCGTAAGTTGCTTCGCTATCAATAAGCTTAGCAGCTTCTAGGTATTTTTTACCGTGTTTAGCCATTGTTTTCTCCTCCTTTGTGGTTTTAGCGGAAAATCCTCCCACTTACGTGTCTGCGAAGCAGATCACGAACGCGCCAACGAAGTTGGTCGCGAGACGTGCTTACAAAGTAAGTCACGCGATAAGCTTACAGATCCATCGGGATTAGTCAGCGATTGTGATTCCCATACTGCGAGCAGTACCTTCAACCATACGCATTGCAGCTTCAACAGATGCAGCGTTCAAGTCAGGCATTTTTTGTTCTGCAATTTCACGAACAGTCGCACGTTTAACTGTAGCAACTTTCTTCTTGTTCGGTTCGCCAGATCCTTTTTCGATCTTAGCAGCAACGCGAAGCAATACTGCAGCTGGTGGAGTTTTAGTGATAAATGTAAAGGAACGATCCTCAAACACAGTGATCTCAACAGGAATAATTAGACCTGCTTGATCTGCTGTACGAGCATTGAACTCTTTACAGAAAGCCATAATATTAACACCCGCTTGACCCAAAGCTGGACCGATCGGTGGTGCTGGATTCGCTTTCCCTGCAGGAACTTGCAGTTTCACCATTTTAATTACCTTTTTAGCCATGTGAAAAACCTCCTTGCTCTAAAATGTGGTAGACGGGATGATTCCCTCCCACAAGAAACCGGATCATTAAATCTTCTCCACTTGAGTGTAATCCAGCTCCAATGGGGTTTCTCGCCCAAACATGTTGACGTGAACTTTCAACTTACTTTTCTCGGTAATAATTTCTTCTACCGATCCAACAAAATTCGCAAAAGGACCTACTTTGATACGCACGGATTCCTTCAAATCGAATTCGATTTTCGGTTTTGGCTCTTCCATACCCATGTGCTTCAGAATTTGTTCCACTTCTTCAGGCAACAAAGCTGTTGGTTTGGAACCAGATCCGGTAGAACCTACGAATCCAGTAACACCTGGCGTATTGCGAACAACATACCAAGAATCATCTGTTTGGATCATTTCAACCAAGACATAACCGGGGTAAACTTTACGCATGACAGTCTTTTTCTTACCGTCTTTGTTCACCACTTCTTCTTCCATAGGAACAAGAACACGGAAAATCTTGTCCTTCATGTCCATCGATTCGACGCGCTTCTCTAAATTGGCTTTCACCTTGTTTTCATACCCAGAGTAGGTATGAACGACGTACCATCTTTTCTCCATATCTAGCCACCTGGGACCCTTCTTAAATTATCGCTTCGACCAACGAAGAAATTCCGATGTCCAGAACCCAGAAGTAAACAGTGACAACAACGATTGTGAATAGTACAACAATCGTATAGCTCGTCAACTCTTTACGACTAGGCCAGCGAACCTTTTTAAGCTCAGCCCAACTTTCTGAGATGTAGGAAAACATAGAACCAAAGCTGCGTTTTACACTACCTACGAAAGACACGACGACACCTCCAAAAAACTATCTTGTTTCGCGATGAGAAGTCTGCTCGTTGCAATACTTGCAAAATTTCTTCATCTCCATGCGGTCGGGGTGATTTCGCTTGTTTTTGCTGGTCGTGTAGTTTCTTTGCTTACAATTCGTACAAGCCAACGTTATAATTACCCGCATGATGTGCACCTCCCGAAGACATTCTATGAGTAGATATGTCTATATTCATCCTAAAAAAACGTACGCATATTTAGGGCTACCTAAAACACTTTATCATACAGGGGAACCCATGTCAACGAAGGGCAGAGCTTCTCTCGATTAATTACAGTATCGGTCAGCCCCAGGAAAGATAAACCTCTATGTCGATTTTATTGATATATCAACGAGTATGTCTCTTTTGTATATAGATTATTGCACTCTATTTACCAATAAATACTTCATGTCCATTCTCTCTTGCCCCACAAAATAAAAAAAAGACTCTCCCGAGTCTCCTTCCGACTACAATCCCAAATCACGATCTTCTAAGTAACGTTCCAACTTGCGCTTCACACGCTGAAGTGCATTATCAATCGACTTCACATGCCGCTTGAGATCCACTGCTATCTCTTGATAAGAACGGCCATCCAAATACAGCATTAATACTTTACGCTCCAGATCACTCAAGATCTCAGACATCTTGTCCTCAAGACCAACGAATTCCTCTTGATTAATAATCAATTCTTCCGGATCCGATACTCTCGAGCCACAAATGACATCCATCAACGTGCGATCCGAATCTTCATCATAAATAGGCTTATCGAGTGAAACATATGAATTAAGTGGAATATGCTTCTGCCGCGTCGCCGTCTTGATTGCCGTGATAATCTGCCTCGTGATGCAGAGCTCAGCAAACGCTTTGAATGAGGAGAACTTGTCCCCTTTAAAATCACGAATCGATTTATATAAACCTATCATGCCTTCTTGGATAATATCTTCTCTATCAGCACCAATTAGAAAATAAGAGCGGGCTTTGGCGCGCACAAAATTTCGGTACTTGTTAATCAAGTACTCCAGTGCATCACTGTCGCCTTCGCGGACGGCATCAACGATATCTTCGTCTGCTCTGATGTCATAATCGAACATTTTTAAATCTTTGAGGTCGACACTCACCAACTATCCCTCCGCCCAGCAACGTCAGCACGAAACTCTCATTAAAGTATAGACTCCAGTATATATTATGTAACCTACACCGTCAACCAAGGTCATCCAAATTCTATTACACTTAGTAAAATATCGCTTTTATATCCAATTATTTCATCATCATACTAATTAAAGGATGTCATTTTCCTCGCCGCATTTGTTCCAACTTCGAAAGGATATCTGCACTCATCTTGCTCTCTAATGGATTTCTCTTGTTACTTGGTTGGTCTCGTTCAATAAATGTCTTAACTTCGCGTTTGCTATGCTCAATTTCGATCAATAGCTCTCTTGCAGACACTCTTAA
>Ga0209025_1000973_pt1 | contig 42929 bp, 44 predicted proteins | sample AraplaMF_Col_mLB_FD_184256 | JGI IMG/M metagenome (GOLD analysis project Ga0209025, IMG submission 184256) | Arabidopsis root microbial communities from the University of North Carolina, USA - plate scrape MF_Col_mLB (SPAdes) (version 2) | ecosystem: Host-associated > Plants > Roots > Endosphere... | reverse complement strand
TGCGGTCGCCCGCGACGTTGAGCGGCGCGATCACGTCCTGGTTGAAGCGCGCGCATTCCTCGAGCACGGCCTGCGCGGTCTCGAGGCCGGCGTCCTCGAAGCCGGGCAGCCTGGCGATCTCGCCGATTTTGGCCAGGTGCTCGATGTCGAACAGCATGTCCTTGAGGGGGGCGGTGTAGCTCATCTCGATCTTGCTTCTTGCAGCAATTCCAAAGTAGTCGGGAAATAAGGCTGGGCCCAACAGAAGGCACCGCCCGGGCGGCAGGAGGCCACTCGGTATGAACCTGAAGGACTAGCCTTGCTTGTCCATCTTTTCGTGTGCATCCACGAGTTGGACCAGCAGTTTCATGAAGACAGCGCGATCTTCTGGGGACAGCGGCTGGATCAACAGCTCCTGAGATCGGTGGATGCTTTCCTGTAGGTCGTTGATCAGTTTCAGGCCGTCCTTGGTGATCACCGAAAGCCTCGAGCGCCGGTCGTCGGGGTTGACGCGCGTTTCGACGAGTCCCTTGTCGCCCAGGCGTTTGAGCACTTCCGCCGTCGTCGTCCGGTCCAGGGAAAGCTCCCTGCCGATGGCCTTCTGATCAAGCCAGGGATTCATCGACAGCGCCGTCAACATGCCGACCTGCAGCGGCGTGATGCTCTCTGACTTGCACAGGTCGAAGAAGAGTGCTTGGCCGATCTGGGTCAAGCGACGAATCAGGAAGCCCGGACGCCGCCACATCACTTCGCGCAGCGGATTGAAAGGCTCGGGGCCAGGGGGCTTGGCCGCTTGCACCTCCGTCACGCTGCCTGTGTTCTTCTTTCGGGCCGGAGAACGCTTCGTCATCATCTCGAGATCGCCAATAGTGTCAGCCGACGAGTGTATCGGCTCCTCCCTGTGCGAATAGAATGCCAATCTGCCTCCGGGCCCGCTACAGCAGGTCGACCTTCAGAAACTCGCCCAGCTGGCGATGAAAGTCTGCCTCGTCGTCCCAGGGGATCATGTGGCCGGCGCCAGGCACCGTGCAATGGGACAAGCCAGGCGCGAGTGCTTCAAGCTCTGCCAAGTCTTCCGCAAGTACCACACCACCTCGACCTGCCGTCATGAGAAGTCCGGGCGTCCGCAACTTGGCAAGGTCGGTGTGGATGTCGTCGCTATGAAAACCGGCATGCGCCTGCACGATGGCTTCCTCGCTGCAGGTATGCAGCCACTCAGCTCGCAGTTGCAGCTGTTCGTCCGTCCAGGTCGGCGCATAGGGCCGAAGTTCTTCTGCCGTGACGCCCTTGATGGCCATCCGAATCGATTCCAGATACCAAGGCAGTGGCACGGGATACGGGCGGCGGCCGGGACCGGAGACTGGGGGGTCCACCAGCAGCAGCCTGTCGATACGTCGGGCGTCGCGCGCAGCCGCCCGAATCGCAACGCGCGCGCCCATCGAATGGCCCAGCAGCGTCACGGAAGACCATGCTTGAACCCCCAACAGCTCGAGCACGTCGGTCACCATGGCATCGAGACTCGCGTCCATGCCGGGCGCGCTCGAGGACAAGCCGCGTCCCCGAAAGTCCAGGACATGGACGTCGAAGTGGCGAGCCAGTCGCTCGGCGACGAAGCCCCAGGTGATCGCGGGGCTCGTGATGCCCGGCAGCAGGAGCATGCGCGGGCCCTGCCCACCATAGCGCAGCAGGTGCAGCCGCACCCCGTTCGCACGTACGTGATAGCCATGAAGAAGGGAACTCATTGCGACTCCGAGCTGTTCCATACACAGTCGCTCTCGCTCCCGGCTGGTGTTGAAGATTGCATCGATGAAAAAAACCTGTCCGTTGCGCCGGGCTTGTGAAACCCGGCGTGGCGCGTATCAAGGCCGCGGCGGTTTTCCCAACCAGCCGCGGATGCGGTTCCAGAGCACGCTCCACATCATTGCCGCCATGGACACGGTGGGCTGCGGCTCGTTGGTCGACACCGCCTGCCCGCCCAGTCTGCGGGTGATCTGTTTTCCAAAGTCCGCCACCATGCGGCGCACGAAATCCTTCACAAGGCCAGAGCGGGAAAATTGCGCGAGCGGCCCCTGCAGCGCGTAGATCATGTCCACGTGCACCCGGGTGTTGTCGACCGACAGCGCCTCGAGCCGATAGCTGATGTCGCCCTGGGTACGCGATTTGCTCAAGCTGTCCTGGCCCGCGCCCCGGAGGACGGCACGCTTGGCTGCGTCGTCACGCTCCAGCCGAGCAGCACCCGCGAAAGCCGCCGACATCGGGCCGAACTTGATGGCGATGGTGCCCTTGACTCTTTCGCCCTCATGCGAGTCGATGGTTGCGCCCGGCAGGCATGAAGCCACGGCGGGCAAGTCGCCCATGAATTCCCACACCCGATCGACCGGATACGGCACGTCGAAATGGACGTCAATCGCGTTGCCCTTCGCCTTGGCCTTGGCCATCGCCACCGGATCGACTTCCGCCATATCCGCAGCAGCGCTCGATGCGGACGCGGCCGACTTGCTGCTCGATGGAGCGGAGTTCGAAGTGGACGGGGAGGCCGATCCGACTGGCGCCACCGCGGCGACACGCGTCATCGCGACCGATCGCGGGGCGGTCAATCGTTGCCGCAGTTGCTCGAACTGTGCGTCGGGGCTGACCCGCTGCTGCTGCAAGACGTCCAGGATGGCGTCCACAATGCCTTGGTAGCCCGTGCAACGGCACAGGTTCCCGGAGAGCTCAAGACGCACGCACGCCTCATCGGCCTCGGGCAGGCGAAGCACGATGTCGCGCGCCGTGGTAAGCATTCCCGGCGTGCAAAAGCCGCACTGCAGTGCGTGGTGGTGCGTGAACGCCTGCCGCAGCCGTCGCATGACCGCGTCATCTTCATAGCCTTCGATGGTGGTGATTTCACGGCCTTCGCAGGCCACGGCGAAGGTGATGCACGAGCGCGTGGGCTGGCCGTCAACGAGCACCGTGCAGGCGCCGCAGACGCCGTGTTCGCAGCCGAGGTGCGTTCCTGTCAGGTGTAGTTCGTCACGCAGGAAGTCGCCAAGGTGCATTCTCGGCTCGGCCTGCCGGCTGAAGCTGCGGCCGTTCACTTGAATGGAAATGGGGTCCAAGTCTCTTACTCCGCTTGTTTTGGGCCGGCAAAGATGCCGGACTGATCGAGTGCGCGCTCCAGGCAGGCCGTGAAGAGTTTCCGGTCGATGGCGTCGCGTTCGGGGAGTGCCGCATGCACGGCCGCGCGCAATGCCTCGCGTCCCGCCACGACCGTGCCCTTGAGCGCGATCTCCGCGGCCAACGTGTGCAGCAGCAGGGGAGGGCCATCGACGGCTCCCAGCACGATCCGGGCACACTTTCGCGAAGCATCGAAATAGACCGCCGCACTGGCTTCTGCAAACTCGCCCGGCTTGCGGCAGACCTTGTGGTATCCCCAATGCGTGGTGGGGGTTTGCGAAGGCACCGAGATGGCGACAATGAGTTCATCGGGCTCGAGCACGGTCGTGTAGGCGCCGAGCATGAACGCGTCGGCCTCGGCTGCGCGCTCGCCTCTCGGCGATCTGATTGCTACGCGAGCGCCGAGTGCCGCGAGGGTCACGACCCAGTCGGCCGCAGGATCGGCATGCGCCAGACTGCCGCCCAAGGTACCTCGAGTGCGAATCGCGCGATAGGCGATTCCGCGCGCGACTTGGCGCATGGGATGATCAGTCAGCGGCGCGTGGACGCCGTCCTCGATCTCGGCATGGGTGACGGCAGCACCGATCTCGACCCAGTCGGCTTTGCGGGTTACCGCGCGCAAGCCGGGAATGTGTGCGACGTCGACCACCTGTGCGGGCCGCGCCAGCCTCAGGTTGAGCATCGGTCCGAGCGACTGGCTTCCGCTCATTGCCTTTGCGGCGCCGGCGCCGGCGGCCAGCGTCGCGATTGCCTCATCCACCTCGAGGACGCGCGCGTACGCGAATTTCGGCGCTTTCATCGTGCGTGCTCCTGCTCGCGCTTCGCACCTTCGAGTGCCGTGAGCAGGCGGCGTGGTGTCAACGGCGTCATCAGCACCTCGGCGGCACCTGTGCCCCGCAGGGCATCGTTCACGGCATTGAAGATCACGGCCGGCGGTGCGATCGCGCCGCCTTCGCCCACGCCCTTGGCACCGAATTCGGTGTGCGGTGAAGGTGTCTCGAAGTGTTCTATCCGGATGCGTGGCACTTCCGTGGCGCCCGGCAGGATGTAGTCAGCCAAGGTGGAAGCAAGCGGCTGGCCTTGGTCGTCGTACGGGCTCTCCTCGTACATGGCGGTGCCGATGCCCTGCGCGATGCCGCCGATGGTCTGCCCTTCCACGATCATCGGATTGACCATGGTTCCGCAGTCTTCGACGACGACGTAGTCGAGGATCTCGACTTCGCCGGTTTCGGTGTCGACGGCCACCACCACTGCGTGCGTCGCATAGGTGAAGGTGCCGGTATCAACGTTGGGTTTGTACGCCCGCGACACCTCCAGACCACCGAGATGAACGTTGGCAGGCAGATCTTGCGGCGTGAGGTACCACGCGCCACCGACGTCCGACAGCGGGATTGACTTGTCGCCGGCCACGGCGCGACCCTCGATCAACGCGACGGTCGGTGCATCCACGCCCATGAGGTAGCCCGCGATCGACTGGATGCGGGGCAGGAGTTCCTTGCACGCGACCGAGATGGCCCCTCCTGACATGACCGTGGCGCGCGAGGCGTAGGTGCCCGAGGAGAACGGGGTCAGCGCGGTGTCTCCATGCACCACCCGGATTCTGGCCACCGGGATGCCGAGCACGTCGTTGGCGATCTGCGCGAAGCTGGTCTCCATGCCCTGGCCATGCGAGTGCACGCCGACACGCACTTCGAGTCCGCCGTCAGCGGTCATTCTGACGACTGCCTGGTCGAAGCCGGGTACCACTGGCAGCCCCCAGTTGGCGAACACCGTCGTGCCGTGGGCAGACTGCTCGGTATAGGTGGCCGTGCCGAAGCCGATGAGACGGCCGTCCGGCTCACCGCGCGCCTGGCGCTCGCGTACCGCGTCCAGTCCGATCATCTCCACGGCGCGGCGCAGGCTTGCAGGGAAGTCGCCGCTGTCGAAGTGCTTGTTGGCGACGTTGACATAGGGCATAGCAGCCGCCGGCACGAGATTCTCCATCCGCACTTCCCATGGCTCGCGCCCCACTTCACGCGCCACCGCATCCATGAGGAGTTCGATGGCAAAGCAGACACCCGTGCGCGCGACGCCGCGATAGGCCATGAACCCGGGCTTGTTGGTCGCGACGCAGAGGGTCTCGCATCGATAGCCTCGAAAGGTGTAGGGGCCGGGTAGATTGCCGATCGCCTGTCCTGGCTCCAGGCCGACGAAGAAGGGATAGTAGGAATATGCGCCGCCGTCGATGGTGATGACTGCGTCCAGCGCCAGGAGCTTGCCGGTGCGGTCCGCATAGGCGGTGAGCTGATAGTGATGCTGCCGCGTGTTGGCGCCGACGATCAGGTGCTCGCGTCGATCTTCGAGGTAGCGAAACGGTGTGCGGTACGTCTTGGCGAGCCAGGCAACGCACAGGTCTTCAGGGTAGAGCTGACCCTTGTAGCCGAAGGCGCCCCCGACGTCCGGTGACACGACGCGTACGGCCTCTTCGTTCATCGAGAGGTGCTGGGCGATCCCCACACGCAGCAGATGCGGAACCTGGGTCGCACTGACGACCACGAGTTGATCAGTCTGGAAGTCCCAGTAGGCGAGCACCGACTTGCCCTCCAGCGGGACGATGCACTGACGCGACAGCTCGACCGTGCGGCTGACCTTCACCTCGGCCTTCGCGGCAAGCTCCTCGAAGTCGCGATTGGCCCGCAGCGTGAGAAACACGTTGTCCTTCCATTCGGGATGCATGAACTCTTTCGTGGCGGCGAGGGCGGACTCAGCGCTGTGGTAGACGGGCAGTTCGTCATACGAGACCTCCACCTCCTCCAGCAGGTCTTCCGCCATGGCGCGCGTCGGGGCAACCGCCATCGCGATGGCCTCGCCGACATGGCGAACCTTGCCGGAGGCCAGTGGCGGCAATGCCGAGTACTGGTAGGTGGGCAGCGAAGACGGCGAGCCTATGTCTGCCGCGTCGGACATCATTTCCCGCAGGAACACCTTCCCGGCCAGCGTCTCGGGAATCTCGACGCCGGTGACGACGGCATGGGCCAGTGAGCTCCGCAGGAAGGCAACCTCCTGTAGGCCCGGCAGCACGAAGTCGCCGACGAAGTTGCCCTTGCCTACCAGATGACGCGCGTCTTCCTTGCGCGGCACTCTGGCACCGATGCCTTCGCGCTTTAACAGACGCGCGGGGATGTCTGCGTGGTCCATCAGTTTTCTTCTCCTTCCGATTTCCATGTGCCGAGCTGTACCGGTTGTGCAGCGTCTGACACGCGAGATACGAACCAGCCAAATCGATCGCGCCCAAGCATCCCAGCCACGTTCCCCACAAAGGAACGGCGTCAAAGCTACTTCACACGCCGTTCAGCGCTTGGATCGAGAGGCCGGCTCGCACGCGTAGCCCCTCGACTCAAAGTGTTGGTCAGCCCGCTGGCGTTCCGATTAAGTCAGTTAACTGTCATAAGTGTATGCGGCATTGGTTCGCGTGGAAAGATGTTTCTCTCAAGCGCGGTAGACAGTGAGGCGATGTTCCATAAATGGTGCGTTTTACCTATGAGAGAGCCCCGTATCGATGCAAAAAGACAGACTTTGCAAGTCCATCTTGGGGCGTCGGAATTCCGTAGAAACCCGAACAAAAAACTTGAGACAAATCTCCATTTATGTCAGTACACTGACTACTTTTGATGCTCAAGATCGACAGGATCGAACGATGGAATGGATCAAGGTTGCTTCAGCGCAGGAGCTGAGTAACGACGAAGCGAAGACCGTCAACGTCGCGGGCCAGGGCGTCGCGCTTTTTCGTATCGAGGACGAGTTTTTTGCCACCGACGGCATGTGCACGCATGCCACGGCGCTGCTCTCGGAAGGCTACGTGGAGGATGGTTGCGTCGAATGTCCGCTGCACCAGGGCCGCTTCGACATTCGCACGGGCAAGGCGATGTGTGCGCCGGTCACCGTGGATCTGCGCACCCATCCCGTCAAGCGAGAAGGCGACGACATCTATGTGTTGTCGCCCCGGGCCCAATGACGTCGCCAGATGTTCTCATCGTCGGCGCGGGCCAGGCGGCGGCAGTCGCGGCCCGTGCGCTGCGCGAGGGAGGCTTTCGCGGCGGCATCACGATGGTGGGGCGGGAACGCCACAAGCCGTATGAGCGTCCGCCGTTGTCAAAGGCTGTCCTGGTGGCGGCGGAAGAGCCACGTCTCGACGTTCTACCGCAGGAGGTCTGGGCACTCGGCGACATCGATTTGCTGAACGGCAGCGATGCAGTTGACCTGGATGTCGCGAAGCGGCAGATCCGCCTTGCCTCGGGCCAGGTGCTCGCATACGACATGTGCCTTCTTGCTACGGGCGGGGAGCCGAATGCACTGGCATCGGCTCCGGCTGGCCATCCGCATATGCACTACATGCGCACCCTAGAGGATGCACGCAGGCTGCGCGTTGCCCTTCATGGCAAACCGCAGGTCGCTATTCTGGGAGGTGGTTTCCTCGGCCTCGAAATCGCTCACGCCGCGATGTTCATGGGCGCATCAGTGACCGTGTTCGAACGGGCGACGTCCCTGCTCGATCGCTTCCTGCCCCCCGATGCGTCGATGTGGCTCGAATCCGGGCTGCGCGAGGCCGGCGCACGGTTGCTGCTCGGAGCCTCCCTTGGCGGCATCCACTCACTGCCCGGCGGTCGAATCCGCCTTGCCACGGATACGGGCGATCTGGACGTCGATGAGGTCGTCGTCGCCATCGGACTCTCGCCCAACGACTCGCTGGCTCGCGATGCAGGGCTGGCGATTGCAGCGGGAGGTGGCGTTTTGGTCGACGCGCTGTGCCGTACCAGCGACGAGCGAGTCTTCGCATGCGGCGATTGCACCAGCCAGCAACGACCCGGACAGGCGGCGCCCATGCGACTGGAATCTTGGCAGAACGCCAACGATCAGGCACGCACTGCCGCAGCCGCCATGCTCGGCGTGCCCATTCCCGTGCCGGCAGTGCCCTGGTTCTGGACCGACCAGGGGAAACACAACATCCAGATGCTTGGATTGCCGGCACTGGATCTCGACTACCTGCGCCGAGGCGACCCGGCGTCAGGCAAGGCGTTATGGATCGGCCATCGGGGCGGCGTTCCGCTCCATGGCGTCGCCTTGAATGCGGGCGCCGATCTGCGCGCCATTCGTCCCCTCTTCGAAAAAAGGCTGCCCGTGCAGCTTGACGACTTCCTGCTGGACGCCACCAACCTGCGCGCCTGGGCCAGGCAGATACAGGCCGGCGCCGCGGCCATCGTTTAACCACCTCTCAGAGCCAAGGAGCTTTCCATGTATCAATCGCAGGCGGTCATCGGCATCACCAATGCCAGAAAGAACCCGCCCCTGGAGCAGTGCGTCTGGCCCGCCGACGCGCTCAACAACATCCCCGACTGGGTGTACACCAGCCAGGCCATCTATGACCAGGAGATCGAGCGCATCTTCCGTGGAGACACCTGGAACTTCGTGGCCCTGGAAGCCGAAATTCCAAACCCTGGCGACTACAAGCGCGGCTATGTGGGCGCCACGGCGGTGGTGATCGTTCGCGCGGAAGACAACACGATCTCCGTCTTCGAGAACCGCTGCGCCCACCGCGGCGCCGAATTCTGCCGCTCCAGCCACGGGAACGCCAAGGAGTTCGTCTGCCCCTATCACCAGTGGTCTTACGACCTCAAAGGCAATCTGCAGGGCGTTCCATTCAAGCGCGGAATCAACAAGATCGGCGGCATGCCATCGGACTTTAAAAACGCGGAGCACGGGACTCGCCAGTTGCGCGTGGCCACGCGCAACGGCGTGGTGTTCGCCACCTACTCCGACAAGACCCCGCCGCTGGAGGAGTACATGACCAAAGAGATTGTCGAGGAGTTCGACGTTCCCTTCTCGGGCAAGAAGCTCCGGATCCTGGGTTATTGCCGGAACGAGCTTCCGTGCAACTGGAAGATGTACCACGAGAACCTCAAGGATCCGTATCACGCGACGTTGCTGCACTCGTTCCTCGTGGTGTTCGGCCTTCTCGTGCCGGGTATCAAGTCGATCGTGTTCGCAGACAAGGAACATGGACGCCACGGCTACATGGCATCGTCCAAGCCCGACCAGGTCTATGCCACCGTCGCCGCCGACGACAAGGCGGAGATGCGTTCGTTCAGCGACAACCTTCGGCTGCGCGACGAGCGGTTCTTGGACTATGTGCGCGAGTTCGACTCGCCCTGGTCCGCCAACATGATGACCATGTGGCCGAACCTGATTGTGCAGCGCCAGATGAACACGATGGGCGTGCGTCAGATCATCCCGAACGGTCCCAACAGCATGGTGATGCAGTGGACGATGTTCGGCTACGAAGACGACACGCCGGAGATGACCCGGCACCGCCTCCGCCAGGGCAACTTGATGGGTCCGTCGGGTTTCCTCGGCCTTGAGGACAACGAGGCGCTGAAGTTCGTGCAGGAAGGCATCCGCAATTCGTCCTCGGATAACAACGTGGTCAAGCTCGATGCTGGCCACCAGGGCACGGCACGCAACCTGATCTCGGAGTCGTGCATCCGCTCGCTCTACGAGTACTACCGAGGGGTCATGGACATCCGTGTCGCGGAGATGGCAGCATGAAGGAGCAACTCGCCTACACCCGCTCTGTGGTGTTGCCCCGTCGCGCCGCCGAACTGCGCGCGGAGATCGACTCCTTCCATGTCGAGTACTGCGCCGTCCTCGACGCCAACGACGTGGAGCGCTGGCCCGAGTTCTTCAGCAATGAAGCGAAGTACCGAATCACCTCGCGTCAGAACGCGCTGCTGAACATGCCCGTTGGCCTCGTCTATTGTGAGGGCCGGGACATGATCACTGATCGCGCGCTCGCCGTGGCGCACTCGCAGATGTTTGCGCCTCGCCACATGCTGCATGTCCTGGGCATTACGCGGGTGCTGCAAGAGACGAGCGACACGATCAGCTCGCAGACACCCTTCATCCTGATGCAGACCCTCGTCGAGGGGCCTTCCACCGTGCATCTCGCCGGCATCTACCACGACCGTTTTGTGCGCGAAGGCGAACGACTGCTCATCGCCAGCCGCGAAGTAGTGCACGACACCGAGATTCTCGACACAGCCCTGGCCTACCCGGTCTGAACCCGATGAAGACAATGATGAATCGAACTCCCAAGATCGCGCTCGAAGAGCACTTCTCCGCCCCTGGCTTCGATGCGTACTCTGCCAAGTACACACGCGCATTGCCAGCCGACTTCGTGGCTCGGCTCGACGCCAGGCTGAGCGACTTCGACGGCCAGCGCCTGGCCGAGATGGACGCCGGAAACATCGAGTTCGCCGTGCTGTCGCAGACGATGCCCGGCGTGCAGGCCGAGACGGATGTTGCTTCCGCCGTCCGGCGCGCACGCGAGAACAACGAGTTCCTCGCCGAGCGCGTAGCGCGCCATCCGAAACGATTCGGCGCTTTTGCCCATGTGGCATTGCAGGACCCGCACGAGGCTGCGCGAGAGCTGGAGCGCACGGTCGTAGAGCACGGCTTCAAGGGTGCGTTGATCAACGGCCATACCCTGGGGCGCTACTACGAGGGCGGCGAATTCGATGTGTTTTGGGAGCGCGCGCAGGCGCTTGGCGTGCCCATCTACCTGCATCCCAACGCGTTCAGCCAGCCACCGGCGCTGCTGGAAGGCATGCCGGTGCTCCAGGGAGCCGTCTGGGGATGGGGCGTGGAGACGGCAGGGCACGCCCTGCGCCTGCTGTTCGGCGGGGTGTTCGATCGTTACCCGCGACTGACCCTGTTGCTGGGCCACATGGGCGAGGCCCTGCCATATCAACGCCGGCGCATCGACAGCCGCTTCGCTGCCTATCCCTCGGGCATCAAGTTGGCACGCAAGCCCAGCGAGTACATCGGCAGCAACATCCTGATCACGACATCTGGCGTGTGCTCCGCGCCGGCACTGCTTGGCGCTATTGGCGAGCTCGGTGCGCAAGCCGTGCTCTTCTCCGTGGACTATCCCTATGAGTCCACCGCCGAGGCTTGCACCTTCATTGAAGGGGCGCCGCTCGATGAGCGAACTCGTGCGCTGGTCTGCTACGGCAATGCCCGCCGGCTCTTCAAGCTGGGCAGCCCGCAGGATCTGGCGCTCCTACAGATCTGACACTTTCAAACAAAGGAAAAAAAATGCCAGTCAGCGACTATCAAATGGTCAAGGCCTGGGACCAGGTTCTGAAGCTCAGCAAGGTGGAGCGCGGACAGAAGGTCTCGATCCTGTGCGGTCCCCACACCCATCCGCAAACGCTTCAAACCGCCACCATTGCAGCTCAAGCCGCGGGCGCAGTCGTGACCAGGATCGAGCTGCAGCCTATCAACGCGGAGAAGGCCCCGAGCCGCGACCTCATGAACTACCTGGGGGAAACGCCGCTTACCAACAACCCCGTCGCTCTCGCGGCCATGAAGAACAGCGACATCGTCCTGGACTTGATGCTGCTGCTGTTCTCGCCAGAGCAGATGGAGATCCTCGAATCGGGAACGAAGATCCTTCTTGCCGTCGAGCCGCCCGAGGTGCTGGTTCGGGCGGTGCCAACCGAGGCCGACCGCGAACGCGTGCTCGCCGCGTCGAAGCTGCTCAAGGCCGCTAAAAAGATGCACGTGACCTCGCCGGCCGGCACGGACGTGACTTTCAAGCTCGGCGACTTCCCGACCATCTCCGAATACGGTTTCTGCGAAGAGCCCGGGCGCTGGGACCACTGGCCGAGCGGTTTCCTCTTCACCTTCGCCAACGAAGGCGGCAGCGACGGCACCATCGTGATCGACCGCGGTGACATCTTGCTACCGCAGAAGAACTACGTCTCCGACAAGATCACGATGCGTCTGCGCGAAGGCTTCGTGCGCAGCATCGAAGGTGACATCGATGCAGCCTTGCTGCGCGAGTTCATGGAGGCCTACAAGGACCCCGAGGCCTACGCCATCGCGCACATCGGATGGGGGATGCAGCCGCGCTGCTTCTGGCACACGCTGTCCCTGGTGGACCGCGAGGCAACTTCCGGGCAGGACGCGCGTGCGTTCGAAGGCAATTTCCTGTTCTCGCTGGGCCCGAACAACGAGGCCGGGGGAACTCGCACCACGCCTTGCCACCTTGACATCCCATTGCGCAACTGCACGGTGGAGCTCGACGGCGTCGTCGTGGTTCGCAACGGCAAGGTCATCGACGAGGCTTTCCAATGAGCACCGCTCCGGACATCTACAAGCAGCAGGGCTTCGGCCATGTCGTCACGCCGAAGGCGCCGTATGGCGTGCTGATCATCGACTTCGTCAACGGATTCGCCGACCCGCTCACGTTCGGCGGCGGCAACATCGAGCCAGCCATCGAATGCACGCGGGGCCTGCTGGATGTGGCACGCGCGCGTCGATGGCCGATCGCCCACACGCGCGTCGTGTACCAGGACGATGGAGCCGACGCCAACATCTTCGCGCTCAAGGTGCCGCCCATCCTCGCCCTGCGGGAGGACGCGCCGCAAAGCCAGATCGTTCCGCAACTGCAGCCCTGCAACGGTGAACTCGTGCTGCGCAAGATCCACCCGTCGGCGTTCTTCGGGACTTCACTGGCTTCCTGGTTTTCCCAGCGCGGGGTGCAGACTTTGCTGATCGCGGGATGCACAACCAGCGGGTGTGTCCGTGCCAGCGTGGTCGATGCCATGTGCCACGGCTTTCGTCCTCTCGTCGTCACAGATTGCGTGGGCGACCGGTCACTGCGGGCGCACGAAGCCAATCTGTTCGACATGCAACAGAAGTACGCGACGTTGATGTCCCGCGACGACGCCCTGCAGGCGACTGCAGCAGCGCAGTCGCACGCCGAGCCGCCCTGAAGCCGGCCCGCGCCCCACGATTCCCGTCCCCACCTCTCGTCAATACCCGGGCGCATGGCTCGCCAGCGACCCGCACCACCCTGGAGAAGAACATGACCCTCAAACTCATGGCCGCGATGGCGGTCTCACTCGCGACGTTCGCCTTCCAAAGCCGCGCCGATGTCATCAAGGTGGGTGTGATCGCCCCCATGTCCGGACCGTTCTCAGCGGTCGGGCAGACCTGGGAGGGCGCCACCAAGGCCTACCAAAAGCTCAACGGCACCACTGCGGGCGGACACACGATCGAGGTGATCTACCGCGACCTGCCGGAGATCAATCCCGCGCAGGCCAAGGCACTGGCGCAGGAACTCATCATCAAGGAAGGCGCGCAGTACATCGCGGGCTTGTATTTCACGCCCGATACGCTGGCTGTCGCCGCGCTTGCGCAGGAGGCGAAGGTGCCCGTCGTGATCTTCAATGCGTCGACCTCGTCGCTTCTTGAAAAGTCCGACTACCTCTTGCGGACCTCGTACACGCTGCCGCAGATGGCCGTGCCGGTGGCCAAGTACGCGCTCGAGAAGAACGTCAAGAACGTCGTATCCCTGGTCAGCGACTTCGGTCCCGGCCTCGACGCCGAGAAAGCCTTTAACACCGCTTTCGTTGCCGGCGGGGGCAAGGTGCTTGAAGCAATCCGTGCGCCGCTGAAGACGACGGACTTCGGCCCCCTGATGCAGCGCGTGAAAGCACTCAAGCCGGACGCGCTCTATGTCTTCGGTCCGGGCGGGCCGGCCACCTATGCGATGGTCAAGGCCTACAACGAAGCGGGGTTGAGAGCTGCGGGCGTGCGCTTCCTGGGCACGGGCGAGACGGATGAGGACCAGCTGCGCGCGATCGGCCCCGAGCTGCTGGGAATCGAAACCGGTATGTTCTATTCGGCGACGCACAACTCGCCGCTGAACAAGGCCGCCGTCAATGCCCTGACTGAGGTTACGCCCAAGGCCATTCCGACCGTCCAGCTCGCGAACGCGTTCGACGGCCTGCATGTGATCTATCACATGGTCAAGGCGACGGACGGCAAGCGCGACGGGCCCAAGGCCATGGCCGCCGCCAAGGGATTTTCCTGGGAAAGCCCGCGTGGCCCGGTGAAGATCGATCCGGCCTCCCGCGAGTTTGTGCAGAACGTCTACATGCGAGTGGTGGAAAAGGATGCGGCCGGACGCTTCGTCAATCGTGAGTTCCGCACGTTCGAGATGCAGCCCGACTACGGCCGCATCCAGAATGCGACCAAGTAGTGCGGAGGCTGCAGCATGTCCGTTGCGCTTCTTAGCAGCATCCTGGTCGACGGGATCACGTACGCCATGATCCTGTTCATGATCACGGTGGGCCTGTCGATGACCATGGGTCTGATGCGGGTGGTGAATCTGGCTCATGGCGCCTTCGCGATGCTCGGCGGGTTTCTGGCGGCCAGCATTCCTCAACGCCTGGGTGTGCCGATCGGGCTGGGTTTCGTACTGGCGATCGCGATCGTGGCGCTCGTGGCGGTGCTTTTCGAGCGCATCCTGTTGCGCCGCTTCTACCGGCGCGACGATCTCGACCAGATGCTGGTGACCATCGGCCTGATGTTCGTCGCGACGGCTGCGGTCAACCTGATGTTCGGATCGTCGGTGACATCCGTCGCGCTTCCTGAGGCATTCGGCGGGTCGGTGGACCTGGGGTTCCGCTCCATTCCCCGTCATCGGCTCATCGTCGTTGCCTGCGGGCTTGCGGTCGTCGGCGTCCTGTGGTTGAGCGTGGACCGGTCATCCTTTGGCATCCGGGTGCGCGCTGCGGTCGACAACGCGCCGATTGCCCGGGCCATCGGTATCGACACGACCAGGATCTATGCGGCGACTTTCGCGATCGGTGCCGCGCTCGCGGCTCTGGGCGGCATCGCCGGGGCAGAGATGCTGCCAATGGAGCCAACTTACGCCTCCAAATATCTCGTGATCCTTCTGGCGGTTGTCGCCGTGGGAGGCAACGGAAATCTGTTCGGCTCTTTCTTCGCAGCGTTGCTGCTCGGCATCGTGGAGACTTCGATGAAATACATGGTTCCGCAGCTTGCATCGGCTGCCTTTTTCCTGACGATGATTATCGTCTTGCTGGTTCGCCCACAGGGGCTGTTCGGGAGGCAAGCATGAGCGCAGTGATTCCGCCCATGGCGATGGCGACGCCAGCGCGCGTACGCCCGTGGAAGCAATTGCGCGCCGAGATCGTCCTGACGCTCGCGGGGTTGCTGGCTTTCGTAGTGTTCCCGCAGGACCTTGGACTGCTGACTAACATGGCGACGATGTCGATCTTTGCGCTGTCGCTGAGCCTCGTGCTCGGACAGGCGGGCATCGCGACCCTGGGCCAGGCCGCGTTGTACGGCGCAGGTGCGTACGTCGCGGGCTGGACCGCGTTGTATCTGACGTCCGATCCCATCATCGGGCTGCTGCTCGGCGGGCTGGGCGGAGGGCTGATAGCGCTGCTGAGCGGTGCAGTCATGCTGCGCTCGACCAAGCTCACGCTCGTCATGCTCACCATCGCGGTGGCGCAGTTGCTGCTCGAGCTCGCCAATTGGGCCAGATGGCTTACAGGTGGCGACGACGGACTTGCCGGCTTCGAGGTCGCTCCGCTGTTCGGTATTTGGGAGTTCAACTTCATGGGTCACACCGGCTATTTCTACGCGCTGGGCGCGCTGGTGTTGATGTTTTTCCTCGTGCGCAACCTGGTTGAATCACCTTTTGGCTTGACGGCCAGAGCCATACGACAGGACCCGGGACGCGTCCAGGCGTTGGGCGGGCGCGTGTATCTGCACCTGCTGGCCGTCTACACCGTCGGCGGCGTCGTGGCGGGGCTGGCAGGAGCCCTGACGGCACAGACCAGCAAGGTGGCGAATCTCTTCATGCTGGACTTCACGACGTCCGCGGGTGTGGTGGTCATGATCGTCCTCGGCGGCACGCGCCGCCTGGCGGGTGCGGTGCTCGGCACCGTTGCGTACATGACGATCCATCACATCGCGTCAACCTTGAATCCGTATCACTGGCTGTTCGTCATCGGGTCGATGCTGATTGTCGTGCTCATTGTCCTGCCGGAAGGCCTCATCGGACTTCTGGACCGGGCCGTAGCGTACGCCAAGCGGTTGGGCGGCAGCGGAGGAACGCGATGACCCATCGGCTGAAAACCCAGAACCTTTGCCATTCCTTTGGGGGTCTGGCCGTCACGCAGAACGTCACGCTCTCGCTGCCGCAGGGTGCGCGCACGGCGCTGATCGGTCCCAATGGGGCAGGCAAGACGACGCTGGTCAACCTGCTGAGTGGGGCGATGCGCCCGCAGTCTGGGGACATCCAACTGGACGGCCGCTCGATCGTCCAGCTACCGCAATACGCACGCGTGCGCAGCGGCATCGTTCGCACGTTCCAGATCAGCCGACTGTTCAAGGACCTTACCGTGGCGGAGAACGTCCGGGTCGCAGTGCTGCAGCGGCTGCGGGCCTCGATGCAGTGGTGGCCCTCACCGGCGCGTTCCGCGCGCGTTCGCGACGAGGTCCACGAGACGCTCGGCATGCTCGGCCTGCATCCCTACGCGAACCGGGTCGTAGGACACCTCGCGCTCGGCGAACAGCGGCTTGCTGAAATCGCGCTGGCGCTCGCAATGAAGCCACAGGTTCTGCTGCTGGACGAGCCCGGCGCGGGTGTGCCGCAAGGAGAAGGCGGTCGCATCATGGACGCCATCGAGAGCCTGCCGAAGGAACTGTCGGTGCTGCTCATCGAACACGACATGGACCTGGTGTTCCGTTTCGCCTCGCACATCATCGTGCTCGTTGCCGGTGCGGTGATGGTCGAAGGCACGCCGGAAGAAGTCGCCGCCAACGAACAAGTCAAGCAAATCTATTTCGGACGAGACGGACATGCCCAAGCAACCCATTGAACTCCGGTTCGACGATGTCACGACCGGCTACGGCGTTGTGCCGGTCGTCGAGCATCTCAGCTTCAGCGTGCGCGAAGGGGAACGGCTGGGCCTCATCGGGCGAAACGGCGCCGGCAAGACCACCACCCTGGCAACCGCGATCGGCTTGGCCGACCTGATGCAGGGCCGGATCCACTTCGGCGGCAACGACATCGGCAGCGCCACGACGCATGCGCGCGCACGGGCTGGGCTCGGCTACGTGCCGCAGAGCCGCGACATCTTTCCTTCGCTGACGGTGGAGGAGAACCTGCTGTCGGGCCTGCAGGGGCGGTCGGCCGGCGTGGCTCTGCCACCGATCTACGCCCTGTTTCCGCGACTCAAGGAGCGCCGGCGCAACGGTGGCACGCAACTGTCAGGCGGTGAACAGCAGATGCTGTCCGTGGCGCGGGCACTTGTTGGCCAGCCGCGCATCCTTCTGCTCGACGAGCCGCTGGAGGGCCTTGCTCCCATGGTGCGCGAGGAACTGATGGATGCCATCGTCCGGATGAGCGACCGGCTCGGAGTTGGCTGCGTGCTTGTGGAGCAGCACGTCGACGTCGTTCTCGACTTCTCCACGAACGTCATCGTGCTGGAGCGGGGCGTTGCCGCTTATTCCGGCTCCGCAGCGGCGCTGCGCGAAGAAGAGGATCTTTTGAACCGCACCATCGGTATCCAGAAGTGCTGAAGCCAATCCCTGCGAGTGCGGTGGCAGGCAGCTGCCACCTCGGCGCACATTGAGTGCGCCGGCAGTCTCATCCTGTCATGCAGAACCTTCGCGCACTCCTGAGCCCCCTGCGGGCGTTCGATGCGGTGTATCGGGCCAAAGGCGTGTCGCGAGCCGCGCAGTTGCTCCACGTCACGCCAGGAGCCGTTAGCCAGCAGATCAAGCAGCTTGAAACGGGGCTCGGCGTGCAACTTTTCCAGAAGGCCGGTCGCGAGATCGAGCTCACCGCGGTGGGCGAACGACTCGCCACCCGCGTCTGTGACGCGTTCGATCGGCTGCACGAAGCGTTGGGCGACCTGGCGGACAGCCAGCGGGAGCAGCGGCTGCGTCTCAAGGTGCCTCCGAGCATCGCCATTCGCTGGCTGGTTCCCCGCCTGCACGGCTTCCATGCGCTTCACCCCGACATCGCGCTGGAGATCGCAACGATTGCACTTGCGGATGATGTCCGGCTTGAAGGCGCGGACTGCGCGATTCGGCACGGGATGGGCGAGTGGGCCGATGTCGAGCTGGACCACCTTTTCGACGATGAGTTCGTCCCGGTCTGCACACCCGTCCTGGCGGAACAGTTCCAGGAGCCTAGCGATCTGCTGCGAGCCGACCTGCTGCACTCCATGCTGCGCCCTCAAGCCTGGCCGCTGTGGCTCGGTTCGGCCGGCCTGCTGAACACTCCAAGTCTGCCGGGCATCGCGTTGGCGAATGCCGCGTTGTGCTATCAGGCTGCAGCGGACGGCCTGGGCGTGGCGATGGCGCAGCGGGCCTACGTGCAAGACGACCTGCGCACCGGGCGCCTCGTGGTTGCGGTGGACCATGTCGCGAAGACAGAGCTCGGCTACTACCTGGTCTGCGACCCGTTGAAAGCGGCCACGGCGCCGGTTCGGCTCTTTCGGGACTGGATCCGCTCGGTGCGCTAGGCGCGCCGCGAGCAGCGCGCCATCGCCTAGTCGGCTTTGAATCCCGAGGCCTTGACGATCGGTTCCCAGAACCCGCGCATTTCGGCGAACCGGGCGCGCGCTTCGTCAGGCGAGCTTTCCGTGTTCATGAAGCCGAGCTTGCGAACCCTGCTCGAGAACTGTTCGGTGGCAGCCGCCGTGCGCACGGCGGCGCTCCACTCGGAGACCACCCCGGCGGGCGTGCCAGGTGCCAAGCATATGGCAAGCACCCCGACCGCGGTGAGTTCCTTGCGGCCGAGTTCGCCGAAGGTCGGCACGTTCGGCAGTAGCGGCGAGCGCTCTGCGGAGGTGACAGCCAGCACGCGCAGCTTGCCAGCGTTGTGGTGCTGCGCAAAGTCTCCGACCGTGGACGTGCCCGCCGCGACATTGGCGCCAGTCAGGTTCACGATCAAGGGCGCCGCACCCGGAAAAGGGATGTCCTGCAGCGGTGTCCCGATGATCCTGGCGATCTGAAGTCCCAGGAAATGCGTCGGGCCGCCCGATGCGGCGTGGCCGAAGTTGGCTTTGTCCGGATGCGCACGTACCCATGGGGCATATTCGCCGAAGGTCTTGATGGGCGAAGAGGAGGGCACGGCCAGCGCCATTGGGAACTCGACCACCGTCGATACCGGCAGGATGTCTCTCTGCGGGTTGTAGTTGATCTTGTTGAAGACGAAGGGGTAGATCGATGTGAAGAAGTCGGGGCACAGCATCGCCACGCTCCCGTCGGCAGGGGCGGCCCGCATCGCATCGATCGCGATCTTCCCGCCCGCGCCCGGCTTGTTTTCCACCACCACGGTGCGACCAAGCGGGCCATGCAATTGATCTGCAAGCGCGCGCGTCACCACGTCGAGCGTGCCGCCGGGCGAGAAGCCAACCAGGATCCTGGCGGGTGGACGGTCGGCTTGCTGCCCGAGGGCCGGTGATGCGCCGACGAACGCGGCAACGATAAGTGCGAGGTTGTTGAGCCAGGCGGTACGCGGTGTCTTCAAGAGCTGCTCCAGAAGAACGCTCACATCGGTTGTTCGAGTGTCGAATCGCGCGTGCGAGCAAATGGAAGGCTTGCCCAGAGGCGCATTCGTCTTCCGGGCAAGGAGTTTCAACGGCCGCGAAAAACGGGGTGGCGCTTCTCGGCGAAGGCGCGACGCCCTTCCAGCCGATCCTCGCTATCCCTGAGCAGCCCGAAGGCCTGGCGCTCCAGGGCCAGCCCGCCTGCCAGCGGCAGCTCGCGTCCATTCATCGCGAGGCGCTTTGCAGCGGTCATCGCGAGCGGGGCATTGGCTGCCATCGCGCCTGCGAGCTGCATGGCTGATTGCTGCAATTCGGAAAAGGGCACCACCTTGCTGACCAACCCGATGCGCAGCGCTTCCGCGGCGTCGATGCGTTCTCCGGTGAGCAGCATCCACATCGCGTCCGACTGGCTGATTGCGCGGATAAGACGCTGCGTGCCGCCGGCGCCTGGGATGCTGCCGACCCGCACTTCCGGCAAGCCGAACTGGGCGTTATCAGAGCAGATGCGTATGTCCGCCAGCAAGGCCAGCTCCAGCCCGCCGCCCAGAGCGTAGCCATTGATGGCGGCGATGACGGGCTTGTCTGTCTGCAGCGTGCCGAAGTTGAAATGCCCAGTGCCGCAGCGAAAGACCTGCCGGGCTGCGCTGTCGGCGGGCGGCATGGTCTTCTTGAGGTCCGCGCCTGTGCAGAAGGCGCGCTCGCCCGCACCCGTGAGGACCAGCACGCGGATGTCCTCGTTGTTCGACACCTCGTCCCAGATCTCGAGCAATTGCTCGTTTGATTCCGGGTCGATGGAGTTCATGGCTTCGGGCCGATTCAGGGTGACGACGGCGACGCCGTTCTGGACGGTCTTCACGATGGGCATAGCTGTGCTCAATTCTGGGAAGGGCTGAGGGGGATCACCGCATCGACGGTTGCGGCTGGCATGCCGAGTTCGGCCAGCACCTCACGGGTGTGCTGGCCCAGGGTGGGGGCTGGACGTCTCGCCCGGGGCCGCTCGCCGACGGCGCTGATGACGCTGCGAGGCAGCGTCATCAGCCCGGCGGTCGGGTGCTGCAGCTGCTCGGCGAGGGCCGCTTCGAGGAAAGGCGCTGACTGCGCCACCTCCGCGTAGTTGTTGATGGGGCCGCAGATGATGTCGACGGCTGCGAACCTCTCCAGCCAGAAGGCGCGGGGCTGCGCGAGCATGCGCCCTTCGAGCAGGCGCAGCAGTGTCTCGCGATGCTGGAGTCGGCTCTTGTTGTCAGCGAACCGTGGATCGCAGGCCAGTTCCGGTGCCCCGATGGCTGAACACAAAGCCTGCCACCGTGCGGGGTGATAGGCGGCCACCATGATCCATCCGTCAGCGCAGCGCAGGGCCTCATTCGGAGTCGAATATGGCGCTGCATGCCCTTGCGGTCCGGGCACAACGCCGTCCGCGAAGTAGGACGCGAGACTCACGTGCTGAAGCGCGATGGCGCTGGCGAACATGCTGGCTTCGACGTGCTGCCCGTGTCCTGTGCGTTGGCGGTCCGCGAGGGCGGCTAGGACTGCGATGGCCGCCAGCGACCCTGTGACCAAGTCGACCACCGGCACCGGCACCTTGCACGGCTCCCCATCGCGTGCGCCGGTGACGCTCATCAGGCCGCTCACGGCCTGAAGCACACCGTCGACCCCGGGAAGATCCTTGCTGTCGCCGTGCTGGCCATACGCTGAGACCGAGCAGTAGATGAGGCGCGGGTTGTCCGCCGACACCGCAGCATAGTCCAGCCCCAGGCGCGCCATGACGCCCGGGCGAAAGCTCTCCACCAGCACATCCGCCTGCGCGACCAGCGCCTGCGCCGCCTGCAAGTGCGTTGGGTGTTTGAGATCGAGCACCACACTGCGCTTGTTGCGATTGAGCGCCATGAAGGCAACTCCCTCGCCGTGGACCCAGGGCGAAAGGGCTCGCGAAAGATCGCCGACGGGCGCCTCGATCTTTACGACGTCGGCGCCCAGGTCCGCCATGCACAGCGTGCAGGTCGGACCAGCCATCACCTGCGTGAAGTCGATCACTTTCAAACCGCTCAATGCATTGGCAAGCATGCGACCTTCCGTTTTGTCGGATTGCTCATGTCGTGATGTCGACGCGCTATACGGAGGGACTGCCGAGGCTGCGCCCGCCGCAGACGTACAGGAGCTGGCCGGTGACGTAGCTCGAGCCGGGTTCCGCGAAGAACCGGACGGCGCGGCCGATGTCCTCGGGCTGGCCAATGCGTTCCATCGGTACGGTCTTGTGAAGGCTCTGTCGGACTTCCTCGGTCAGCGTTTCGAACAGCGGCGTCTCCACGATGCCGGGAGCGATGGCGTTCACGGTGATGCCCTTGCGCGCATATTCGAGCGCTAGCGAGCGTGTCAGGCTTACCACCGCTCCCTTGGAGGCGGAGTAGGCCGCCTGGCCGCGGTTGCCCAGCCATGCGCGCGAGCCGATGTTGATGATGCGGCCGAACCGGTTCTCTGCCATTTGCGCCAGTACTGCCTTGGAGCAGATGAACTGCGAATGAAGGTTGACCTCGATCACGCGGGTCCAGAATGCGAGATCCATCTTGGAGACGAGCTTGTCGCCACCGATGCCTGCGTTGTTGACCAAGATGTCGATGCGGCCATGAGACGCGAGAAGCCGGGCCACGGCCGCCTCCACCTGCTCCACCGAGCTGACGTCGACCTTGAAGGTCCGCACATTGAAGCCCTCGCCCGAAAGCGCAAGCTCTGCTCCCTCCAGCGCTTTCTCATCAAAGTCCCAGAGCGCGATGCGGCATCCGGCCTGTGCGAGCTCGCGGGCGATGCCGAGGCCGATGCCCTTGGCGCCACCGGTCACGACGGCAACGAGGCCGTGTAGCGATGCAGGCGCACTTGTGCTTGTAAGGTTCATGGTACTTGCGATCAAAGCGAAAGAATGTTGATGGAGCAGGCGGCGTGGTCCACGCCCCAGATGCCTCCGCCTGTCACCTGCGTGAGGCCGATGCGTGCTGCGTGGACCTGCCTTGCGCCGGCACGGCCTTGCAGTTGCTCGCAGACTTCGACGACCTGTGCGACACCTGTCGCTCCGGGCGGATGCCCCTTGGCGATCAGTCCGCCGCTGGGGTTGACCGGCACGCGTCCGCCAAGCGTGGTTGCACCGCTCTGCAGGAGGATCGCCGCATCGCCTCGGCTGCAAAGTCCGAGGGCCTCGTAGTAGAGCAGTTCGGAGATGGTGAACGCGTCGTGCACCTCCAGCAGACTGAGATCCTGCGGTCCGATGCCGGCTTGTTCATAGGCTAGCCTGGCGGCACGCGCGGTGATCTCGGCCTCAGTCATGTCGACAGGTGAGGTTTCGAACAAGCCAGACTGCACCACCGACGCCAGCACTCGGACGGGCGTTGCGACGCCCTTGGAAGGCTTGGTGCTGAGCACCAGCGCCGCCGCCCCATCGACCACCGCGGGGCAGCACTGGAGCAGAGTGAGCGGCTCGGCCACCGGGCGGGACGCCAAGATCTCCTCGCGGCTCGCCAGCTTGGCGAACGTGGCGATGGGATTCAGGACACCGTGCTTTCGATTCTTGACGGAGATGTCCGCCAGCGTCTCAAGCGTAAGGCCGTGATCGTGCATGTATCGCCTTGCGCGCATGGCGTACAGGGCCGGCATGATCATTCCGCGCCGGTTGTTCCAGTCCTTCTGGCTGAGCGGCAGCGGCCCGCCGCCGAGGCTGCTCAGGTGATCCATGCCGAACACCACCACGGTGTCGTACTGGCCGACCTTGAGCGCCTGCAGCGCGAGATTCAACGCAGTGGCGCCGCTGGAGCAAGCGTTGTCCACGTTGTAGACAGCACCGCCGTTGACGTGCAGCTCGCGCAATGTACGCTGGCCGGGCAGCATGGCTCCGAGCGCGTTGCCGCAGTAGAACGCCTGCACCTCCGAAAGCTGCGTGCCGGCATCGGCCAGGGCATCGAGAATTGCTGCCTGGGCCATGGCCTCTTCGGTCAATTCAGGAAAGCGCCCGAAGTCCGTGATACCGACCCCGGTGATCAGTGGTTGCTTCATCTCGCATTACTCCTGGAAGGCATAGTCGGGGGTGCCGTCCGGCAACGTGAAGGGCACCACCCGCAGGCGGCTGGCGATGGCGGGCGGCTGGTTGCCGAACAGCAGTCGCCCGAACGCACGAACGCCGGGCGCGAAGTCGACCATGGCCAGGCCATAGGGCTGCTTCTCCTTGCCGGGGTGGACGATCGTGAAGCTGTAGAGGGAGCCCGTGGGGCCGAGTTCGACCTCTTCGACCTTCTGGTCGTCGTGAACGAATTCGATCGGCGGGAACTGGGGTGGCTGGCTCGCCATGCGTGTGGCGACAAGCACCATGCCGCCGGGGGTGTCACGGAAAGGGGATTCCGTTCGCTTGATGATCTTCAAATAGTGTCTCCTGTTCGTGTGGAACTGGCCACAGCGACAGGAAGTATTGAGACGAAAGCCGTCGTGGTCATTGGATTTCTGCTCGGCATTCTTTAGCGGCGCTAAAGCATTCGAAGCAATGAGACTGGCTAAACAATGGCCAGCCAAACTGAAAGGACAGCGGGCCGAATGCAACTGCATACTGGGCCGATGAAAGAACAAATCAACGTACCGGTCACCTTGATGCGCGGTGGCACGAGCAAGGCTGTTTTTCTCTCGCAGCAAGATGTGCCCGCCGATGAGGATGCGCGCCTTCGATTCCTGCTGGCTTTGTTCGGCAGCCCGGACGTGCGTCAGATCGATGGGCTCGGCGGCGCCGACATCTTGACGAGCAAGTGCGCCATCATCGGGCCGCCGTCGCGACCCGATGCAGACATCGACTACACCTTCGTGCAGATCGGCATCGACCAGCCAACCGTCAGTTTCGAGATTGTCTGCGGCAACATTTCATCGGCCACAGGGGTCTATGCGCTGCAGGAGCAGCTGGTTCCTGTGCAAGAACCCGTCACCACCGTTCGGGTGCACAACACGAACACCGGAAAGATCCTTCGGATGTCCGTGCAATGCGCCGACGGCGAGCCGCGTGTGGAGGGCGATAGCGAAGTGGATGGTGTGCCGGGAACCGGCGCAGAGGTAGCACTGGATTACTCCGATACCAGCGGCTCCACGACCGGAAAGCTCCTGCCCACGGGGCAGGCGCGCGATTGGGTACATGTATCGAGGCTCGGCCGCGAAATACCTGTGTCGGTGGTCGATGTAGGCACGGCAAGCGTGTTCATTCGCGCGGCGGACTTGGGAATCAGTGGCACGGAACTGCCGGGGCAGCTCGGTTCCGAGATCTACGAGATGGCCGAGGAGGTGAGGCGCTGGGTCGTCGAACGTTGCAATCTTCCGTCGTCGGGGATCCTCACGCCATACCAGATCTTGATTAGCGAAGCGCAGGATTACCGGACCATTGCCGGAAACCGCGTCGTGCAGGCAGCAGAGATCGACTTCGTCGCGCGCATGGTGCTCAATGGTGGTGCCATGCACAAGGCATTCCCCGGCGGCGGCTCGGTCTGCCTCTCTGTTGCGGCACAGATCGCGGGAACAATTCCAGCCGAAGCGCGCGGCACGCATGCCGGCCCGACGCGCATTCGCATTGGCCATCCGAGCGGGGTGCTTAAAATCTTCGCGAATGTCGAGCATGCGGGCGAGGACAAATGGTCGGTGCGCGAAGTGCACTTCACGCGCACGGCGCGCCGCCTGTTCGACGGAATCGCCTATGTGCGGCGATCGCGCCTTGAGGCGCCCGCCGAGCAAAGCACGTCCATAGGCACCGGTGCGGTAGCGACATTGCCATGAGCGTCCAGAATCTTTTCTCGCTGCAGGGCCGTACGGCGCTGATTACTGGCGGCTCACGAGGCATAGGCCGCATGATCGCTGAGGGGTTTCTTGCACATGGCGCACGCGTCTACATCAGTGCGCGAAAGGCCGAAGCCTGCGACCTGGCCGCGCGAGAACTCTCGAGCACGGGCCACTGCATTTCGCTGCCGCACGACGTGTCCACGGTGGGGGGCTGCCAGGCCATGGCCGATGCCTATGCCCGTCATGAATCGACGTTGGACATCCTGGTCAACAACGCCGGCGCAGCATGGGGTGAAGACTTCGATGCTTTTCCGGAGAGCGGCTGGGACAAAGTGGTCGACCTGAACCTGAAATCGCCTTTCTTCCTGACGAAGGCGCTCATCGCACCGCTGCGCGCCGCGGCAAAAGCGCGGGTTGGGAAGATCATTCACATCGCTTCTACCGACGGCATCGGGCTCAACCCGCAGGAAAACTACTCTTACGTCGCGAGCAAGGCAGGATTGATTCACCTGACGCGGCGCATGGCGATGCGCTTGGCGCAGGACAACATCGCAGTCAGCGCCATTGCGCCCGGGGCGTTTCCTTCCGAGATGAACCGCAATGCGCGCGACCATGGGGAGGCACTGTCGGGGCACATTCCCGCCCGGCGCATCGGCACGCCGGACGACATTGCCGGCGCAGCCATCTTCCTGGCCTCGCGTGCAGGAGACTACGTGATGGGTGCCACCCTGGTGGTGGATGGTGGCGTGACCCAAGCGCGCCCCTACCGGTGAAGACGGTGGATTCAACCGTTCAATGCTCTAAGCTATGAACTGCGTAGGCAGAGGGAATGTTGTAGATGAAGTTCCGGGTACGAACCTGCTGCTGGAACAGCCAGGTGGCATTGATGCCGAAGTGCCGGAAAACTGGCTGAACCCTTCATCAGATCGCTCACCTGTTTGATGGGTCGCAGGGGGCCGTGCGACAGATCCTCGCTCAGACCGGTGGAGCTCGCCTGCTCGAGCGACATTGCTCCAAGCCGGCTCTGACGCTTTGCTGAGAGAGAATTTGGCTGAGAACCGAGCCTTGACGTGTGTCGTTCACACTGGCGTCGGCATGCGAGCGGTCACCCGTAGCGAGTAACCGAAAAGTCGTCGACAAAACTTTGTTTTCGCATGCAAAGCGGACGCCGAAGCTGCGGCTGTCAAGCTGGCGTGTAGATGACCAGCTTCAGCGCCGGATTGTCGTTTGCCTGGAAGCTGGCGTGATCGAAGCGCATCAAGCCGTTGGTCGGGTGGTGCAACGTCTTGCGTCCGGACAAAGGTGCGCGAATGTCGTGGTCTGGCCACCAAACGCCGAATTCCGAACTCGATTCGTGCAGCCGCTCGACCAGCTCGGCAAAGGCCGGATCCCCGGCCCAAAGGTCGTGCACGGCACGAAACTGCGCCAACATGGCACGTGCGACGGTCGGCCAGCCGTCGCCGAAGAGGGCACGCGCCCGCGGATCGGCGAAGACGAACACAAGGATGTTCCGCTCGACCTTCGGCAGGGCGTTGAAGTCGCAGAACAGCTCGATCGTCGCGTCGTTCCATGCGAGAAGATCCCAGCGCTGGCCGGTGACATACGCCGGATGGGGCAGGCCGGCGACGATCTTGCGAATCGTTTGCGGCACCGTTTCGCGCACGAACGTCTTCGCTGGCGCGTGGCCGGCAAGTTGTCGAAGGTGGGCATGCTCCTGCGCATCAAGGCGCAGTGCGTGGGCCAACGCGTCGATGGTGCTGCTCGATGGGCTCACCATGCGACCTTGCTCGAGTCGAACATACCAATCCGTCGAAATGCCGGCGCGCTCGGCCACTTCTTCGCGACGCAAGCCGGGTGTGCGACGACGCGGACCGCTGGGCAGACCGACAGCTTCGGGCCGCATTCGGGCTCTGCGCGAATAAAGAAAGTCGCCTAGCGCTGCTTGGGAGGTCATGGGAATGGTCCGAGGATTGCTCGATCCCAGGATAGTGCCATGTCTGGATGGCCCGGAACGAGGCGGAGAGACTGCAGGCTCATCATTGGAGATCGACCTATGCAAGCAGTTGTTTTCGAGCGCATCGGTGCGCCACTCGTGGTCCGCGATGTCCCCCCGCCGGTCTTGGGCACCGGCGAGGTGATCGTGGATGTCACGGCGTCCCGGGTGCTGTCATACGCAGGCGAGGTGTTCGGCGGGCAACGTACTTACCCGTTTGATTTGCCCGCCGTGCCCGGCCCGGGCCCTATCGGCCGGGTGAGGGCAACTGGCAACGATGCCACGAAGCTCAAAGCTGGTGATTGGGTCTACTGCGATCCGACGATCCGAGCGAGGGACGATGCCTCGACACCAGACATCATGTTGCAGGGATTGATCGCGCCAGGGGCGGGGCCTCAGCCGCTTCGCGCGTGGGTCGGTGATGGTGGATGGGCCGAGCAGATCCTCGTGCCCACCGAGAACGTGACGCCGCTTGGAGAGATCGGGACGAAAGAGGCGCTGCAGTGGTGTGCCTTGGGCACACTCTTGGTGCCCTTCGGGGGGCTGCTGGCCGCCGAATTGCAAGCAGGCGAGACTTTGCTGCTTCACGGGGCAACCGGCAGTTTCGGCAGCGCAGGTGTTGCCGTCGCATTGGCCCTGGGGGCCGGATGCGTCGTTGCGCCGGGGCGCAATCCGGCAATGCTGCACGAACTCGTGGGCCGCTTCGGCGACCGCGTACGGCCGGTTGTGTTGTCAGGCGATGAAGCGGTCGATCGGGCCGCCATGCGGGCAGCAGCGCCCGGGTGGATCGACTGCGTGCTCGATCTGATGCCGCCGTCGGTGCCGGCCTCGGCTGTGCGCGCCGCCGCGATGACCGTGCGTCCGGGTGGGCGGGTGATTTTGATGGGCGGTGTTGGCATGGAAGGCGGGGACGAGCTCTCGTTGCCCTACCCCTGGCTCATGCGCAACGACGTCACCGTGCGAGGCAAGTGGATGTATCCGCGCTGGGCTCCGGGGCGCTTGGTGGCATTGATCCGTGCCGGTCTCCTCGACCTGGCGCACTTCACCCCGACTGTCTTTCCGCTGGAGCAAGTGACAGAAGCTGTGACCCATGCGGCGGCGAACTCGAGGGCGTTTCAGATGACGTTGCTGAGCCCAACTTCGAAAACAAAGGCGGCCGCTGCCACATAGGGTGAGCGACGCTCCACGCCCAAGAGCTGCCCGCGTTGCAGTTGCCGTGCTTATCTTTGCTGGTGTATGAAATGGCTCGAGTGAAGGGGGCTTCGGACAGGTGCGGGCATCTGCCTTAAATCACTGTCCCCAGAAGATCCGCCGAAACGCCGACAGGCGTTTCGCGATCGACGGCCCGGAGATCATTCATCGGTGTCGTGAGCGAGAAGCAGATCCGTCAATGCCTGGCTCGCGCGCAGCCTCGAGCGCCATCGCTTGCTGGAGAAATTCAGCCATACAGCGACGGGTCCGCGCGAGGAGCGGGCTCAAAGTGCAGCGGAGCGAAGTCCAATACAACCATGCATCCATGAGATCGAGCATCCGTCGCTGGATGATGCCGGCAAAAAAAGCGGCACAAGCATTCGGCATCCACGTGACCGATATGATCGATCGAGCATCTCTACGGAGCAGCAATCGTACTTCGGCTCTTGATAGATTTTTCCCCTCTTGAATCTCCTTGCTGAATCGCTATTTCACTCACCGGACGCGCTGGAGACGCCTCCGGCGCTCTGTTCAACACTTGAATGGAGGTTTTCGCTATGTACCGATCTTTGTTTCCTCGCGACGTCTTCGCGGAGATGGATCGCCTGCAGCGCGATGTGCAGCAGGCCTTCGACCTATCGCCCAGCATTCGCGGCTTTGCGCGCAACGGATTTCCCGCCCTCAACGTCGGCGGCACGTCCAAGACGATCGAGATCTATGCCTTTGCACCTGGCGTTGATCAGGCCACGCTCGAGGTCAGCCTCGAGCGCGGTCTGCTGACAATCGCCGGCGAGCGCAAGAGTCCGCTGCCGGATGCCCAGTCCAAGGTGGCCGTGCACATCAATGAGCGCTTTGAGGGGCGCTTCCGCCGTGCACTGACACTTCCTGATGATGCTGATCCAGAGGCCGTCGACGCGAAACTCCGTGATGGCGTGCTGCACATCACCGTCCAGCGCCGGGCTTCTGCACAGCCGCGGCGCATCAGCATCCAGTGATCCAGACGTTGCCAGTTTAGAAAGGAGTAACGGCCATGCGCAACGATGTTCAAACTACCACCAGCAACTCTGCTCGTAGCGGTACTGCCTCGCAGGATCGTTCGCGTTACAGCGACACGGCGTTAACCCCGCCTGTGGACGTGATCGAGGATGCCAACGGCATCACGCTCTACGCCGACCTGCCCGGCGTGAGTCGGGAGAAGTTGAATCTGCATATCGAATCCGATACGTTGACTATCGAGGCTGAGAGCGATCTTACTGTGCCTGAAGGCTTGGCGTCCCATCACACCGAAGTCGGCTTGGCACGGTTTCGGCGCGTCTTCACGCTGAGCAAGGAATTGGATACCGAGAAGGTGTCGGCGGAGTTGGCACAGGGCGTGCTGAAGCTTCGCATTCCGAAGGCCGAGCATGCGCAGCCGCGGCGCATCGAGGTGCAAGTCGCGTAACTGGCGTTCGCTAGCCTTGTGGCCGGACGCGGTCATCCTGCGGCGTCCGGTCGATCCCGCCACTATGGCCTGATTCGGATTGTTGCAGAGCAGCGTCTCATTGGGACGCTGTGCGGCGGACCGCAACCGGCGTACTGCGATCCATGCTACCGCCGGCGAAAATCCTGATTGGGGTCGACGGCTCGTGAATCTGACACTTATGGGTCTTCAGTCCTGCTGAAATTTGCCACCAGTTCTGGCGATCGGTCAGTCAGATACTCTGCTTCATAGCGTGATGCTGCCCCGGCGCGTCGAGCGGCGGTACGTGGGGTTGCTTCTTTCAGCCAGGGGTCGCGGCCTTCAGGCAACCAACTGCCAGTCTTGCGGACGACGACCGCGCACCACTGCCAATCTTGCCCTGGCATCGGGCCACATGGATGGCCTAGAGAGTTAGAGCAGTTGGTCAAAGCTAGGCGAGTCTGTGAGGTTTACGACCGCCGATGATCGATCATGCTGCGCTGACCGCACTACGAATTTCCGTGCGTGGGCGTTACCGTGCGCTTTCTGACGGGCCGACAGCTTTTCGGTCTTTGATAGCTGGAGCCAAGGCATAGTTAGAATTGCGCACAAGGCTCGCCGAGCTCGCCAATTTTTTCACCCATCGGAGGGGGTGACATGCCGATGGATTTTTTGCGACGCATCAAAGATGCGGAGTTTCCGCTTGAGCTTCGTGACGAAGCGGACATTCGAAATGCGATTGTTCTTGAGGCTGCCGAACTGATCGAAGTGCAACTACCCGCCGCCGATGCGCCGTTGGTCGATGCAAGCGCTATCGTCCTGCGGATCACGCCGCAGGGAAGGGCCGCTATATCTAGAAGCAAGGCGGGATAGCACCTTCACAGCATGCTTGCGCGCGAATTGCGACCGTGGGCCGAACGCCCTGTAGACAGCCCGCCATCTTTCGTGCGTTCACCCATTCGGCGAGTGCTAAGGGTGACAATGTATACAGCGCATGACAACCTCACGCGGCGATCTGTGCTTCCAGAAAGGCCACGGTGTCGGGTGCCCGCATGCTCCGAGCGAGATCCAGTGCTGATAGGCCTTCAGTGCTACGAGCATCCATGTCGGCACCGTGTCTCAGGAGCATCTTCAAGATGTCGAGCCGGTTGAACATCGCGGCGAACATGACCGGTGTCTTGCCGCCGGGCGGCGCAAACCCTGGCTGAGCTCCGTGTGTCAGCAGCAACTCAACGATCGGCTCAAAGCCTTTGAACGCTGCCCCAGCCAGCGGCGTTTGGCCATTGTCGTTGCATCGATCAGGGTCGGCACCGGCGCGCAATAACGCCTCTGTCGCTTCGGCGTGGCCGTGATACGCGGCAAGCATCAGGAGCGTGTCGCCGTTGTGGTTGCTCATATTGGGTGGAAGGCCCTTCTCGAGCAGGCGCGCCAATGTTTGAGCGTCGCCGGTGCGCGCTAATTGAAGAACCTGCTGAGCAAATTCGATGAATTCGGCATCCGAGGGCGGGGTGTCTATGTCTGTGTTGCTCATGCGGATGTTTGGGCGCTACGGAAACGAATAGTGGGTTCTGGCGAAGTCCTCGGCCGTGCGGCGACCACCGTTGCACTTCAGGACACCGTCAACTTAGGAATCGATGAATTTCTTGTGGCAAAGCTCGGTTCCACGACTGACCTTAACCTTACCTTAACGCGATGGCCATCCCAGGACGCGTGGGGGCAGAAAAAACACGGCGTGCGAGAAGCCTCTCAATCCCTGGGGTCACGCTCCTGGCCGGTGATCCATCTGAAGGCATCTTTCTTCAGCGCTTCTGCAAGCTCGATCCGCGACTTGTAGACGCCGGAGGAATTGATAGTGGATCTGACATGATCGCCCCGAAGAATCTCTGCTTTGCCAAAAAGGTTGCCGCCGGATGCGGCGCGAGTTACAGCGCAGCGCACTTGCCAACCGTCGCGAAAAAACTGGGCGAAAAAGTCCGGTGTGCTCATGATCCTCTCGTCGTGCAGTGAGGCACAGGGTATGGCTCGACATGGTCAACGGCGTCGGAAGTTGTAGGGAGGTTATGTAATCCAAGGTCCACATACCGCGAGGCCAGTCCGCACACACACCGATTTCAAGATGACGTAAGGCTTACGCGATAAGAGTCTATCGACGACGCGGGGCCAGCAACTCCAATCATTGCGTTGTTGGCCCGCGTAAAACCGTCTCCGGCGCTCCAACCGACGCCTCCGTACAGATGCATCCTAGCCTGTCCTACGTCAAGTTTTTGGTAAGACTTGTGGGATCCGTTGCATGGGGAAATGGCTTTTCAGCGTCCGCAGCAAGGGTTGTCTGAGAGGTCTACCAGCAAAGCGAGGCCATCTTGTCAAAATCCCTTCATCCGTCGTTCGATTTTGTACGGTCCGTGGATATGAGCCTCGGGGTCGAACTTGAGTTGCAGCTGATCGATGCAGACTCTGGCGATCTTGCGCAGCGGAGTCCGCAGGTCCTCGATGCCGTGCGCCTTTCAGGACCCTTGGTGCGGGGAGCCATCGTCCCAGAGGTCAGTGCAGGCATGATCGAGATCTCCACGGGGGTCTGTGCGAATGCTTGTGAGGCGGCAGCCGACCTCGAATACTTGCGCGACCGGGTCGCCCGCGCAGCCGCCAAATACGGCGCCCGCTTATCAGGCGGTGGGATGCACCTTTTTAAGCATTGGTCGGAGCAGCAGATCTTTGACAGCCCACGCTATCGCGCGCTGACGTCTCTGTATGGCGAGGTGTTGAAGCAGACGACTGTGTTCGGACAGCATATTCATCTCGGATGCGCGGACGTGGAACGCGTCCCAATGTTGATGCACCAGCTCGCCAGGTATGTGCCGCACTTTATCGCGCTCTCGGCGTCCAGTCCCTTCATGGAGGGAAAGGACACCGGCTTCAACTCGACCCGTACGTACTGCCCAAACCCCTTTCCTTCGGGGAGCCGTGCACCATTCACGCACTCTTGGCAGGAGCTCACCGAGTATCTTTCTAAATGGCTTGCGTGCGGTGTCATCGAATCGATCAAGGACTTGCATTGGGACATTCGTCCGAAGCCTGAATATGGAACGGTCGAAATTCGCGTCCTCGATAGCCCGTTGACTATCGAGCGAGTCGCCTCGCTCGCCTGCTTCGCGCAACTGCTCGGCTCATGGCTGCTGGAGTCACAACCGTTTATCCCTCAGGATGAAGACTATCTCGTGTACGAGTACAACAAGTTTCAGGCCGCGAAGTTTGGTCTGGGCGCGGCTTATGTCGATCCGCCCACAAGGCGGCAGTTGCGACTGAAAGACCATCTCGAAACCTTGCTGCGAACATTGGCGCGGTATGCGACAACCGCGGACGACGAGGAGCGACTCGGTAGCTTGCGCAATGTGTTGAGAAGCACCCAAAACGACGCTTCTTTTTTGCGCGGTTTGCGAGGTCGCTCCCCAAGCCTGAAGGACATGGCACTGCATGCAGCGGGCTTACTGGAGACATCCCATGCCCGTGGCGAGGATGCGCACGCTTTCATAACAGCTTCGGAGTCCTTGCGCCGCGAGCCTATTGGCGTATCTCATAGTCGATGGGCTTGAACGAGCCGTTATTTGAGTTTTCGGCCGAACACGCTGTTAGCCCACAGATGAGATCCATTTCAGCGCGTAATTCAATAAAGTCACCAGCGCGTGATAGGGGCGGTTTGACTTGCACCTCACCGGTCTCGGTGACGGCCACGTGCATAAACACATTAAACGTAGTTCCAATCTGGTCCGGGCGGATTCCAAACGGTTCAAAAGCACGATAAAGATTCTCGAAACAACTGGGATGGTGCCCGCGGTGCTGATAAAGAATCTCGAACATCTCCTGGCTGCATGGCGTCAATAAGAAGTCGTGCCGACCTACTGTGTCCTCAACAATGCGAAACATAGGGCGACTGTTGTTTGCGTAGAGTAGATCGCCCTTAGTCATGTAGATCTTGGACGCATAGTCGATAGACCGTCCTGAAGACAGGCTGCACCCATGGTCGTCATGTGCAAACGCATACAGGTCGGCAACCTGCTCCCCAAATGGATCGTTGATGCGCAAGATCTGACCGCGACGTAGATTGAAGGCGACGCCGGACTGCGGCGGAATACGGCAGCAACCGGTTGCGTGCATAAGGGTTTGCTTCTCAAACATTCGTATCCTTTTCAAGAGTGGTGATGAAATGGGCACTTCCAGTTCGCCTCTACAGCTCTGCCCGAGTACTGGCGAGCTTCAGATGCGTCTCCGAACCGGGCAAGCACCGGATTGATGGCTCCCTGCAGAGCTATATCGCGTTGACGGATTGCCTCCTGCATCGATTGATATTTTCCACACGCCTTCATTGCTTCGAACTGATCATGAAAATTGAAAACCAAGCATGGCATGGGTGCTCGGCGCGCCTGACGTGAAGCCTGAGGATACATTCCCACGACGAAAAAAGCGCGACCTCCCACGCTGAATGAAAAGTCGCCGCGCTCGGGATCGTGGCTAACATCACCGTTCCACTGGTAACCTCGCGCGCGATCCAAGTCGTGTAACGATTGAAGTTGACTCCATAGGTCCTGCTCGAATTCGAGTTCCGTGGTGCGGCAATTGCCGAATAGAGCCACGAAACTGACTGGAACGGTGCCTGGTTCAGGAAAGGAATCAGAGTAAGCGACAAGAGCGTCGAAAAGCGCTGGCGCCTGAGATGGATCTCCAAGCGTCTCCAATTCGATAAACTGGATGCGTTTTTTATTAAGCGCGGACTTTGCGCCAACGCACGGGAAGCTCTTGGATGAGATGAAATCTCTTATTCGATCGATGGGAGAGCTATCGCACGAGGACTCCCTTTTGGCTTGGGCGGAGATTTGAAGAGTCATGCATCGAAGATCGGCAGGAGCCCAAGTCTGTGCGGAAGGGGAATCCGCCAATCGTTTGTACGTATGAATGTCTTGTGTGTAGGTCGTACGAGGCGGGAGGCAGGACATTTCCGACGTGTCTTTGCCGCGACGCTTTCGCAGTTCTTGCCTCCACGGCCGTTGGGACCAGGATGATCCGGTGGGATTTGCGAGTGCGAGCAATCCCCTTGTAGAAACATCGACGTCAGCAACACGAAGATTGCGTAGCGCGCGTTAGCCCAAACACATCTTGTCCACGAGCACTCGTTGGACTTTTAGCTGCGCTTGTCAGGAACGCAGGCTGGCCCGGAGAAAGATCGGGCAGCCAGCGCCACGGCCGCGGTCGTGGCCCAGCCCAGCCCACACCCGCCGGTGCAGCGGCAGTTCCAGCTTGCCCATGAGGCGGCGGCTGCCGGCGGCCCATATGACGCCGACCATGATCGGCACCGACATCAGCGAATTGAGCACCGCTGCCCACACCAGCGCTTTCATCGGATCGACGCCGCAAAGGCTGATGCCGATGCCTCAGGCCATGGCGGCCGCGAGGATGCCGTAGAAGGCCGGCGCCGCAGCCACCGGCTGCTCGAGCCCGCGGCGCACGCGCAGGATCTCGGCGCAGGCATAAGCGGCGGAACCGCCGAGCACCGGCAGCGCCAGCAGGCCCGTGCCGATGATCCCCAGAGCGAACAGCGCGAAAGCCACGCTGCCGGCCACCGGGCGCAGGCCTCGGCCGCCGGCGCGGTCGAGCCCTCGTCGTTCTGGTCATGGGCATGCAGGGTGGTGGCCGAGGCCACGATCATCGAGAAGGCGATCGCGTTGGAGAAGCCCATGGCGACCCATCTGTCGAGGCGCAGCCGGCGCAGTTGCCTCCGCGCCTTCGCAGGACGCGTCTTGACCGCATGATCCCGCGGAACGCGTTCGATTTCCTCCACGTCCTGCGCTGCCACAAGAACAGGTTAAGGACTGTTATGGTGCCGAGGATCGCGACCACCATCTTGAGGCTCTCGGCATTCCATTTCATGCGCGGCAGCGGGCATTCGCGGCGGCGGTCCCTCGCATGCTTCAGATCTGCTAACGCCTTCCGGACATGCGCGATGGAGCCGCGTGGACGTGAGATGCGTCTCCCGGGAGGCACGGTCGCGATCTGTGACGCGTCACGCCATATCGGGCTGTCCGTTCGAAGCCATGAGGCCACCGTCCACCGGCAGCGCCACGCCGGAGACGAAGCTTGCGTCGTCGCTGGCCAGGAAGGCTACCACCGCCGCGATCTCCGAGGGCTCGGCGCCGCGCCCCAATGGGATGCGTTCGCGAAATTTCGCCATCACCTTGCGATTGCGCTTCATGTCCTCGGTCATTGGCGTGAAGGTCAGGCTCGGGCAGACCGCGTTCACGCGCACGCCATCCTTGCCATGGTCGAGTGCGAGCGCCTTGGTGAAGTTGACGATCGCGCCCTTCGAGGCGTTGTAAAAGCCCATGCCCCAATCGCCGCCGAGCCCTGAGACCGAGCCGGTGTTGACGATGCAGCCGCGGCTCGCGATCAGGTGTGGCATCGCCGCCCGGCAGCCGTGGAACACGCCGCCGATGTTGGTCGCCATGGTCTTGCTCCAGCCATCGAACGGCGCATCGGTCACGGTGCCCTCGACCGCGATGCCGGCATTGTTGAACAGGACGTGCAGCGCGCCAAAGCGCTTGAGGGTGGCCGCGACCAAGGCCTGCACCTGCTTGTAGCTCGACACGTCGGTGACCTTCACCATCGTGCGCTCTGACGGCAGGTCGGCGGCGACGCGCTCGAGCTTGGACTTTGTGTCGCCGGCTAGTACGAGGTTGGCACCTTCCTGCGAGAAGCGACGAGCCGTGGCCTCGCCGATGCCGGAACCCGCGCCCGTGACGATGACGACGCGATCTGTGAAACGTTGCATGCTGCTGCTCCTGGACATGGAAGCGCCGCAGCTTCCGCAGGTAAACCGGTTCTCGCTGTCGGCGCGCGGCGATTGCGGTGTCGGATGCGAGCCTACGCACCCTTTCGCCAGGCCCAACGACCCAACGTCGCGCCACAGAAAGAAGCGGAACAGATCAGTAGGAGCAAACACGGTACCTCGCAGCAACATTAGCCACAATGGTGTTTCGAGACGTAAAACATCCAGCAGCGAATCGATGAGTTCATCGCTTGAGAAGCCGACAAAGGCTACTCCCGTGGCAGGTTAAAACCCCGTATGCAGGTCGGCGTGACGCCAGCGCGAGCGCGCCCGAATAAGGAAGGGATTGTGCCGATGCGGCAGGAGTGTCGAACGTCGCTGCGACTGAGGCTGCGGTACGTCGCGGCAGTCGCCTCACGATGAAGAATGGCGATGCTTCTACGAAGCAATCAGTTTGTGTCATGCTTCACGATCCTCAGGTCTGCTCGCACCCGAGCGCGCGGCGGGCCAGACGGATCTGATCATCGACATGATCAACTGCTGGAATTTCCCGTTGCTGAGAAGTTACTGCCTCGCGCCGCGGTGATCTCACCGCGCACTGCAGCATCGAAGGCGCGATGCCGCCAGTCGGGTGTTCCTGTTATCTACGCGAACGAAAACCGCGGCCGATGGCGATCGGACTTCCGCGTCAAGGTGGTAGCGGAACTTGGAATTCCCACAGCAGGCGTCGAACTGCGTTCGGCTGAAAGCCTTCTAGCAAACAGCCAATGCGAGGAATCGCCAGCAGAATAGCCGGCGCCGCAGTCAGCATTTGCACGGAATGCTGCGGCGTCCGAAATTTTAGACCGGCGTACGCGACTACATTTGCTACTTTAATCGTCATCGCATCAAGCTCAAACTCAATAGCCTTAGTCCGGTGCATTACCGAATTCAGGCATCGATCTGTCAGCTTTCAACCGTCCAGTGGTTTGGTGGTCAGTTCAAAGCTGGGGCGCTTTATCTGTGTGGAAAGACCGGCCCCGGAGTCGGGCAACCTGTGAATGCAGTCGCCGTGTTTAGATCGAGAAATCGAGGAAGGTCTGCCTAACAGTCCGAAAGCACAAGTTTTATTTTCGATTTGAATGATAAATGACTTTTTAATGCGATAGGTGATATAATTCTTCAAATGGTAACGACGGTCGCTCGCGCTTGCTCGTCATTTCAAAAGTTGCGTCGGGGTGGCGACGTCCCGTAGTTGCCAAGGTTGCGACCCTCGTTGCCCGGTTGGTCTGTTGAGCTGCAGCCAATGAATTTTCGATGCTCAACGCAAGTGTCTTCTCACCTGCGATCATGATTGAAATATATTCCTTCCACCGACATTTCCATGGGCAAATTCGTCGTCTCGCCTGCGACACACTCGACCGCCTGCGGACGATATCGCGCTTCTTTCTCGATCCATCGTTCCGAGGGTGACGGCAACTCCTGCCGGGTTTTCCACTTTACCAAGGCCTTCGCTTCACGTGAAGCTGCCGCAATTTTTTGCAGTCGCACAAAGCTGACTGCGCGCGTGCATGCGACATATTCTTGCGTGTTGATGATCTGCTGCCGCAGCTCGCCCTCGCGTTCGCCAGTTCGAGTCTGCTCGGCAGAAGCCGCGTCAGCTGAAGCGCGAGAGCTATTGGTCCACCGCGGCGACCTCGCCTGCGCCGAACCCGAAGTGATGGGCTTGTAAGTACCGCCACGCTTTTCTCGTCTTTCGCGCGTTTCGCTTCGATCACTCTTGCTGCGCAGGCTTGTAGCGCGATCGCGCCATCCACACGCTCGTGTTCCAAACGGTACGCCATTCAGTGCTTATCTTTATTCAGAAAGGCTTATTCAATGAGCAAAAAAATCTTTGTAGGCAACCTGCCCTTTTCCGTCGACAATTCCAGCCTTGAAAGCAACTTTGCTGAATTTGGCAGCGTGATCTCGGCCAAGGTAATGATGGACCGTGAGACCGGCCGTTCCAAGGGCTTTGGTTTTGTGGAAATGGCGTCGGCGGAATTCGCCCAGGCCGCCATCATTGGCTTGAACGGTGTGTCCGTTGATGGACGCTCCATCGTCGTGAGCCTGGCGCGACCACGCGAAGCGGGTAATGGCGCGGGTAGTCACAGTGCTGCAGGCTACAGCGCGAGCAACCGGTCCGACATTGGGTACGGCAATGGTGGCTTCGGTGGCGGTCGTTACTGAGCACAGGACATCTCCCCGAGAATGACCGGCTCTAATAGCCGGTTTTTTTTGTCCCTAGATATATTATGAAGACCATCGAGCGGAAACATCATTCTCAAGGTCGATCGTCGTTTTTGATGCTTCGCGTGAGAGGGCCCCGCCATGAACGTGTGCAACGATATCTGGATAAGCACCGACGGTGAAGCGCCATGGAGACGGGGACTGGCTGTCTCCCCCGCGGAGGTAGCCCTGGTTGCTGAGCGAACGCCGAAATACCGTGCTGTTGGTCCGGCAATGCCATCGCGCGAAGAGAGACCCGACTTCCACCTGGCGCGGGTCATTGACCGGTACTCCCGCAGCGCGCACTAATTCGATTACTGCCCAGAAACTCAATCTCGTGGGTAGCTCGAACGTGACCGTTGCGTCGTGAGTATTTTCTCTGCGATGCATGGCCTTGCAGAGTTTGTAGAAGCGCTACGAGACGTCAACCTTGGGATCTATGCCGCTGTGCAGATGGAGCATGTGCCCCACGTCACATTGCGCATTGGACGGATACTTCGTTGACCGGCTTGCGTGCGCGGCGGGCGAGAGCTCGGGCGGGGTAGCGGGCAAATTTTGCTACTCCGACGGCCTTTGACGGTGGGTTGCAGGGCCACGCTCGGCGTGTCGCGGCACCGGAGTCCGGCAGCTCGGACCTCCGCGGTGCCTACGACGTCGGTCTTCAGCCGCGCCGATCGCATCAGTGGCTTAGTGATCGCGCCTGCACCGCCTTGGCCGAGCTTTCTGAGTGCTCTCACTGCGTTGCACAACTGGGCTCCAGTGCATCCTAGGCTCTCGGTCCATGATTGCAGTGCATGGGGATTGTGCAACGCAATGAGCTTGCGATCGAACGCCGTCTTCTTTGAATCGTCTGCCACAGACTCGCCTGGAGGTTGTTCGGTCCTCGACTCGACCATTGGCGAAACGGGCAACGAAGACGCGGATTGGTGCGCTACCGTACAGACGCCGGTCTGTCTGGTGCACAATGATGTGAACTTTGGAAGCGCTCCGCCATGGCATCGTCGCCGCGTTCGTCTTCATTGAATGCGGCCGTGCCCCGCAATGGTCTGCTCGAGGCCATTCCCGCCGAGGTGATGGCTCGGATGGAGCCTTTTCTCGAACGCGTGCCGCTGCGACTGGGAGAAGTCCTCTACGAGTCGGGTGTCGTGCAGCAGCATGTCTTCTTCCCGATCGACTGCATCATCTCACTGCTGTACGTGCTGGAGAACGGACAATCAGCCGAGATCGCTGTCGTCGGTCTTGAAGGCATGATAGGAGTGTCGCTGCTGATGGGTGGAGGCAGTACGCCCAACCGCGCGGTTGTGCAGAGCGCGGGCGACACCTACCGGTTGGGCGCGAGCCACATCCGGGAATTGACGGAGCAGGGCGGGCCCTTGCTTCACCTCCTGTTGCGTTACACCCAGTCGCTGATCACGCAGATGTCGCAGACGGCAGTGTGCAACCGGCACCATTCGCTCGAGCAGCAACTGTGCCGCTGGCTGCTGCTAAGCCTTGACCGCCTTCCGGGCAATGAATTGGTGATGACCCAGGAGCTGATCGCCAACATGCTCGGCGTACGGCGCGAGGGGGTAACGGAGGCGGCCGGCAAGCTGCAGCGCCTGAGCTTGATCAAGTACGCACGGGGCCACATCACAGTACTGGATCGTCCGGGCCTCGAGCAGCAGGTGTGCGAGTGCTATGAAGTCGTAAAGCGGGAGACGGATCGACTGCTTCCCCGACGCCAGGCCACCTGATCGCGCAGGTGCATGGCGCCGTGTACGCCTTCGCACAGACAAGGCCACCAGCCTCGGACAGAATGTGTCTGGTGCGCACTCCCGCGCGGCTCTTTGCTAGAGGCGGATCAGTGACGTCAGACTCGAACCGCCCCGTTCTCAATCGCCTGATCGAGGCACTTCCGCCGAGCGACAGAGCGCATTTGCTTGAGCGCTGCGACAGCGTACCGCTCGCGCCGGCGCAGATTCTCTACGAGCCAGGCGGCGTCGTCGGTCACATCCATTTCCCAACAAGTGCCTTCGTCTCTCTGGTTTCTATTGTCGACGGCAACGCTGGCCTGCAGGCGGGCATGGTGGGCAATGAGGGTGCGCTGGGCTGGGAGCTTTCGTTGAGCGTGCGGCGTGCGCCGCTGAGGGCGTTTGTGCAGGGCCCGGGCATGGCGTGGCGCCTGACGGCGCACGCCTTCGCCAAGGAGCTGTCGCGCAGCACGCTGCTCGAGCGTGTCTTTCATCGCTACGTGTGCGTGCTGCTGACCGAGTTCGGCCGCTCGGGCCCGTGCCATCGCTTCCACACGATCGAGGAACGGCTGGCACGCTGGCTGTTGACCACGCAGGATTGTGCGCATTCCGCACAGCTCGCGCTGACCCATGAAGTGCTCGGCCACATGCTGGGCGTACGCAGGGTTGGCATTACCAATGCCGCCACCGCTCTGCATGCGCGACATCTGATTGACTACCGACGGGGCGTGATCACGATCACGGACCGCGCGGGCTTGGAGCAGGCCGCTTGCGATTGCTATCGGGCCAACCGACGGAGTTACTCAGAACTGATCCCTTGAACCCTGGGTGCACTGCCAGTCTGACTGCGACGCCGCACAGGTCGTGCTCCTACTGCATGATGGGCGGCGTCGATCCCCGGGCCAGCCGGCGCCGTACGGCGGCATCGATCTCCTTGGCATGCGACGCATCAGTCTCGAGTGGGTCGGCGTTATTGCCGGTGCGGAAGTAGTGGCGCAGGGCCGTCTTGCCGATTCTGGCGCCTACGGGTTGGTCTTCCACCGTCACGAAGAAGGGGACTGCGTTCGAGGCATCGTGGAAGAAGGGGGTAGGACAGTGCGTTGACGCTGGCGGTCAGCGACCGTGAACTACGTAACGTGAGAGTGGGCGGGAAAGCTATGTCACGGCGGGCCTTCTAGGTGGCGGAGGACCCCGCGCGTCCGGGCCGTGCGCCGCGCCGCCACGGGCCGGGCTCCGACGGGCCGCAAAGGCGCTCTTTTTCGGCTGCGATGGCAGACAAGCCAGCAGGCCTGATCTGGCGTACATGCACGGCACAGGAGGCCGGCAGCCGCTTCTCGGACCGAGCTTGGCCCGTGACTTCGATCATCCCAGTCTCGGCCAGCCGCTTGGCCGCGACGATATCCGCGGACAGCGTCAGTATCCGTGGCGACGTCATCCGGCTCAGGCGAACAAGCAACTGGATGTCCATCTCGCCGTCCTTCGAAAGCTGCTCCTCGTGTGCGGGCGGCAACGGCCACGGCCAGTCGTTGCCGTAGGGCGTCGTCACGATCATTCCTTGTAGCTGCCGGTCTGCAGCAGCTTGCGTTCGAGTTGCAGTTCTAGCGCCTCGACCATGCTGTAGGACTCCATGTACTTCTCGTTGGCGCCCACGGCTCGCCACGCGTCGCGCTTCTCTTCCTCCTGAGCGATCCGCAGCTCGAGTGCGGCGATGTCGTGTGCCAAGGTCATGGGGCTTTCCGTGCGAGTCGAAATTCAGCCTATGTCATCGCCGCGTGCCTGTCCGTTCGCTGGCGCACCGAACTACCGGAGATCGCACGTTTCGTCCTGCAGCCTCTGACGTAGGATCTTCGTGCGCAGGTCGCGGTGCCGCACATCAAGATCGACAGAGCACCCATGCACCACCTGTTGAAGGCGATAGACGCTTGCCCCCGACGCCTCAACCGATCCTGTGCGAACTTCAGAGCGCGACCGGACTTTTAGTGATTGAAGCTGGTCCATGCCGCTCTGGGATGCGGCGCCGTCTGAGGATGCGGGAGCCCTTGATGGGCTGCTGCCGGTTTCGTTGACACCGACCTAAGCTTTTTGAGCTTGTTCGAACTGTACGGGACTGACGTAGCCGAGCGTCGAATGCCGGCGCATCGGGTTGTAGAACCGCTCGATGTAGTCGAAC
>Ga0209025_1000967_pt1 | contig 43114 bp, 39 predicted proteins | sample AraplaMF_Col_mLB_FD_184256 | JGI IMG/M metagenome (GOLD analysis project Ga0209025, IMG submission 184256) | Arabidopsis root microbial communities from the University of North Carolina, USA - plate scrape MF_Col_mLB (SPAdes) (version 2) | ecosystem: Host-associated > Plants > Roots > Endosphere... | reverse complement strand
GCAGCGTGCCCTACCTGATGCTCGCGGGCAACCTGGTGGCCGGCTGGCAGCTCGCGCGTTCGCTGATCGTGGCGCAGGACCAGGCCTCGCACAACGTCGACGTCGACTTCATGCAGGCCAAGATCACGACCGCGCGTTTCTATGCCGAGCACATCCTCGCGAAGGCGCCGGGCCTGCGCGACAGCATCGTCGACGGCGCCGAGAGCGTGAACGCGCTGGCGCTCGAGGCCTACTGATGACTTGCAGACAGCTTCGTTCGAGGCAGCGTCTATGAAGACGGCGCTGTATGGGGCTGTATCGAGGCTTGTGGTGGCATGTCACCCACCCCACCATCCGCTTTGCTATGGCACTGCGCCGCCGGCGCCGCTGTTCGCCGGCGCGAGACGAGCTCAGCGCTCGATGGCTGGGTAGTTTTCGGTCATGACCACGATCAACCGAGCCAAGTGACGGCCCGTACTGACATAGGTATGCCCGATTCGACTGTCAAAGTAGAGCGAATCACCTCGGGCGAGTTGGATGCAACGACCGTTCTCGAAATGAACGTCGACCTCTCCGCGCAGCGCATAGACGAATTCTTCGCCATCGTGTCGAGCGAAATCGTCCGGCCCGTCGATGCTGCGGGCATGGATGGTGGCCAAAACTGGTCGCATAGTCTTCCCTAGTGCTGTGGCACCCAGGAACTCGTAGGACACGTTTAGACCTTTGTAGCTCACGCCTTCGCTTGCACGCGTGAGCACCGGTTCGGCCAGCGGGCCCTGCTGTTTGCCGTCCTCCGCGAAGAGCGTGCCCATGTCTATGTTCAGCGCCTGCGCCAACGCCGAGATGTTGTCGTAACCCAAGGCCAGTTGACCGCGTTCAGCGCGCGAGATAGTGGGGATGGAGACGCCAGACAGATCAGACACCTTTTGCAGGGTCCACCCGAACTGCTTGCGCGCCAAGCGCAGACGCTTGCCGAATGTCACGCGGTCCAGCGTGACCGTCGTGGGCGCCGCCGATGGACGCGTTTCGAGATGCGGTTTCAAGTAGTGCTCGAGGGGGCTGGGCAGCTTCAAGTTTAAATCGGATCGCTGGCTATAAAAATTTGCATATATGAAAAAAGAGCCTTAGCATTCGCGCACCGCCCAGCAGCCGCCGGGCGACCCTCTCTGTATCGAAGCACGCTGGGACGTGTTCATATCCAATGCACAAATCGGAGTTCATGGTGCTTGGCGCGGGTATCGTTGGTGTCAGCACCGCCCTTGCCCTGCAGGAACGCGGCCATGCGGTCGTGCTGGTGGATCCCCATGGGCCCGGCACGCGAGCTTCGTACGGCAATGCGGGACTGATCCAGCGAGAGGCGGTAGAGCCTTATGGTTTTCCGCAAGACCTCTCCACGCTGCTGCTCGCGGCGGTTGGCCGCTCCAACGCCATCTACTATCACTTCAAAGCCTTGCCAAGCCTGGTGGCACCACTGCTGCGCTACTGGCGCCATTCGCGACCTGGTCCCTATGCACGCGCAGTGGCGGCTCACAGCAGCCTCATTGCCCACTCCACTGAGGCACATGCACCCCTGATCGCAGCGGCCGGCGCCGACGCGCTGATCGGCAAGCAAGGCTGGCACCAAGCCTTTCGCAGTGTCAACCGCCTTGCCAAGGCGGTTGCCGATGTCCAGCGAATCCGCGCGAACTACGGATTGCACTGCCAGGTAATGGACGGCGAAGAATTGGCGGCCGCAGCGCCTGCGCTCAAACAAAGGATGGCCGGCGCCGTCCTCTGGGAGGACGCATGGAGCGTGTCCAACCCCGGTGAATTGGTGCGGCGCTACGCCCGTCTGTTCGAGCGTCGCGGCGGGACCATCCTCCGCGAGGACGCGAATTCGCTGCGCAGCGATGGCGCCGGATGGGCCGTGGGTGCGACGGACGTGGGATCGTCGTTGACCTCTGCTCAGGTGGTCGTGGCCATGGGCGCTTGGTCGGACGCGCTGGTACGGCGCTTGGGGTACCGCTTCCCAATGTTCGTCAAGCGCGGCTATCACCTTCATTACCGGATCAAGACCACTTTAGCGAAGCCAATGCTCGACACCGAGAACGGCATCATGCTGTCGCCCATGTCACAGGGCTTACGCGTGGCCACAGGCGCCGAGTTCGCGCGGCTCGGGGCGTCCCCCACGCCAGTGCAGATGCATCGTTCGAACAGCATCGTGCGCGAGCTTTTGGACCTTGGGGAGTCGGTGGAGTCGCAACCCTGGATGGGCGCCCGCCCATGTACGCCAGACATGTTGCCTGTCATTGGCAAAGGCCATCTACATCAGGGCCTGTGGTTCAATTTTGGTCATGCGCACCAGGGACTGACGCTAGGGCCCGCCACTGCGCGACTTCTGGCTGAGCAGATAGAAGGCGGCGCGACCTATATCGACCACCAGCCTTTCGTCCCGCAGCGCTTCGCGCGCTGACGGTCGGTTCACCAGTCCTCGAGAGAATCTATGCCGAAATATCCACACTACGACCTTTTGGTGCGCGGAGGCACCGTCATTGACGGATCAAAAGCGCCTCGCTTCGTCAGCGACGTGGGGGTGCGACAGGGCCGTATCGCTGCGGTGGGCGATCTGCGATCACACACGGCCGACGAGGTCCTGGACGCGACGGGCATGATCGTGGCTCCCGGCTTCATCGACTCGCACACGCACGATGACCAAGCGGTGCTGTCCCAGGCGGAGATGATTTTTAAGGTTTCGCAAGGCGTTACCACGGTCGTCACCGGGAATTGCGGACTCAGCGCGGCGCCGCTGAAGACCGACATGCATTTGCCCTCGCCCATCGACATCCTGCAGACTCCGCCGAGCCAGCGTTACAGCACCTTCGCAGCCTATCTGGCAGCATTGCGCGCCACGCCATCGTCCGTGAACGTGGTCCCGTTGGTCGGCCATACCACCTTGCGCGCCGTCGTGATGGATTCGCTGGACCGTGCCGCCACGCCGGACGAGGTGGCCCAGATGCGGCTGCTGCTGGAGGAGGCACTTGCAGCCGGCGCGTTGGGAATTTCAACCGGAACCTGGTATCCACCAGCCCGGCATGCAACCACCGAGGAGGTGCTCGGCGTTTGCGCTCCGCTTGCCAGCCACGGCGCCATGTATGTGACCCACATGCGGCATGAGGACCATCGCGTCATGGACGCGCTGGAGGAGACGTTCCACATCGGCCGCACGCTGGGCGTGACAGTCCTTGTCTCGCACCACAAGGTCATGCACAGCGCCAACTTCGGCCTGACGCGCGAAACGCTGCCCTTCATCCTCGAGACCATGAAGAAGCAGCCGGTCTGCCTGGATTGCTATCCCTACACCGCCGGTTCCACCATGATCCTGACTGACCCGGACATGCTGAAGAACCGGGTCACCATCGCTTCTAGCGAGCCGCATCCAGAGTGTGCCGGGCGTGACCTCGACAACATCGCGCAGGAATGGGGTGTGTCCGTCGTCCAGGCTGCAGAACGCCTGCGACCCGGTACAGCGATCTACCACTTCATCGACGAGACCGAAATGCAGAAGATCATGGCTTTTGATGAAACCATGATCGGCTCGGACGGCATCCCCGTCGGCAACAAACCCCATCCTCGGTTGTGGGGTACCTTTCCAAGGGTGCTGGGACGTTACTCGCGCGATCTGTCCCTCTTCCCCCTGGAGACGGCAGTCTGGAAGATGACCGGTCTGACAGCTCGCAACTTCGGGCTCTTCGATCGGGGCGAGATCAAGCAGGGTCACCATGCCGACTTGGTCGTTTTCGACGCCGACACGGTCAAGGACCGCGCGACTTATGAAAACCCGACTCTGGCGGCGGAGGGCATCGCGCACGTCGTCGTCAATGGGTCGCTGACCTGGAGCGCGGGAGCTCACACCGGCGCACGACGCGGCGCAGTGCTGTGCCGAGCATCGGCAACGGTCGAAGGCCCGTAGCCGAATCGCGCGCGGGGTCGCGGACTGCCAGGGCCAGGCGCGTGTGCCTGCGGCAACGCGGGCACTGGATACAGTGCTCAGCGGCCGCGGAAAAACCTCAGGGTTTCGACGTATGCCAGTTTGCTGCCGTTGTCTTCAGATTCGGCCAGTGTCATACCGACCTCTCGCGAGACAAGTTCGTAATTTGCAGACCTGTCGAATCTGCTAGTCGGCTTTGCGCTGCACGGCCTCTACACACGCGGCTTCCCGTCGTGCCAGCATCGCCCCTGCCATCACCTTCACCGCGGCCTGCGTGTCCGCATCCGCTACGCTCGGGTGCCCACTGTTGAAGGGCGGCGCCGGGTCGTATTCCAACATCAGTTGCAGCCTCTTGGCCACATCCTCACCGCGCAGCAGATCCAGCAATACGAAAGCAAAGTCAAGCCCCGAGGTCACGCCGGCGCCGGTGACGCGATTGCGATCAATCACCACGCGTTGCGGCGTGACAAGCACAGGAAACATCCGCAGGAAGTCGAGCGACAGCCAATGGCAGGTGGCCTTGTAGCCATCGAGCAACCCGGCCGCCGCCAGGAGCAACGAGCCAGTGCAGACCGAGGTGACCCATTGCGCGCCAGGTGCCTGCCGGCGCAAGAAGTCCAGAAGTTCGTCGTCGCCCATCAGATCGTTTTGACCTGGCCCCCCAGGCACAACGATCACGTCCAACTGCGGCGCCTCGGAGAACGACATTGTTGGCGTGACGAGCAGGCCGGTGTCGCATTTCACTGGCTGGCGGCTTTTCCAGACCAAGTGGCAGACGCTGTCGGGCGTACGCGCCAGCACCTCAAAGGGTCCGAGCGCATCCAGCGAGGTCATGCCTTCGAACACGAGCACGCCGATCTGTAGGGAAGTTTTGGAGTTCATAGCATGGAGCCTGCACGCAGGCGTTGGTGAGAAGTCGTTGCGGTATGCCCACTGTGCACGTGAAACCCCTACCGCGCTCTACATGGCCAGACATGGTGGCCGTTGTTGTTGGTGTTTATCGGATCGTCGGTTCCGCCGCAGGCGTCAGCACCTGACGTGCAGACGGCTGCGAAGGCCGACGCCACGATCCCGCCAGGCTGCCCACGATACCGCCGCGGAAAGCCAGCACCACCACGCAGAACACCAGGCCCTGCGCAACGGTCACCCAATCCTGTAGCTCAGACATATAGGTCTGCATACTGATGAGCGCAAGCGCGCCAACGATGGGGCCAACGATAGTCCCGAGGCCACCTACGAGAGTCATCAACAGCAATTCGCCCGACATGTGCCAACCCACGTCGGTCAACGTGGCGATCTGTACCGCGATGGCCTTAGTGGCGCCGGCCAAACCGGTGATGGCAGCGGAGAACACAAACACCGAGAGCTTGATGCGGTTGGCGTTGTAGCCCAGCGAGACAGCGCGCGGTTCGCTGTCGCGCACGGCGGCCACGATGCGGCCGTAAGGTGAATGCACCAGTCGCGCGACCATGAGCAAGGCCGCACCGCACACCAGCAGCACGAAGAAATAGACCGACAGATCGCTCTTCAAGTCCCAGACGCCGAAAGCCATGCCGCGCGGGATATCTTGGATGCCATCTTCGCCATGCGTGAAAGGCGCCTGCAAGCAAAAAAAATAGACCATTTGCGCCAGGGCCAGCGTCGACATCGCGAAGTAAATGCCCTGCAGACGAATGGCGAGTAGCCCCACCACGGCCCCCAACGCCGTGGCCACCAGTGTGGCCCCTAGGATGGCCAGTTCTGGCGTAACGCCCCAGACCTTGGCCAGGTATCCGGCCACGTAAGCCGCGAAGCCGAAGAACATGGCGTGGCCGAACGACAGCACGCCCATGTAACCCAGCAGCAGGTTGACTGCACTGGCGGCCACCGCGAAGCACAGCACCTTGACCAGAAACACTGGGTACAGCACGAACGGCACCGTGGCCAGCGCCGCCAGCGCCAATGCCAGGAACGCCCAGCGGAACGGGGCTCTCCATTGAGGCATCCGGCGCGGCTTGCTGTCGAGCGCGGTGCTGGCGTGCTGCGCGATGGCGCCCTTGCCGAACAGACCCGCCGGCTTGATGAGCAGCACCGCCGACATGATGATGAAAACCACGGTGTCCGAAAGCGGTGGGTAGTAGTAGCGCACCAAGCCCTCTGTCAGGCCCAGCAAGTAACCAGTGACAATGGCACCCTTGATCGAGCCCATGCCGCCGATTACTACCACTGCAAAGATTACTACGATGAGGTTGGAGCCCATGGTCGGGCTGACGTTGTAGATGGGCGCGGCAAACACGCCGGCCAGCCCCGCCAAGCCCACGCCGAACCCGTAAACCAGCGTGACCATGCGCGGCACGTTGATGCCGAAGCTGCGCACAAGATCGGGCCGCTCAATGGCGGCGCGCAGGTAAGCCCCGAGCCGGGTCTTCTCGATGAGATACCAGGTGGCCAGACAGATCAACAGCGAAGCAAGCAGCGCCCAGAGCCGGTAGTAGGGCAGGTAGCCCAGACCTGTGCGCAAGCCACCCGGCATGGGGTTGGCGTAAGGCAGCCCGGCGGACCCGAAAGCCTTGCGATACAGACCCTCCACGATGAGCGTGATGCCAAAGGTCAGCAGCAGCCCATAGACATGGTCCAGGTGGTAGAGCCGGCGCACGAACAAGCGCTCCAACACGACACCCGAAAGGCCCACGATCAAAGGCGCAAGCAATAGCGCCCACCCGTACGGAATACCTGCCCACTGCAGCAGCATCCAGGCCGTGAACGCGCCCATCATGTACTGCGCGCCATGCGCAAAGTTCACCACGTTGAGCAAGCCGAAGATGATGGCAAGGCCCAGGCTCATCATGGCATAGAAGGAGCCGTTGATCAGGCCCAGCAACAGCTGACCGAACAGCGCGGGAGAAAGCAGTCCCAACGATTCAAGCATGTCCCATCCCCAAATAAGCCTCGACGCGGCCAGTGTCGCGCTGCATGTCTTCACGCGTCAGCATGTCGACCACGCGGCCGGTTTCCATGACGTAGTGCCGGTCGGCCAGTTCTGCGGCGAAGCGCAGGTTCTGCTCCACCAGCAAGATGGTGAAGCCGCGGCGCTTGAGTTCCAGCACGGTGCGCGCTATGAGTTTGACGATCACGGGTGCCAAGCCCTCGCTAGGTTCATCCAAAAGAAGGGTCTTCGCCCCGGTCCGCAGAATGCGGCCTATAGCCAGCATTTGCTGCTCGCCGCCCGAGAGCTTGGTGCCCTGACTGGCGCTGCGCTCGCGAAGGTTGGGGAAAAGCGCGTACACCTCGTCCAGCGAGAGCCCGCCATCGCGCAGCACGGGCGGCAGCAGGAGGTTTTCGCGCACGCTCAGCTGCGAAAAGATGCCGCGCTCCTCGGGGCAGTAAGCCATGCCGAGTCTGGCGATCTGCTCGGGAGGGCAACGCACGATGGGCTGGCCTTCGAAAGTGATGCTGCCTGTCTTCTCGGCGATGAAACCCATCAGGCACTTGAGCGTGGTCGATTTGCCTGCGCCGTTGCGGCCCAACAGCGTCACCACCTCGCCGCGCAGTAAATGGAACTGCACGTCGTCGAGCACTTGGTTGCCCGCGTAGCCTGCGCTGAGCTTGCGCACGTCGAGGAGGGCCTGTGTGTCGTGGATGTCGTGCATATTCAGTGTCCGATGTAGGCCTCGAGCACGCGCGGGTCGGCAGCCACCTCCGCATAGCTTCCCTCTGTCAGCACCTCTCCGCGACATAACACGGTGACGGTATCGGACAGCCGCTCGACCACCTTGAGGTTGTGCTCCACCATCACGATGGTCCGCGCGCCGGCTTGCGCGGCGATGAGGTCAGTGACGCGCGCCACGTCTTCCGTGCCCAGGCCGGCCATCGGTTCGTCCAACAGCGCGAGCTCCGGCTCCAGCGCGAAGGTCGTCGCCAGCTCAAGCGCGCGCTTGCGGCCGTACGGCAGTTCGCCCGCGAGGGTATCGGCCCAATCGCTGAGGCCGAACTGGTGCAGCAGCCCATGGACTTTGTCGTCCAAGGCGCTCAGGCATGAGGTAGAGCGCCAGAACACCTTTTGCAAGCCCGATAGCCGCTGCAGCGGCACGCAGACGTTCTGCGCCACCGTGAGATGCGGAAACACCGCGGAAATCTGGAACGAGCGCACCACGCCGAGGCGCGCCAACATCGCGGGCGGCATTCGCGTGACGTCCGCGCCGCGGTAGACGATGCTGCCCGCATCTGGCTCCAGGAAGCGTGTGAGCAGATTGAACAGCGTACTCTTGCCAGCGCCGTTGGGGCCGATCACGGAATGCACAGTGTTGTGCTTCACGGTAAGGTCCACGTTCTTGACAGCCGTGAAGCCCGAAAAGCTACGCGTGAGGCCGCGCGCAACGAGAACGGTCGATCCACCGATGGCGGACTGCATCACTTCGCCTTGGCGGCCACGACCAGCGGGCAGTCGCTCTGGGCCAGAGGGATGTAGGCCTCGCTCGCAGGAATGACGGCGGAGATCTTGTAGTAGTCCCATGCGGCTTTGGATTCAGTCTTGGACTTCACTGTGACCAGGAGGAAGTCGTGCGCCAATTTGCCATCGTCACGCAATGTGGCGTTTTTCGCGTACATGTCGTTCACCGGCGTCTTGCGCATCTGCGCGGCCACCGCATCGGTCGCATCGGTCTTGATGGCGAGCACGGACTTGAGGTAGTGCGTAGTGGCGGAGTACATGCCAGCTTGCGACTCGGTGGGCATGGCCTTGTGCCGCTCGAAGAATCGGCGCGCGAACGCGCGCGTGTCGTCGTTGCGATCCCAGTACCAAGCGGAGGTGCCGGACAGGCCCTGCATCACATCGATACCGGCCGCGTGAACATCGGTGATCGACAGCAACAGCGAGACGGGGCGCTGCTTGCCGTCCTGCATGCCGAACTCCTTCCATTGCTTCATCGAGTTCACCAACTGCGCGCCGGCATTGGCAAAGGCGACGACCTTCGCACTGGATGCCTGGGCCTGCAGTAGAAAGGAGCTGTAGTCCGAGGTGCCCATGGGATGGAAGACCTCGCCCACGACCTTACCGCCGCTGGCGTTAACGAAATTCTTGGCTTCCTGCACCATGTTCTTGCCGAATGCGAAATCGGCCGCCACGAAGTACCAGCTGTCGTGCCCGGCCTTGGTCAGGGTGCGGGCGGGACCGGAGACCAGCGCGTAGGAGTCGTGCACCCATGAGAAGCCTGTCTTGGCACACTGCTTGCCGGTCAGTTCGGTCGTGCCAACGATGCCGTACAGCGCAATCTTGTTCTTTTCCTTGATGACGGACTGTACGCCCAGCGCCACTGCAGAATTGGCGATGTCGAGCACGGCATCCACCTTGTCCACGTCAAACCAGCGCTTGACGATGGTCAGCCCTACGTCGGGCTTGTTTTGATGGTCGGCGACCAGCACTTCGACCTTCGTGTCGCCAAGCTGTGCCTTCATGTCCTCCACGGCCATGCGCACCGCAAGCGCGGAACCCGGGCCAGTCAGCGCGGCGTAGGGACCGGACTGGTCGTTGATGACCCCCAAGCGGACGACGCCGTCCGAGATCTGTGCAAAGGATGGCAGCGCTGTGAGCAATGCGGCCGCGAGGGTGCAGGTACGGAGTGTCATGGGGCTTCCTTCGAGATGTGGGTTCGAGATCAGGGAATAGTGGCGAGCCGGCGCGCGGCCTGTGCAATCTGCGGTTCAGCCACGTCCCGCAGCCATGCCGCCGGCACCGCACGCGCCCGTGCGACGCGATCGGCCCCGGCCTTTTCCGGTGAGCCGCTGTCCAGCGGTGGCTGAGGGTCGTACTCGAGGCCCAACTGAATCATTCGCGCTGCTTCTTCCCCGGCCAGTTCGGTGGCCAAGGTAAAAGCGAAATCGATGCCAGAGGTCACCCCGGCGCCTGAAAGGCGGTTACGGTCACGCACCACGCGCGCAGCCACAGGCTCGGCGCCGAACTGCGTCAGGTAATGCCGCCACATCCAGTGGCAGGTTGACCGGTAACCCTGCAGCAGCCCCGCCGCGCCCAGGAGCAGTGAGCCGTTGCAGACAGATGTGACGTAGCGCGCGCTGGCGCCCTGCTGGCGCAGGAAGGCCAGCGTCTCTGCATCATTGATCTGCCCGACAACGCCCATACCACCAGGCACGCACAGCACGTCCAGGGGCGGGCAATCCGCAAAGCTGGTGGTCGGGTTGAGGCTGAAGCCCACGTCTGTCTTCAGGGGTTCGAGCGTCTTCCACGCCAGGTGGACCCGGGCACCCGGCACGCGGCTGAGCACCTGCGCAGGGCCGGTGAGGTCGAGCTGCGTGACATCGGGGAAGACCAGAAATCCAATTTGCAGAGGGTTTGTCATGAATCTGTTGTAGGCGTCGTGTTGATGGCGAATTGTTGGAGCCGTCAGCTTTGGCGTAAATGACAAACGCAGGCTAATATCCGCCAAATGTCTGACCCGCTGAACGTTGCGATCCTGACCTTTCCGGGCTGCCAAGTGCTGGACGTGACGGGTCCGGCGATGGTGTTCGAGGCGGGCAACGACGCGCTGGGCAAGGCCCACTACAAGGTGCACATCCTTTCGGCCGACGGCGGAACCGTGCAGACCAGCAGCGCCGTGGCCATGGTGACCCGGCCGGTCCAGGAGCTGCCCGCCAGTGAGGTCGACACCTTGCTGATCGCCGGCGGCGATGATTCGGGCCTGCAGCAGTTAGTGGCCATCGATGCCGTGCGCAGATGGGCCGTCAAGGCGAGCAGGAGCGCGCGCCGCTACGGTTCCATCTGCACCGGCACCTTCGCGCTGGCACATTTCGGCCTGCTAGAGGGAAAGCGCGTGGCCACCCATTGGTCGGCCTGTGGCAACCTTGCCGAGCGCTGCCCTGGGGTATCCGTTGACACCAACGCGCTGTTCGTCAACGATGGGCGCCTGTGGACCTCCGCTGGCGTTACCACGGGCATCGACATGAGCCTGGAAATGGTGGCCGCAGACCTGGGCAATGCCGTCGCCCACGTGATCGCCAAGCGCTTGGTGCTTTATGCGCGCCGGCCCGGCTACCAATCGCAGTTCAGTCCGGTGCTGACAGCGCAGTCGCATGCCGATGCACCCTTCGCAGCTCTGATCGACTGGATGCGCGAGAACCTCACGCAGCAGCTCGACGTGCCGCGCCTGGCCGAGAGAGTGGCGATGTCCGAGCGCACCTTTTTGCGCCGCTTCACCAAAAGTACGGGCGAGACGCCCGCGCATTTCGTCGAGACGCTGCGGCTGGACCAGACACGCAACCTGCTCGCGGCCGGCATGTCACTGAAAGAGATCGCGGCGCGCACAGGCTACCTCACGGGCGCACAGCTGTCCAAAGCCTTCGAGCGGCGCTTCGGCATGACACCGCTGCTGTTCCGCGAACTGCATTGCCGCACGCAAGCGGCGTCGCGGCCGGATGGCAAAAGTACGAACTACGCGCAGGATCCCGCGGCACAAGGAGTGCTGGCAAGCCAGCGTGTTGTCTGAAGGTGTCCACCAGCAGTGCCGTTCTGAGTTGGGTAGGCGGAGGGCCCCTGATGCTTCGTCGAGGGAGGCTGGTGACCAGGAGCTTGCTTAAGAAGGCTGCTCGCTAGCCTGAAAAGCTTGTCCAAAGTCGCAAGATTCGCGGGCTGTTTCAACGAGCATGTCGATGACGGTACTGTGGCGATCGGACTTTCGGGCCACCGCAAACCCCACGTCAGGTACGGGTGGAAAGACCTGCAGACCCTCCAGCATCCCTAGATCGAGCATGGGCTGCAGGCAGGCTTGCGGAAGATGCGCGACACCGAGGCCAGAGACCGTCATTCCAATGATAGCCATCAGGCTGTTGCTCACGATGCGATTGGTGGAACTGATACCTGCATCGCGAAACCATTCTTCGTAGAGCGATCCGGTGGCTGAGCGCCCGCCCTGAGTGAGGACGCGCTGGGCTGCGATGTCATGCACATTGAGATGGTTGCGTCCAAGCAGGCCGGGTTTGGCCATCCAGATATTGCGCACCTTGCCAACGGTGGTCTTAGCGATCCGGCTGTCGTCGAACAGGTCGGGCAGGATAGCGATGTCCAACTCGTCTAGCAGCAGCTTGCTGCGAAGGCTGAAGCTGTCGTCGACATCAGGTTCGAACAAGGTACGAGGGAATCGTGCGTGCACCGCCGCGACGAAGCGCGGCAACCATGTCATGGCAACCAACTCGGTGACGCCGATGCGCAAGCGCCTCTCGGGTTGCTCGACCTGCGCAAATCGCTCGATCGCCGCCTCCCGGCGGTCAAGCAGATCCTGTGCGATGGCGAACATTTCCTCGCCTTTCTCGGTCAGCCTCGATGCCCTCAGCGTGCGGTCGAACATGGGCGTTCCGAAAGCGGCTTCCAGTTCCAGCACGCGTTTGGACACCGCGGACTGAGTGGTGTGCAGCTTCTGGGCCGCTTGGGAAAACCCGCCGAGCTTGGCCACCCAGTAGATGGCCTCGAGCTGCTTGAAAGTCATCATCGCGGCATTCCAGAAAGTACTTTGCTTTAATAAAAAAATATCGCTTTTTTTTATTCTAGCCAAGCTCGACCATTCGAGCCCATGTCCTCTTCACTGCTCTCAACAACCGTTTCCCGGATGAAGCCATCGGCTACTCTGGAGACGGCTCAGCTCGCACGCGACCTCCAGGCGCAGGGCCGCGATGTGATCTCTCTGTCCACCGGCGAGCCCGACTTCAACACCCCCTTGCACATCGTCGAGGCAGCGCATCAAGCGGCGCTGGCTGGCAAGACCCGGTACTCCCCCGTGACCGGAATTGCAGAACTGCGTCGCGCCGTCAGCGACAAGCTTGCGCGCGACAACAGCCTGCGCGTCAGCCCCGACCAAGTCATCGTCTGCAACGGTGCCAAGCAAGTGATCTCCAGCGCACTGTTGGCCACGCTCGATCCCGGTGAGGAGGTGATCATTGCGGCGCCATATTGGGTGTCATATCCCGAGTTGGTGCGCATGCTGGGCGGCAAGGCGGTCATCGCCCAGACCCATGCGCCGGACTTCATCCTGACGCCGCAGTTGCTGGAGCAGCACATCACTCCGCGCACCAAGTGGCTGCTGCTGAATTCGCCCGGCAACCCCAGTGGCGCGACCTATACGCGTGCCCAACTCATGGCGCTGGCGCAGGTGCTCGAACGCCAGCCGCATGTGTCCGTGATGACGGACGACATTTACGAGTACCTGGTGTACGGCGCTACGCAGTTCTCAACCCTTTGCCAGGTGGCGCCCGGACTGGCGGATAGGACACTGGTGGTCAACGGCGTGTCCAAGGCCTATGCGATGACAGGCTGGCGCATTGGCTATGCCGCCGGCCGACCGGAACTCATCAAAGCAATGGGCAAAGTGCAAAGCCAGATGAGCTCGGGCCCGAACATGGTGGCGCAGTACGCCGCCGTGGCGGCACTTGATGGCCCGCGCGATCAAGTCGACGCGTTCATCCGCGCCTACGAGGACAGGCGCAACCAGAGCGGTGAGATTCTCCAGTCCGCCCCCGGCCTTTCCCTGCGGCTGCCCGACGGCGCCTTCTACTTCTTTCCTTCTTGCGAGGGGCTGCTGGGCAAGAGAACCCCGGACGGCAAGGTGATCGACTCGGACACGGCTTTTGCAACCGAGCTTCTCAATCAGGAAGGCGTGGCCGTCGTGCCCGGAAGTGCATTCGGAGTCCCCAACCATTTCCGCGCCAGCTTCGCCACCGCAACGGACGCGCTGCTTGAGGCCAGCCGGCGTATCAAGCGTTTCGCCGAGTCCCTGCAATAACCAACGCTGCGCCCGCCTTGCCGCAACCAGACACTTCGAATGGAACCTTGCCAATGACCACTCACACCCCCGTCACCGACGCCACCGCATGGGACGCCCATGCCCTCAATACGGACCATCGCTGGATCTACCGATTCGGTCCCGAAGCCATCGCCGAGCTGGATACGGCGTTGATCCGGGTTCGACATCTGCCCATCACTGAAATACGCAAGGAAGACTTTGCGCTGGACAAGGTCGCGCAGGATCTGAAAGCGGTCAAGGGGCAGATCGAAGAAGGGATTGGCATGGCGGTGCTGCGCGGCCTGCCTGTGCTGAATTACACCAAGGAAGACGCTTCGCGCATCTACTGGGGCATCGGCCGGCACCTGGGCACGCCGGTGACTCAAAACTCGCGCGCTCACCTTTTGGGTCATGTGAAGGACGAAGGCGTGAAGTACGGCCACAAGACCCGCGGCTACAACACCAGTGCCAAACTGAACTTCCACACCGACAACTCCGACGTGGTGGGCCTCTTGTGCCTGCGCGTGGCCAAAGCAGGTGGACTCAGCCGGATCACCAGCACCACCTCGATCTACAACGAGATCCTCAAACGTCGTCCCGACCTGCTGGCCCCCCTGTTCGAAGGCTTCTTCTACGACCTGAAGGGTGAACACCTGCCCGGATGTACGCCATTGTCGGACCACCGGATTCCGGTCTTCAGCTTCTGCGAAGGCAAGCTCAGCTGTCGCTATCTGCGCAACGCCATCGAACCGGCCTTTGCCAAAAGCGGTCAACCGGCCACCGCGGCCCAGATCGAAGCGATGGATTTGTTCGACGAGCTGGCCGGCAGCCGCGAACTGTGCTTCGAGATGGAGATGGAACCCGGCGACATGCAGTTGCTGAACAACCATGTGATCGTCCACTCCCGCACGGCCTTCGAGGACCACGAAGAGGAGGACCGCAAACGTCATTTGTTGCGCCTCTGGCTGCGTACCGACTACCGCCCGCTGGCACCGGAATTCGCGGAGCGCTTTGGCCCCGGTACGGCCCGCATGGGCGTACCCACGCCCGAAGCATTCGGACTGCCGCCGCGAGAGCCGCAGAAAGACGGATTGCCGGAAATGTCGCACTGATCCGAGAGAAGCCAGTTCAAGAGGAAACCCATGAAGACCCTTTCCAAGTTCGCGCTGGTCGCGGGCTGCGTTCTGGCCGGCGTTGCCCGTGCGGCCTTTCCTGAGCGGCCCATCACCCTCGTGGTGCCGTATGCATCGGGAGGCGCGGCCGATGTACAGGCTCGCCAGCTGGCGGTGCGCATGGCAGCCAAGTTGGGCACGAGTGTGGTGGTGGACAACCGACCGGGTGCGAGCGGCGTCATCGGCAAGTCCTTTGTGGCACGCGCGCCCGCCGATGGTTACACCATGCTTTTCGACGCCACGCCTTCCTCAATCAATCCAGCGCTGATGCCCAGCCTGCCGTTCTCGGACAAGGATTTCCAGCCGCTGTCGTTGGTCTCGCTCTTTCCCAACGTCCTGATCGTGAGCAAGGATTCGCCGATCAAGGATCAAGCAGATCTGATCGCCCGCGCCAACGCAAACCCGGGCAAGCTGAGCTTCGCATCGGGAGGCAGCGGCACCGTGCAGCGGATGGCGGCCGAGTTGTACAGGCAAGGCCTGAATCTGGACATGCTGCATGTGGCCTACAAAAGTGGCAGCCCCGCTATCACGGACGTGACGGGTGGCCAGGTCGACTTCATGTTCAGCAATCTTGCGGCGTGCTATCCGCTGATCTCCGCGGGAAAGCTGCGCGCGCTGGCCATCTCCTCTCCGCGCCGGGCAACGCTTCTGAGAGACGTGCCGACTGTCGCTGAAAGCGCCTTGCCGGGCTACGAAGCATGGGAATGGGCCGGCTTGGTCCTCCGCGCGGGCACGCCCGATGCGATCGTCAGCCAGCTGCACAAGGCCGTCGTGGAGTCGCTTCAAGACCCCGCCTTGCGCAAGAACTTCGAAGGCATGGGCGCAGAGCTGGTCGGCAACACACCTTCCGAATTCACGGAGTTTCTGCGCAAGGAGTCGGCCAAGTGGGGTGCTGCGATCCGCAGGGGCAACATCAAGCTCGAGTAAGCCACGTCACACCCTTGCCGTTCATCTGGACCCATTTACTCATGCATCAACCATTCAAGGCTGCCGTAGTGCAGTCGGCCGCTATCGCATTCGATAATCCCAAGACGCTCTCGCGCATGAAGGAACTGGCCAGTCAGGCGCGCAGCGAGGGCGCCTCGCTGGTGGTCTTCCCCGAAGCAATGTTGGGCACCTATCCCAAGGGCAGCACGTTCGGAGCCTACGTCGGAGGTCGCAGCGATAAAGGCAGGGACGAGTTCCTGCACTATCACCGCAACGCCATCGACGTACCCGGTGCGTACATCGATGAACTCGCCGCCCTGGCCGCGGACCTGCGCATCCATTTGGTCACCGGCGTGATCGAGCGCGACGGGGGAACCCTGTACTGCACAGCCGTGTTCTTCAACGACAAAGGCATCTTCCTCGGCAAGCACCGCAAGCTCATGCCGACCGGCAGTGAGCGCACCATCTGGGGCTTCGGGGACGGGTCGACGCTGCCCGTCTATGACACACCGATTGGAAAACTGGGCGCTGTGGTCTGCTATGAGAACTACATGCCCCTGCTGCGCACAGCCATGTATGCCAAAGGCATCGAGCTGTACTGCGCGCCCACGCTGGCCAGCAGCGATACATGGCCAGCATCCATGCAGCACATCGCCATAGAGGGGCGCTGCTTCGTGCTCAGCGCCAACCAGTACGCCACCGCCGCCGACTACCCGCCCGACTATGTCAGCGCGACCGCCTCGGATGTCGACAAGCCCCTGACCCGTGGCGGCAGTTGCATCGTCGACCCCTTCGGCAACTTCCTTGCGGGTCCGAATTTCGAAGCAGCAGCCGTACTGGTAGCGCAGATCGATCCCAGCGACATCGTGCGCGGTAAATACGACCTGGACGTCGTGGGCCACTACGCGCGTCCGGATGTGTTTCAGCTGTTCGTCAACGAGCGCCCTCAGGCGGCCGTGCAATCGAACAAGGGCCCTTTTGCTTGACTTCAACACCAAAGAACGGAGACACAATGTTCACCAGTTTTAAGACTTCGCTCCGATACGCATGGCTGATCAGCCTGCTCGTCGGGGTTTGCGCCACCACCGCCGTTCACGCGAATCGCCTGGACGACATCAAGGGCCGCGGGCGCTTGGTGTGCGCCACATTGTCGGGCACCGAGCCGCTGGCATTCCAGGACCCGCGCACGCGCGCTTACATCGGCTTCGATATCGATCTGTGCAATGCACTGGCTGCAAGCCTGGGGGTCGCGCTGGAGCACCGGCCGATCGCCGTCGAGGCCCGGATTCCGGAACTCAGCCTTGGCCGAGTCGATGTGGTGGCCGCCGCCATGGGATATACCAAAGAGCGCTCCGCACAGATCGCTTTCACGGACATCCACTATCAGCTGCCGATCAAGATCATCGTGTCCGAGTCATCGGGCATCAGGAGCTTCGCCGATCTGGCTGGAAAGAAGATCAGCGCGAACAAGGGCAGTACCCCCGAAACGTTCACGCGCGCAAGAATTCCGACGGCCGAGGTCGTTACCTATCAGGACAGTCCCACCGCATTTCTGGCGCTGGTGCAAGGCAAGGTCCAGGGCCAAGCAATCGGTCAGGCCGCAGGCGTTCGCTTTCTTCAGGAAAGTGGCGGCAAATTCAGATTTCTGGACGAAGCCGTCTTCTTCGAGCCCACCGGGCTGGGCGTGAAGAAGGATGAGCCAGAACTATTGGCAGCCATCAACGCGGCGTTGCGCGAGCTGGAGAGCAGCGGCAAGCTCGACGCGATGTGGAACAAGTGGTACGGGCCCGACACGCGGTTCAACATCCCACGCGAGAAGAAGCTGACCCCGCTGTCGTCCTTCTGACCGCCGAGTGCGCACGATCTCCTCCGCCTATGGAAATGCTGAACTTCGACGCGGTACTTCAGGGCAAGTACCTGGGCTGGCTGCTGGCGGGCGCCGCCATGACGCTGGCGCTGTTCGCCGTCTCATGGCTGGCCGGCTTCGCGCTGTCTTTGGTACTGCTTGCGCTGCGGCAGTCCGGGATCAGGGTCATGCAGGCCGTCGCCATTGCCTTCGTCGCCTACCATCGCAACGTACCGGCGCTGGTGCAGGTCTTTCTCTGGTATTTCGGCGTGCCGCAGCTGTTGCCGCAGGCGTGGCAGAGCTGGATCAACGCGAACGGCAGTGAGTTCGTGCTGGTCTCGATCGCGCTCGCCTGGAACAGTGCCGCGTACATGTCCGAAGACCTGCGCAGCGGCCTGCGCTCCTTGCCCCGCACGCAGTTGGAGGCGGCGCGCGCAATCGGTATGACCTATCTCCAGTCGATGCGCATCGTGCTCGTCCCGCAGGCGCTGCGCGCGGCGCTGCCACCGTTGGTCAACCAGTCACTGACGCTGTTCAAGACGACCAGCCTGGCCATGGCGGTCGGTCTGGCGGAGATGACCTATGCCTCACGCCAGGTCGAGAACGAGAGCTTCCGCACCTTCGAGGCGTTCGCCATCGCATCCGCCTTCTACTGGCTGTGCTCGTTCGCGCTCGCTTCGGCGGGAAAGCATTGGAGCCGACGTCTGAGTCTGCAGGAGAGGCGGGCATGATCGAAATCCTCGATCGCTACGGTCTCCTGCTGCTCATGGGGCAGTACCCGCACGGCCCGCTGGGGGGCTTGGCGCTCACGATCTGCCTGGCGCTGGCGGGGCTGGTGATCTCCTTTCCGCTGGCGGTGCTGGTGGGTATTGCGCGCACGAGCCCATGGCGCGCATTCAGGCTTCCCGCCGCGCTGATCGTCAATGCAGTGCGCGGGTTGCCGGTGCTGATGTTGATCTTCTGGGCCTATTTCATCGTGCCGCTGATGATTGGCCGCTCGGTCTCGGGGATCACGACCGTCATTTGCGCGCTGGTGCTCTACGAACTCGCCTTCATGGGCGAAGTGGTCCGCGCCGGCATCGAGGCGATTCCCAAAGGCCAGGTGGAGGCGGCGCGCTCCATGGGCATGTCTTATCGCCAGACCCTGCAGAAGATCATTCTCCCGCAGGCACTGGTACAGATGGCGCCGAGCATCCTCAACCAGTTCATCAACCTGGTCAAGAACACCTCGCTGAGCTACATCATCAGCGTGAACGAGCTGACATACGCTGCCTACCAGGTCAACGCGCAGTTGCTCACGCGGCCCTTCGAGGTCTATCTCATTCTTGCTGCAACCTACTTTCTCATCTGCTGGAGCCTGAGCCTGGCGGTTGGAAAGATGGAGCGATCCGTTAACCAACGGCGCCAGTTGGCGCCAGGAGCTGCCTGACATGATCAGCTTTCGCGATGTCGAGAAATACTATGGCACGTACAAGGCCCTCGACGCGATCACCGAAACCGTCGAAAAGGGCGAGGTCGTCGTCGTGTGCGGGCCGTCGGGATCGGGCAAGTCGACCCTCATCCGCACCATCAACCGGCTGGAACCGATCTCCGGCGGAACCATCAGCGTCGATGGCATTGACGTCCATGCGCAGAACGTCAACGTCAACAGCCTGCGCAGCCGCATCGGCTTCGTGTTCCAAAGCTTTAACCTGTTTCCCCACCTGAGCGTGCTGGAGAACGTGTCCATCGGCCCTACCACGGTGTTGCGCCAGTCTGCCCAGCAAGCCCGCAGTCATGGCTTGGTCTTGCTGGACAAGGTGGGCTTGGCCAGCAAGGCCGGCGCATATCCGCCGCAGTTGTCGGGCGGCCAACAGCAGCGTGTGGCGATCGCGCGCGCGCTGGCGATGCAGCCGCCAGTCATGCTCTTCGACGAGCCGACAAGCGCCCTCGATCCCGAGATGGTCGGCGAAGTGCTAAATGTGATGAAGCAACTGGCCGCCGATGGCATGACGATGGTCTGCGTCACGCACGAGATGGGTTTCGCCCGCGAGGTCGGCGACCGCATTCTTTTCATGGACGCAGGTGCGATCCTGGAACGTGCCAGCCCGGAAGAGTTCTTTAAATCCCCCCAACACCCGCGCGCGCAGAAGTTCGTCGCCGACATTCGTCATGCGTGAGGCCACAGACCAAGCCGACATAGAAGACGCCAAGTCCTGTATTGGCGAGCGAGGACTCGTCAATGGAAAAGAATGGAACGAGCAATGATCAATCGAAATTTTGAACGCATACCCCCGGAACTGGTTGCCACGGCCTCCACGTTTCAGGCGGCCATCCTGGCGGATGTGGCAGGCCGGCGCGGCGCGCTCAATGGCCGCGTGCGTCCGCTCAGGCCCGGCATGCAGCTCGCCGGCCCTGCGCTAACCGTCGAGGTCCGCCCCGGCGACAACTTGATGATCCACGCGGCCATGCAGCTGGCGATGCCGGGGGACATCCTTGTCATCGACGGGAAAGGCGACCTCACCAGCGCACTGATGGGCACGCTGATGTTCTCGGCTTGCAAGAAGCTGGGTATCGCAGGTGTCGTCATCGATGGCGCCGCTCGTGACAGCACCGAGATCGCCGATCTGGAATTCCCCGTGTTCTGCGTTGGAACCAATCCAAACGGCCCGACGAAAAACGTTGCCGGTCGAATTGGTCATCCGATCTCGGTGGGGGGCGTTTCAGTCGAACCGGGCGACTTTATTCTTGCGGACGACGATGGCGTCGTTGTTGTCGAGCGCAGCCGCCTGGCCGGGCTTCTTCCTTTGGCGCACGCTAAGGTCACAGACGAGGCCGCCCGCCTTGAGTCCATCCGTCGCGGAGCCACCGCCGCGGCGTGGCTCGACAAAGCGCTTCGAACTGCAGGCGTGCTTGCGGAGGGAGAGACGCTATGACCCAACTGCCCCAGGTCGCCGGTGGAAGCAGGGTCTGCTCATGCAGAACTTCGGAGCTCTTGAAGACCACGTTACAGGGCAAATTAGGATCATGCGGCAAACGAGCGCCTGGCAAGCGAGACAAGACGATGAAGAGCCACACGGGACTTGGTGCTGACTAAGCGCGTTGGTAAAGAAACGCGCAGCACGCTTCAGATCCCCGGTCGAACGCCTGCCCGGTGCAACAGGTCGCCTAGTCAATGATTCAGCGCATCCAGGTACCGACGGGCCAGCGCATGGCAGAAAGTCCCTTCGTACTGGCTATGGTACGCGGCGATGTAGACAGCAAATGCAGGATCCGCCGAGTCGGGCGTCTTGCCATCGACGCCGAAGGCGGCCTGGATCTGCGGGTCGACGTCGACGGAAGTAATGTTCACCGCACCGCGCGCCTTGAACGCGGCTTCGGCAGGCGCCTGGTGAACGGCGAATGGCACCGTGGGATCGCCGGCGCCGCCACACATCAGCATCGGCGCTCGGGGCGTCCAGTCCAGCAGATCGTTGTGTATGGCGGCACGGTAGAGGCCGTTTTGCGAGTTCGACCGGTAGTCCACACGGAACTCATCGCGCAGCAATGCGGATTTCACCGCTTCAGGGGGGCCGGCGGGCAGCAGGCCGGAGGTGATCAATGAGGCGAAATTTTTCGTCTTGCTGGGCAGCAAATCCTGCACGTAACCGGCGTAAGGCGATTTGAATACGTCTGAGGGCTTCTGATACAGGTCGCCGTAGCTATAACTGGCACCGGCCGCACCACAGCATCAACCTCGCCGTGCCCGTCTCACGTCTCTCGATGTCTCGATGTCTCGAAAGAACCTCTTGACACTTCACAGCTAGCACCTCGTGCTCCACGCCACTGGAATGAGGATTCTTGGCTGCGACTGGGCGGCTAAAGACCAGCCCCGGCTTGCCAGCCAGCGATGGGGCTACCATGTCGAGCGCCCTAAGGCAGCCCGGCATCTGCTTACTGTAGGCCGCTTGCCCGGGCGGGCGGCCGAGATCCAAAGTTGGTAGGAAATTCGGCGAAGGCGCGGTGTACCGCTCGAACAGACCGGTCGCAAGCGCAATGCCCTGCTGACACGCTCGCTTCTCGTCACACGCGGGACTGCAACTGTGCACCGTCGTAGGCAATGCACCTCACAAAACTGAGCGCAGCCAGTAGCAACCAGTTCGTCATTCGATCAACGGCTAGCTGTTACCCCGGCCTCTTGCCAGCCACCAGACGCATTCCGGGCATGAGCTCCGCCGCCAGTTCGGGTCTGGCCAGGGCGTAGTCGAGGTTCATCCGCGCTATCTCCACGTGCTCCTCTCCCAAGGCCTGCGCTCGAGAACCCTGACCTCGCTCAATGGCTTGCACCATCGCGTGGTGCGACAGATGGGCGATCCTCATCCATTGATGGCCCTCCTCCATCGAAGATTGCATGGGAAGCATCGCGCTCGGAGACGCAAAGGGTTGACGGTCCAGCATCTCCATCACGCGCTGCAACGCGATGTTCGAGCAGCCCCGCATGATGAGGGAGTGGAAGCGGTCGTTCATCTGCACGTAGGCGGCGTAGTCATCGAGCTCCATCACTGGCTTGTTGACAGCACGATCTCCTTCTTCGAGGCACTCGTGGAGCTCGCGCAAAAGCTGCCGAGGCGCCCCGTCCTCCGCCAATAACCGAGCAGCAAAGCCTTCGATCACTCCCCGCACTCGGATGGCGTCCGCGATTTCCTGCGACGTGAAGCGACGCATCTGATAACCACCGCTGGGCGACTGCTCGATCAGGCCTTCGTGCTCCAAGCTGGTGAGTGCCAGCCTCACCGGGGTGCGCGACGCACCGAGCTTTTCCGCCAGCGGGATCTCCGCCAAGCGCTCACCAGGGACAAATTCCCCCTTGAGGATCAGATCTCGAAGCTGTACCAGCACACGGTTTTGTTGGGAATCCATCGTTCTACAGGAAGGGAAGGCCAAGCAGTGATTGTAGGCAGCGACCGCCGACTGCACTCAGCTGAGCAGAGTTGGCACACATACTGCATGCATCTCGAATAGATTGAATACAACAAAGATGAGGCTCGCGGGTAGCAGCAGCGAATATTAAGTGTTTACCCTCAGTTTTAGCCCGAAAAACGAGCTTGGTTGTTGCCGATGACGTCGATCATGAGTAAGAATGCATCCCATTGCATGCAATGCATGACGGCAATGAACCTTGATGGAGCACCCATGATCAGCGCAGAACAGAACGACCTCATGACTCGCGTCGGCCCCGGCACCCCCGCTGGACAGCTGCTTCGCCGCTACTGGCAACCAGTAGCACTTTCCGCAGACTTGGCCGGCCCCCGCCCAGTCCGACCCGTACAGCTCATGGGCCAGCACTTCGTGTTGTTCCGCGACGAAGGCGGCAAGTTGGGGATGCTCGATCGGGACTGCCCCCACCGTGGCGCAGATTTGGCCTTCGGCCGGCTCGAGAACGGCGGCCTGCGCTGTGCTTTTCATGGCTGGCTGTTCGATGGCCAGGGCAACTGCCTTGAAACGCCGGCCGAACCCGTTGGAAGCAAGCTGTGCAGCAGGATCAAGCAGTCCGCCTATCCAGTGGTCGAACGCTCGGGCACCGTGTTCGCCTACATCGGCGAGGGCGAGCCGCCGGCCTTTCCCGAGTTCGACTGCTTCGTCGCACCCGAGTCACACACCTTCTCGTTTATGGGCCTGTTTGAGTGCAACTGGCTCCAAGCGCTCGAAGTCGGGATTGATCCGGCTCACGCCTCGTACTTGCACCGCTTCTTTGAAGACGCTGACACCTCGGAGAGCTACGGCAAGCAGTTCCGCGGCGCCTCCGCCGACTCCGACATGCCGATCACCAAGGTGCTGCGCGAGTACGAACGCCCCGAGATCAGCGTCGAGCCCACCGACTACGGCATGCGCCTGACAGCGCTGCGCGAACTGTCGGACAAGCACACGCATGTACGCGTTACCAATGTCGTCTTTCCCCAGGCTTTCGTGATTCCGATGAGCGCGGAGATGACGATTTCGCAGTGGCACGTGCCGGTCGACGACACCCATTGCTATTGGTTTGCCATCTTCACCAGCTTCACCGGCCCGGTCGACAAGCAGCAGATGCGCGACCAACGGCTCGCGCTGTACGAACTGCCTGCATACGCCTCGCGGAAGAACAAGCGCAACAACTACGGCTTCAGCGTCGAGGAGCAACTGACCGAGACCTACACGGGCATGGGCAACGACATCAACGTGCACGATCAGTGGGCGGTGGAGTCGCAAGGGCCGATCCAGGACCGTACGCGTGAACATCTGGGCACCACCGACAAGGGCATCATCGCGTACCGTCGAATGTTGGTGAAGGCCATCGAAAGCACCATCGCCGGCGAACGCGCCCCGATGGTGATCGACGCCGTCCAGGCCTCCACATTCGCAGGCCCGCCATCGATCGACGGGATCGGAGAAACCGGCAACACCGAAGGCTACTGGCAGAGTGCGGACCGTGAGCGTCGCATCAAATCGGACTGGGCGTCGGCCCGGCTCCAAGGCTGAACGCGGTGCGGACAATGAGTTCGTTCGTGGAACGCCATGGTCTCTGGTCGGCGGATCAGAGCAAGCAGGCTGAAGAACTGGTTCACCGCATCGACGCCGGTGAAATCGATGTACTGCGTTTCGCCTGGCCGGACCAGCATGGGCTGCTGCGCGGCAAGACGCTGATTGCCAGCGAGGCGCGCGAGGCGCTGCGCGACGGCGTCAATCTGACGTCCACCCTGCTCGCGAAGGACACTTCGCACAAGACTGTCTTTCCCGTGTTTGCGGCTGGTGGTGGGTTCGAAATCGAGGGCTTTCAAGGCGGCGCCGATTTCACCGTCGTGGCGGATCCCGCGACGTTCAAGGTCCTTCCCTGGGCCCCTCGAACCGGTTGGGTGCTGTGCGACGCCTACATGGCGGACGGCCGCCCCTGCCCCTACGCCACACGCCAGATCCTGCAGCGCGCGGTAAGCCAGCTCGACGAACGGGGTCTGGACTTCATCGCGGGACTCGAGGTGGAGTTCCACGTCTTCAAGCTCGATGACCCCCGAATGGCGCTTGGTGATTCCGGTCAGCCCGGTGAGCCCCCCCGGGTTTCGCTCCTGACGCATGGCCACCAGTACCTGACGGAGCTTCGCTACGACCGCGTCGACGCGCTCATGGAGCTACTGCGCTCGCAGTTGATCGCGCTCGGCCTGCCGTTGCGCTCGCTCGAGATCGAATACGGGCCCAGTCAGTTCGAACTCACCTTCGGCCCGACGGCCGGGGTACTGCCCGCCGACACGATGGTGCTGCTGCGCAGCGCCATCAAGCAGATCTGCCAGCGCGCCGGCTACCACGCCACCTTCATGTGCCGCCCGCGCATTCCGAACGTGATGTCCAGTGGCTGGCACCTGCACCAGTCGCTGCGGCGCAAGAGCGATGGCGTGAACGCATTCATGCCCCAGACGGGCGGAGAAGACCTTAGCCAGCTCGGCCTGGGGTACCTCGGTGGCCTCAAGCAACACGCTTGCGGCGCCGCGGCTCTCGCGAGTCCCACGATCAACGGCTATCGGCGCTACCGTCCCTTCTCGCTCGCGCCCGATCGCGCAAACTGGGCACGCGACAACCGAGGAGCGATGCTGCGAGTCCTTGGGGGCGCGGGGCAGAAAGCGACCCGCATCGAGAACCGCGTTGGCGAGCCCACGGCCAACCCGTATCTGTACCTCGCGTCGCAGCTGTTCGCTGGGCTGGATGGCATGCGTCGCAACATCGACCCGGGTCCGTCTGCGGACGCGCCTTACGAAACCCCCGCCGACCCTCTTCCGCGCTCACTGACCGAAGCGCTGGCCTGCCTGCGTGCCGACGAACTGCTCAGGACACAACTGGGGTCGGGCTTCGTCGACTACCTCTGTCGCATCAAAGAAGCCGAGATCGAGCGCTTCAACCTTGAAGTCAGCGAGTGGGAACACCGCGAGTACTTCGACATGTTCTAAGTCACGCCATGCCCACCATCCACTACATCCAAAAAGACGGCAGCACGCGCGACATCGAGGCCAAGCCAGGCTCGAGCGTGATGGAAAACGCGATCCGGGGCAATGTCCGCGGTATCGACGCCGAATGCGGCGGCTGCTGCTCCTGCGCGACCTGCCATGTCTACGTCGACGACGCCTTCGTCGCCCTGCTCCCACCTCCCGACGACATGGAGAACGAGCTGCTTGACGGCGTTGCGGCCGAGCGCCGACCAGGCAGCCGGCTGAGCTGTCAGATCACCGTCACCGCCGCGCTCGACGGTCTGACCGTGCGCGTGCCGGAAACGCAAAGCTGATGTCAAACGCACGTTCTCTGATCGTCGTGGGCGCCTCGTACGCTGGTATCCAGTTGGCCGCGACGGCGCGCGAGCTTGGATTCGAGGAGCGGATCGTCGTCGTCGGCGAAGAGCGCCATGCGCCCTACCAGCGACCGCCCCTTTCCAAGGGACTCCTGACGGGCAAGACGACGCCGGAGCAGCTGCAGCTACGCGGGCCGGACTTCTTCGAGGAGAACGGCATCGAACTGATGCTCGGCCAGCGCGCGACAGCGCTGGACGCGGCATCGCTCACGGTTTCGCTCGACGACGGCACCCAGCTCACAGGCGGCTGGATTGCCTTGGCAACGGGCGCCCGGTGCCGCCCATTCCCGCTTCCGGGCGCAGCGCTTGACGGGGTCTTCAATCTGCGTACGCTCGACGATGCCCAGCGCATCGCCGAGGCCGCCGATCGCGCGACGCGCGCCTGCGTGATTGGCGGGGGCTTCATCGGCCTGGAGGTTGCATCGGCACTTCGCTCGCGAGGTATCCAGGTCACGGTCGTGGAGACGCAGCCGCGCCTGCTCATGCGGGGCTTGCCACCGGTCATGTCCGACTACGTCGAGGACGTCCATAGCCGTCATGGCACCCAGGTCCGGACGGGCCTGGGCGTGCGCCAGCTGCTGGGCGTCCAGGGCCGCGTGGCTTGCGTCGAGCTCGATGACGGTGCAAGGGTGGAATGCGACATGGTGGTGCTTGGCATTGGCGTGCTGCCCAACGCGGAGCTCGCAGAACGCGCCGGCATCGCCGTCGACAACGGCGTGCCCGCCGATCGCCTCGGCCGAACTTCGGCACCCCACGTCTTGGCCATCGGTGACGTCGCGCACATGGAGCTGCCCACAGTCGCTGGCACACCGAAACGCATGCGACTCGAATCCATCCAGGCGGCCAACGACGGAGCAAAGGCCGCCGCATCGCTGCTCGTCGGACGACATCAGCCCATGAACTCGGTGCCGTGGTTCTGGAGCGACCAGTTCCACCTCAAGTTCCAGATGGCTGGTTTGCCGCTGCCAAGTGACGAGGTGGTGTTGCGCGGGGATATGACCACCGATCGCTTCAGCGTCTTCTACTTGCGCGATGGCGCCATCGCTGCCACTCATTCCGTGAACAAGCCCGCGGAGCACATGTTGAGCCGAAAGCTCATCGCCGAGCGTGCGCGCTTCACCGCCTCCCAACTGGCCGACGAGTCCTTCGACCTCAAAAAGTCGCCACCCGCCTGACCCTCGAATTTCAACTCACCGTACGGAGCCCCATGATGAAAACGCCCCACAAGAAGAACTTCTTCGCTACCCTAGGACTGGCTTGCCTTGGCACGCTCGCCTCCTTGGTCACGCTCGGCACTGCCAACGCCGCAGACGAACCCCTGCGCATCGGACTGATCGCGACCTACTCGGGGCCCTACGCCGACTACGGGCGCCAGTTCGATGCAGGTGTGGCGCTTTATCTCAAGGAGCATGGCGGTAAGGTCGCCGGGCGCACGGTCGAGATCGTGAAGAAGGACACGGGCGGTCCGGCCCCCGATGTGGCCAAGCGGATTGCGCAGGAACTGATCGTGCGCGACAAGGTGAGCATCCTTACCGGCCTGGACTTCAGCCCCAACGCCTACGCCGTCGGCGCGATCGCCACGCAAGCCAAGATTCCGGCGCTGGTGATGAATGCAGCCTCTTCGGCCATCACCAGCAGCTCCCCCTACGTGGCGCGGCTGTCCTTCACCGTCCAGCAGGTCACCGATCCGATGGCACGCTGGATGCTCAGGCAGGGCGTGAAGGACGCCTACACGGTGGTGGCTGACTACGCCTCGGGCGTCGACGCCGAGACGGCTTTCAAGAAGGCCTTCACGGCGGGCGGCGGCAAGGTATCGGGAGAGGTTCGCACGCCCATGAACAACCCCGACTTCTCGGCCTACGTCCAGCGCATCAAGGACGCCAAGCCGCAGGCCGTGTTCTTCTTCTTCCCCTCGGGCGTCATGCCGCCGGCCTTCCTCAAGGTGTGGAAGGAGCGTGGCATGGAGCAAGCCGGCATCAAGCTCTACGCGACCGGCGAAGCCACCGACGACAGCTACCTCGAGGCGACGGGCGACGTGGCACTGGGTCTGGTGACCAGCCATCACTACTCGTACGCCCATTCGTCGCCGAAGAATCAAAAATTCGTCAAGGACTTTGAGGCCGAGTTCGGCACCTCGCTGCGTCCAAGCTACTTCTCGGTAACCGCCTACGACACGCTCGCCGCCATCGATCTGGCGCTCGCCAAGACCGGCGGCGACGCCTCGGGCGACAAGTTCATGACCGCGCTCAAGGGCCTGAGCTTCGAGAGTCCTCGCGGCCCCGTGGAGATCGACCCCACCACGCGTGACATCGTGCAGACGGTCTACATCCGCAAGACGGAACGGGTGAAGAACGCGCTCGTGAATGTCGAGTTCGACAAGTTCGAGCGCGTCAAGGACCCAGCCAAGGAAGCCAAGTAGGCGCGGCAGTGCCGAAGCGTGCTGTAGTGGGACCTTCATGCAAATAGTACTTTTCGACGGGGTCGCCTACGGCATGCTCCTGTTCCTCATCAGCGTCGGGCTCTCAATCACGATGGGCCTGATGAACTTCATCAACCTGGCGCACGGCGCGTTCGCGATGGTGGGCGGCTATGCGGCCAGCACACTGATGAGCCGCCTCGGCATGGGCTTCTTCCCCGCGCTCGCGGCAGCCTTCGTCGCGGCTGCACTGGTCGGGGCGGTGCTCGAGGTCCTGCTCTACCGACGCCTCTACCGCGCGCATGCGCTGGACCAGGTGTTGCTGTCGATCGGCATCGTCTTCGTGTCGGTGGCCACGTTCACGTACTTCTTCGGCCCGACGATGCAGCCGTTCACCCTGCCCGCGGCACTCGATGGACAGGTGTCGCTTCTTGGCCTGGAGGTCGGTCGATATCGACTTTTCCTGATCCTGTGCGGCGTCTTGGTGCTCGCTGCCCTGCTGCTGGGCCTTGGCAAGACCCGCTACGGCGCCATGGTTCGCGCAGCCGTGGACAACCAGCGGGTGGCCAGCGGCACCGGCATTCAGGTGCAGCGCTTGTTCTTCCTGACCTTTTCGCTGGGTTGCGGTCTCGCCGGACTGGGTGGCGCGCTGAGCCTGGGGATGCTGGGACTGGAGCCTTCCTTTCCTTTCAAGTACCTCGTGTACTTCCTCATCGTCGTGTGCGTGGGTGGCGCCGGCACCATCACCGGCCCTTTCGTCGCAGCGCTGCTTGTCGGTGTCGTCGACGTCGCCGGGAAGTACTACCTGCCGCAAACCGGCGCATTCCTCATCTACGTGGTCATGATCGTCATGTTGCTACTTCGACCGAACGGCATCATCCCGAGGAAAGGCCTGGCATGACGCCCATCGTCCTTCCCCCCGCACGCCTGCGTGTCGCTGAAATCGCCTTCTGGTTGGCCCTTGCCGCCAGTTTCTTCCTGGTGCCCGACAAGCTCACGCTGATGAGCCAGGTGCTGATCTTTGGCCTGTTCGCGGTGTCGCTCGACATGGCCCTTGGCTACGCGGGCATCATCACCGTAGGGCATGCGGCCTTCTTCGGCGCCGGCGCCTATGCCGCGGGCCTGCTCGCGAAGCACGGCTGGAGCGAGCCCTTCAGCGGGCTGCTGCTCGCACTCGTCGTGTGCGTCACCCTGGGCTACTTGCTGAGCTACCTCGTGGTGCGCGGCACCGACCTGGCCAGACTGATGATCACGATCGGGGTGTGCGTGTTGCTGGCCGAGTTGGCCAACCGGTTCTCCTCGATCACCGGTGGCACGGATGGCCTGCAGGGCGTGAACATGTCGCCGGTGCTCGGCCGCTTCGAGTTCGACTTGTTCGGCAAGACCGCGTTCATCTATGCCTACGCGGTGGTGCTCGCGACGTTTCTCGCAGTGCGATTGATCCTGCGCTCGCCATTCGGGCTGACACTGCGAGGCATCCACGACAGTCGCAAGCGCATGCTGGCCATCGGCTCCCCCGTGGAGTCGCGGCTGCGCACCGCCTACGCGCTCTCTGCCGGCGTGGCGGGCGTGGCGGGCGCGCTGCTGGCGCAGACGACCCAGTTCGTCGGCATCGAATCGATCGGCTTCAACCGTTCGGCCGAGGTGCTGATCGTCCTGGTGCTCGGCGGGGCCGGGCGGCTCTATGGTGGGCTTGTCGGCGCGATCCTGTACATGCTCGTGCACGACTGGTTCTCCGAGCTCAACCCGGAGTACTGGATGTTCTGGCTGGGCGTGTTCCTGATCGCGGCCGTCATGCTCGGCCGCGGCGGGATCATGGGCGCGCTGTCGCGCTTCGTGAAGGTGGGGAGGGCGTCATGAGCGGCGCCGCACTTCTGACCCAAGGCTTGGGAATCTCCTTTGGGGGGTTCCGCGCGGTGCAGGACGTCAACCTGCGATTGGAGCCCGGTGCGCGGCAAGCGCTGATCGGACCCAACGGTGCGGGCAAGACCACGCTGATCAACCTTCTGACGGGTGTCTACAAGCCGACCACGGGCACGATACGCATGGGAGCGCGCGATCTCACGACGCTGTCGGCGGATCGGCGGGCGCGACTCGGGCTCGCCCGGACCTTCCAGATCAACACGCTCTTTCCGAGCCTCACACCGCTGCTTTCGGTGGTGCTGGCGATCAGCGAGCGCGAGGGACTGGGAGCCGTCTGGTGGCGGCCTCTGGCGCGAAACAAGGCCGTGTTCGACGAAGCCCATGCGCTCCTGGGGCGCCTGAAGCTCGACGCGCTGTCGGACGTGCCGGTGGCCGAGCTTGCCTACGGCAAGCAGCGGCTGCTCGAGATCGCGCTGGCGATGGCGGCCAAGCCGCGGGTCCTGCTGCTCGACGAGCCGGCCGCGGGTGTGCCCGAAGACGAGAGTGCCGAACTGTTCGAGGTCATTGCCGATCTTCCGCAAGACATCGGCGTGCTCTTCATCGAGCATGACATGAATCTCGTCTTCCGGTTCTCGCGGCGCATCTCCGTGCTTGTCGCCGGTCAGATCCTGACCGAAGGAACACCTGCCGAAATCGGCGCCGATCCCCGCGTGCGCGAGGTCTACCTGGGAAGCTCGCATGCCTGAAATGCTCGCCTTTGATGCCGTGGATGCGTGCTATGGCAACGCCGTGGTCCTCGACCGCCTGACTTTTTCCCTCGCCCAATGCAGCAGCCTGGCAATACTCGGGCGCAACGGGGTGGGCAAGACCACGCTGCTGGAAACGCTGATGGGCAACACCCGTGTCCCTCGCGGGACCATCCGGTGGTGCGGCCAGGACATCACCCGCTGGCCTTCGCACCGCCGGGTGCATGCCGGGCTGGGTTGGGTGCCCCAGGAGCGCGAGGTCTTTCCTTCGCTGACGGTGGAGGAAAACCTGACGGTGATCGCCCGCCCGGGTGAATGGAATCTGCGTCGCGTCTACGAGCTCTTCCCCCGGCTGCGCGAGCGGCGCGGCAACTACGGCAATCAACTGTCCGGCGGCGAGCAGCAGATGCTCGCGATCGGACGTGCGCTGATGACCAATCCAAAGCTGCTGCTGCTCGACGAACCGATGGAGGGCCTGGCTCCCATCATCGTGGAGGAGCTCGCGCGATCGATTCGCAGGCTGTGCGAGGACGAAGGCCTGCCCTCGATCGTGGTGGAGCAGCACCCGGTGTTGGCCCTAGAGATGACCCATCAGGCCATCGTGCTCGAGCGCGGCGCGGTGGTCCATGCAGGTGCCAGTGCCGACCTGGCGCGCGACAGGGCGCTGCTCGACGGCCTGCTGGGCGTGGGGATCGAGGAAGTTTCGTCGGCAGGCGCCGCTACCACCTGCCCCTAGGGAGGCTCCACGGCTGCGTTCGTCTTGGCTTTGTCCTTGCCGTCGCTTTCCGCCTCGCTTCTTCTCGCTCCTCCTCGTCTCCTGCGCACGCCTGTCCGCCCCTGCTCGCCCCTACTCGCCGCTTCCACTTCTCGTTGTTTTCCCAGGCGCCTCCGCGCGCCAACCTGTCCCGACGTTTCCACCAAAGAACTACCCCTCCAAAGGACCTCCGAATGAACTTGTACAAGTCGATCGCCATCGCCGCGGCCGTCACCACGCTGGTGGCCTGCGCCGCCACCGGCAGCACGTCCTCCTCCGTCGCCGATACCGTGTACCTCCATGGCAAGGTCATCACGGCCGACAAGAGCTTCTCGATCGCGCAGGCCATGGCCGTCAAGGATGGAAAGTTCGTCGGTGTCGGGTCGGACGACGCGGTGCGCCGCTACATCGGGCCGAGCACGCGCACCGTGGATCTGGCCGGAAAGACAGTCATCCCGGGACTGATGGACAGCCATAGCCACATGAATGGCGCAGGCACCGCGGAGACCACTGCACAGGTTATCGCCGCCAAGACGGTGGCCCAGGCGCAGAAAATCATCGCGGACTTCATCAAGCAAAAGAGCGTACCGCCAGGCCACTGGGTACAGACCAGCCGCTGGCATCCGCCGTCACAGCTGCAGGAGCAGCGCTACCTCACCCGCCAGGAACTCGACGCTGTATCCCCGAACCATCCGGTCTACGTCCAGACCGTGGGGCATTTCGCCATGGCCAACACCAAGGCGCTTGAGCTTGCGGGCATCGATCGGCAGACCAAGGACCCGGTGGGCGGCAAGATCTACCGGGATGCGAATGGCGACGCCACGGGCGTGCTGGAAGAGACGGCCATCGAGCTGGTCGAAGCGAAGATCCCGAAGCCGACTTTCGAGGAGCTGGTGACGCAAACGATCGCCGCGCAGCGCATCTACAACCGGGCGGGCATCACGAGCACCATCGATGCGGCCATGGACGAGGAGCAGATCCGGGTGTACTTCGCCGTCGCCGAGCGTCAACAGGCGTCCGTGCGCACCGGAACGAAGTGGCTCACGCGTGCGGCGAGCTCGGCCGAGTTCGAGCAATCGCTCAAGGCAGCGAAGTTCAAGGACAACACCGGCAACGACTGGGTTCGCACGGCCGGCATCAAGATGTTTGCCGACGGTGGGATGACACTCAAGTCAGCCTACATCAAGGAGGCCTACGCCGACGATCCGCACAACCACGGCATGCTAGCCACCGATCCGGCGGTCTACAAGGAGAACGTCCGCTTGGCCAACCGCTATGGCTGGCGTGTGGGAACGCACGTGGTGGGCGACGCGGCCGTCGACCTGGCGCTCGACGCCTACGAAGCGGCGGACAAGGACAAGAGCCTCAAGGACAAGCGCTTCATCCTGATCCATGCGAGCCTGATCACGCCCGAACAGGTGCGGCGCGCCAAGAAGCTGGGTGTGCGCATCGACGCTCAGAACATCTTCATGTGGGACAAGGCGGCCACGGTCGAGCGTTTCATGGGCCCCGCGCTGGCAAATCGCGCCGTGCCGACCAAGGTGCTGCTGGACACGCTCGGCTTCGAAGGCACGGCCGCGGGCACCGACAACCCGGTCAACATGCTCAATCCCTTCTTCGGGATGTATGTGATGGTCACCCGCAAGGACCCGCGCGGGCGTGTCTATGGTGCGGACCAAGCCATTACGCGTGAGCAAGCCTTGCGCCTATACACCAACTCGGGGCCCTACTACACCTTCGAAGAGAGCAAGAAGGGCTCGATCGAGGTCGGACGGTTTGCGGACATGGTGGTGTTGTCTGCGGACTACCTCGCCGTGACGGATGAGCAGATCAAGGACATCGTTCCCCTCAAGACCATTGTGAACGACAAGGTGGTCTACGAAGCGCGCGAATGAGCGTCATGCACGGAAGACGCCGCCAGCGCCCCATTGCCGTTTTTCAGCACACGGAGGTAGGGGCCCCGGGCGCTGTGGTGCCAGTCTTGCGCGCGCTCGGTCGCGAGGTGGTTGTGATACGGATCGTTGATGGCGAACCGGTTCCCCCGGACCCCAGCGTCTACGGGGCGCTGGTGTTCATGGGAGGCTACATGAGTGCCCACGATCCCGTGCCGTGGATCGCGCAAGAACTGACGCTGATGCGCATGGCCGACAAGGCGGGCGTTCCGATGGCAGGCCACTGCCTGGGAAGCCAGCTCCTGGCCCTGGCCCTGGGCGGCGAAGTGCGGCCGAACGACCGGCCTGAGATCGGCTGGTGTGAGATCGAATCGGCGAGCTCGGCCGAAGCGCAGGCATGGTGGGGTCCGCATGCCGGTCGCCAGTTGCCGACTTTTCAGTGGCATGGCGAAGTGTTCACGCCGCCGTCCGGCTCTGTACAGATCGCGAGTGGCGAGCACTGTGCGAACCAGGTGGTCATCGTCCACGATCGTCACCTGCTGGTGCAGTCGCATCTGGAGATGACACCAGGGTTGGTGGCGCTTTCGTTACGGCGCAACGGCTACCAACTTGCGCGTCAGAACGCGTCGGGCAACCCGGCGTGCAGTCCGCTGGAAGAGGTTGGGCATGACCTTCGGTCGCGAACTGATGCTATGCACGTCCTGCTGCGGCAGTTGTACACGCGCTGGGCCGAAGCATGGGTATGAGGGCAACGCCCGGGATTGCGGCTTGCGCCCGCCCCGGGTGTGGCTATCTTTCGGTCGGGCACGACGCCGTACAAGGTTGAGACGGAGGCCGGCGCGGATCGGCCCGCGGTTCGCTAACGCGAGGGATCTGAGCTCCCGAGTGCCGACGGATCGACGATCAGGCGGACATCTGCGGGCGTGACCGGTGAGTGAAAGCGGTCGACCACGCGAGCACGGGCATGGGTGTGGCGCGATGGCTCGCTCATGCGGTTTTGAGCTTGTGAGTGCCGAAAAGCTCGAGCGCGGCATCCATGCTGTGCTGCGGCTCTGTCGCCATCCACGCTGGAGATGCCCCCATATGCAACCAGCGGGGGGGGAGATCGTGAGGAGAAGCTTTGATGGGTCGGCCCGCCCTTTGGCTGGATGATGGACGGATCAACCACGGCGAAACACTTTGCGTCTCATCCTGGCCATTCTTCTTCCTTCGTCGCTTTCTTCACTATCGGCCGGCCGATCTCGGGCGTCATCTGTTTGATCTTGCACGTCACGCTCATCGGCTGCGTTCCGGCTGCGATCTGGGCCGTGTATGCGCTCAGGCAGTACAAGACGGATCGGAAGTTGAATAGGCGATGAGCACGCGCCTGACAAGGCGCTAGAAAACGCGCTGTACGACAGCCAGCTGCTACGCGACGTCGTGGGCATCGACTTTCGCGTGAGTCTGTGCCCGCTGAGACGACGTCGCTGAATTTTTGGCGCCTGCTGCAGGACAACGACCTGACACGCGCACTGTTCGAGAAAGTCAATGCGCGCCTCGCCAAGCAAGGGTGCTGATGCGCACCGGCACGATCGTGAATACGACCATCTTTGCCACGCCCAGCTCGACGAAGAATGAGGGCAAGAAGCGCGCCCCGGGGATGCAGCAGGTCAAGAAGGCCAAACGCCTGGCACTTTGGCCCGAAGAGCGAAATCGGCGCGGACGCCCACTCAGGGCTGGTGAGTTCGGTGATCGGCACGGCCGCCAACGCGGCCTACGCTAGCCAGGCCGGCGCGCTGCAGCACGACGACGAGCAGCATGCTTTCGGCGATGCAAGCTACCGCGCCGAGGACAGGCGCGAAGAAGCTCGAGGCCCGCGCTGGCATGTGGCGATGCAGGCGGACAAACAGCGAAAGTTGGACTTCACGCGCAAGTTGGGGGCGGAGGCCGGAGCAGGCTGAGCAGTTGCAGGCCAGCGTGCGTGCGAAGACCGAACCTCCGTTCCATGTCGTGAAGAACTTGCTCCGGCACAAAAAGGTGCGATACAAGGGTCTGGTAAAGAACTAAGCGCATCTCACCAGCCTGTTCGGGCTGGCCTACCCGTTCATCGCAAAGAGACGAGTGCTGGCCTTGGATACCTGAGATGCGTCTTGAAAGCAACAAACAGCCTAGAAAGAGCCTGCAGACGTTGCGACAAGGAGCCTTGCGCTGCGTTGAAGCGCGTCGAAGTTGCCGCAGCGTTGCAGCCCGATCTCCGTGTGAACAAATGTGGCTGATAGATTAGCGTGTACCTAGAAGCGGTCGGTGTCCGGGAGACATGCCTTCGGAACCCAGATCTCGGTTCCGATCGGAACCTCCGCACTTGATGCGCTCGGAAGGACGCAGGTCCACCGAGGCTCCAAAGGCGCTGGAGAGAAGAAGGCACGTTCGATCTTGAGCGTTGCGATCGAGACTTCCCCGTTGGGCAAACGCAGCTCGACCTGAGGCGCCTCCGGCCCTGCGTACTCGTCGATTCTCGGACAAGGGAAGACGACCAACCCGCGCCCAGAAATCTGAAAAGAATCTTCAATCGTCAAGAGTTTGCGCATCGCTGGCACCCCGATTAAGGTATCCGTGGCTTCCTTGCGCCGATCATAACGGGCCCATCCGTCAACCACTCGTCTTGATCGTCCAGTGCTGCGGTACATCCAGATCCCAGCGCGTGACGGTCGCCCTTGAGCTGCCCTCATGAGCGCCGGTATTCGTCTTAGATTTGCAGGTTTATTTTAAGTTTCGAAGCCCTTGAGCGATTCCCCGCAATGACGACGACCCCCTCTTTTCCAATGCGCTCGAAGTGCAGGTCTATGCAGCTTTCGCCCACTTGCAGCTCAAGCAAATGCAACTGATCGATGTCGGTCGGAAGGCGTGGGTGAACGATATCCACTGTGTTGCGGATTGCGTCCACTCTCAAACCGAGGCAAGCTTGCAGCAGCATGAAGACCGCGCCCGCAGCCCAGGCCTGCGGCAAGCAGGCAACCGGATACGCCACGGGCGCTTGCCCCGGTTGCCTTTCGAACCCGCAGAACAACTCGGGCAGCCGCATTCCGAAATGCGAAGCGGCTTCGAACAGGTTGTCCACAATGCGAGCCACACCCACACGCTCGCCGTAGCGCGCCATGCCCGCCGCGCATAGCGCCAGGTCATGTGGCCACACCGAGCCGTTGTGATACGACATCGGATTGAAACGCACGGCTTCCAGCGGCAGGGTTCGTATGCCCCAACCGCACTCGAATGCCGGCGACAGCAAGCCTCGCGTGATTGCAGCAGCGCGATCAGGCGTCGGCATGCCGGCAAACAGCAGGTGCCCAACGTTCGACGATCGCACTGCGCATGGCCGATCGCCACCGTCGATCGCCAGCGCGTAGAACTGCTGATTCGGCAGCCAGAATTCGCGCTCGATGGCCGACGCGATCTGGACCGATCGTTGACGCCAATGGCTCGCGCGCGGATCTGCGCGCAGCTCCGCCAGGGTAGCCATCGCGAGGAAAGCGGCATAGGCGTAGCCCTGCACCTCCACCAGAGCGATGGGGCCTTCTGGCGAGCTGCCATCCGCATGGAAGATCGAATCATGGCTGTCCTTCCAGCCTTGATTCGACAAGCCGCTGCTTTCGCCGCGCTGGTAGGCGAGCAATCCTGCGGGATGGCGCGCCATGCTGCGCTCCATCCATTCGCTGGCCGCTATCAACGCAGGCCATATCCCATCAATGGCTTGTGCGTCGCCGGTGCGCTGCATGTAAGCACCCGCCAATGCAACAAAGAGCGGGGTGGTGTCGACGCCGCCGTAGTATTGGCCGAAAGGCAGCTCTTCGACCGCCGCCATTTCGCCCCTGCGCGTCTCGTGCATTATTTTTCCTGGTTCAGCGTCGCGAAAACTGGAGGTCTGTTGCGCCTGACGCGCGGCAAGAAACCTTAGGACGCCTAGCGCCAGTTCAGGATCGATCCATAGGGTCTGAAAGGCTGTGACGATGGCGTCGCGCCCAAACGGCGTGGAGAACCATGGGATGCCTGCATAGGGATAGGGCCCCGTCGCCATGTCGGTCGTGAGCAGAGCGAGGTCTGCACGCGACCTGTCAAGCCAACTTTGGAAAAGACGCCCGGACGCGTGCAGGCGCGATCCACGGCGCTGGCGCGCACGCATCCGCCAGCGAGCCTGCACCCCGGCCTTTCGGAAACGGTCGGCGCTCGCCAGCGCCGGTTCGGTACCCACTTCGATATACAGCGTCCACGCGCCGCGCGCAGACAGGTTGGCCTCAAACATCGCAGACTGTGCGTCCAGATGCTGCGCCGGTTCCGAGAAATCGATGCATGCGCGGCGCAGCACCGCGTCCAGGCCGCGGTACTCAAGCATGATGCCCCGGGCGCCGATCTCAGGTGGGCCGAATTCGCCGCGCAGTGCACGCACCTGCCCGCGCACCTCGAACATGTCCCGGAAATCTGCCGCGATGCGCAAGGCCAGCGGCACGCGCGCGGGCTGGTCGCTGTAGTTGACGAGGCGCAGGCGCTCGAACATCCTCGCGCCCCACAGAAAGCGCTTGCGCTCCAAGTGGATCACGCCTTGTGGCGTCGAGGTGGACCCAAGCACGGGCAGCGGCCGATTGGTGAGGTTGGCGGTGAAGTACACGTTGTCGCTGCTCACACCACTGGACAGCAGCGACGGGCGAGTGCCGTCCAGCCTTAGCACGAAAGCCGATAGCATGCGGGTGTCGTGATGGAACAGGCCGTCGACGCCGCCACCTATATCGCCATGGGGGTCCATCACGAGGTAGGTGTCAGATTCTTTCAGGACAAAGGCATGCTGCACCGCGCGCTCGGGCGCGGCCTCGACCTGATCGTTGGCGAATGTCTCACTGCTCATGGATCATGCGAACTCGCTGCAAAGCGCGGTCTCTTGCGCGATGGCGCCGCCGCTGCTGTGCTCCTGGTCCGTGAGGCGGCGGTACTGTGCCACATAGGCGCTGGCCATCGCGCGGGCCGAGAAGCGGACTTCGAAGGCTTCGCGCACGAGGCGCCGGTCGAGCCGGTCGACCGCATTCACCGCGGCCACGGCCTGGTCCATGTCCTCCACAATGAGGCCGCTGGTGCCGTCATCGATGACCTCGGGCACCGAGCCGCAACGCCAGCCGATCACCGGGGTGCCGCAGGCCATGGCCTCGATCATCACCAACCCGAAGGGTTCGGGCCAGTCGATGGGGAACAGCAGCGCGCGGGCGCCGCCGAGAAACGTCGACTTCTCCGCATCGCCAATCTCGCCCACGAACTCGACCCAGGGGTTGTCGCGCAGCAGCGGCTGGATGACTTGCTCGAAATAGGTCGCATCGGCCGCATCCACCTTGGCCGCAATCTTCAGCGGCAGCCCCGCCCTGCGGGCAATCTCGATGGCGCGGTCGGGCCGCTTTTCCGGCGAGATGCGGCCAAGGAATGCCAGGTAGTCACCGCTTCGGGGCTCAAAGCGGTAGGTCGACGCATCAAGTCCGTGGGGCACGGTGGCCAGCCAGTTGGCGAACGGCAGCGGCTTGCGCTGATGTCGCGAGATTGAGACCAGCGGGTAGCAGTTCCAGCGACGATAGACCACCGGCAGGTCGACGATGTCCAGGCGCCCGTGCAGCGTGGTGAGCGTGCGCTGTGCCATGTCCTCGAAGAAGGGAAAGTGCAGCAGGTCGACGTGGAAGTGCAACACATCGAACTCGCGTGCGCGCTGCCGCAGTTCGCCCAGCATGTGCAGATGGCTGGCGAGATCCGACTTCAGCGTGGCCGGATCGAGGCGCAGCGCCTGCGCGCGCATTGGCGCGAGTTCGGCGCGTGTGCAGGTGTCGGCGGAAGCGAAGAGGGTGACCTCGTGGCCAAGGTCCACCAAGGCGTTGGCCAGGTGAGAGACGACACGTTCGGTGCCGCCATAGAGCCGCGGAGGCACGGCTTCGTAGAGAGGCGCGATCTGCGCGATCGTCATCGTCAAGACAATCTCCTCGAAAGGGAATGAATAAACAAGGATGAGGGCGAAGATGGAAGGCACGCTTCCGGAGCGGAATATGGCCGCAGGAGCCGCACTTTTCAAGAGGCCCCGTGTTGTGGAAACCTCTGCGCTGCCGGACGTTCAAAAGCGATCTGGTTGTTGGATTCGTTGTTGTTTTTGCGGAGGCACGGATGAACCTTTTCGAAACCGTCACAGCGCATTCGGCTGCAATGCGCCTGCCGCTTTATGCGGTGACGGTCACGAGCGTCGCGCGGCACCCTGGCGCAGCCTTGCTGTCGCTGCACTGGCATGGCTTCCTGCGGCAAACGCCGCTGAAGATGCCGGGCGTGGAACTGCCCCGGCGGCCGGTGCCCTTGTCGATCGCCAGGCTCGACATATCCGGCGAGCGCCCCGACACGCTTGAGCAGGCGCTGCTCGAAGCCGCCTGGCAACTCGGCGCATGGGACCTGGAGCGCATCGTGCGGCCGCCCTGGCGGCGGCTGGGCGCGCCGGCAACCGAAGTCAGCGAGGCCCTGCGTGCTTTCGGCTATGCCGATGAGGAGGATGCCGCAGCGGGCGCCGATGGCGCGGGCGGGCACGCGGTGGCGCAGGTGCCCGACCGCGACCAGATGCTGCGCGAGGCCAGCCGCCGCGGCTATGTGCGCTGGCTGTTCAGACCGCGCAAGGGCGGCATCTGGTCCGCCATTCCGGAAGACGCGGACGACACGCTCGACAGCTCGGGCGGGCGCACGCTGCCGTGCCCTGTGATCCCCGGCCTCGCACGCGGCCCGGGGCCGCAGCGGATCGTGTACCGCCTCGGGCGCGCGAACGGACCAGTGCTGGGTCGCGGCTGAAAACAATGGTCACAAAAAAACCGCGGCTGCAACCTCTTGAACCCGCGCTCCGAAGCCCATAGCTCTCGCACGCCGGCGCCCGCAAGCCGGCGAGAGAAGCGGAATCATTGCGCCGCCGCCGGGTGGCGTGTGTTCCATTGATGACCTTTATCGCTTAGGAGATCGAACATGAAACTTCATCCTCTTTACGACCGAGTGATCGTCAAACGAATCGAGCAGCAGCGACAGACAGCCTCCGGCATCGTGATCCCGGATTCGGCCGCCGAGAAGCCCGAGCAGGGGGAGGTGGTCGGCGTGGGCCAGGGCAGGCTGCTTGCCGACGGCACGCTGCGTCCGTTGCATCTGAAGGCCGGCGATCGAGTGCTTTTTGGCAAGTACTCAGGCCAGACCGTCAAGGTCGACGACGAGGAGCTGCTGGTGCTGCGGGAGGACGATGTCCTTGCCGTCGTTGAGGCGCCGGAACGCAGCAGCCTCAAACGCGTGGCCTGAAAAAGCCGCGAGCGCAAGTCTATTTCATGAACAGTTGAGTCAAGAAGGAGCAATCGAAAAATGACTGCCAAAGACGTTCAGTTTCACGACAATGCACGCCAGCGCATCGTCGCGGGCGTGAACATCCTTGCCGACGCCGTGAAAGTCACGCTGGGGCCGAAGGGCCGCAACGTGCTGCTCGAGCGCAGCTACGGCGCGCCGGTCATCACGAAAGATGGGGTGTCGGTCGCCAAGGAAATCGAGCTTGCCGACAAGTTCGAGAACATGGGCGCGCAGATCGTCAAGCAGGTCGCCTCCAAGACCGCCGACGTGGCAGGCGACGGCACCACTACTGCGACGGTGCTAGCGCAAGCGATCGTCCAGGAGGGCATGAAGCACGTGGCCTCGGGCATGAACCCGATGGACCTCAAGCGCGGCATCGACAAGGCCACGGCCGCAGTGCTCGACGAGCTGCACAAGCTCTCCAAGCCCATCTCTACCAGCAAGGAAATCGCGCAAGTGGCAGCACTGTCCGCCAATTCGGACGAAGCCATCGGCAAGATCATTGCCGACGCGATGGAGAAGGTCGGCAAGGAAGGCGTGATCACCGTGGAAGACGGCAAGTCGCTCGACAACGAACTCGACGTGGTCGAGGGCATGCAGTTCGACCGCGGCTACCTGAGCCCTTACTTCATCAACGATCCCGAGAAGCAGGTCGCGCACCTCGAAGATCCACTCGTGCTGCTGCACGACAAGAAAATCTCCAACATCCGCGAGCTGTTGCCTGTGCTCGAAGCCGCCGCCAAGGCTGGCAGGCCGCTGATGATCATTGCCGAGGAGGTTGAGGGCGAGGCGCTCGCAACGCTGGTGGTCAACTCGATGCGCGGCGTGCTGAAGGTGGCGGCCGTGAAGGCGCCAGGTTTTGGCGATCGCCGCAAGGCGATGCTCGAGGATATCGCGGTGCTCACCGGTGCCACGGTGATATCCGAGGAAACCGGCAAGCAACTCGACAAGGCCACGCTCGAGGACCTCGGTCGTGCCAAGCGCATCGAGGTGCAAAAGGAGAATACCATCATCATCGACGGCGGCGGCGACCAGCAGCGCATCGATGCGCGCGTGAAGTCGATTCAGGCCCAGCTCGAGCAGGCCACGAGCGACTACGACCGCGAGAAATTGCAGGAGCGTGTTGCCAAGCTTGCGGGCGGGGTGGCGGTAATTCGCGTGGGCGCGGCCACCGAGGTCGAGATGAAGGAGAAGAAAGACCGCGTCGACGACGCGCTGCACGCCACGCGTGCGGCGGTGGCTGAAGGTATCGTGCCCGGCGGCGGCGTGGCGTTGCTGCGTGCGCGCGCCGCGATCTCCGGGCTCAAGGGTGCCAACAGCGACCAGGACGCTGGTATCCGCATCGCGCTGCGCGCGCTTGAAGCACCGCTGCGTGCCATCGTCGCGAATGCAGGTGTGGAACCCTCGGTGGTGGTGGCCAAGGTACTCGAAGGCAAGGGCAATCACGGGTACGACGCCGCGACCGGCGAGTACGGCGACTTGGTTGAACTCGGCGTGGTCGATCCGACCAAAGTCACGCGAACAGCGCTGCAGAACGCGGCTTCGATCGCTGGGTTGATTCTCACGACCGACGCAACGGTCGCGGAAATGCCCAAGCCGCAGAAGGCGTCCGCCGCGCCTGCCGGTGGCATGGACCTCTAAGTCGATTCAGGGTGAGCCACGGCGCAGCGACTTCAATGCGATTCGATGCGCCGTGCGCCCCCCGGGCGTCTGGAGGCACGACAGGATGGTAGAAGTACAAGCCACGTGCCAGGCCCAACTGTGCAAGGAGTTCTGGCAAGCCGCAGTGCTTCTTGAGGGCCGTCTATCACCAGCGGCTTCTCCCGCTTGGACAGTAGTTGCAGATCGACGCCCAGGCCCTTTTTTTAAAGTATTGGCCTTGTTCAAGAGGCCCTGCTCTAGGCGCAGTTGCCTGACTTCGCGGCGCAACGTCTCAACCTCGCGCTCGAGCTCGCCGCGCTCTTGAGCCCGCGGGGACTGGATTGGTGTGGGCTGCTGCCGGTTTCGTTGACACCGACCTAAGCTTTTTGAGCTTGTTCGAACTGTACGGGACTGACGTAGCCGAGCGTCGAATGCCGGCGCATCGGGTTGTAGAACCGCTCGATGTAGTCGAAC
>Ga0209025_1000965_pt1 | contig 43341 bp, 51 predicted proteins | sample AraplaMF_Col_mLB_FD_184256 | JGI IMG/M metagenome (GOLD analysis project Ga0209025, IMG submission 184256) | Arabidopsis root microbial communities from the University of North Carolina, USA - plate scrape MF_Col_mLB (SPAdes) (version 2) | ecosystem: Host-associated > Plants > Roots > Endosphere... | reverse complement strand
ACGAAACTTAGAGAAAGAGAAAAATAAGGAAGTAGTGCGGTGAGCGCTACTTCTTTATTTTGCAAAAATATATTAAGAAATTAGAAAAATATGCCGAAAAATGTCTATCGAAAAATCTTTGCAGAGAAGAAGAGATTGTCTAAAATAAATATAAAGTTTCTGAATATTTGTGAAATTCACATTTTTGTAGAGGCGAGGGAGAATTTTATTTAAAGAATGAAGGAGAGGGGAGAGGGCGAATGAAACGAGATAGTTCGGCACGTAAGTTACAAGGGGAGGTAAATTATACAGAAATCGTTCAATCAGAAGAATTTCAATTATTGCTAGAAAAGAAACGGAAATTTATTGTTCCGATGAGTATTTTCTTTTTAAGTTTTTTTATTGCATTGCCGATTTTAACTTCTTATTCAAAGGTATTAAATACACCAGTATTTGGTGATGTGACATGGGCTTGGGTTTTTGCTTTTGCACAATTTGTTATGACGTGGGCGTTATGTATGATCTATAGCAAAAAAGCAGAATCGTTCGACGAGACTTCACAAAAGATTCTTCAAGATATACAAAAAGGGAGGGGATAAACTTGAATACAACGGCGTTTGCACTATTTTTGATTATCGTCCTTGGTACGCTCGTCATTACATACTTTGCATCGAAAAAGACGAAAAATGCGAATGAGTTTTATACGGCAGGAGGAGGCTTGACTGGGTGGCAAAATGGTCTGGCCATTGCGGGGGATTATATGTCAGCTGCTTCTTTTCTTGGAATTGCAGGGGCAATTGCATTAACTGGATTTGATGGGTTCTTTTATAGCATAGGCTTTCTTGTTGCTTATTTAGTTGTATTATATCTTGTTGCCGAACCACTTAGAAACTTAGGGAAATATACATTAGCTGATATGATTGCAGCTCGTTTTGATGCGAAAAAGGTACGCGGAGTTGCAGCTTTAAATACGATGACAATTTCAATTTTCTATATGATTGCACAACTTGTGGGAGCAGGAGCACTTATTAAATTATTATTAGGAATAGAATATACGACATCTGTTTTAATCGTTGGGACGTTAATGACGGTATATGTAATTTTTGGAGGTATGACAGCGACGAGTTGGGTACAAATTGTCAAAGCTGTCTTACTAATGGCGGGAACATTTGTTATTTCAGTAATCGTATTTGCAAAATTTAATTTTAGCGTGACAGAAATGTTTGCGCAGATGAAAACGGCAACACCTCTAAAGGAAGCTTTTTTAAATCCAGGTGTGAAATATAAGGATGGTTTAGATACGCTTTCTTTAAATTTAGGTCTTGTTCTTGGGACAGCTGGTTTACCTCATATTCTTGTTCGTTTTTTCACTGTTCGTGATGCTAAAACAGCACGTCAGTCTGTTGTATATGCGACATGGTTAATTGGTGCATTTTATATTATGACGATTTTCCTAGGCTTTGGTGCAGCTGCATTTGTAGGGAATGCTGCGATTATTCAAGCAAACCCAGCTGGTAATATGGCAGCACCTTTATTAGCAAAAGCACTTGGTGGAGATTTCTTATTTGCTTTCGTTTCTGCAATTGCATTTGCAACGATTTTAGCTGTTGTGGCAGGTCTTGTATTAACAGCAGCTTCTGCATTTGCACATGATTTTTATAATGAGATCATTCGTAAAGGTAAAGCAACAGAAAAAGAACAAGTATCAATGGCGCGCTATGCTTCAATTGGGGTAGCGGTATTATCTATTATTTTAGCGCTATTTGCTCAAACATTAAACGTTGCATTCCTCGTGTCGTTAGCGTTTGCCGTTGCTGCAAGTGCGAACTTACCGGTTATTTTGTTTACAATTTATTGGAAGCGTTTTAATACAACAGGAGCGATTTGCGGAATGGTTGTTGGTTTAGTTTCAGCTATTGCATTAGTGGCACTGAGCCCAAATGTTTGGAGTCCTGAGGCTGGAAAAGCAATCTTTGTCGGAGAAGCGTTATTCCCTTACACAACACCTGGGATTGTTTCTATTCCACTTGGATTTTTAGCAGCGTACTTAGGAACAATTTTCTCAAGCAAGAAAGAAGATGCAGCGAAGTTTGATGAAATCCTTGTCAAATCTAATACAGGTCATGGGGTTAGTGATGTGTCTACGCATTAAGAAGAAAGAGAGCTTTCCAGTTTCTTGGAGAGCTCTATTATTTTGGGGTTTTGCTTAAAAATATTACGCTGCAGCTGGTAGGATTTGTTTCGTTCATGTGGAATGAAAATAAATAGAGAAAACTTTACCTCATCATGGCACCAGTACAGCTTGAAGAAATATAAGTTGTTTTGGAAGGTGGAATGTATGGTGAAAACAAAACAAACAGATATGTTATTAGCAAAGGATGAAAAGTATGTTTGGCATGGCATGCGCCCTTTTAGCCCAAATGGCACAATGGTTGGGGCAAAAGCCGAAGGATGTTGGGTGGAAGATATAGAGGGGAAACGATACTTAGATGGTATGAGTGGGCTTTGGTGTGTGAATAGTGGGTATGGAAGAAAAGAACTTGCTGATGCAGCGTATGAGCAATTGCAAACACTATCATATTTTCCAATGTCTCAATCACATGAACCCGCAATTCAGCTTGCTGAAAAATTAAATGAATGGCTTGGAGGAGAATATGTTATTTTTTTCTCTAATAGTGGATCAGAAGCTAATGAAACGGCCTTTAAAATTGCAAGGCAATATTGTGCACATAATGGGCAACCACATCGTTATAAATTTATGTCACGTTATCGCGGTTATCATGGCAATACAATGGCGACGATGGCAGCGACAGGACAAGCGCAGCGTAGATATCAATATGAGCCGTTTGCGTCAGGATTTTTACATGTGACGCCGCCAGATTGTTACAGAATGCCAGGGGTGGAATCGCAAAACATTTATGACATAGAGTGTGTGAAGGAAATTGACCGTGTTATGACGTGGGAGCTAAGTGAAACGATAGCTGGATTTATTATGGAACCAATTATTACAGGTGGTGGTATTTTGATGCCACCTCAGGATTATATGAAAGCTGTTCATACAATTTGCCAAAAACATGGAGCTCTACTTATTAGTGATGAAGTAATTTGTGGTTTTGGACGTACTGGAAAAGCGTTTGGTTTTATGAATTATGATGTAAAGCCTGACATTATTACAATGGCAAAAGGGATTACAAGTGCATACTTACCATTATCAGCAACAGCAGTGAAGAAAGAAATTTATGAAGCGTTTAAGGGGACTGGAGAATATGAATTTTTCCGGCATATTAATACGTTTGGCGGGAATCCAGCTGCTTGTGCGTTAGCACTTAAAAACTTAGAAATTATGGAAAATGAAAATTTAATTGAGCGTTCTGCACAAATGGGATCGCTTTTATTAAAACAGTTAAAGGAAGAGATTGGAGATCATCCGTTTGTTGGAGACATTAGGGGAAAAGGCTTATTAGTTGGTATGGAGTTAGTAAATGATAAAGAGACAAAAGAACCAATTGATAATGATAAAATTGCAAGTGTAGTGAATACTTGTAAAGAAAAAGGGTTAATCATTGGACGTAACGGAATGACAACAGCAGGTTATAATAACGTGTTAACATTAGCGCCACCGCTTATTATTTCAAGTGAAGAAATTGCTTTTGTTGTCGGGACATTGAAGACAGCAATGGAACGTATTTCATAGTAAAAAGCAAGCCGTATAATGGCTTGCTTTTTCATTTTGCTACAACTGTCTTATGCACTTTGTTTTAATTGTCTATCTTTTACGCCAAATGAATATTTTAACATTGGCGGTGTAATCATTGTAGTTAAAATAACGACGATAACGATTGCTGTAAAGTAATCTTGTGCTAGTAGTCCAGAAGTAAGCCCCTGTCCTGCAATAATAAGAGCGACTTCACCACGTGAAACCATACCAGATCCGATAATTGTAGAAGATTGGAAATCAAATCCTGTTATACGTGCTCCGAATCCGCAACCAATTAGCTTTGTTAACACAGCAATGATTGTTAATGCTAAGATAAACCATACTTTATCTCCAATCCCTACAAACGTAATGTTCATACCGATACTTACAAAGAAGATTGGGACGAACATTGCATAGGCAATTGGTTCTACTTTCTTTTCTACTTCATGTTTATAATCCGTTTGAGAAATTGCAATACCTGCTGCAAATGCTCCGATAATACCAGCGATTCCTAATAGTTCGCCAAAATATGCAAAAGCGAAACAAATGATAAGGGCTGCACTAATAATAGATTCTGATACGCGTAGTGGCGATAACCAGCGCATAATCAGTGGAACACCTTTCCAACCAATTAAGATAATAGATGCGAAGAAGACCACTTTTTTCAAGATGATTATAGTTAAGCTTACATCAGCTGATCCTAGGAAACTCATAGCAAATGCTAGTAAAATAACAACAAGAATATCATCAAAAACAGCCGCACCTAGCATTGTTGTACTTTCACGCGTCTTCATTTTTCCTAAATCACGAAGTGTTTGTACAGAAATACTAACACTTGTTGCACATAGAAGTAATCCTAAAAAGACCGCATTTGCTTGTTCCATTCCCATCACAAGACCTGCAACGTAACCACCTACAAATGGGAGAACGATACCACCAACAGCAACAGCTAACGAAGAATTACGATTTTCATTTAGTTCTTTTAAATCTGTTTCTAGACCTGCCATAAACATAAGAAGAATAACTCCTACTTGACTTAACTGTGTGAGTAAGTCGGAGTTGTTAATTAAACCGAATACAGCCGGACCTATTACAATACCAACGATTAATTTTCCGAGTACGGAAGGTTGACCTAATCTGACACTAATGTCACCAGCAATTTTTGTACTTAATAAAATTAACGCAATTTGAAAGAAAAATTCCATCTCATCTCCCCTTTTCCTTTTAGTTTTTTTATTATACGATTTCTCGGGATTTGCTTAATGTAAAACAATATGTAACACACATTAAACAAGAGGTCTTTATACAAGTTCTTTTGAACTTGTAATTTGAACTCGTGATAAATATATAATAATTTTCAAGAAAAATCAATGCTAAATTGGCATATTTTAATTTGGATGATTTATTTTGAATAAGGAATATATGTCTATATAATGAAGGAGACGAAAAAGAAAAATAAATTTGTTTTTAAGAAATTAATTTATTTGATAGAAATGGAGTAAGAAATATGTTATTTAATCAGCGGTTTACAATTGGCGAAATGGCGAAAATGCATAATGTTGCAGAATCAACATTGCGATATTATGACGAAAAAGGGATTTTCCATCCATCAGTTGTTGATCCACAAACAAATTACAGATATTACACAATTGATCAATTTTCGCTCTTAGATACAATTAAATTTTTACGTCAGTTAAATATTTCTTTAAAGGAAATAAAGAAGTATATTGATGAAAGAAATCCATCTTATGCTTTAAATTTGCTGGAAAAACAACAAGAAATGATGTTGAAGAAACAAAGGGAAATTGAATATTCGTTAGCAAAAATAAATCATAAAATCGAAATGATGCAAGAAGCTACCGCATCAAAAGTGAATCATGTAACATTTAAGAAATTATCAGAAAGAAAAATTACTGCATTGTCAATTGCACCAAATGTAACGGACGATATGCTCGAGTATTATATACATTCGCTTCAAAAAAATATGAAGCAAATTGATGATAGTTTATTTTCAGGGGATATTGGCGTAACAGTGTCAAAAGAGGGCCTTTTTCAAAATAAATTTCAAGAATATAACAGCATTTTTATTTTGCTGGATTATATGCCGTTTCAAGTGGATACTGCAGCTGCTATTCAAGAAGGAATGTTTGCCTGCTCCTACCATCATGGTCCATATGAAGAAACAGATGGGACTTATAGGGAGTTGTTAAAAACAATTGAAAGAAAAGGATATAAAGTATCAGGAGATGCAATTGAGCTTGCATTGATTGACTGGTCTGTGACGGAGAATCCAGAAGAGCAGGTTACAGAGATACAAATTCCAGTAATAAAAAGGAAGTAGCGGTTGTATAACAAAAATGTATTTTTATTCTCGCTTGACTTTCAAGTAACTTGAAGGTTTAAAATGTGAACAGAGAATTGTAAAGGAGCATTTTGTTATGGAAACAACTGAGAAATTAAGAGATAAACCAATAAAAAGTTTATTTCTATCATATTTAATACCAGCGGTTCTTGGAATGGTATTAATGTCCGTGAATATTGTAATCGATGCCGTTATGATTAGCAGGGGCGTCGGAGCGAATGCTTTAGCGGGAGTAAACGTTGCTATCCCAGCCTTTTCCATTTTCTTTTCTATATCATTGTGGATTGGGATGGGCGGAGCTACACTATATTCCATAGCGTTAGGTGAAAATAAAATTGAGCGAGCGAGATCAATTTTTACACAGTCTATGACAGTAGCTGTGGTAATTGTTGGTGCTTTAATGGTCATCTGTTTATGGAGAATAGAAGATTTAGCTTATTTATTTGGAGCTAATGAAGTAATTCTGCCGTACGCATTAGATTATCTAACTGTATTATTAACATTTGGAATGATATATGTACTAGAAAATATTTTAAGTACGTTTATACGAAACGATGGCAATCCAAATTTAGCGATGGCAGGACTTGTTGTAACAGCGTTATTAAATATTGTTTTTGACTATATTTTTATTTTCATATTTGGCTGGGGGGTAACTGGTGCAGCTGCAGCTACAATTTTATCTGCAGCAATTGGTTTTCTTGTTTTATTAAGCCATTTCTTTAGAAAAAACAGTATTTTAAAATGGACGAAATTTCATTTTGAATGGGATACAGTTAAGCAAATCATGGTGATTGGTTTTCCGAGTTTTACAACAGAGATAACAGTAGCAATTGTAACGATTGGCTTTAACATAGCTTTTATTCAATATGCTGGAGAACTAGGGGTCGCTTCTTATGCGATGGTAAATAGTATTCACTCAATGACTTTGTTATTGTTCTTTGGTGTTGGAGCGGCTTTGCAACCAATTGCAAGCTTTCATTATGGTGCAAATTTACCTGAGCGGTTAAAAGAAGGACTAAAATTTGCAGTGAAAACAGCTGTTGCACTTGGATGTGTAGCAATTGTGATAGGGTTATTCTTTGGGAAATATATCATCGGATTGTTTGATGTTCAGTCGACAGAATTACTTATGCTAACGGTAAACGGGATTAGTCTTTTCTTTATTCAATATGTATTTTTAGGCTATAACATCGTGTACGGAGAATATTTTCAGTCAGTAAGACAAACGACAAAATCAGTCTTAATTATTTTAAGTCGCGGATTATTATTTATTATTCCATTGCTTTGGATTATGCCAAAACTGTTTGGAGTGAACGGAATTTGGCTTGTAATGCCGGCTGCGGAATTATTAACAGCGATTATTGTATTTGGAATGAATCGTATTTATAATCCGGTATCAGTACGAAATATAGAAAGAAAACATGTGGCATGATAGAAATCCCCTTAGCGTATTTAAGGGGATTTCTTATTTTTTAGGCTAATTGCAAAAGAGCCTTCAGTTTCTTGTACAGAAGCAAATGCAATGTTTTTTATATCTTCAAATCCTTTTTCTAGTAACTCTTTCCGAAGCCATTTTTCATTTTTATGAATTAATTTTAAATTATCGTATTGAATTTGTGCATCAACGATAAGGGCAATTGGTAACCCTGCATATTTTACATCTATATGCATATCTTTTGGAGTGAGAGGGACAAGCTCTCTTTTTGGTAAAATACTAATGGCGCCATTGGCTTCTAAAATGGCATATTCGATTTCATGTACGCTAGGATATCCTGCTACGCGAAGATTGGAAAGTAATTCGGCAATGGGATATCTACTTTTTTTTAGATTTTCAAAAACAATATCGCCATGTTTAATTAAAATAATGGGGTGACCGAGAATAAAACGATTTAGTTTATTTAGCAAGCTTAATTTTGTAATAAAAAGATGAAGGCATGTAATAACAATCATACCTACAATAGCTTGCAAAGCACTATCAACGGGAACAGCTCGAAAAGCTAAATAGGATAAAAAGATAATTGCCCCGAAATCGTGTGGTGTAAGCTGTGCGAGTGCTGATTTTCCTAGTAGTTTAAGCGAGATAAGAAATAATAAAAAGAATAATGTTACATTACATAAAAAAACAATCAATGTTTGCACCCCTTAATGCAAATTCACATTATAAATTGTGTATACCTTATCCAATATTCCCTTATTCATTACAAATATTACTTTTCGATACTGAATTAGGATATCTTTGGAAATTGGAACTATACAAATAATTGCGAGGATATTATGATGAAAACATAGAAAAAGTAGGGGTAAATATGAATGTACAAGAAGAAAAAGTTAATAAGGTATAGTTTAATTTTGATGATGATTATAGTAGGTTATATGGGTGTTTTACAATACAACATTTATAAACATGGCCATATGAAAGCGCCAGATGATGTAGACTACATGATTCTTTTAGGTGCGAAGGTGAAAGGAACGGAGCCTTCCTATTCTTTACAATACCGCATCGATAAAGCCGCGGAATATTTAAAGACACATGAACAGACGATTGTAATTGTATCTGGTGGGAAAGGAAAAGGAGAAGCTATTTCGGAAGCGCTAGCTATGAAACAAGGATTAATGAAGCAGAATATTGTAGAACAAAGAATTATTATGGAAGATCGTTCAACAAATACAGACGAGAATATTGAATTTTCAAAGGCACTTATTCCAGCAAATAAGAAAAAAGGGATGATTGTTACAAATGACTTTCATATGTTTCGAGCTAAAAAAATTGCTATAAAACAAGGATTGAAGGTAGATGGACTTGCCGCTAAAACGCCAAAACCTATTATCATTCAGTCGAATGTTCGAGAATATTTTGCTATTACACAGTATTGGCTAATGAATCGCATATAGCGATAAATCTTACAAAAATGTAATCTGAGTGAAAGGTAAAGCGATAGTTCCTAAAGTAGTTGCATGACATAATAAAGGTAACAAAAACAACGAAACTTTAGGGGTGAATCGTATGAAAGGCAATAATATTTTATCTTCTCTTTGTTACTTTAGTCTTTTCTTTGCACCATTTCTATTTCCGATCATCGTCTACTTTATTGCAGAAGAAGATGTGAAATATCATGCAAAAAAAGCATTGTGGACACATATTTTCCCATATGCAATTTTGTTTGGCGGAATAGCACTTTCGGGTGTATTCGGTTTAAGTTTTGGAGAATCAGCAAGTGTTGGAATTGGCATGATTGTAACATATGTAACGTTTGCAATTGTAGGAATTTATTATTTCGTTTGGAATATTGTAAAAGGTGTTAGAGTATTGAAAGCAGCTTAAATAACTGATTATGTCAGGAACGAAAGAGGACGAATGGTTAAAAATTCGTCCTCTTTGTGTATAGAATTGAAAGGTTACAATTTGGTCAATGCGAAAAAAGAACATAGTATATAGAAATTTTTAGCTGGGCATAAATGTTGAGAAAAATGAAACAAATATGTTAATTTTTCAGTAATAGGAAATAAGGAGGTTTTATGATGAGTGAAATTATAAATAAGATGGAACAGCATACATCAGTTCGTAAATATAAACAAGAACCGATTTCAAAGACTACAGTTGAGAGAATGGTAAAAGCAGCTCAGCATGCAGCATCATCACATTTTGTGCAAGCATATTCTGTTATATATGTAACAGATGAATCATTAAAAACACAATTAGCAGAGCTATCTGGAAATCGTCATGTAAAAGATTGTGCAGCATTTTTTGTTTGTTGTGCTGATTTAAAACGCTTAGAAAAAGCATGCGAGAAACATGGGACAGAGATTAAATATGATGGTGTAGAGGACTTTATTGTAGCTACAGTAGACGCATCATTGTTTGCCCAAAACCTAGCACTTGCTGCAGAGTCACTAGGATATGGTATTTGTTATATTGGTGGAATTCGTAATAATCCAGAAGAAATTAGTGATATACTTCATTTACCAGATAAAGTATATCCAGTGTTTGGAATGACAGTTGGAGTACCAGATGAAAAGCATGTAGTGAAACCGCGCTTACCAGTTGAAGCAATTTTACATGAAAATGCGTATGTCGAAAATAAATATGATGAATTACTAGAAGAATATGACCGAACAACGAATGAATATTATAAGGGAAGGTCTACCAATCAAAAGGATGTAACATGGACAGGGTCAATGAGTGCTTTTATGTCAAAAGAGAAGCGCATGCATATGAAGGGATTTTTGAATGGAAAAGGGTTTAATAAAAGATAAAGCTTGGAAAGCAAATCCGAAGAGTGAGGATTTGCTTTTTTATTTAAGCAGGAGAAGCCTTTTGGGTTTCGAATATGTATCAGTGTGTTGAAAGTAAAGGATTTGAAATTATTCCAGCAGTTGGTTCGTCTTATGTCGAAATTGCAGCTGAAATCATCAAGCAAACTTAATTTGTTTGATGGGGGAGAGGAGAAAGAAACATTTCTATATTTTAAAAACATGAAAGAATTTAATGAGAAGAACTTTGCGTAAGCTTAGGTCTTTTTTTTGTGAAAAATTACTGAATTTCCATTGACGTTTACATCACAGGTTGTTAATATACTGAATAATTTTGCAAAATTATAAAATTGATTCGATGGAAAACGAATCAAAGAGAGGGGAATTTATGTTGCAAGTTACATCATGGTTTCAGCGACATGTCAAAGTTGTATATTCACCATTTCGCGAAATGCTAGTAAGTTTACATGTTTTATGTAATCCTGTTCATCATATGAAACGATTAGAGTGGGCGGAAGATGTATTAAATCAAATGAAAGAAGAAGAAAGAGAAATTATGCACGCAATTAATAATGCGAGTGATGATTGGTTTCGTTTTATAGATTGGTGCTCTGAGTTTCAGCAAGAAGCTTATGTAGAAGAGGGAATTGAAAAATTACGAGTATCAGATAGAAAAAAGTTTCAGGAAATGTTCCCAAATATAGAAAAAGAGATCGTATGTGATTTTTTACTTCAGTATCATCAACGTTACTTTGCACGGGAGTTGTTTCGGATTGAACCATGGTTAGAACAATCTGTATACGATGTGAAAGAAATAATGAAACAAAATCCGATGTCTCTTTCTAGAAAATTGCATCCGAGATGTTTAATTGATGAAAAGGAGATAACTTTTTTAAAAGCTCGTACGTGGCAATATTGTTATGAGGATTTATCAGCAATTACGTTATATCCATCAACTTTTGTCGCGCCTCATTTATTAATAGATAACCTTATTTCAACACATATAAAAGTATATTATGAGGTGCAAATTACATCGTCATTTGCAGATGAGGTACCGAAGGATCTTTTAGGAATTTTACAAGCGATTTCAGATGAAACGAGATTAAAAATGTTAAGAGATTTATCCTTTCAATCTTTTTGTACACAGCAATTAACAGAGCGATATAGTCTTACAAAATCAACGGTTTCCAGTCATTTGAAAATGTTAGAGTCTACAGGGCTTATACAAAAGGAACGAAAAGGTTATTACGTATTTTATAAAACAAATCGAGAACGATTAGAACAAATTCGTGTTGATTTAGACCAATTTATGGATTTCCCAATTGTTCAAAAATCGGAGGAGGGAAGAACATGTGGCTAACATTTAAGGCTACATTTCGTCGTGATTTCTATACGATGCGTAGAGCATATCCATGGTCATTTTTTCTAGGGCATATTTTAACTGGTGTATATATCGTATTGTTTGCTTATTTAACGTATCATTTTATGTTTCAAGGAAAACTAGATGTTAACTTTGCAAAGCTAGGGAAAACGGATGATTATCTTTCTTATGTTATATTAGGAGCGGTTTTTTATTCATTTTCTGTTTCTCTATTAATGATTGTGAGCAGGACACTAATAACCGAACTGCGTGAAGGGACACTTGATGTTTTATTATTAACGCCATCATCTCGGCAAGGATATTTTCTAGGAGCAGCTGTACAAGGAATATTGCGTGTGGGACTTGAATTCATCGCAATTTTTATTTTTGGTTTGTTTTTTGGATTACAGTTTCGAGAAATAAATATGATACCTGTGGTACTTTTGTTAGTTATTTTCTTCTTTGCAATATTCGCCCAAGCGTTAGTATTGGGTGCGTTTATGCTTTATTTTCGTGATACATATTTAACACAGAATACGTTGTTTATTTTTATGAGTCTTGTGGGTGGAGTCTTTTTTCCAGTAGGATATCTTCCCGCATTCCTACAACCTATGAGTTTATTCATGCCGCTCTCACATGGTTTATCAGCATTTCGATTGTGCATGATTGAGGGAGGAAATATTGCTTCCATACAAAATGAACTTCTGTGGTTATTAGGATTAGGGATAGCTTATTTTATTGCAGGTGTATGCACGATGAAACGAATGGAGAAGTATGTGATTGAAAAACATTTTGCATAGGGGGATTCGTATGATACAAGCAAAACAACTTGTAAAGCGGTATGAGTTGAAAGAGAAAGTAGGTTTTTTTCGTAAAAAGAGAAGAGTAGTTGAAGCGGTAAATGGCTTAGATTTAACTATTCAAAAAGGAGAGATTGTAGGATTGCTAGGTGTGAATGGGGCTGGGAAGACGACAACGATAAAAATGCTAGCAACGCTTCTGGAACCAACTTCAGGTACGATTGAAATTGATGGTATAGATAGCACGAAGCAAGATTTATTTGTAAAGAAAAAAATTAATATGATTGCAGGTGGAGAACGCATGTTATATTGGCGTTTAACAGGGAAAGAAAACTTGCAGTACTTTGGAAGTTTGTATGGATTAAAAGGGGTTGAATTAGAAGAACGTATTCAGTTCCTCTTACAGCAAGTAGAGCTAAAGGAAACAGCTAATATGCCTGTAGAACGATATTCAAAAGGAATGAAGCAACGTTTACAAATTGCAAGAGGCCTTATTAATGACCCAGACTATTTATTTCTTGATGAACCAACATTAGGACTAGACGCCCCTGTAGCGAAAAAATTGAGAGAAATGGTAAATCGTTTGGCAAAGGAACAAAATAAAGGGATTTTGTTAACGAGTCATTATCTTGAAGAAGTAGAGGAACTTTGTGATCGGCTTTACATCATTGAAAAAGGTCGGCTTCTTTATGAAGGAACTCCTGAAAACATTATCCAATCGATTGTCCGTGAATATCACTTAGAAATTGTAATTCCAGAAATGCAGGATGAAATGATAGGACGATTAGAACATTCTTTAGGGATGAAAGAAATTCAACATGAAAAAGAACAGATAGGTGAACATATACGTTATCAATTGAAAGCGTCTTTTGATATGACAACAACGGTTTTATCATTATTAACAAAATATCAAATTCGTATAGTACAGTTAGAAACACATAAAGCAAGGTTGGAAGACGCGATATTACAAATTGCAAATGAGGTGAGTGCATGAATATATTTTTGGCGGAATGGAAAAAGAGTCATCGCAATCATTTTCATAGTAAGATGGTTTATTTTTCTTTGTTCATTTGGCCGGTGTTACTTTTTGCAACTGCTTATTTTTCGGTGAAGCCATTTGATACCTCAAATAGTAGTCCACTTGCCAAATGGATGGATCCAAAGCAGATTAGTTTTTTTCTCCTTACAGGTTATATTGGATATGTTTTCTTTTGGAGCCTCGTTCAATCGGCATGGCAAATGTCATGGGAACGCCAAAATGGAACACTTGAACTTATCTTTTTAACACCAGCCTCGCGTGTATGGATGATGTATTGCCGGGCAGGTGCAAATTTAATAGAAGGAGTATGGATGTTTACGATGTTTTCGATTCTCATCGCATTGTTTTTGAATGACAGATCGATACCACCAGTTGAAAATATCGTATTTGCTTTTATGATTTTATGTATTTCAGCTGTTGTGTGGGGAGGTTGCTTAAATACGATTTTTTTATTTTCACGAGATGCTAGTATTCTATTTACAATATTAGAAGAACCGATGCAATTTTTTGCAGGTGTACGTATTCCAGTTGTTGTATTACCACTATGGGGCAAAGTACTAGCAGCTTTGTTTCCATTAACGTATGTACTTCAAATTTTCCGTTCATTATTAATGGAAGGTAAAAATATTATAAATGTACTTCCAGAGTTAGGGTTATTAGCTAGCTTATTAATTATTTTAGTTGGCATATCATACGTGCTTGTTCGGAAAGCTGAAAAGCATGCAAAACGAACAGGAAATATGGTTTTATTTTAAGGAACGGAGAGAGGAATATTTCGAGGTGCAGCGGCATTATGTAAAAATAATGATGGGAAATGAGATAAGCTAACCTTTGAGGGGTGTTGTATACGGGAAGTAAAAGAGGAAACGGGATAGGATGTTCATATTTTGTACTATGAGATCGAAATAATTGGAGGAAATAAAGAAAAATGTGATCCAGATGAGTTAATTTGTGAAGTGGATTGGAAAAGAAGTGAAGGGATAGAAGGTATTACCATTTTATTTCTAGAAGATAGAAAGTTATTGCAGAGATTCATAGATTGTACAGCAAGTGATGAAACCTAAGCTCTGATAAATAGGAAGGGAAAGAAAAAAGATGATATACGAATTGCAGAAAAACAAGTTTATGAATTGCAAACATCTTCTAGACAAGGAAAGGCAAATTGAAGTGCAAGCTATCATTGAAGGTAATAATTCGGGCCGCATATTTGTAGACAATGTAAGCGAACCACGGTCTGGTTTAGTTTGGCTTGGAAATTTAGACGGTTTTATATTTATTGGTGATGCAAATAATACAATGTTTAACCTTGAAATAAAAAAAGTTTTAAGGGAACAAATTGCACAAGAAGCAGCCGGTTTGGACTTGAAGTGGTTTGAAGGATTTGGTTATCAAGTAGGATGGGATCGTACAATTAGAGAAATATTGTGTGAACAATCATATGAGGAATCCAATCAAAAAGTATACAAATTATATGAGGGTGCGTATAAAATATATAATGAACCAACGATTGATGAGACATATACAGTATTAAAAGTAACGAGGGAAAATCTTGCAACATACTCTTTGCTCGAACAATCATTTTTCGTTTCACAGATTACATCATTTTGGAATTCGGTGGAATTATTTTTTGAAAAAGGAATAGGGTATGTGATTTTGTATGAGAATCAAGTGGTGAGTCTTTGCTTTTCAGGATTTGTAAGTGAGAATACGCATACGGTGAATATTGAGACAATTCTAGAACATCGAGGGAAGAATCTTGCCAAGAAAGTCGCGCATGCATTTGTTCAAGAATGTTTCAAACAAGGCTATGTACCTTATTGGGACTGTATGGAAGTGAATAAACCTTCAATTGCTATAGCGGAGAGCTTAGGGTTTACAAACCTGTTTGATTACATCGTATTTGAGTATCAATTTTAATTTGAATAAAGAAAATAAGAAATACCCCAAGGAAAAAAGAATGTATTTGTTCTTTTTCTGTTTGGGGTATTTTTGTTACGATATAATAGGATTTTTAACATGAATAAAAAAATTGATGTAGAAAAGCGACTTATACAAGTCATTTTTCTTTATAAAATATGTAATGCCAAAAAGATGAAAGAAATAGGATTAATGAAAAAGGTTTCATGCTAATGATTTGAGCAAGTATACTGCCCAGAGGGGTCTAGCTATAAAGCCATCTAATCATAAATAGGATTGTGAAAGCGCATTCCACTCTTCTAAAGAAAGTTTTTTTGTAATATGTTTTAGTTCGTCTGGAACATCGATAAAACTAATAAACTCAATACTATTATCATCTGGGTCTTTAAAATAAATAGAAGCATTGCCCTGGTTAGGGCGAACGAAAGGTTCAGTGGTAATTCGATTTCCAAATGGAACGGGTTCAATGCTTCGGTCTTTCAGCCATTGAGTAGATGTATGAAGAAACTCGAAGTCTACTTGAAATGCAATATGTCGCAGTGACGGATGATAGGGAGTTGTATATTCTTCCCCCTCCCAAAGATCTAGCCAACTTTGTTCTTCTACAATCCAAAAGAAAGCAGTATTCTCATATCTATTATATAGTTTTAAACCCAATGATTCATAAAACGGTATGGATACTTCTAGATTACGAACGGGTAGGTGTGCTTCATATAATCCTTTAATCATAAAATAATACCTTCTTTCTTATATTTTTTAGTTTATTTTAATCCATATATTTCTAGAATGAATCGATAAAAAGGATGAGGGATAGCCCATACGAAAGTATGAAAAAACAGCTCATTAATCATGAGCTGTTACTGTTTACATGCCTCGACATCGATGCCGGCAGCAATTAATTTTTTTTCGCCTTCTAGTTCAATAATTTTTTGTAATTTAGATAAGAATGAGTCAAAATCTGTATGTTTTGCAACTTGGAATGTCATTTTATGTTCGATTGGAAGCCATGTATCGATGTCAGCTTCGTTATGCTGAATTTTAACTTCTAGTTTATCAAGAGCATTTGCCACTTTCGCTTCGTATGTTTCTTTTGCTTCAAACTCCATCCATAAATCATATAGTTCATCCCCAAGAGAACCCTTTAATGTATGTTTAATATTTAAAATAGCTTTCTGTTCATTTTCTTGTTTTTGCAATTGTAATTGTTCGCTGTTCATTGTATCAAAAGCAGGAATATCCCCAGCTTCTGCTTCCACAAGGTCATGGATAATAACCATTTTTAATAGTTTTTCCATGTTTACTTTCTCATCTAAATAAGGCTGAACTAAAACAGCCATAAGCGACATACGCCACGTATGTTCAGCAACACTCTCTTGTCGACCGTTAGATAGCCAACTGTGTCTCATTTCAAACTTTAGTTTTTCAGCTAGTGCAATGACTTTTAGAATATTATGTTCCATTTAGATCCCCCTCACATTACTATAAAATAATCTTAATATAAAAATAGAATGTGTCAATTCACATTTGTTTGACGGATAATTCAGAAATATTATAAAATATTTTTATAATATTTTTTTATTTTTACAAAAGACAAAGAAGAAGTTGAAATTGCAAAAATGCTGAGTGGGAGTGAATATAAAATGTACCAACAGACAGCAATTCATGTACTAGATCTTTTGAAAAATATAGTGAGTGGAATGAAAAATGTTCAGAAAATAGAAGAAGAGTGTAGGGAAATAGAAAGGAAATTCCATGTAACGTATGCAGAGTTAATGGACTTATATCATAAAATGGTAGCCTTTCAAAGGGATATTGAAAAAGTGGGCGGGGTATTTGCATACGAGCAATCCCAAATGATGTGGTTGAAATCAGAGCTGGAATTTTTATATGCTACGTATCAATTTTGTCAGCATTATAATTTAAATATTGCAGATACTTCAAAGGCGATTAGTAAAGAGAATCTACATTTATTTCCGAAAACGGAAAGCCAACTACAGAATACGTACTATAAATTAAAAAAACAAGAGTTACCGTTTGAAAATATAAAAAAGGGGACACCTGGACGCAAGAAAAAACACGAACCAGAACAGCATATAAATGAGAAGTGGAATGAAGGGAAAAGTATAGTGCTCCAAAATGAAAAGACAGAAAATAATCTAGTTACTATATTATCAGGTATTGTCGATAATTTTGAAACAATTGGTGCGGAAGGGCAGAAAAAAGAACTGTATCAGTTTATGGAAGGAATTTATAAACTTTCAAGTATGGCAGCTGGGCATAGAAAAGAAGATAATACACAAGATATACAGAAAGAGCTTCAAAATCTTCGTGCTGAAAATGAGAGATTGAGGCATGAAAAAGAGGAGCTTATTTCTAGTATGAACGAAATGACAAATCAAATGAATCATTTCATTGAGAGCTCTGATATTGATCAAATTCGAACATTACCGTCTTTTGTGAATATATGCAAGCAATATTTGGAGAAAAATAAATTTCATCATAACAAAATAGACACGAAAGAACAAATGATGTCTATGAAACAATGAGAGCTGCTTTCTATTGGTTTTATGAAACTGATAGAGAGTAGCTCTATTATTTTTATGCTAAAATCAAGAAAACTTACAAATTAAGAGGAGAAGTTAATATGAGCCAACAATTACATCCACGCGTCGGTGTCGGGGCATTTATTTTAAATGGGCAGGGCGAGTTATTGCTTGTGCAGAGAAAGAAGGCACCGGAGCAAGGACACTGGAGTCTTCCTGGTGGGAAAGTAGAATGGATGGAAACAGCGGAAGATACAGTTATTAGGGAAATTGAAGAAGAGGTAGGACTAGAAATCGAACTCACGTCGCTATTATGTGTGACGAATCACATTTTACCTGATGAAGAAGCGCATTGGGTATGTCCGACGTATATTGCAAAAGTAAAAAACGGGATAGCAGAAAATCGAGAACAACACGCTATTAGTGAAATTGGGTGGTTTTCGTTAGAGCGTCTACCAAAACGATTAACTTTAACTTTACAAAATGCTTTGAAAGAATACGAGAAATTGAAATAAGCTTTTAGTAAGGAAGAAAACTTTCACTGAGGGCTAAGTACTTTTATCATATAAATTCAAATTGAAAAAACGAAATAAAACCTTTCCTTTTAGGTGGGAGAGAGCATCCGGACATGCATAGAAGCGTGATATGTCGAAAAATCAAAATAGATTTATAGAGTGGTGAAATAGGTTATCTTCTTTAAAGATAGCCTATTTTCGTTAATTGAAATAAAATTCAGAATTTTGTTGACTATCCATTTTTTTCTTTTTATATTAGTAGGTATTATGGGAACAGCAAGTAACTGAGTTTGAGTCATTGATTCGGAGAAAAGAGCAGGAGGGTGTACATATATTTTCTATTCTTGTTGGGGCACCTCAAACAAAAATTGGAACAACCTTTCATCATAATTATATGACGCCAGATGTTGTGAAAGAGCGAATGGGGGACCTTTAACAGTTATTGCACGCGATGGGAAAGAGGTTTTGATTGCTAACTTTTCAGAGCATAGCACATCATGGGCTATGACAACATATGATCCAGCACTAGTGCTTGTCGCAACAGAATATGTTCGTCATGATATTATGATTGAAGAAATTACACAAGAGTTCGGTCCGATTAAACTAGATACACTATGGCGTGGTAATGCAGATCTAGTTTACGTTGTAACAGGGAAAAGACTCATGAAAAAATGAAGGGGGAAGAATAATGAACCGGGCTGAAGCACAGGTGACGCTGCATGGTAATGAAACATTTCGGCAAGGCGTGAAAGACTGTTTACCGACTGTACTCGGTTATTTAAGTATTGGTATTGCAGCAGGTGTAATTGAAAAAACAGCTGGATTTTCTTTAGTAGAAATTGCGCTTATGTCTACTTTGATTTATGCTGGTTCCTCACAATTTATACTCGCTGGTATGTTTGCAGCTGGAGCTCCTGCTTCTGCAATCATTTTCACCGTATTTTTTGTTAACTTACGTCATTTGTTAATGAGTGCTGCGCTCGCACCATATTTAATGAAAGTTCCTTTTTTGAAAAATATGATCATTGGTTCGCAAATTACAGACGAAACATTTGGTCTTGCGGTTCAGCAAGCTTCAAAAAAGCAATATTTAAGCGAAAGATGGATGCTTGGTTTAAATGTGACAGCATACTTAAACTGGATCATTGCGAATGTCATCGGTGGTATTTTTGGTGAATGGATACCAGACCCTCATACATATGGTATGGATTATGCTTTACCTGCTATGTTCATTGGATTATTTGTTTTGCAGTTAATGAGCAGTCACCCAAAAGTTGCAATTCATCTTAGCGTTGCGATTACGGCAATTGTAATCGCATATAGCCTACATTTTTTTGTTCCAGCAAGCGTAGCTGTTATCATTGCAACACTTACAGCAGCAACGATAGGGGTGGTGATTGAAAAATGGAAGTAAGACTCGATGTGTTATTACTTTTAATGGGAGCAGGTGTAGTTACTTTAATCCCACGCCTATTACCGCTTATAGTATTTAGTAAAATACAAATTCCAGATTGGGGCTTAAAATGGTTAAGTTATATACCTATTGCTATATTGGCAGCGCTCCTTGCCGAAGTACTCTTTATGAATAAAACAATGCAATGGGATTATTTAATTGCAGCAATCCCGACATTCTTTGTTGCTATCTATACGCGAAGTTTATTAGGAACGGTATTGACAGGTGTGATTGTGATTATTTTGTTACGATTGTTCCTATAACAAGGATTTCGCTCATATTGTATCGAAAAGTGTAATAGCATGATTAACAAAGGGGTGGTGTTATGATTATTGTAACAATAGGTGTCATCTTGTTTACATTGTTTATTTGTTTTATCATTGGCCTTGCGACTTATACAATGCTTGTTCAAAAAGTAACCCCGCAAATTTATTACACACCGTGTGAATCCACCACAGTACAGTCCCGTAAAAGTGAAGATAAAAATAGAGGGAAGAAAAGTTAATAGTAGACTTTTCTTCCCTTTCATTTATTCATTTCTGTTTTGAGGAGCGTTCTGTAAAAAAGGAGCTAATTCCAAAAATTCAGCTCCTGTAAACCAAACCTACATTTTAGAAATTCCTTGTAATAGTATGCCAAAGAGTAGACTAATAAAAGAGAAAGCACCGACGGATACAGAAATAACTCGGTTATTTTTCCATTCTTTTATGAAAACCATAAATCCTAAAATACAAAGAAAATACCAGATTGGTAGAAAAATAAAATCGCTAATATAGTTGGGGAGTAATGTATAGAAACTAGTCAAAACTAAAATCCAATGTCCAAGAAATAAAGTCATAACGATAAAGGAATGGCGATAAGGACGGTTTAAATATTTTTGATTTTTAAGAGTTATAAAAATGAAAGTTAATGTTATGGTAATGATTAGAAAAACGAAAGCGAGTAAAAGTAATGTAAATGGCATATCAAAACTCCTTCAATATACTTGTTGTGTTACATTTTTTTGAAGAAATGAATCTATCATTTCGTATGCTTGTTTTGTAGATTCTCCGTTATATTTTGCAGTATAAGGATCCAAAAATCCATGATATCCCGGAAACTGGTGTATATGTAGAAATGGGTTGTTTTGTTCTTGCAATGTTGCAATAAGAGAGGAAACTGAACAGTTTAATTCTGTTTCTGGAAAAATTAAAAGAGTAGGACATGTAGGAATCATATAAGAATAGTCTCGTATGCGAGAGCCATAGCAGCTAATAACGAAATTAACTTTTGGATTTTTACTACATAGCCAAGAGATGGTTGCGCCAACGCTAAAGCCTATAAGTCCTATGCATGAATATTTTTTTGAAAGTGTCGTAATTATTTCCTCAACTTGTTCTTTTCCATGTTGGAACCCAACGTTTTTTATAAAATGAGAGTAAGCTTTTTGTTCGTCATTATAATGAAAATGAGAGTTTAATTGTAAAAGGTTTGGGCAGAAGACATCTACATGTTGAGAAGAGAATTTTGTAACGATATCCTGCATATGTTCATTTACTCCGTATATTTCGTGTATAGCAATAAGAGCTACTTTCTGATTCATCAATTAAAACTCCTTCCTATGAAAAACATATTCTTTTTCAACAAGACAAATCCGCACATGGAACTGTTCATACCATTGTTCACGACCTCTTTGTCTTGCTATAGTATGTGCTGCATTATCTTTCCATTGTTTAATTGCTTCAAGCGATTCCCAATATGAAATTGTAATTCCAAAACCGGATGTATCCCGTACGCTTTCAACGTTTATAAATCCAGGTTGTTCTTTAGCGCGTTTCTCTATTTCTTCTGCAACATCGTCATAATCAGTAGTGTCTTGCGAAAGCTGGGAAGTGAATATAACTGCGTAATAAAAGGGCTTTTCAGAAAATAAATTGTCCATTCTACACCTCCAAATATAATAAAATATATTTTATCATAAAGTTATGAATTGAAAATAAATTTATATTATGCAATGGGATTTATTTGTAATAAGATTTTTAAAAAGCATATAATGTTCGGGTTTGAAATATCACGTACTGTATTGGATGAATTATCGAAAAAGTAATGAATCTCACTTTAGTGGGTTTGTTGTTTGCATTTGTAACATTAGCATTATTTGTACCAGTGATGGTCAAAATATTGGGAAAAGAATATTGATGGCCATTCATCGCATATACGCAAGCACAAAAATAAGAAAAATCCCACTTCAAATAAAACTGAAGTGGGATTTCTTATAGTTCCTCCAGACTATTAATCGGAACAGTTAATTCACGTTCTGGATTTGTTGCATCATATATTCGGGCGGTTTCATTGCTTTCATCAACGTGTTGGATCATAACAGGCAGGCCTTGAAAACTAACATGCGCTTGTTCTGATGACTCGGATAGCTCTTTTGCACGTTGTACATTCATTCTTACATTCCTCCCATCTTTACTATTGTTGCTTGAAGAGAGGAGGAATATACCATTTCAGATTTGATTTAAGACTTTTGTATTATTTGTAACGTTTCTTTAATAAACACAGTAAATATCGAATCAGGAAATTCTTGTATAGCATGAAAGGCTTCGGTTGCCTCTTGAAGCGCCTTCTCTTTGTTTTGGAGTTTCATATAACAAAGAGCACGATAAGCTCCTCCGGTTATAATCCATGCTTGGTCTAGTGGATGGAACATATAATCCGGAATTGTTGCTCGTTCTAATGCTTCTAAGGCCTCTTCGTATCGTTTGAGACCGTATAAAGATTTTCCCTTTTCTACGTAATACGCCCCGTCTTCTTGAAAGAGTTGTTCACCTTGGAGTTTTTCTCTAAACAGTTCTAGATGCTGTAGAGCTAACGTGTATTCAGTTGTGATTGTGTTATAGTAATAAGCTTTTAATATGTCTACAACAGCAAGGGATAAAGTGTTTTCTGTAAAAATAGCAAATTGCTCGGATTTCTTTATATAGTGTAAATATTTATTTTCATCAGCTACTATTACCTTTTGATAAGAGAGGATTCGATAAAATTCGTCTGTTTTATAATACACTTGATTTTCTTTTGAGAAGTCAAGGGCCTGTAAGATAATTATTTCGCACCCGTCATAATCACCATATGCAAGTAAAACAACTGCTTCACATAAGAATAGTTCTATTTGTATAATAAGGTCCATCTCTAATTGTCTTGCTTCATATTCTTTTCGAATAGAAGTAAGAAGTTCTAGGCATTCTTCATATTTTTTATGGACAAATAATACATAACAAAGCTTTAAACTGGTTTGTGTACTTTCACGGTATAAAGCATATTTTTGAAAAATTGCTACGGCTTTTTCGATATACGAATGTATGTCGTAATCTTTCATATTAAATGCAGCGCCTATATATTGTTTATATAAACGAGCTGTACTTAAAGTGGGCGGTAGTTCCTTTTGAACAATAGGTAGCAGTGTACGATACACTTCCTCAAATTGATTATTTTTTATTGCCTGTTCCATCTTTGGAATCAGTTTTTTCACTTCTTCGTTGTCGTCTTCTAGTAAAAAGCTTGCTTCACATTCAAGCTTACTAGCAAGATATTGTAATGTCTTCATGGAAGGTGTCGCTTTCCCATTCTCAATTTGACTCAGCATACTTTTTGTTAGCTCTGAGCCAGCCAATTGTGTTTGCGTAAAACGCTTTTCTTTTCGCAATGCTTTAATTTTTTCACCAAGAGTAGCCATATAGTTGCTCCTTTATTATAAAAAAAGTTAAATACAATTAAACTTTTTGTTGTCAAAATTTGAAAAGTGGTTATATAATAAGTTTAACACAATTTAACTTTTTAAGGGAGAGTGACATGATGGAAGACGTAAGTATAAGGGGAAATGATCCAAGACTCAAAATTGCAACAAGAAATATCATTTTGATGATGATTGGAAAAATTACTTCTTTATTAGGTGCAGGAATTTATACGTTTGCAATGGGTTTATATGTTTTAAAAACAACAGGGTCAGGAGTAGGATTTGCAATGACACTTATTTGCGGATCTATACCAAGGGTGGTATGTGGACCAATTGCTGGGGCAGTAGCAGATCGTGTAAATCGACGGTGGCTTATTATTGGAATGGACTTATTAAGTAGTTTAACAATGATTACAATGTTTATTCTTTCTACTATATTTGGGCCATCACTTCTATTTATTTATATTTCGGCCGCATTATTATCAATATGTGCAAGTTTCTATTCTGTTTCATTCACTTCTTCAATTCCAAATTTAGTGGATGTGGAGCGTATTCAAAAAGCGAGTGCTTTAAATCAAACAGCGGATTCATTATCAAGAATTTTAGCGCCGATAATTGGCGGGATAATATTTGGGTTGTTTTCCATTACATCCTTTTTTCTCTTAAATGGTATTACATTTTTCTTGGCTGTTATTGTACAATTATTTATCAAATTTGATTTGTATAAAAAAGAAGTAGAGCAAGATAAGGCACATTTCTTAACAAGTATAAAGGATGGGTTTTTATATGTGAAACAGCAACAAGAAATATATGGACTCATGAAAATTGCTCTTTGGGTAAACTTTTTTTCTAGTGCACTTTTTGTTGCACTTCCGTATATTATTGTACAAAACTTACATTTAACTTCTAAGCAACTGGGTACTGTAGAAGGTATGTTGGCGGTTGGAATGTTAATTGGGGCATTTGTTTTATCTGTTCGCAAGGAAATGAATAACCCGTTTCGATCTATTTATATTAGCTTATTGTTATTTGCAAGCTTAAGTTTATGTACTGTCTTTCCGTTAATCGTTACGATTCCAAAGGCAGCAAGTTTTCTTTATTATATTGTTTTTATGCTTCTGAGTGGTGTTTCAATGATAGCAGTGAATATACCAATGCAAGTACATATTCAAAAAACAACAGATCCAGGATATTTAGGACGCGTTTTTGGACTTCTCGAAACAATTGCTACAGCAATTGCTCCGCTCGGAATGATTTTGTTTGGATTTTTATTAGATATGCTTCCTACTAGTATCGTAATGTTAACATTGGGAGTTGGGTTGCTTTTAGTAGTACTATTAGGGATGAAGCAGTGGGGTATGAAAAAACAAGTGGATGTGTCAGCGTAAATAAAAGGAAGCTTTTGTAAAAAAGCTCCAACTTATACATGTTTAAAAATGTGGATAAGTTGGCTTTTTTTATTTTGAAAGTATTTTTTATGTGTGATACATTTAATAAAGTGTGCATAGAATCAAGTTCAATGATATAAGGTGTGTAACAAAGAAAGAGGAGAAAAACATCATGAGAAAAATAAGTTTTGTTATGCTTTTTTTGTCTTTCCTGATGACTGGATGCGGCAATACTTATGATATCCAAGTTGAAACAGGTATGCAGGCATTAAAAGATGAGAAATATAGTGACGCAATCATGTGGTTCGAAAAAGCAGGAAAAGAAAAATCTACGGATGAGACGAAATCATATACAGAAGTTGCCAAACTAATGAATCACGGGGCAACAGCGTTAAAAGATGGAAAATATTTAGAGGCGAGAGATGATGCCAATCAAGTATTGCAAAAGAAAAAGGACGCTACTCTTGAAAAATCTGTAAAGTCAAATGCAGAAAATATGCTTCAGAAAGCAAAAGACATTGAAGAAAAAGAAAAAGAAAGAGTTCAGAAGCAAAGAAAAGTGGATGAAGAAGGCATTGATAAAGTAATAAAGGCTGTAGATAGCATTGATGAAGCAAGGGAAAAACAGAAAAAAATCGGAGAAGCATTGGATAAGGCTGAAAATGCAAAAGAAAAAATAGAAGCGAAGAAAAATCAATAGAGTAATAATGTAATAGTTATGCATGAGGCTGTCGTTTGTTACGACGGCTTTTTTAGGAGGGATCTTAATTTTTTTTAGGGTTTCTCCTATTAAGGTGAATACTATTTGTATAATTAGAAAAATCAATTTTGTTACAATAACTTGAATTTCCACCATTTCATCAAAAAAAGGCATATAATGATTCTATAACCTATTACAAGGAAGTGTAACTTATGAATACTGTAACTGTTGTCTATGGTATTATTCTTTCTACTATTATTACTTTATTTGTTGTTGGAGTATCACGTTATATCCATAAATGGAAAGAAGGGATTGCAAAGTTAAATCATATCGAAGAAGAATTTGGTGATTTAATGTTACATCACGGTAAGTAAAGAGGTTTATTTTTTAATTAAACAATGTGAAGTGTATCACAAAACATGCTGGCATTTTGGGCATGTTTTTTTGTTATGTCAAAAAGGTATTAGATAGGCACATCAGTCTCATTTCTTCCATATGATACAACGTTAAGTATGAAATGTTGGGAATAGAAAAGAGGGATCGAATGGCTAATTCTGGATATGTTCCAGATAATAAAAACTTAAAGAAAAGTTCTGGTACACCAAATCTTTTCTTTGACTCACGGAAAAATGTATTTTTTAAACGGAATGATAAAAATATTGCTTATGAAGTGACTTCAACACAATTACCAGCAATGATTGGAGGAGCGTTTGTCGATCTTTTTATGACGAAAGGTCATATGAGGGAACCACATTGGCATCCAAATGCTTGGGAGTTAGATGTCGTCGTTTCTGGAGAAGCAATTACTTCTATTTTAAATCCAGAAACGAATCAACTGCAAAATTATCGGGCAAAAGCTGGGCAAACAGTATTTATTCCAATGGGATGGTGGCACTGGATTACAGCTGTATCAGAAGAAGTACATTTACATCTCTTTTTCAATAATGATCAATTTGAAACAGCTGAAGGATCAGACGTACTTAGAATGACCCCTCCAGAAGTATTCCAAGCCGCTTACGGTGTGAATGCTGAACATTTAGCTAAGGATCTTGCTCCAATTAAGGAATCTGTTGTGATTGGGCCGCCTCATTTAAAGCGTTCTACGGATGAACAGCGGCCTGGTATAGTAGTTGTATTAAATGGAGAGCTGACTTCTTGTGAGATAGAGTAGCTCTTATTTGTTTTGGATAAGAGTTGCTCTATTTTGTATGGAATTTAAAATGGCACTTGATATATTTGTTAATTTGTTTAGTATAATAAATAAATAAATAAATAGTATGTTGTTGGAGGGATAAATATAGTTAAAATATTAAAGATTATAGGGATAATACTTTGTATCATCTTAGCAATCATTATAGCTTTTTTTGTAATTATGGAATATTACTATTCAAAAGAAGATCCCAATTATGTACTAAATTACATAAAAGAACATAAAGATGATCAAACTTGTTCACTAGTTATTAGAAGAAACGGTGAGGTACTAGTCTCTGTAAATGAGAATAAAAAATTACCGTTAGCAAGTATGGCAAAAATAGTAGTAGCAGTGGAATTTGCAAAACAAGTTTCAGAAGGAAAGATAAATTCACAGGAACAAGTTCCATTACAAGATTTAGAAAAATATTACGTACCAGACACAGATGCTGGAGCACATCCTGCATGGTTAGAGGATGCAAAAATAAGAAATGCAATAAAAAATGAAAAGCTTTCATTAGAAGAAGTAGCTATAGGGATGATTCACTTTAGTTCCAATGCAAATACAACTTACTTATTAGAGAGATTGGGACTGGAAAGAGTAAATGAAAGTTTAAAGGAACTAGAATTAAATAGTCATGATGCATTCTATCCATATACATCGGCATTGTATATGAGGGGATATGCAGAAAAAGAACTTCATATTTCTGAAGATCAATCATTAGAAGTATTACGTAAAATGTCCATGGATGAATATAGAAAGCACGCTTTACAAATACATGAATGGATGAAAGACGAAGAAGAATGGAAAAAGCGTAATATACCATTAAAAGCGGATATAGAATTTCAACGTATTTGGTCTGATAGATTAGTAAGCGCAACTGCTAAAGATTATATGAATTTAATAAGGAAAATCAATAATAGAAATGAGTTTCCAAAGGCAATGCAGGATGAAATCGAGCGGATTTTTAAGGGAACTGTTAAAGACAGGATATATGAACATGCTGGTAAAAAAGGAGGTTCAACAGCATTTGTATTAACAAATAGCTTTTACGGTACTGATAAAGAAGGAAACAGGGTTGAAATAGTCTTTATGTCCAACGATTTAGATAAGATAACGTATAAAAAACTTGAAAATAATGTAAATCACTTTATCCGAGATGTTGTAACGAGCGAAGAATTTAGAGGGAAGTTATAATGATATAATTTTATTATGTAAACAAAAAGATGACTTATATAAGTCATCTTTTTGTTTGTTATGAAGGAACAGGATTTCGTTTATATTTTATTGAATATAAATTTTTACAACTAAAGAAAAAATGAAATTGTTAATGTTCAAATACCTTAACAAAAAAGGAGAGTAATTGATGACTACAATATATTTCGTTCGCCATGCTCATTCTATATATACACCGGAAGAAAGGGAACGGCCATTATCTGAAAAAGGACGGAATGATGCGCAAAGTGTAGCCGATTTATTAAAAGAAGAGAAAATTGATGTTGTCATTTCTAGTCCATATAAAAGAGCAATTCAAACTGTTCAAGGAGTTGCGGTTCAATTTGAATTACCGATACATATGGAAGAAGATTTGCGTGAGAGACTACTAAGTAAAGAACCGGTAGTAGATTTTGAGGAAACAATTACAAAAGTATGGGAAAATCCAACATTTTCTTTCGATGGTGGAGAATCAAATAATAGTGCACAACAGCGTGGTAGTGCATGTATCAAGAAAATTTTAAAAGACTACAGAGGGAAAAACATTGTCGTTGGAACGCATGGAAATATTATGGTACTCATTATGAATTATTTTGATTCTAAATATGATTTTAATTTTTGGAAAGCACTTGAAATGCCAGATATATATAAATTAACTTTTAATGAAGAAAAATTAATTTCTGCTGTAAGGATAGAAACCAGTCATCTGGTGAATAATTTGTAAAATTTTATCGAGAAAGCAGGAAAGAACAGAGCGGTTAGAGAAGTATGCTCTTGTACCATAAAAAAAGTATGATAAAGGAGGCTGTTTACATGTTTGAGAAAGAGAAGGAAGGGCTTATGGAAGTTCATAATGTATACGAAATTGCTCCATCAGATGGAACAATTATTGGTATGGCAACACCAGAAGAAATGGAAGTTGCTGCTGAACTAGAATTACAGCACTATGCCTATTCTCGTTTATTAGAAGCAAATGTTCAGTTAGACGGTTCCTCCTATAAAGATATACTTCAGGAGCTCCAGGAGTATGAAAGAAAGTCAATGAGATTCTGGCGCGCATTACATAAACGTTTAGATGTACCATGGGCATGGGTACTTCGTGTTGATGTTGCAAATGGTCCTATATATGTGAATAATGGGAACTCGTATTATGATGGTGATGAAGACGAGGAAGATTATGCATAGATAAAAGAGGAAAGCAGCGAAGGCTGCTTTCCTTTTTTGTATGTTTATTTAGCTCTGGGATTTTCACTGTTTTTTACGTTATGTATATCATCTTCTTGTAGAGAATGAATTGCATGAATTATGATATCAGGGCGGTCACTTTCGATTCCGTGGCTAGCATTTTGGGCGAGGATGTATCGGCTATTTTGAGAGAGCATAAGTTGCTCTTGAATAAGCTCCTGCCAAACTTCTTCAAGCTTTGTAGCTTCTTCATTAGGCATTCCACCTTGAATCATCTCCCCGATGGAGTAATTCGGGTCCCTCCCGATGATAACAAGTGGAGTTTTTAATGTTACTTCAAGTTGTTTCATTCTTTTTGCGCAATTTTTCCATTCTGAAAGTTCAGAAGTAGTTGCTTTGTATAATAATGGTGAGGTAGAAAAATCCACATATTGTTTTTGTTTACGTGATGACAAGTGACTATGTTGATTTGCTAATATAGATTGTAGTTCTGCATAAAGTGAGTCTGAATCCATATTAGAATAACTTCTATATTTTTGTAGCCACATATCATCTGAATCTGTTTTATCTGAGACAGGTAAATCAAGATCGTCTAATCGATGTAAGTTCATAGACGTTGAATCAACAAGAATTACAGCTTTTAATTGATTAGAATGTAACATTGCAAACTGCTGTGCACATAATCCTCCATAAGAATGACCAACTAAAATAATGGGTTGCCTAATAGCTAATATATGTAATAATTCGTGCAATTCTTTTGTTGCTTGTAGTGTCGTACGTGGTTCGTTACCAAGTTCACTTTTCCCATAACCAGGGCGATGAAATAGAACTACGGTATAATTTGAAGAAAGTTTTTCTGCAATTTGGAACCAATCATAAAAGGAACATCCTATCCCTGTTTGAATCACAACAGTCTGAGAGCCATTTCCCATTATACAAACTTCCATTTTCTTTCCGCGTACTTCTACAAAACGATTCATGGTAATATCCTCCACTAAGATTGAAATGTTTTTTGACAAGCAAATACGATACACCAAATGCCTACACCGAATAGTACAGAGGTACTGAGTGAAAAAGAATTCTTTAATCCAATATAAACAATAAATAATAGTAGTGCTGATGCGGGGAATCCATATAATACCCCTAAAGCAAATTGACTTAAATCTTGTTTACTCCCGCCTTCAACAGAAATCCAAAACAAGCTAAGTAAACTAATAAGTGGAAGGGCAGCTATGAAACCGCCAAGCGTACTATAATGTTTAGCGAATTCAGTTACACCGCCAATAATTAAAGCAGAGACGATTACCTTAACGAGGAAATGCATATTTTGACTCCTTTGCTAGTAATGAAAAAGCCTTTTCAAGTAATTGTTGTTCTTCTTCTGAAAATTGAGCTTCTAATATTTTTAATTTTTCTTCATCTAATAATGTATGTTTTGCTAAAGCTTCTTTACCTTCTGTGGTCAATGCGAGATTAACGACTCGTTCATCTCGTTTATTTCGCTCCTTTATAACGAATCCTTTTTGGATAAGGCGTTTCACATGCTCTGATGCTGTATTATGAGATAAGCCTAATTCAGATGCAACTTTCCCAATTGTAGTCTCCGTTTCTCGAGAAATGATTTGAAGAATCCGAATGGCTTGGTGAGAAAGATTGTCTGTATATTCATACCGTAAGTGATAATAAATGGTTTCCCAATTTTGATTGATGTTCTTCATGATAAAATCCTCCGTTTGTTATTTATATCGTATAATAAGATATATTCTTTTTGTGAGAAGTAAATTCCTTCTATTTCACATAAAAAAATTGAAAAAGTTTATTTTTCTTGAAATTTACGGTACTCTTAGTGTAAAGGCATACAAATAGCAAGAGAGAGGATGATTGAAGTGTATACATTTAAATGGATTAGTCATGAAAAGATGTATTTAGATCAGATACATGTTGAAAAATGTGGTCCTCTTTCAGTTGGTATATATGGTGGGAATCAAGAGAGTGATGCGTATGAAAGAGGAGATGCAGTACTAGCTTGGTGGGACCCGCAATTAGAATTTGAATTTGTTATGATCTTTGATGCTCATCATAAAACGAAAAAGATACATTATATAATAGAAGCAATTTCGGAAAGAAAAGAGAAGTTACAGGAATTGTTCTCATATCCAGTTCACCTCGCGTTTCATCATACACATATGTATTTATTAGCGTTATTTACAGATGAATCGTTTATTGAGAAAAGTGAACAAGAAAATGAAGAACTTGCGTGTTTAATTTGTTTGCGAAAAGGTGAGTTCCTATATTGGTTATCAGTAGGAGAGTGCTTTGCATATTTATTTCATTCAGAACAGTTACAGAATGGAAAAGGAAGATTAAATAAACGTAAATTCTACGAGTATATTGGAAGAAAAAATGTGTTTGCTGCTAATACGCCGTGTTTCACTTCAGGAGTTCGTGGATTAGAGAAAGGAATGAATCATATTGTTTTGGCAACAGACGGTATGTTAGAGTGTGATCAGCAAACGTTTCATGATGATCAGTCCTTACTTGAAGTGCTGCATAGGGGGGATTGTCTTCAGATTGAGCCTGCATTAGCAAGCGTGCTTGAATGGAAGGGAAGAGATTGTGCGACCATAATTGGGTGGTCTATTGATACGGAAAATAGAGAATGTACAAAATAATATTTTTGAAAAAGTGAGCTTAGGATAGATACATTCTAAGCTTATTTTATTTTTCTTACATAGATGAGAATCAGCGTGGAATTTATATAATTTAATTCGAACGAGCCTTCGGTGGATTTCTCATATATTGAAGGTTTGCTGTATATGAAAAAATATAATTACCCTTTGAAATTAAGAAAATGATGATAAATGTGAGAGAAAAAATTTTCCTGTACGTTATATAGGGTGTAAAAGCTTTTACAACAAAATAAGGGGAATTGTGAGATGAAATCAAATGAGAAAAATTTTATAAAAAGGTTGCAGCGGCAAAAAGAAGATGCATTAGAGTTTATTGTCGATATATATTTACCATTAATAAAGGGCATAACGCATAAAGTTCTTGTTCCGCTTCAAAATGATGGATTGATAGATGAATGTATCAATGATATTTTTCTTTCGATTTGGAATAATGCTGAAAAGTTTCATGGAGATTCAGACGATTTTAAGAAGTGGATTGCAGCGATTGCTAAGTTTAAAGCGATTGATTATTACAGAAAAGCAAATAAGAAAATAGAAATTATTTCAGATGAATTCAATTTAATCATGGAAAAATCGGTAGAAGATGAATTAATTATTATGGAAGATAGAGAAGAATTGATAAAGCTTATTAATCAATTAGATCCCGTAGACCAAAAGGTGTTCATGATGAAATATCTTCTCGGTTTAAAAACGGAGGAGATAGGAGAGAAATTAGGTTTAACGAGGGCTGCGATAGATAATCGAATTTATCGTGGGAAAAAGAAACTACAACAAAATGCTATGAATATTAGTCTGGGGGGTAGTGTGATATGAAAGATATTTATGAATTATTAAATGATGTTGATATAGATGAAAAAGACTTAGAGGAAATGAAGGTCTATGAATTTGAAAAAGAAAAAGTGAAACGAAATTTAAAACAGGTTATACATAAAAAGAAAAAAACGAGAAACTGGAAAAAGAGTGTCGCTGCTGCATCTGTTTTAGTAGGGTTATCAGTTGCAACGCTTGGAATTGGATTTCCTACTTACGCTGGGGGGCTTCCAATTGTAGGGGATATTTTTCGGTTTTTAGATAATGGTAGAACGGGACTTTATGAAAATTATAAAGAGTTTTCTACTGAGTTAAATATGACGAGAGAAAATAATGGGATTAAAGTTACGATTAATGATGTGATTTCTGATGGACGAAGTGTATCAATAACGTATTCAATGGAAAGTGAGCAAGATTTAGGGGATGACCCAATTATATTAGGTGGGTTAGAGATAATGGAGGCTGGTGGAGGAACAGGAAGTTCTCAAATTTCTAAAGTTGCAGATAAAAAGTATGTAGGTATGGCGACAACGACACATCATAGCAGTAATAAGAAAGACAAAATAAACCTTAGATGGAATATAGACAAAATAGAAATACCGGATAAAAAGAAAGAAATAAAAGGGAATTGGAATTTTGCTCTTACTGTAAAGGCAATGGATAGTAAAGAAAAAACAATTAGTGGAAGTTCCGAAAAAGAAGGCGTAAAAGTAAATATGGAAAAGGTGGCAGTGTCACCGATATCGTTTATTCTTTATTACAATCAAGAAGTTTCTAAAAATACAAGGAAGGAATGGGATGCTGTAGATGTTGAGTTGGAAGTTAAAGATGATTTAGGTAATCATTATTCTGGAGAAGGAAATGGTGGATCAGGTAAGGATTCCTATAATATTCATTGGAGTGACACATTTCAAAAGCTCAATGAAAATGCAACGAAACTTATTATCACTCCTCGTGTTAACTTACGAATTCATACCCCCGAAAATCATGGCGGGGTAGAAATGAGAGACGGAAAAGAGAAGAAGATTGAAGTACCTAAAAAAGAAGCAAAAAATAAAAAAATCGTTTTAGATGATATTGTGATTGATTTAAAGAAATAACAGAAATAAAAGGGCGTCTTATGAAAATAAGACAGCCCTTTTATTTCTGTTAGGAAGTAATCAATAAAGCATGTGGATGTTGCGTTTTGTATTCTTCTTTCCAAGGAATGTTTAATTGCTCCCAAGTTTGCCCGCTATCTAAAGACTGAAATACACCATTATTATTTAAAGTATAAAATGTATGGGGTTCGGCAGGATTTGTTGCAAGCATAGAGATGACAGTTCCGATTGCTGAAGGTAGCCCGTGCTGCACTTTTTGGAAAGGAGTGTTTTTTGTTTTTCGATAAATATAAGATTCATAAGGTATACGATGGTGAGCTAGGTCAGCACTTGGTGCAGCAGAGACCAGTATCGTATCACAATCACCAGGATCGATAGCCATACTATATAAATAGTGGTGTTCTAAGCCCTCGCTACAAGAAGTCCAATTGCTTCCGCTATTATAACTTTCAAGATATGCACGGTCAGGTCCGCCCATAAACCCATCGCCACATGATGCATACAGACGATTCGGGGCCTGTGGGTGCATAAGTAGTTGATGAGCATCAATAGGAGCGCCGAATTTTTTATCCTCCCAAGTTTGGCCATTATCCTTACTTCGAATGATAGCGCCTGCTTCAATTGATACATGTATTGTATCTTGTTTATTTGGATCGACTGTAATCCAGCGAACATGATGTGTAAAAGGACGAGGTGGAAATGCCCATGTGTATGAAGAAAGTAATGATTTCATGTTCTTACACTCACTCCATGTTGCACCACCATTTTCTGAATAAAACAACGCGCTAGGTTCCGTTCCTACATAAACAATGCCGTAGCCATTAACTTGTTTAATAGGACTAATAGCAATCGAAGTAATAGCAGAATGTAAAATACCATCTTCTTTAGGAAAGTCAAAATAGCGGTAAGAATCTCCAATTGGTCTCCAAGAATCACCTCGGTCATCGCTTACCCATAATCCTCGGCCAAAGGTGCCGCAATAGATACGATTTGGTTGAAATGGATCAACCGCAATACAAGTAGGTTGTATATTTTGTAAGTGATATTGAACTTGAAACTCTTCATTTCTTTTTTCTACAACAAGAAGTTCACGTTCCATACAAAGAAATAATCGCTTCAATTTTATATCCTCCTTTACATTTCTTACAGTATTAAACAATATGAGAAAGAAAAAGAAATAGTCATATTTTTAGGTTGAGAAAAAGGAAATGATAAGAAGACACAAGGCGTACTAGCAGAAGCGACACGTTTATTGAAGGATAGGTTTTATGTAGGACATATTACGAGACAAATAGAAATAGAGGATATATACGTAAAGAACCACTTTGCAAAGTATGAAAGAAAAAAGATGATAAAAAGTGTCATAAACTCATTCTTGCAACATACATATATATAATGTGGCCACAAACAGTTGTAAGGTAAATATCTCATCATATTACTTTACTTCTAAAATATCATCTTTATAATCAAAGTGATAATTGATAAGGATTATCATTTTCAGTTATTGTAGAAAGGGGTTTTTAAAAAGATGAGTAGTCAACTCCGTTTTGCTATTGAAATTCGCAGGAGGCAGTTAATTGACCAGTTAATTGGAGCTGGTGTGTTTAAAATTCTTGATCGACAATTATACGAGCTTTCTTTAGAGGAACTAGAAAAAGAGTATAGGGACATTAAAAAATATGCCGAAGTTCGCGCATAGTCATATAGAATAGTAAATGAAGACCCCCCTAAGTTGGAAAAAAACAAGGAGGGGTCTTTATTTATTTAGCAGAGATTATTTTTTGTATTTCTTTCATTGGCCGCAACCAGTTTTTGGACATGATTTTTTCGATTTGTGCTGCATCTTGGTTTTTTAATGCTTCGATGATTAAATTGTGTTCTTCAATCGATTGACGCGCAGGAATGAAATTTTGGAAAAATAGGTATTCAAGACGTAATACATGAAGTTGGATGCTTGCTAAGAACGGTTCGATGTATGTATTTTTAGCGATTGATACGATTGTATTATGAAATTGGATATCTAAGTGTAATGCTTGTTTCGAATTTTTTTCATCTATGGCATTTATAAATGCTGAGTTTATTTCAGAAAGTCTTATCAAATCATTTTCATTTATTTGATGAATTGCCTGTTTTCCGATAATCGTATGAAGGCCAGCAATTGTTTCATAAATAACAGATATATCTTCTAGTTTTATAGGAGCAATTTTCGTTTTTTGTCCAGGGACCATCTCCACAAGTCCTGAAAGCTCTAATACTTGCAGTGCCTCTCTAACTGGTGTTCTACTCACACCTAAAGCTTCGGCCAGCTCTCCATCATTAATTTTCTCATTAGGTTGTAAAACACCTTCGATAATCCAATCTTGTAATTGATGTAAAACGAGTGATTTAGCAGATACCCTTTCTTGCTTTCGATAATTTTGAGGAATAGGCAAGATAAAACATTTCCTTTCACTTTATATTTTGCTTTCTCGTATCAACAAATTGTAGTTTCGGTTTCCTTTCATCTGGCTTCTTGCTTAGTACAAGTACCATTGCAATAACACAGAGAGCGCCTAATAATTGAAATGATTGAAACGGAACATGCAAAATGAGAACAGAAGAAATAATAGCTGCAAGTGGTTCCGTACAACCAAATAGTGTAGTCTCTTTCGGTGTAAGGTAGCGGATGCTATCTAAGTATAAATAGAATGCGATAAGTGTACCGAAAATAACCACAAATGTAATGAGGAAAAGATTATTAGGCTGTAAATATTTCATGCCTGATAATAAGATAAATTCATTTGTGGAGAGAAAGTGTACGACGGTTACACCAATGCCTCCAATAATCATTCCCCACCCAACAATGACAGATGAAGACCATTTCTCTAATAATTCCTTTGAATAAAGGCTATAGAATGCTAGTGACAGACCAGATAAAATGCCCCAAATGATAGCTGGAGTTGAAACAGCTAAATTATCAATAGATCCATTCGTTAGTAAGAAAAAGGTTCCGATTAAAGAGAGTATGATCGAAATAAAATCGATTTTAGTAGGACGAATATTCCATTTGAAGATAAGGTAAACGGTGATAAATATTGGCGCTAAATATTGTAATAATGTTGCAACTGCAGCATTGCCTTCCTTAATAGATGCAAAATATGTATATTGCACTGCGAGCATACCTAACAATCCAAACAGAATCATTCTGTTTACATCGGCCCTTTGTTTCCAAATGCCAAGCACTTCTGATTTTTTATTGCCAAATGAGGAGAATAAGAGCAAAATACTTCCGGATATAAGTAAGCGGATTGTAACTAACCATTCTGTAGAGACATTGTCTTGTTGAAAAAGTTGTTGTGCAGCAGTACCAGATAAACCCCATAAACTAGCACCTGTAATAACCATAATAATGCCTTTCAATCTTCCTGAATTCATAGCTAGGTTCTCCTTTCAGAAAGAAATTTAATTGAAATATCGAATACAATATGTAATATATCATGAGTAATATTAAAAATAAACAGAATTTTTAAAATGAATCAGATGAGTAATGGATATAATTGTGGTAAAATATTGTAAAGGAGTGATTTGATGATTGGTGGGTTTATAATTTGTTTCCTTTTAGCCATGTTCATTATCATTTTGGGATACCAAATTCACATAAAAAAGAGGTTATTTCTCTTAGCAGGATATCAAGAAGAGACCTTTGTAGGGGATAAAGAAAAACTTGCAAAAATAGCTGGTTTTTTTTCTTATGTAATAGGAATTACTACCGCTCTATTACCATTTGGATTAGAAGCAATTGGTGACGCTGTGGGGATTGGTTATGGACTTTTTGTTGTTATAAGTACAATTGTACTTGTTATATGGAGTAATGTAATAAATAGGTCTAGTAACTCTAAAGAATAAACGAAAACAAGATGGTAACCTTTTAGGGAAACCATCTTGTTTTTTCACTTTTTATTATGATACCACGGTAAAAGGTGGGATTGGGTCAACAAAATCATCCCAATCCTGTCTCATTTCTTCATCAGTTAATAAGCATGTATCCAAAGAGCGCTCAATATGATATTGATTCATTTCAACTCCAATAAAGACTAATTCTGTTATGCGATCTCCGTACTGTTTATCCCAATTTTTTAAGACTTCTGGTTCTTCTGCAATTATTTGCTGCTGCTCAGCTGCAGGTAATGCTGCAACCCATTCACCAGCTCCTTGGATTGTAATCGAAGATCCAGCTTGAGACAAAATTCCCATCATATGGTTACGAGATGCGAGCCAGAAAAAACCTTTTGCCCTTACGATATCTAATGGCCAGTTTTTTAACCAATTCATAAGTCGAACAGGATGAAATGGACGTTTGCGGCGATAAACAAAGGAACTAATGCCGTATTCTTCTGTTTCTGGCGTATGGTGATCATTATTTAACTCTTGAATCCAACCAGCTGCTTGGCTAGCTTCATCATAGTTAAATAAATTTGTATTTAAAATTTCATTTAGTGGTACTGCGCTAAATGAAGATTCAATGATTTTTGCACTAGGATTTAACTTTTGTAATAGAAGATGGAGTTCGATAACATCTTCCTTTTCTAGTAAATCCACTTTGTTCAAAAGAATAACATTTGCAAATTCAATCTGATCAATTAGTAAATCGATAACTTCTCGTGTATCTGTTTCATCAATTGCTTGTTTTCGATCTAGTAAACTTTCCCCAGCGGCAAAGTCATCCCAAAATCGATTTGAGTCGACTACAGTAACCATCGTATCAAGACGACACTTGCTCGTTAAATCAATTCCTAGTGCTTCATCTATATACGTAAATGTTTGTGCAACAGGAATAGGTTCACTAATGCCGGAAGATTCAATCACAATGTAGTCAATATCCCCTGCCTCTACAAGACGGTTTACCTCAATGATTAAATCTTCTCGTAGGGTACAACAGATGCAGCCGTTTTGAATTTCTACTAATTTTTCTTCTGTACGAGAAAGGCCTCCTTGTTTCACAAGTGCGGCATCAATATTTACTTCGCTCATATCATTTACAATGACAGCTACTTTTAAGCCCTCTCTATTTGTCAAAATATGATTCAATAATGTTGTTTTTCCAGAGCCTAAAAAACCACTTAAAACGGTAATGGGCACTTTTTTCATTGTATATACCTCCTGTTAAATCGTAATCATTACGTTTTATAATAAATGACTTTAGAAAGAAATGCAACAATAAATCATAATGATTACGATTTACGAATAGGAATGAAGTATGAAAAATGTTTGGGATTGTCATAGAAAAAGAGGACAAGCATACGATTAAATATGAATAAAACGGAGGTGAGGAAGTTGGTTTTTAATAGAATATCAAAAGAGTTAATTGGTACGCTTCTCATTGCAATCTTTCTTTTTTTATTATTTTTTGTAGATTTTACAAATCTAGCAAACTTGCACAAAAGTATTCCAAAAGAATGGCTAAATGTGAATGCAATTTTTTTAAGTATTTTCTTTGAAGCAGTACCATTTATTTTATTAGGTGTTATTGTTTCATCGGTTATTCAAGTATTCGTAACAGAGGAGATGATTCAAAAAATATTGCCAAGGTCAACAATTGTTGCAATGATTCCAGCAGCTTTTGTTGGTGTCATTTTTCCAATGTGTGAGTGCGTCATCATTCCTGTAGTAAGAAGGCTAATTCAGAAAGGGTTACCCTCCCATGTAGGAATGGTGATGTTAGTAAGTGCCCCAATTTTAAATCCAATTGTGTTTTTATCAACGTATTATGCATTTCGAACGAATCCAAATGTTGTATATGCTCGTTTTGGGTTAGCGTTATTTGTTGCATTATTGATAGGCTTAGTTGTGTATTATGTATACCGTAATAAAAGTATTTTAAAAGAACAAAAAGTGATTACTCATGATGAGAAGAAAAAAAGTTGGCGAGATGTAATAAGTCATGGAGTGGATGAATTTTTTGATACAGGCAGGTACTTATTAATTGGTGCGTTCTTAGCAAGTTTATTTCAAACATTTTTAGATCGTAACTTGCTTGTAGAAATTGCAAATAGCGAGGTAATTTCACCTTTTGTCACGATGGCTTTTGGCTATGTACTATCGCTTTGTTCAGAAGCAGATGCATTTATCGCAGCTTCATTTGGTCATATATTTTCAGTAAAAGCACTCGTTGCTTTCCTAGTATTTGGGCCGATGTTAGATTTGAAAAATACATTGATGTTATTTGCTTACTTTCAAAAAAGATTTGTTTTCTTCTTTATTGGAATTGTCACGATTAGTGTATATATCGTTGTTCAGTTTGCAATGAGTTAGGAGATGACGATAATGAAAAAGCAAAGTAAACAAGAATTTCATACATATATTCGGGGGATTATTTTACTTGGATTTGCAATGCTTCTATTTAAACTATTGGTAACAGGGAATATTGATTATTTTGTTGCACCAAAAATGATAAAGTTTATCTATTTTGCGTTTTTTCTTTCGCTAATTTTAGGCTGCTTACAAGTATGGAATGGGAATGAGGAGAAAAAAAGAGGATGTAACTGCTGTAAAAATCATACAGTTCCAAAATCAAAAATTGGAATTTGTATGCTATACGCAATTTTTTTAATTCCGATTGTGAGTGCATTTTTATTTTCTAATGTGACACTTGATGGTAGCGTAGCAGCAAAACGTGGCATGAATCAAAGTGCAGGAGCGAAGCAACAATCCACAAGTTCCGATTGGAGGGAACTATTAGTGGATCAAGAAGAAGAACCTATTCAAAACCTTCCTACGCAAAAGCAGTCACAAAAAGAATTAGAAAAAAACATACTGAAGCAAAATACAATTCAAGTAGACAATCAAAATTATATTCAAACGATGAATGTAATCGGTCAAGATGTGCTTGGATTTAAAGGGAAAAAGATAACTTTTACGGGTTTTGTTTATCATGATAAAGAAGTAAAGGAAGATAAAGTAGTAGTCGCTCGCTATGGAATTACATGTTGTGTTGCAGATGCCGCTGTGTGGGGAATGATTGTTTCTGGAAATGAAATAAACACTCTTCCAGAAGAAACGTGGGTGAAAGTTACAGGGATATTAGATGAAACGACGTATAAAGGGGTACTGTTTCCACTTGTAAAAGTTAGTAAAGTAGAAAAAATGGAAAAGCCAAAAGATCCATATGTGTATGATGCTTTGCCGCAATGATGAAGTGAAGCAGCTAATCATATTATTTGGAGACGATGCTTTTAGAAGATACTTTTGAAAGTTATAAGTTGAATTTGAAATAGGAGAAATATATTAAATCATGACATTGTCCTTTTAGGAGTTGGTATATTATTGATATACTTTATACCTTTTCTCATATTAAGCCTGTATAATCTTAAAAATAAAGATCTTGTACATGAAGCAAAGAAAATCCTTCTTCACTCTAATGAGAAAAGAAGGATTTTTTGTTATTTATACAATGGATTATCGACTTTTACATAAAAATAGGAGTGAGCTTCCCCCATCATTCGCATTAGCGTCAGGGCTTTATAGTCTACCTTTTCTGCAAAGAAGATATCATAATCAGTTGTTGCGTTTTTTGTATAGCGTGAGTCTTGTTGTAAATCTAAAAAGATATTTTTTGTGACTCGTTTTACAATATTCCAAAGCAATTGTTCGTCTATGTTATAGAAACGGCTTACATGAATAAATAACTCTCCAAAGTGATTTTGCATAACGGAGTAAAATACCTTGTTTCGTACGCTCTTTTCATCATCAACTAAAATGCGTGATTTGTGATGGAAGTTTGTACTGTCAAGCCGTTCCTGTTGTAAACGACCACGGTGAACACGAATGCCTTCCCAATCACGAACAAGAAGTCGGTCTGGTGTGCCATCTTTTTTAAAGACAGGTACTGTATTTTGCAAGTGGCCTTCTAAGCCGATTCCGTACTTCACCATAAGTGGAATAAATCCAGTTAAAGCGTTAGCTACATATTTTTCAATAAATGAAACGATTGCATCATGTAATGGTAGACAATTCTTTACTTTATATAGTTCGATAAGTTCAACAATAAGTGGTTGATTCGCTCCGTGTGCAGATGCAACAAGAGCAGAACCGACAATAGCCCATTCATCTTTATTTATATAGGAGTATACATTATCACGAATGACACATGCAAGATTTTCACTTCTCAAAGTTTGCAAATCTATATTAGAGTCATTTGCACTGAGAAAATGTGCGCCAGCACATTCCATAATCGGAATAAATCTTCTTTCATCGATACTTGTATCTTCTTTTATAATTTTTTGTAATATATTACTCATCAGTGGACCGTTATGAATCGTTTGTTCTGATAAGGTTCGCACTTCTCCTGTTAAATGAACATTCGTTGTTAACTTATAATGAGGTTTTCTTGTATCATACTGTGCTGGGAAGATGGTACGAAATGACATACCAGCTACATAAGGCGCCTCATAATCAAAAATAATAATTTTTTTCTGTTCAATTTCTGTTTTGTATAATTCTTGCAATGTATGCATCGTTTGCCAAGGATGGATAGGTAATAGAAGATAATCATCTATTCTATCATCTAGCCTAATCTCTGCCTCGGCTTTCAGTACAGGTTCTAAAGAAAAGATGATAGGATTCCAATCTTGTGATTTCATAAACGCAGTACTTACTTCTTTGTTATGAACGGCTACAAATCGAAGTGGAATCGTATTTTTAAACTCTGCTGAATACGCAATTGTTTCTTCAGGGTTTAAGCCTTTTCGCATTTTTGCTCCAGGATGACAAGGGTGTCCTTCAATAACAAGCTGTTCAAAAAAAGCATAATGATTATCTGTTTGTGCAGCTGCTTCTAATGTTGATACCTCAGTAGACTGTTCATGAAATGTATAGGCAAGCGATAAATTAGCAGCACTATTAGCTAAATCCTCTTCGAACATATGAAAATAAGAAGACTGTCCTTTCCAACCTTCTTGAAAAATTAAAGCTAACACTTCATTTGGATGTGTAATTTCTTTTTGCTCAGATAGTGATATGAGCATGTATGGCCCGTTTACAATTGGACGTTCGAAAGCATACATTTGTTGAACTGGTACGAGTAAGTAGCAGTCTTGTTTCTTAAAATATAAAGCTTGTATTATGGAATATTTTTCAAAACTCTTCTGGTGTGTATGTATATAATCTAGTAAATAATCTGGACAACGGTACGCTGAAATAGAAACAAACGTCTTCGCTGACTTTTGAAATGTCACCACAGTATCCATTAGATTGCTTATATTTTCTCGGATGACAGAAGATAGTAGTCGTTCTAATATACCGTTCCGACCTTTATATAAATTTTGCTTATATATTTCATGTAGCGGTGGATGGTTTTGCTGTAAAAAAGAAAATAATGTTTGTTCTTCTACCTCAAATGAATGAATGCTGTGTAAGTGCATAGAAACCACCTTTCTCAATTTTAGCTCTTTAC